>Ga0307517_10002957_pt1 | contig 26837 bp, 17 predicted proteins | sample 23_EM_MG_FD_194515 | JGI IMG/M metagenome (GOLD analysis project Ga0307517, IMG submission 194515) | Populus trichocarpa ectomycorrhiza microbial communities from riparian zone in the Pacific Northwest, United States - 23_EM | ecosystem: Host-associated > Plants > Roots > Unclassified | place... | reverse complement strand
AAAAAGGGTATCTTACTCACATTTAAAAAAAAAAAAACAGAAGAAGAAATGGAATTATGCTTTACCAAAAAAGGGAAGAAAAAAAAAAACAAGGAGGAAATTATATCATTTAGGCTTTCAAAAAACAAAAAGAGTGACGTTGCAACCGAGAAGAGTTTATATAAATTAAGCTGATCTTCTGCCTTTAGGGTTAGAAGGAAGTTTCTGGTGTGTGTGAGCCTGTGAGGTGGTTGAAAGATTGTATGTTTTATTAATAATCCTTAACGAGACCTGTATTGATCAAACAACTCTTGTCGCCATTACAGCACGCCTCTATGTTTGTCTGCTTTTGCCTTGGCATTAGTCATTTCAATGGAATGGAATATTATGGTAGTAGTTATTTTGTAAAATAGTTTTATTTAAAAATATATTAAAATAATATTTTTTTATTTTTTTAAATTATTTTTAATATCAACACATTAAAAAAATATAAAAATATTAAAAATAAATTAATTTAAAGTAAAATATAATTTAATTTAATTTTTTTAAAAAATACTTTTAAAATACAAAAACAAATATACTCTTGAAAAATAACATCTTGATCTTAGTTTAATTAGTGTCTTCAAATAAAATAGAACAGGTTAAAAAAAAATGTCATTTTGTTGTTTGTATTGTAAGATTATAAAGATTTATTTCAATTTTATATTTTTATTTGTCTCTATATTTTATAATTAAATATATTTTTATCTTTATATATTTCTTTTTGTATTCTAAGAGATAGTCGAACGTAATGTAAACAATTCAAGCCACGCTTAAAAAACGAAGAAGATATTAAAAGGTTATGGATTTTAATTTAATATTTATCTTGTTATCTCCAACAACCGCAGAGGGAAAAAGAAAAATCTTCAAGAGGGGTTTCAGGTTTGTCTGCCTCAAATGTTCTGTTCTATTTTATTTATTTATTTATTACTCTCTCTCTCTCTCTGTTTTTTTTTTTTTTTTTTTGTCTTGGAGGTGATTATTTATTTATTTATTTATTAATGAACCAAAATTCATTCAACTACTAGCAGTACTCAATAATTCATGCTTGAAGACAAAAACATATTTTTAATTGAATTATTAGTCTAGCGACCCATACATTTAATACACGCAGAGGGACGAGTTCGTTGGATTCTATGGCACTGGATGTAATTTTAGGCACGTTTGTATACGTGCAGAGCCCATTTTCTGTCGGTGACTCCTCTCAGCTTGTTTTTGTTTTGTTCTGCGAATAATAATAGTTGATTTGTTAAAGTTTTTTTTATTTAAAAATATATAAAAATAATATTTTATTATTATTTTTAAAGAATTTATCTTTTATATCAATGTATTAAAATAATTTAAAAATATAAAAAATAATCTCAAACAAAAATAATTTTAAATTTTTAACTTACTGCATGTTGACTCAACCACGGTATAAAAAAGCAACAATCTTATTTAAATTAAATTGATTTTAAAAAGAAAATAAAAAAAATTGTATTACAATTTACACTTGAAATTCGTATCATATCATATTAGGTTTTCTAATGTTTTTTATTTTTCTAAAGTACTCAAATTTCTTTGAATTTTTAAAAATTACTTTTTTATAAGAGAAAATTACTTTTTAGAGTCTTCAAGTTTCTTTGAATTGTATCTGAAGGCTATTTTCACTCAAAAATTGGTAAAACAATATATGAGAGAAAATATTAATATATGAAGTAAAAGAAGTCTTGAGAAACATAAAAAAATATATATATGAATATATAAAGGTACATAAGTTAATTAATTTTTTATTCTTCATCTGTAACCTTTGTCTCTTTTGATGGCTCATATCGTAAAATCACAGCCCCACTGGTTTTCCTGTAACCCCAGCCATTGGATTGGTTGATCAAAAATTGATGGGACACGTTGTTTTCCCATTATGGAGTTGCAGCCCTTTTTTAGTATGCATTTATTTTATTTTTTTATGGACGTGGAAGGAAACGGAGAAGCATGTATGGCCACAGAAGACAGAGAAGAGAAACTTAATGATTTTTGGAAGATACCCAAAAAGCCTGTTCGAAGGAGAAAGACTGGCCCCCTCATTTCTTCATCCTCTTGCCGTTATAAATTGCAGGGAGGTGTCGCGGTTCGATCCTCCGGTGCAAAAAGGAATGGAAGATTTTAATGGAAGAAATTTAGGGGCTTGTCAACTGAATTAAAGGGGGGAGGTCATGGTGTGTTTCTAAGAGCAGTAGACACAGTAAAAAACACCGAGTGATAGGAAAAATCAGTAGTTCTATGGGCATAGTAGGCAATCTTCTGAACTATGCTAAACTGTGCTCTTAGTTTTGGGCATTGATCATATTCAAAATGTGAGGAAAACAATGTGTTCTTAAGATTCTACTGTGAAGAAGACATGACGACAAGTATAACAGTGAAAACCACATTCAAAAATGAGATTAGAGCATTTAGTGGTCCAGTCAGCTTTCACATGTCTGCCATATCATCTCTACTTTGGGTGGTACTCCAGTGCACTCAGGTGTACGTGTAACTCATAATGTTAATGCTTAATACGAACATTAATCAAGTTAGATTTTTCTTTTGACCAGATCTAAGCTATCTGAAATCCGATCCGGAAGATTTCAGACTTGTTTTCAACTAATTCTTTATTTTGGATACAAATCACGGAGTTTGATTATCTAGATTCATGCTCGAAGTTAGTGCGAAATGAAGCAATATTGTTTAGAGAGAAATAAAGCTCGATGGAATTGAGAAATTTCATGGTATAGATTTTGTCTATTGAAGAATTCATATTGAAGACTATCTATATGAAAATAAACTCCATCTCCCTCTTCTGGGGAAAAGGCCAGAAAAGATGAAGGAGGAAGAATGAACCCTTTTTGATAGATATATTTTAGGTATGATCATATTAACCCTAATAGAAAAGGAAGACTATAATGTCATCAAAGAAAAAACTATATATTATGAATCTAATGACAACCAGATAATGTATGAAAAGCCCTTGGCAAACAACAAGGTGTATTTAATTAAAAAATTGTTCAATATGAAGATGACAAAAGGAATGCTCATCACCCAACACCTTCATAATTTCAGCATCATTATAAATCAATTATCATCTATTAAAATTAAGTTTTATGATGAGATATAGGCATTGATCTTATTGGTTTCACTCTAAAAAAGTTAGGAGGCCATGAGAACAATTATAAGCAACTCTACTATGAAATCCAAGTTGAAATATGACGACATCTACGCCTTGATTCTTGAAAAAAAAAAGTTCATAAATAAAATATACAGCAAAAATTCAACTTTTATTGTTGCCATAAACCTTGATATAAAAGATAAAAGATCTTATAGAAACTCGAATAAAGATAGGTTAAAATCTAGATTTAGAAGTAGAAGAAAGTTAAAGCCTAGAAAGCAAGGTGTTTGTTAGAATTATAAAAAATATGGTCATCTAATGAGGAATTGGACAAATCCAAGAAAAACCAAGGCTAATTCTGTAAAATCTACTATTGAAAAGGTATATAAAGCTTTGATTCTTTTTGCTCATAGTCCACTAGATAATTAGGTACTTGACCTAGGCACTTCATTTCATACTATTTCACACCAATAAATTTTATAGAATTATGTTGTCGATGATTATGGTATGGTTTACTTGGCTAATAGAAAAATATTAAATGTTGTGGGCATAAGAGATGTGAAATCAAATTATTAATTGATTTTATATGAAATTTGAAGCAGGTGAGGCATGTTCCTAAACTAAAAAATAACTTGATCTCTATAGGACAACTTGATAACCATTAATTATTCAAGAAAAAAGACGTGGGTTTATTTTCTGAAAAATAAATCCAATGTATTTAATACTTTTAAGAAATAGGATTAAATCTAAAGTGTATGAGGTCAGACAATAAATGTAAATATATTGATGAAGGCTTTAAGGAGAACTATTCTACTAAATAATATCTGAATGGAGAAAAACATTTTAAACACACCATAATAGAACCATCAATGAATGACCTAGAAGCACAAGATTGCATTCTAGGTTATCTCCAACATTCTAGTCTAAAGTAATTAACATCATAATGTATTTAATGAACTAATAACCTTTTATTCTTTGAATTTGAAAAGAGGTCTAAATAGGAAAGGAGGTAAATCTTTTATAATTAAAAGTAATTGATTATATTGTTTATGTTTATCTAGACTCTAAAGCTAGAAGCAAGCTTGATCTGAAATCTATAAAATGTACCTATATTGGATATAACACCGATGAGTTTAGATATTGATTTTGGGATGAGAAAGATAAAAAAAAATTAGGAATAAAAATATCATATTCGATGAGAAAGTGATATACAAGGATATTAATACAGTAGATTATGGTATATTTGTATAAAAAACAAAGACAATCAACATAGTTAATGTGGATGGTATTGCAGAGAGCATTGTGCATAAAAATGATCATGATAAAAAGAAAATATATATCCATAAGTAAAGCCAAATATACTAGCAATAACTATTAGAAGATCTTACAAGATTATCAGACCTCGATAACATTTCTCACCATTACCGAATTATATTTTGATGATATTCAATAGTGAGCCAAAAAGTTTTGATAAAACCTTGCAAGATAAAGAATTAGGTAAGTGGGAGTTGGTTATGAAAGATGAGATTGATTCCTTAATAAGAAATCAGACATGAGAGCTAACTAAATTACATGCAGGAAAAAAAACATTGGGAAGCGGTCAAGTGGATTTTGAGATATCTAAATGGTTATTCAGATATGTCACTTTGTTTTAGAAGTTTGGACTTAAAGATTCAAAGTTATGTAGATGTTGATTTAACTGGTGAGGTTGATAACAATAAAAATACTATTATGTTCATATATATTTTAGGCAATACAAATATGTGTTGGGCTTTAAAACTATAAAATATTATTACTCAATCTATCACAGAAGTTGAATACGTAGTTGTAACTAAAACTACAAAGAAGATGGTATGGTTATAGAGTTTCTTGAAGAATTAGGCAAGAAGAATAAAAATGATACTTTCTATAGTAATAGTCAGAGTGTAATCTTTCTTGCTAAAAATCCAGCATTTCATTCCATGATTAAGCATACTTAGATTGGATATCACTTTATCCAATGTATGTTTGATGTTGATCGATTAATACTAAAAAAGATTTATGAAAGTAATAACCCAACATAAATGTTAACTAAGATTGTTACACTTGGCAAATTGAAGTTGTGCAAAAGTTTAATAGGTCATCAAGGATACAAGATAAAATTGGAGTTATTTTTCTCTAAATGAGACATTTTTATGAACGGAGATAAATGAGGCTTAATACTAGTTGCAAATCAAGCTGAAAAAGAATTGATGATTTTCAATGAAGAAAATTGATGAATTTTAAAGAAGAGATTTTGGGTTTGTCCACCAAATCAAAAGGAAAGTGTGTTTCCTTATTTCAAGTATTAATAGAATGGTTTGTAAGAGCACTAGACACATAATAAGATATATTGAGTAATAGAAAGAATTGAGGTTAAAGTTACATAGGAAATGTGAATTAAGTATAGAATCTCTGCTCCATAGGTATAATTTTATGTATTCTTTTATAAACAAAATTAATAGTTGTGTAGGTAATTTGTCAAGTCGTGTTAAATTATATTGTATGTTTTTAATTATAGGCATTGATCACAAGTCCTAATGATAACTATAATAAAAAAAAAATATTGTTTTGATTGTTTGAGTAGGAGAGGATTTAAAGAAATTTTTGTCATGATTGGAAAGTAGTGTTCAAAGTAGTGTTCAATATTGGGTAGGAAAGAATTGCATATTTGGACTCTCATTTGTTAATTATTATATGTTTAATAAATTGATTGACATGGAAAACAAAGCTTCAATTATAAAGGAGTATTAAAAAAAAAACTAAATATCATAAGGAAATTATTATTCACTAAGACTCAGAGCATCATTCATTGTAGAGCATCATTCATTGTACTAGTATAATGACAATATTTCCCTTGAACCATAAAACTTTTGATCTAGGTATTGGGGGCAAGGTAATATTTTCATCATGATACAGTTGTCTTTAACAATTTGTGCAGGGTTAAGTTGGTAATTTTATTTTCTAGACAAATCAAAACTATTGATATACCATTATAATAATTAAAAAAAATACGATGTCTTTCAGTTAGGGGTGTAATGGTCTTTTCATTTTGTTTTTGAGATAGTTAAATTACTTTGATAACCTTCATGACAAAATCAACATAACTCTCTCAGGGGGTTTTTTTGTCCTTTTACATTAGTTTTATTGTTAATCTGAAGGTTATCTAGGGCCATTATTGTAATTGATCATGTATGAAATATCATTAGAAAAACATATTGGCATGTATGTACCACACGCCAGCGAGTGAACGACTTTCATGTCTTTTAGACAGCACTTGAGAGGTCATCCGATCACCAAACCCGGCTTTCTAGATTGGTGTTTAGAAGATCTCAACACCTCCTATGCAATGGGGTAACGCGTGCTCCAAGCGTATCATTGGTTTGGCACCAGTGACCAATTTTTTCTTCTTCTTCTCTCTCTCTTCTCCTCAAATTCAGTACCAACCCCTTTCAAATTTCAAACCAACCCCTTCAATTTCTTTTTCTTTCATATTTGGTCCATGTCATTTTTATTACTATTTTTTATTTTAAATAATCTATAAAATTATAAATGTTTTTCAATTTCACCCCCTTTCATTTTTTAATCTTTCAAATATAGTCCATATTTTTTTTATTGTCATTTATTTTGTTTGGGATCATTTTTTAGATTGTTTTTTTTTCACAATTTCATCCTTCATGAGTTTTGTTTTATCAAATTTGATCATCATTTTTTTTATTGCCATATTTTTTTTCAGCTGGCAAGTTTTTTAAATTGATATTTTTTCACAATTTCATCATTTAAAATTAAATTAGTTGGGAATTAAGCTTTTTTATTGAACCCGGATCCAAGATTTCGCAAGTTGCAAGTTTTAGAGATTAAATTATGTTTAGGAGGTGTGCCCAGATTTGCTTGTTTTTTTTTTCCTTTCTTAAAGGTAATTTCTTTTTTTCATCTATTTTTTAGAGTTTCAAAGATTAACACAAGTGGTCTTTTTGTTATTTTAGATTCTTTTATTAATTTATTTATTTCAATTTTATCATTCAAAATTTAATGTATTGGAGAATGATCTTCATGCTTGTTTTTTCCTTTTCTTTCTATTTGATTATCTCAATATTGTGCTCATAACCATGAGGTTAGTAGTTTAACCCGGATTGATTTTTTTTCTTAGCTTTTTGTAATTTTTTTTTTCATTTGCATCGTTTAATATTAGGTTGTTCAATAATTAAGTTTTATGATTTTATTCAGTTTGCTTTCAAATAAAGTTACCATGATATCACGATTGGATAAGATATTTTACATCTTTATTGAGGTAGTCTCATATTGAATTTTTTAAACTTTTTTTTAAATTTTTTTTAATTCTCATCATTCAACATTTTATTTGTTAAAAATTGAGTTTTAGTTTTTCTTTTATTCATTTTATTTTTTATAAAGTTATCATACTCTCATTTGATTTATTAGAAATTAACTTTTAAATTTTTTTTTATGCTTTCATTTCATGGGTTCAGATTAATTAATTTTTTTAATGTTAAACAAACGTTCAAAAATTTTCAAAAGTAATTTTAAAAAAAAGAAGAGGCTTGTACAACTTTTTCTCGGCAAAAGAAGTATCTTAATGGGGTCAACGTAGACTTTGGAAGGGAACCCCTTGGGACAAACAAGGAATCAAGTGCCCTTCTAGTTGTCCGTCGTATAGTGCTTTAAACAACGGTCGTGATTCTTGAAACGTGTGCGTTTTTTTAATCAACTGCAAGTTCACTAATTAAAGAATTAATTAATTCAATAAGAACCAAGGCACAGATATGACCGCAACATGTTCCTACATGATTGAGGAATAACACCGACTACTATCTACTGCTACATAACCTCACCAAGAAAATAATAGTAATAATATTAATATATTAATTATAATGGTAGGGAAGCGTATCGATGCAAATATATGGCCATGTGGGCTTATATAACACGTTTGCAAAAAATTATCTCCAAACAAGGTTATAAAGTCATCATCCACCATTTTCATTTTCCCTGCATGCTCAGATGGCAAACCCCATGTCTCTCTTCGTCCTGCAGGTCCTATCATTCTTGTTGTTGTATATATTGCTTCTCTACCTTTTCAACGTAATTCTGAGCAGATTTCGGCGTGTTCAAGTGTTCTCCGGCCACAAGCCTCCGACGTATCCTATAATAGGATGTTTGATCTCATTCTACAAGAACCGGGGTCGTTTGTTGGATTGGTATACTGAACTGCTTGCAGAATCAGCTACCAACACAATTGTAGTGCACCGCCTTGGTGCACGAAGAACCATCGTGACAGCTAACCCCAAAAATGTCGAGTATATGCTCAAAACCAACTTTAACAACTTCCCCAAAGGGCAGCCCTTCACTGAAATTCTTGGGGACTTTCTTGGTTATGGTATATTCAACGTGGACGGGGAGCTTTGGCGCGCACAACGCAAGTTCGCCAGCCATGAGTTTTCCGCGAAATCCTTACGAGAGTTCTTCATGATCACATTGGAGGAAGAAGTAGAGAAGGGGCTGCTACCAATTTTGGAATCATTGGCGGTGACAGCAGAGGTGGTGGATTTGCAGGAGTTGCTAAGACGGTTTGCGTTCAACATGGTCCTTAAGGTTTCACTAGGGATTGATCGATGCTGTTTAGATCCTTCTCAACCAGTTCCACCTCTTACAAGAGCTTTCGACGAGGCATCGGAGATATGCGCAAAACGAGGAGCTGCTCCCCTCTTCATAGTTTGGAAGATGAAGAAATGGCTCGGGATTGGATCTGAGCGACAGCTTAAGAGCGCGGTTGAAGAGGTTCATCGATATGTTTCTGAGATAATCATCAACAAGAAAAGGATGATTGAAGAGGGAGAGAGTCGCAGTGAAGACCTCCTCTCTCGGCTTATATTGGCCGGCCATGAGGAGGAGGTCATAAGAGACATGGTGATAAGCTTCATCATGGCAGGCAGGGATACAACCTCAGCTGCAATGACATGGCTATTCTGGTTGCTCTCTTGTCATCCAGATATAGAGAAGGAAGTGGTGAAAGAGACAAGACTTCTAATGGAAAGAATGTTAGATTATGACTCATTGAAGGAGTTAAATCTGTTGAAGGCATGCCTATGCGAGTCAATGAGGCTCTACCCACCCATAGCCTGGGACTCGAAGCACGCCGTAGTCAGTGACTTGTTGCCAGACAACACTCCCGTCCGGGCAGGAGACAGGGTGACCTACTTCCCCTACGGGATGGGAAGAATGGAAGCGCTATGGGGCGAGGACTGTTTCAAGTTCAAACCAGACCGGTGGTTTGTTGAGGCAAATGACAGGAGAGAACTCCAGGAGGTATGTCCTTGCAAATTCCCAATCTTTCAAGCTGGTCCCAGGGTGTGTCTTGGGAAAGAAATGGCCTTCATTCAGATGAAGTACGTGATGGCTTCAATTCTTGACCGGTTCAAGATTAAACCCCTAAGTTCAGCTAGCCCAGTCTTTGTCCCCCTCTTGACCGCTCACATGGCCGGCGGACTAGAAGTTTTGGTCCAAAAGAGGACTCAGACGACGAGCATAAACAAGCAATTAAATTAGTCATAATTTCGAGCTTCTTTTTTTTTCCCTCTCAATTGTTAATCTGTATATATAAATACTACATGATTATATGTACAGATAACATGTGCACATACACTGATCTGTACCCCTAATTATAAGAATCAACGTCATCAATCATGGATGTTAGATCAAGTTATAAATTTAGCTATGTGCCCGACAAATAAGACACAAGCACGCCTCATCTTTAAGTTTTGGTCAGAAAGTACATGCGTGATTAGAACGATTATTTCACATGGAATAGATATTCTAATTAGAAATAGGTGCACGATTAGTTAATGAATAGGTGTCATTATTGCGGAGACCGCGGAGGTGTCGATCAACTTACCAGGTTCCACGTCATCAAACGGGCCCCAATACACAATTCTCAGCAAATAAGAAACTGCCACCTCTACGGTGTCTCTCCCTATCCTTTTCGTTAGTTAATTGTACTTTGAGCACTTGGCTTTTCCCAGTAACTACCATACTATAAATTTACAAAAAGAAAAGAAAAGGGGAAACATCAAGCAACCTACCAACCACCGCTTACCCGTCGTCGTGCAAAAAGATAGATAAAACAGATAGTTACTTATTGTAATGGGAAATTATTTGCTGGAAATTTTATGTGACATGACTCAAGAACACGTTAGCGGATGGAGGTGTTGATTATATTGGTCGTTAAAGTTGTGTGCTATCATCCATAGCGCCATCACATCAAAATTCCATTCACATTTAGGATGTGAAGGATTGCACACGGCAAATAACGCACGTCTTCAGCTACTAGTGATTTACTTTCCGTTTTTTTCTTCCTACGTTGATCAAATTGATCCCTAGAGAGATAAACTTCCAAATTGTTTGTTCCATTCATCATACGTACCGAGTTCATTCGAAGAAACGGAGGGCCTCACTTCTTGCAATGCATCTTCAAAATCCTTTTTGCCAAAAAAGATAATATTCAATTCAACGTAAACAACTGATAAAAACCACCAAATTTACTAGGAGAGCATGTAATTTTATGAATGTACGCTTTTTTACCTGAAGAGTAACTGATCGCATATCCTCCTTTTTCAGCTTGGTAATTTCTATGCCCTGTTTGAGAGCTTCTCTTAGCGGACCCATGGATGCATCCTTCACTAAGTTTTTCATGTCTGATCCTGAATATCCTGAGAGAAAAAAAAACACGCAAGGCAGGAAAAATTTCAGACACTAACCCCCTTCAGATTACCAATCAAAACATAACAGAGGAAGTATAGGAGTTTTGAATCCAAAATGCTTGAACTAAGTACCTTCAGTCAAACTACATATGGTATTAATTTCATCCTTGGAAAGCTTGAATAGTCCATCCTTCTCTAAGAGATTACGTACAATCCAGGCTCTTGCTTCTTGATTCCCAATAAGCAATAGGTTAGTCACTTCATTTATTTATTCATTCACAAACTTGAAAGACATACAAGAATTTGGATTGCACCTAACGATGGTAAGGGGATGTAAAGCCTTTTAGTAAGGCGTCTACGTGCTGCTTCATCCAGTTCTTGGGGTCGATTTGTCGCTCCTGAAAAACACATATATTTACCAAATACTAATCGTGTTGGTGAAGAGAAGTAAGGCTAATGTCGGATTTTGAGGAGCAAATTCCTTCGTAAAAGGGGAAAATGTTTGTTTCAATGAGTAAGAGTAAGACTATTGTTATGTTATTGCTGTGGCATGCTGACCAGGAAGTACACTTACCCGGCACATGGTATGGACAGGCATAAGGATTGCTTGGTTGAAAATAAGATGTGGTGGAATAGGAAGTTGTGGGTGCAAAAGGGGCTTGCTTTTCCATTATATGGAACATGACAAGGATTTGCACTGCACAGATTCTCTATTCACTACTAGGAAAATCCTAACGCAGAACTAGTGTCAAAGCATGAGAATCTTGTTTCCTCAATCAGTTTCTTTCCTAAGGAGCTCAAAACTTTAGGGGAGAAAAAGGCATGAGGAGGGGAAAGAGAATGCAGGCAGACCTGAAAGTCTCAAAACTTTGGGCATATATTGCAATAGAATCTGATATTCAGCTCTAAAAATTTACCTATAAGTAGAATTTGCTCACTACCACTGTCAAAGCCTTCCATTTCAATGAGGAACTGTGTTTTCAGTCGTCTACTTGATTCATGTTCACCTTCTGACTTTCGCTGCAATCGATGTGAAAGTTTTAAGTGCAACATCTTATTTGAAATGAATACCATCTAATTGATATAAAGAGATATTAAAGGGGGTTATTGCATGTTTGCACGAAGTAACCCTGCATGTAGATGGGAAGCACTCTGTGAAGGATCAAGAAAAAGGTATTTCATAGTAAAAAAAATGCAAACAATCAGTGTCATTTACCTGCTTGATAGGTAATAAATAGTCAGGAACCTAGTGTAGCAGCGAGGGTCAGAAAATACTATACCTGAGACAGAAGGGAGTCTATTTCATCAACAAAAATTACAGCAGGCTGACGACAACTGGCAACACCAAATAACGCCCTCACTAACTTTTCACCCTCCCCAATCTACAGTCACGAGTCAATTTTCAAAAGTTAAACAGTATGTCCAACAATGTCTAGGCATCAATTCAATAGTAAGAAAGTAAAAAGTTCCTCTCTTTTGTTTTCTTGAGCACATTAATGAATAGTTCGGAAAAAATAGCAAGATGTTCAAGAGTATAATCTAATATATAGCCCTTGCAACCTATCCCAATTGTTTTAAATGTGACCAATCATCAGAAATTTTCTTGTATGAACAGAAGATTCAGTTAGGGAAACACTGAAGAAGTAAGATGAACACATACCCACTTGCTAGTTAATGAACTGGCAGAAATGTAGAAAAAGGTTGCTTTAGCCTCCCCAGCTATTGCTTTCCCTATCATTGTTTTTCCTGTTCCCTGAAACATGAAAAACATTAAATTTATAAAGTAGAGAGTATCTCCCTTGATATTACTTGGATTCAGTACCTACCGGTGGACCAAAGAGAAGCAGACCTCTTCCAGGAGAACGACACCCTTTAAATATATCAGGACGTAACAAAGGCCATATAACCATCTCAGTCACACATTTTTTCGCATGATCCAGGCCAGCTGCAACGTTGCCAGGAATGCAGTTGAAATCAAATTGGAATAGATGGGAACTAAAACAGGTTGTTGACTGAGGTAAGAAGTGTGAGGTAGTATATTGTACCTATATCATCCCACCGAACATTAGGATCTCGATCCATAATCTCATTACTAATATGCTCAATGAGACGAGGTTCCAAATTCCTCAACTTTTCAGGAAGTTCACCATCAGGACCGCATAGCATTTCCAAACTAAAACAAAACAGCAACTTTAAACTTAGTGCATGTATGCCTCACTCTGATTACCAGTCAACATCTATACTGAAAAAAGGGGGACAGACTAGAGACACAGGCTGGCATTATAAACCAGACCATACAATATCAAACATTACTTCTGCCCACTGAGCAGAGAAAAGTGAAATTGTTCTGTTAAATCAAAATGGGAGTGCATTATAAGTTTATGACAGGTGAAAGGATATCACATACAATTAGTCTGAAAAGGCATTATTAGATTGTCCTGTGACTTCCAAATGAGGTTCAGTAAGAGTATTTTTTGCAATAGAAACCTCCAAGTTTTAACTGCTCCAGAGGACACATTCAGATGGTTAAACCATCTTATAAAGACTTTAATAAATTAGCAATTGTCAATTTACAGCGTTAAGAACTGATGAGTAATTTTAACTCACTTCTGATGCCATGAAATTATAACCACATAACTCACCATCTCTTTGCCGAGTCATCCGATGCATCATCGCTCTTTCCAGCAACTCTTGTAGTCACATTTCCAGTATTGCCCCCATTAGATTTTATGGGTGGAATAAAATTACCTCGAACACCACGGCGTGAAAACCCATATGATCTCGCACCATATCCTCTGTTTGTGCTATCACTTTGTGGGGAGACAGATGTACTTGGTGATCCTGCCAGGCCATGTTTTTGCTTTGCATCCATTTCCTATACAAGAGCAGAGACGGTGATTACAATTGGCCCACACGTCATGATAAGAAAGGAAAACGATGCTAAACTTTTAAAGCACTGGACCGAATTTATTTCCAGCACAAGATCATTTTTTTCAAGTACTCCCAACTCTAACTGACATTTGAGTTCTCTTTAAACAAACCTTGTGACAGGTATGAAATTTAGTTGGCATATTGAGATGTTTCTACTTTAGCAAGTAGTTCTCTATATTAAGAATTCTAACTTACAGAATCTATGGCAGAAAAGATGCTTACCTATATTTTAGGTTGATTTTTCTTTTTCAGATTTCATAACCCATCGTTTGGTGTCAAACAAATTTTTCTACATGTTTAATGTAGGAGTTTGAGACAAAGAGATATTAAAGGCAAAATGATAAGAATTGCGTTTTTTCTTCATACAATATATATAAATTCCATTATGCTCATGTTGATTGCTTAAAGATGTGGTACGTTGAAGCCAATGATTTATACACGATGCTGGACCAGAAAATACTGCTACACAGGAAAGAAGACAGAAAATAATAAGACTGCAATAAGGGTTATGATTCAAAGCATAATACTTGTAATGGTAAATGGATGAGCCACCTAATTGTGCCAGTGATTCTGACTTGGTATTTTCTGGATAGGTTTCAGTATATAGATGTTAGATCATGTGCATGTTGCAGGCATAAAATGAATGCATCCAAGAATTCTAGTTCAAGTATTAGTATGGAAATGACAGAAAAGGTGAGGACGGGTAGTTAGAAGTGAATGGATACCAGTTTAGCTCTTGCAGTAACAAATCCATTGCCAGAACCATCAGTGTTATTTTCTTCATTGTTTGTTGGTGAATTTGCGCTGTCATTTCTAGGGCTGCTGATTTCCACATGTGAACGTTTTGACCCCACAGCATTTCCATAACCTCTTTCTTCCTCTTGAAGTTTTATAAAACTAGAAAGACTGTATCCTTTAGGATGGTTGTTATGTGAGTGGGGCTTTTCTATAATCATGTGATCCTCAGAGATATTACTTTTGGGGTTCAACATACTCTTATGGAAGCCATTATTCGCTTTGGAGGTGTTGTTTCCATACAGGGATGCCAAATTTGCTTGTGGCATAACCTTTGATGTACTGCAGCTCAATTTTTCCTGCCTATCCTTTCTGTCATCCTGAAAAGAACATAGTAATTTTGGTCAAGGACCCAATAATTTGACAGTTTCACACCTTATTTGAATTTTAGAACAGAATATAAAGAGCTTAATTAGAAGAGGACTGCGGATCACAGTCTTGGACATTATGATTTAAAAAAAAACAGTTAACCATATGAAGAAAAATGAGAAAACTAGAAGGAAAATTTTAAAAAAAAAATAACAAGTCCAGCTCTTTGAAGTTATAACTGCCTCTTGGCAGTTGGAAAGATAGGAATTGAAGTCATGAAAGCCAATTTATGGATTTATATTACATACCAATTTATTTGAAAGCTTTATATTATACTTCTGAAGAAGAGCACGAAAGTACTTTGACTGCTTGATCTTCTCAATGTCAATATCTCCTTTTCTGCTAAAAACCTGGCCAAGACCTCTACCTGCTTGCTCAAATGCTCGACTGACCATGCAAGGATCACAAGTCATTACAATCATAGAACCACAAAATATTTATGATGTTAAAAAAAAAACATCCAAGACATGAATTTTAGCTCCTAGCAAAGATACTGAAGTTCATGTATATAGTTAAAATCCAATTGCCTCGTTTGGTGCCGAAACTTGAGTCCGGAGATAAACAGTGAACATTCCTCTTCAAAAGTATCTTTTTTCAGAATTCAATTGCATTATCGCACTCCGTCAGTCCTATCACTTCTTGGTTTCTAATTTTAGTTTTATAATTAAATTAGCTTTCAATTAATTTAAATCAAAACTTCAACAATTAAATCCATACCTTCACTTTAGGTTCCCAGTTACCAATTTTCAAGTACAAATCAGCATTCAATTCATCTTAATTGAAAATTGAACAATTCAAACAAATCAATAAAAAAGAAGAAAAAATTAGAAACCTAGAAAATTCGGTTTATAACCATCTTCATTTCTATTTTCCTGAAAAAAATAATCATGTTTACCTATACTAATCACCATGATTAAATCCGTATTCAATATATCCAAAATAAGCTTAAAGATAAACCATGCCACATCTAAATACAGCTAATTTAAAACCAGGAAACCCTAACAATCACATACAAGCAATCAATCAAGAGCAAAAACATGGAGACTAAATTTAACTAAATACACTACCGATCAGATTCAAGAGCGAGGGATCGGCGAGCCGAGTCGAGCTTGGATACGGCGTCACGGCGTATAGTCCGAGTGAGAGCCTCATCGGCATCAGAAAGAGAATGTGAGTCGAGGAAGCCGAGAAGGCGAAGAGAGAGCAAATGAGCCGCCGAGAAATCGCGCTTCTCGAGAGCTAAATCGGCGCCGAATTGGAGCGAGTGGAGCCTCTTCAGGTTCTCGTCGACTTGTTTTCTCCAACAAATCTGAGAGTCTGGAGGATCTTCCATTTTCGGTTTCAGAAGAGGAGAAGAAAATGGAACTGGCTCTTCTTTTCCCGCCATTTGTTTGGGGTTTAAATTGAGAAATGCTGTTGATTGTTTGGCTCGCAAAATGAAATATTTCGAGTGAGGGTGTTTATAGTGTAAGTAGTGCCAAATGGGACTGTTTTTTAGAGTAAACTACGAAATGGCCACCCCCTCCCCACACAAAGTCAAAATTATGGGGTGAAAACTTCATTTTTGCCCCTAGAGATTCATTAATGTTCCATCTATACCCTTATAGTTTAAGATTTCCAAGTTTTACACCTCTAGATTTCAAAACGTTTCAATGATACCCTAAACATTAAATAGCTTACATTTTTTTTTCTTATTGTTTAGGTTTATCTAAGGTTTTTAAGTGATTTTATGAGATATTATAACATTTATGAATATTTGAGAGAAAAATAAGAAAAACAATATAAAAAGATGAACAAAAGTAATTTTTTCACTTGTTGTTTAGTAAAGAGAGAAAAATTGAAAGTTTTAGAAAAATTAGAGGGATAACATTGAAAAAATTTAAATTGTGAGATAGAAATGGAACACTGATAAATCTATAAAAGCAAAACTAATAGTTTATCCAAAATTATGTTAGAATTGATGATGGAATTTTCCTTTTTCTTGTATGTATACTGAGTTACAAGCTAATTAATACATTTACGTAATGTGATGTCAATTTCAGAAAAAGAAAAGGAAGTTGTATTTATGGAGGTTTCCAAAAGAAATTGGTAATGATGAGGCATTTTCTTCTTAGTTCAACACACCATGTTGATTATTTGACTCAAATTCTACTTGTATAATGATCAATCCAGAAGTGAATGACCTTTATCAAGAAAAAAAATAAAAAAAATAATTAATTGTTCATTTTATTAAAAAAACAATTAATCCATAGGAATGAATCTCAATCTAAACAAGATTTGAATATCATGGATCATATTTTAAATCCAACCACTAATTTTGAATATTATAAAGAAGTTACATGGTGTGGGGTTTTCACCGTAACTCTAGACATAGATTATTGTTGATTGCGATAGTAAAATGGATGTAGTGTGTAATTAAGAGGATCATGGAGGGTATTTTAGTATTTTTCATGTTGTCTTTTCTATTTTTTATTCGAAAAGCTGCTGGCGCGTGTTCCACATGCCTCAACGAGTGGGTAGCGTTCGTGCCATTAAGGAGGTGCATGTAGACATATCATGGTTTGATTGACACCAATGATCGATTGTTTGCGTTTTTTATTTCTTTTCTCTCTCTTGACAACTAAAGTGCACAATTGTCCTCTATTTGTTTGTTGTTTGCTTAGGTCTGGGTACCACACTAAACCCAAAGTCCTTAGGTCTTGCAATAATGTCAAGCCCAAGAGCTTTGAATTTAGCAGCCATGTTTGGTGTTAGACCCAGGCACGGGTCTGACATGGCGTCAGACTTAAGGTTAAAACATTCTTTATACTCAATATGTTTTTTACATTTAAAAAAAATGATATTAACCCGCCGCGGAGCGCTAACCAATATACTAGTATTTATCTAGATCTAGTGAGAGAAGAAGTAAAATAATGAGTTAAGTTGTTAGCATTTATATCATAATCTAAACCCTATGAGACAACTATGTGCATAAGTCGTGAATTACCGTGGATTGTAAAAGTGAATTCACAGTTTTTTTGTTCAAAAAAATCACAAAGGACTAGCTTTTAATGGTGAAATAGTCTTTGTACTGTGTTCATTTGTCATTCTATAATTATTTAGGAGTATCTTGGTCTTTTCATACTTTTTTTACACATCAAAATTACTTGATTGCCCTAAAAAAACACTTAACAATGTTCTGAAGGTTTTTTTTTAATATTTCACCTTTTCAAACACAATGTAATAAGTCTAATGCCCTTAAAATCAAAATTCTCAAAGCTTGAATACGTAGACTTATTCATAATTTCATAATGGTTTTCTTATAATAATTATTTGGTCCTGGGGGTAATGTGGTATTTTGATAAATAATAAAAACAAAAAAGTTATTGGTGTGTGCGTTGTACGTCTCAGTTGCTCTACTACTTTATGACGGTGCGTACGACTGACTTTAATGGTCGAAACCTCTATTTTGCTGCATCATTCAATTCGTCCCGATGTCATCTTTCTTTTAAGGAGGCTTAACAGACCTTCCGTTCAGTGCCAACAACCTGTTCATTATTTATTTTATCTCTCCTTATAGAAATTCATGCCTAACCATCTAGATTTGCATATAAGCCTTTTAAGTTTTTTTCTTTTAATTTAGTCCCTCCTTTTGTTATTCCTATTTGTTCTATTTCAATTAATTTCTAAAATTGGACTTGTTTTCAATTGATCCTCCTTCAATTTTCTAGATTGTCAGATTTGATCTCCATTTTTTTTATTGTTGTTTTTTTTTACTTGATATAGTTTTTTAATTTGATATTTTTTCAGTCTCACTCTACTTCATTTATTTTTCTATCAGATTTGATGTTCATTTTTTTTATTGCTATTTTTTTTACTTTGGTAAATTTTTTAAAACGAGAATTTATTTCTGATTTCATCATTCAATATTAAATTGATTAAGAATTAAGCTTATCAGTTGAACACATGTCTACGATTTCACAGGTTGTGAATTTGAAAGATTAATCCATGTTTAAAATATTCACTTGGGTCAATTACTATAGATTGAAACTGTAAATTTTCCGTTTTGTCCTTCAAAAAACTTCACACTTACTCACCTTCAATTACTATGAATTAAACGTTTTTGAATTGATTAAAGTTACTACTATCCTTTTACATTTTTTTTTTCACACGGTTAAATTACTAGAATGCCTTTATAAGCAAAACAACACTTAACTTGATTCTAGGTTTTTTTATAAAAAAAAAATTACTTTTAAAAGCATGATATAATTATTTATTGCCTTTAAAATAAAAAAAATGTAAATCTTGACTTTAGTGGTTATTCACAATCTCATATTGGTTTTTATTGCTATAATCATTTAGTCTTAGGGATGACTTGGTTTTTTAATTAATTTCAATAATGATTAAATAAAAACGTTGTTGGCAATTGTTTTTAGGTCCTTTTTTTTAATTTCTTTTTGTTTTGGCCTTCAATATTTCGTTCGTTATAATTGAATTTCCTATTTTATTTCGGTATGAATTTTATAGTTTTATCACGATCTCACACCTTATATTATGAGTTTCACAGGTTAACTATAGTTGGACCAAATTGATTCAATGAGTCACCATCATCTTAATATTTTTTTTAAAATAAAATATATCATCATTTAAGCATTTTAAATATGTTATGATCGGTATGTATTAGATTTTTTACTTCCTAACATTTTTATAATTTTTTAAGATTTAAAAAAAATCCGACACAACATAATAATGCAAGTCAATAAACTAGTAATGTACTAAATTATGTTTATTCAACTTGAATTTAATGATATATATTAACGAATATGATGGTCATGTTTCTAACATAACATGAAACCAAACACGCAGAAAAAAAAACTTAAAGCTCACTATCAAGACTCTATTCCTTGTCTCGGCCTGAACACAATACAAGCGACTATCTTTCACCAAAATGGATATGGATGAGTGTGACCACAAATAAAACTTTTACTGGTAAATGACATGCACTACACTGCGAGTTAATTATTTTTTTATGAATATAAAAAAATATTTATATAATATCAACGTTTTAAAAAAAATAAAAAAAACCTAAGAAATTAGTAATTAAAAGAAATCACATGTGTTGTCAGAGTAGTGATCTAAAAAGCAAACAAAAAAAAACATAATGAATCGAGCATCTCATGCTTACTTTCATGCAATTAATTAATTTAATCAAAAAATAAAATTCATTTTAAAAAAGCTAGATTCAACAATGGTAGAAACAAAAATCTGAGTTAACCCATGTCGCTTTCAAAACCACCGAAAAATCCCATAGAAAACGAATAAAGAAATAATAAAATATTGGTGGATGAAATTAAAAAAAAAACTTAAAAAAAAAAAGAAAAAACCAAGCAAGTCTAGGTGAACTTTGTAAACCCAAGTTAATCTCTAAAACTCGTAACCCATTAAATTATAGATCTTGGCTAAACTAAATAACTTTACACATGTCAAATTAAATGCTAGAGGATGAAATCAATAAATTTACTTTAATTAAAAAACAAAATTTCTTTTAAAGAAGCTAAATTTAACAAAGGCTAGGAAAAAAAACTGAGGCAGCCCTTGTTATTTAAAAAATAAAGATAAATCTCATAGAAAGAGAATAAAAAAAATGTTAGAGGATGAAATCTGAAGAAAAAAAATAGATCTTAAAAAAAGAAAAAAAACCAAGCAAGCCCGAGTGAACCTTGTAAATCCGGGCTCAACATCTAAAAAATTAAATATTAGAGGATGAAATTAATTAATTTAATTCAATTTTTTTAAAAAAATTCATTTAGAAAAGCTAATTTTAACAAAGACAAAAAAAAAAACCAAGGTAACCCATGTTATTTCAAAATAACTAAAAAATACCATAGAAAGTGAATTAAAAATAACAAAATGCTGGAGGATGGAAAAAAAAGAGCTTAAAAAAAGAAAAAAAAACAAGGAAACCCGTGTCAATTTCGTAAATCAGAGTTAATCTCTTAAACCTGTAAATTATTAAATTCTAGGCCCGAACTCAACTAAAAATCTAAACACTCAGTTAATTAAATGTTGGAGGATATAATAATAAAAAATCAATCTAAAAAATCTTTCAAGGTAACAAAAATACAATTATAAAAAAATATTAGCTTTGGCCGCTGGACGGCGTAACATGTGCTATCCAAAAACAGTGGACATTGTTAACATGTTTCTGATTTTTTTATAATTTTTTATTTTTTAAATTACTCTGCTGCCTCTAATGACATTCAATAATTGTCAAATCATCACATCTAAATGACAAAAAAACCCTAATTCAAAGATAATTTTTTAATTTTAAGGGTAATGAAATAACTTATTTATTTAAAAATTAAGTCAAAGACTAAAAAGCATGTAGATCAAGTTATTTTTTTTCTTTCAAGGGCAATTAGGTAATCATATTATGCAAAGAAAATGTAAAAATTTCGTCAACTCCTCCCATTCTAAAAATGATCAATGTGTCCCTTAAAAAAGACTTTTCTATCTCTAAACACCGTCTAACCGTGCTTTATTAATTTGCCCATCAAAAGATAAAATTAACATTTCATAGTAAAAATTCACAATAAAATAATGATCTATTTTTAATATAGGGTATAATAATTATAGCCTCCATATGGTTTTTTGACCTAGCAGCAGGCAATCTTCACCATTAAGAGCTTACCACACATGGTCTCGTTGCCAAAGAATTTAGCAAGAGGGCCAAGAACCGGTGGTCTCGTTGCCATAAAATTTAGCAAGTGGGCCAAGAACCGGTGGTCTCATCATAGATAAATCCTTTCACCATTGAAAACTAATTTATGCAACCGAGTTTGTGAAAACTAAAGTTTTTAAGCATATGGGTGATAATTTGTTATAGTTGGATGAGAATATGCCATAAATAAATTACATGGATTATAATGTTTTATAAACTATTGAGATGTATCTATACATGAGAAAATATTTAGTTACATCATACTAGAATAATGAATTAAAAAGATAATAACAAAAGATTTAATTTTTGAACCAATTTGAGGTAATTTCACATGAAGTTTTCTTATGAAGAATTGTTTTATTATTTATTCAGCTGTTGGATCTCCTAAAATCAGATCTAGAAGTTTCTGTTTAGGCTAATTTTATTATTTTTTTCTAGATTTTTTTAGATTTATTATTTTATTTTGGATTGTATTAATTTCTTTATGCTTTCATATTGTTTCCCTGTAAAAATAAGATTTTCTAATCTATTTAAAAATTTTAAAAATTTTATAAAAATGTAGACATTGTTAATCTTATTTTTATAGAATAAAATTATAAATTCAGGTTTCATAATTGAATTTTTTTTTTATCATCAAATCTTCTATGTTTTATATATTGTTGTCCCAATAGCTTCCACCTCCATCACTAATTAATATTGGGAATGTGGTTGCGGTTGCTTTTCAAAGTATTTTTCATTCAGAAATGTATCAAAATAATATTTTTTATTTTTTAAAAATTATTTTTGACATCATCACATCAAAATGATTTGAAAACACCAAAAAAAATTAATTTAAAGCAAAGAAAAAAAATAAAAAAATTTTAAATTTTTTCAAAAACGCTTTTAAAACACAAAAATAAACAGGTTCGACGTGCAACATATCATCCCAAACCCAACATTCTGACTTTTAAAACCTTCCTTACCCGATTCCATAAACAGCCACTTGGATCAGAAATGACCTTGGAGAGCTGCTTCATAGACAATGGCAAGCCAAAGTATTTAGTTTCACATGAACATAGTTTAGACCTAGCATGCCTATGCATTTTAGCTATTCTACTTGATAGTAGCACATGAGAGGATTGCACATTATAAACCAGCCATCCTCTATGTTTTTTGCACAAAATAACATTTCTCTAAATAGGAGGTTCAAAATTCAACTGAACATTATCAACAAAACAAGATTTTTAAACATGTTTGTATCAAGATAAGCTTCACCAAATCATTAACTACCATGCTGACAAAGTTTCCAGTCATCGATACAGATTTATCATCCAATTAAACAGTTTACTTGAAGAAAATTTAAACAGATACATGTTTTTTCGCCCATTTCTACAGTGACATGCTGCCAAACTGCAGGTTCCAATGAGCATGTGCACCAGTTTCATTTGGTGAAACTGAAGGCCTTACTGCTTGCATTGAAGTCCAGAAGTCCTGAATAAAATGACCAAAACCAGCCTTTAGGTTCCTCTTGCGATTAAAATGAATTTAAGGAAATTAACCAGTGAGTAATTAGCATACACACAAAACGCAATTGGTTCTTACCTCAAGGGTCACTGCTCTCAGCTTCTCTGCTTCCAAGTTTTCTATATCCTTAAGACCGTCTTTCATAGCATCTCTTAGCGGACCCATGGCAGCGGTTTTCACTAAGATTGCCATATCAGAACCTGAATACCCTGAAAAAATAAATAAATTCATAGTTTTAGACAAATGTCAGGGGATATATCATAGTCTTGAAGAGTAAATACCTTCAGTTAAGCAGCAAATAGTGTTCAAGTCTTTTTCAGATAAGGAAAATAATCCATCCTTCTTCAATAGATTGCTAATGATATATGATCTTGCTTCTACATATAGAGTAAACACCACAAGGTAATTAGTCCACATACTTCCAGCGTTAAAACTGCTGGTTCAGAAATTATATGACAGCTTAAGCTGCACCTGGTGAAGGCAAGGGCATATGCAGTCTTCTGGTTAGGTGTTTTAGGGCAACCTCATCGAGATCATGAGGTCTACTTGTCGCACCTGCATGATGTATTGATGTATCAAATCCAATTCTGATGGTGCAGCCCAAGTTATGTTTGATAGTAGAAATATGAAAGCATGTATGGTTCAGAAAGAGAATAGAAACAAGATAATCTTGAATGCGAAGAGTGAGTTGCTGCAAAGTAAGAATTAACCAGGCTTTTGATACAAAATACTGTTAGTCAAAGACTTTCGTTCTATATCCTCCTTGTATGCATGGACATTGAAAACTATCGAGTACCTATAAGCAAAATCCGAGCAGTCTTGTTGTCCATGCTTTCCATCTCAGTTAGGAACTGCATCTTGAGACGCCTGCTGTATTGGTGTGCATACGTTGTACTCTGCATTAACCATATAAAAATTCAAAAGAAAGCATCTTCTTCGCAGTATTATTTAGAGATACAGATTTGTAAGATGCCATTGGACTTGATGTTGTAAGATGCCATTGGACTTGATGATAACAGGCACCAGGCATGGATTCTTGAGTAGAGTTACCTTATTTAGTATTAAATCAATCTCATCACAGAAAATGACTGCTGGCTGCATACAACGGGCTATTCCAAAAAGTGTCCTCACCACCTTTTCAGAATCGGCAACCTACAGCCACCGATTAAACCAGAAGAACGAATAGCTTGAAAAGAAGCACAACTCAAATTCAACATCAGTTTCCTAAATAATTTGAAAGAGCAGCACTCAAGTACATTTGAAGTTGCCTGAAGTTAATAACGGATGCCGTGTAACGAAATATTTGCCAATCATTCTAGATATCCATGAAGTAAATGAGAAAATATAAAAAATCTTACCCATTTGGTAGCTAATGTTCTGGCAGATAAATGGAAAAAGGCTGCTTTCATCTCTCCAGCTATAGTTTTCGCCATCATAGTTTTACATGTTCCCTAAAACACCAGAAGCACTAAATATGCTATGTAAATCAGTAACATCTACGCCTATGATCAGAAACTACGTAGCTCAGTACTCACCGGTGGACCAAATAGAAGAAGGCCACTCCCAAGATCACGACAACCCTTAAATATGTCAGGACGCATTAAAGGCCATACCACCATCTGAGTGACACTTTTTTTGGCATGCTCAAGACCAGCTACAACAATGTCAAGGTAAAAAGAATGGTTAATTAGAAATGCTGAAGGACTTAAATAAGTCTACCAATGAAGAATGTACGAGTTTTTTATACATCTAATTATGTTACCAATATCATCCCAGCAAACATTAAGATCCGTATCCATGATCTCATATATAATTCGTTCAAGCAGATGAGGTTCCAAATGTCGTAATTTTTCAGGTAGCTGGTCATCAGGACCTCTCAACATCTCCAAACTAGAATCAGAAAAGTACACGATTGAATTAGATGGCCAAGTGGCAATCTTTCTTCAAAGACTAAAACTGGCCATTGATTATATTTCTCAACATTTAATTCAGACTCTACAGCTTAAGTGAAAACTAACCTTTTCTTTCTCGTCCCATCTGTTGAGCTACTGCCCATTTCTGTAAAATGAGGTATCTGCAAACTTAGGGGATTGTTTTGACCTGGAGGAGAGGCCGGTGCTTTGAGTCGCAATTGAGCATTTAGGGCCTATGACAGTAGAGAATCAATTATCAAAAAAGAAAAGGAAGCTAAATGATGTAGATAACGCAAAATTAAGGATGGAAAAGAGAAGGAAAAAAAACCAAAATGAGGTCATTATTTTAAACAATAAGAAGATATATTCAAAACAAATTGAAAAAAAAAAAGACTACCAACAAATTATCAAGCTATCAACTGATCATAAAAGGCAAAGAGTGAGATTTTGAATACCGATCCATTTACTGGCGACAATATGTATGGATTCGGAGGAAAGTTTGGTCGTGCAAGATACTTGTAGAACTGGGCTGCCGATGGATGCATGGGAGTTTCTTGCCACCTATTGTTCAATTGAGTACCCTGCGGCTCTTTGTGGTTAGGAAACAGCCATCCATTTGTTTCTGGCAATGCGAGTGCGTTCGCGACCTCTTTGGACGAGAAACTGCTTCCTGGTCGCGGCAGGTGTGTAATGCTTTGTTGTTGAGATCCGGAACTTCCAGGTACTCGTGGTTGTCGAGGGAAACTACTTCCTGAAGGCTGCTGCTGATGATGATGATGATGAGGAACACCCGGAAATAGAGGAATGCTCGGAAGAAGAGGAATCCGTCCTGTATTCTGCTGCTTCTGTAGATGTGCATTCTGTTCGTGCAAGCAGCTGATTATTGAAAGAAGCTGCTTGCAAAAATTTTGATAAGCGTTCAAAAGACTGCTTGCTTCATTCTGTATAGCTTCCAGTGCCTGCTGATTAGACTCTTGCCTGAAGACAGATTAGAAACCAAAAACCACCATTGTGACATGACGACGACAACATAACATAGTTATAAGAGTAGTCCGAGGCATCGGTAATGAGTTAGGTGGGTTAATGCAGATTAACTTAAATTTATTAACTTTTAAATGAAAAGTAATTGGATAAAAAAAATCTAAAGAAAAACTTAAACATCATTATTGTAAAATAAAAAACATTGATTGGGTCTCATTCAGATTTGGACGGAACCATCATGATAGCGGGCAAACTTGTTGGATCGCCATGCAAATGGAATGAACGATCAGTTGACTCAGGTTTAACTTAGTCAATTCTTCAAATTATTTAGCCCTGTTTGTTTACTGGAAAGTAGTTTTTTTTGGAAAATGAATTCCGGGAAAAGTGAATTCCGAGAAAGTATTTTTCGATATTTGGTAGTGTAATAGAAAATAAGTTAGAAAACACTTTTTAATATTTGGTTATGTCATGGAAAATGAGCTGGAAAATAACTTATTAATGTTTTATTTTTCTCAAGTTTATTAAAATAATGAGGATCAAATCTTACAAATTAAAAAGTTGAATGAAAATGAAAATATTGAAAAAAAATATAATTTCATAAATTATCTCAAATAAAATAAATAATAATCAAAATAATAGAGATCAGATCTAAAAAATTAAAAAAAATAAAAGATGAAGAAATTAAAATAATAATAATTAACATTTCATAAATTATTTCAAATAAAATAAGTAACAATCAAAAGAATGAGGATCAAATTTGATAGATAAAAAATTTC
>Ga0307517_10002956_pt1 | contig 26843 bp, 42 predicted proteins | sample 23_EM_MG_FD_194515 | JGI IMG/M metagenome (GOLD analysis project Ga0307517, IMG submission 194515) | Populus trichocarpa ectomycorrhiza microbial communities from riparian zone in the Pacific Northwest, United States - 23_EM | ecosystem: Host-associated > Plants > Roots > Unclassified | place... | reverse complement strand
GTGTCGCGAGGAGATGACGTCACCAATCCGCTATCATTCGCGTCACCGTCGGTGGGGTTCAACTTTGAATGCGAAATGATGTGCTGCTCCGTACCAAGGCGCACACGAGTACTACAAGATGGCCCAGCGAACCGTATCTCACTCCCCGCAACAACTCTTTGGCCTCGCCCGCCGATATCCCGCCTCCCGTCCTGGCCCTGCCAATTAGGGATCTCACAAAGGTACGCAGGGTACACCCTGCAAAGCCCTCAACGTCAACGGGTACCAATGGCTCAACGTCCACAGTGACGATGATCATCAATACCTATCCAAACATTGTCAGATGTGCATCGCCTATGCCCCTGGATGGGCCCCCATATACCACTACTGCAGAGAAGAATCCCTATCTCTCCCACCTCGAATCCCTCATTCCCCCGTCGAAAACGGAACCACTGCAGCGGCCAACTCTCCAACGAGGACCCAGCTCTAACCTCGTGACCCGCTGGAATCGGGTGGATGTGCCTGACTCCGTCTTGATCGCAGAGTTGGAAGAACTGAAGAGGAATGTCGAACTCGCGAGCGGCAATTCTCCGTCGGGCGATCACGGTTTGGTCTCCGACTCCCGGTGCAACTCCTGCACATACAGATCCTCATCCCAAGCTGACGATCGGAGGTGGAGGAAAGCCCAGAAATCGGCATTTTGTCGCAGGGAGCTGATCAAAACCGAGTTGACCTACTTGGAAGGAATTTTACAACTCGAAAACAAGGCGAGCGAGTTCACAGCCCAACGTTAGGTCCAAATCTCATTCTCCATAGGGCCGATCATCACAGCCGCCCGCCCTCCTCTTGGCTTACCTTCCATCTTTGAGTGCCGCCTCTTGCCAGTTGCTTGATCGTTTCCTCTCCGATCCAACCGCGTATGGGGTCAGTTTGGCCTTTGTCGAATCCGAGCAGCGACTCGAGGAGGCTTTCCTGCCCTGGTGCAGCGTGATCGGGAGTGTTTTCACCAACCCCTCACGGTCACGTTCGACAGGGTCAATTGCACCTCGCAAGCTCATCAAGCAGGCCCCGAAGCGTATTTCCGCTTTTGACAAGTGGAAGTCATCCGAAATTCTGGACGCCGATTCCATCAGCCCCTCCACCACCTGTGGAAGGCCCAACGGTAACGCTGTGACCAAGGTTTTTCGAAGGTTGAGCAGGGGCTCAACCCCATCACGGCCAACGAGCGGGGATAATTCATCGACTGTGTCTCTCATGAGTGATTCGGCATATTCCTCTGAGTGTCACACTTCGCCTCCCTCCAAATCCGCTGGATCGCCACCCCTTTTATTCCGACATTCCAAGTCAGGGGAACTCCCTTGCGATACAACCCGTCAACGTGAATTATACCCCCATGACTCGGGACGGTACCTGTCGTGCTTTGAAGCAAATAGATCCAGAGAACCATTGAGGGTCTGTTCGTTCCGGGAACTTGCAATCCTCCCCACACAACGTGTTATGAGATACGTCCTGTTGTTTCGGGGTGCGTATTCGTTTTCGACAAATCATTGCCTTGCCGACCGCCGACAGATCTTCTCGTCAACACTCCTGAAAGCTGTCGCAACCGCCTAGTGATTGAGCAGGCGCTGGCAGTGGCGATGAGAATTGCTGAAAAGTGCGACGGAGCGCAGAGGAACACCGCATTCGTGAGATGTGATTGAATATTCGTTTGCCTATTAGATTGTTACCCTCCATCGTTGCCATTACTTCGGGGTCCCTGCACCTTCCACGTTTTCGTCCTCACGCTTTCCTGTACCTTTTGTTTTCTGACCGCTTGTCACCAGCATGTACAGTACCTTGTGTATTGGCCTCCTTCTTTTCGTCCTGAATCCCCGAGAAGCGTAACCCTGGGAACCCGCAAAATATCCGCCATTGTTGAATTTTGTGCAATAGCGACTGAATTCAGACAAATTCGACTTGAATTACAAGTTCTGTGGGGCACCGAAAACATGTTCCCACCTGAAAGGCGACACAAACCAACTTAGTTTCAGTCAATTTTGGATAGTTTTTGCGGTGAAAATTTGGTCATCGGCCGCGTTCCTGCCTCGCCCCTCGTCAACCAATTCCTCCCGTCCCCTCCTGTCCCTCACTCCCAAACGCAACCGTCGCCCAGCGAAACCACACCCGCCCATTGTGCGACAGTCGGCTAACACCACTCGGTTCCAGTAGCGGGTTGGCTTCCCCTTTCCGGCAAGCGGCGATTGGTGTTGAACATCGCTTTGTTGAACTTTTGCTCTCGATCTCTTCCGCGTCCTCTGTGGCTAACACCAACGAAATCACGAACACGACGTGTCCACGACTGCTGCACCTTGGATTGGACTTGGATCACCTCCTAACATCCACGCTTGCACTGATACATCTCCACTTCGCGGGGTCCGAGCGTCTGGTCGCGTATGGACTTGGAGCCTAATAACTTCTCCAGCTCGCAACCAGTGGGGCCATCGACTGTCACTCCCATCTCCCCTCCCACACCCGTTTCAACAGATACGAACGTTATACCCACACAACCAAGCCCCAGCAACTCGCTCCTCACACCACCGCTACCTACGCCCGTTTCCTCTTCACCCGTTCCTTCACCTTCACTTTCTAATGGTCAGAGCTTGACGAATATCCACACGACATTCACGACTTCATACCCCGTTGTTATTTCTCAATCCTCAACGACTTTCACTTCTTACGTTACATCCGTCGTAACCACATCCACCACCATGCCCGTCACCCAAACCCCGTTACCTCAATCAAACCTTGGCGCGAACTCCGTTTGCATTGGACGGGGCATAGATTCTGTATCTATTGGATTGCTCGCTGTTGTTATTTTGTCTGCTTTATTTGGTTTTGTAATTTGGGTGCGTGATCCACAACACATTCATGTTTTCTGACTGTGGCTGACTTCGGAGCTTTTACCCCTAGTTGATATTTGCTGTTGTTCGGCCTAAATTCCGGGAGATATACGGTCTCAGAGAATGGTTCCCCCAACAAGAGTTTGTGTTTCACATCGCGGCCACCTTCGATCCACACTAAACAACACACAGTCTTCGTCCCAAACCCCTAGGTGATGGTTTCTTCGCGTTCCTCTCGCCAAAAGTCCCGCTTGTTCCGGGTTTGACCGAAGATGTCCAAGACGCCGGGAGAAATGTTGCAACGGATGCGCGGTTGTTCCCTTCGGACGAAGAACTCACCCAGCGCATCCTTTTTGTCGCCCTGCTGATTTGCATCGGTTGGAGCATTCTTGGGTTGGGCGGTGCTCTTCCATTATATCTTATCAACATCCCATGCTTGGCCCGGTCTGCTGCACAGACCTATACCTATGGCGGATACTCCGCCGTGTACGATCTCTCGCTCCTTCGGCTGCTCCAACTCTTAGACGACCGCCAAATCACGACCACGACCGATGTACAGTTTGTAAATTCGACACAACTCGCCACACGCGCAATTGTCAACGGGAGAGACCTGGAGGGCAACGCGCGGATACGAATAATCATCCTCACGGCCCTCTTGATCGCGCTCGGTCTGATTCCTGCGTTATGGAAGATCCTTCACGAATTCAACACCATTGCGAACTATCGGAGGAGGTGGAAGAAGGTCAAGTGCGCGGATAACGAGATGGGCTGGCTCTCTGCGTCCAAAGCACCTGGCTTTGTTGGGTGGGGTGAGAAGAGGCTGAAGAGCTATTTGCTGAAGGCGGGGTTGAGTTCGAAGTTGGAGTCTGCTGGAGAGAGCAGAAGGGAGAAGAAGGAGAGGGAACGGCGGCTGGTTGAGAGGGTCAATTCCGGAGAAGGGCCAGAGATTGACATCGAGTCTCTGTTTTCAATTGGGTTTGTTTCCACCCTGTTACTTGAATTTTCGCGGCCATTTACCAACCATCGTAGTGACACTGAGCATTTGGCCTTGCTCATCGATGAGCGGGACGATATCCTGGATCACCTGGAGATGGCAGAGACCAAGTACATCGCTTCCTTCCGAACGTCCACGCCAGAACCGTCAATTGCGGATCTCGACTTTCAGCCTACCGGAACATCGTCTGGAGTTCCCGCTCGTCCTGAGATCAGCCGGCCGATGCCTCTCGCCGGCTCTCATGGGGTATGAAAACCTTCGCGATCTTTTAACCTTCTCTCTGACACGCTTGCCAGGTTGCTCATCCCCGCCCTCGTCCCAGTAGGCGGAGACAACGGAATCGCAACCCGGCATATGCTTCATCTTCTCTCCCCCCAACCTCGTACATGATGCCGTCGTCCTACTACAAGATCCGCGACGTTGAAGGCGTCAGCGGCGGACACTTTACTGACCCTGAAGACAGTCAACCCCGAGAAGGCCACTCTCGAGAGCTCAGCTTTACGGATACCATCACCCGACGCGTTGTGGGTAGCAAGTTCCAAGAGGTCACTCGAAATTCTGCGGCATTCGGTCGCCTGCCGATGGGTAGCCCTGTTCAAGTCGACGAGACGGGACGATTCGTTCCCCCTCCATCTTCTTTCACTCAAACTTCAATTCTCCAAGGATTCGGCCCGAATCACGATCCTTCATCATCTGAAACCTACGAAAGTGGGCCTTACGACTCATTTTTCCGAAGGTCGGAAGGGCAGTCGAGGGTCACGTCCGAGCTTGGAGATGATTGGGTCGACCTCTTGTATGATCCACCACAAAAGTTTGGAGACGAACAGGATTATGAAAATCCCGCTGGCGCTGATCCCGACATGCCGCCTTTCCCACCTCTGAAACCGCGACGGCGACCAAGGAGACCGATCGCACCTCCGAGTGATCATCGGGAAACGTTCCCGCTGAGAATCAAGAGGGGGAGACAAAGTGACGAGAACGAACCCCTTCCCCCGCATTTGAGGCTACAGCAACGACAACCCTTCGTCCGACCAATGTCGGGGCTTGATCACAATGATCTTGGAGTGGTGTATGGGGATATCAGCAACTGGAGGACGAGGTTGAAGGCGATCAACGCCGAGATCGCCGATGCACAACGAGACAGTTACAGCGACATAGCCGATGGAGCGAGGATCAAGGGCTGGCTGATGGTTGGGAAGGGACTCCGATTCTTACCTGGAATAGAGCTCATCGACGGTAGGAGCAAAGAGGATATCAGGTGGGATGAGCTTCAGCATCAGGGGTCCGCTGGGAATCGGGCGGTCTACTGGATACTGGTTGCGTTTTTGCTCGTATTGCTCGCTGCGGGATTGACCGCCGTTGCTGGCCTGCTACTTGCGACAACACCAGACGTCGCCGAGTTCCTGCCCTTTTTCCGGAAGTTGCAGACTTGGAACAAGATTCCATCTGGAATCGTGACGGTGCTGATCCCCACCATCGCTGCGACCGTTTTCATTGCCGCAGTTGTCCTCGTGATTCGCCGTAAGTCACGGTGGTTTCCACTCCTTACGTCTTCCTGGTCATCCGGGTATCTGCTTACACTCCTCGCTTTCCGATATTAGATATCGCCAAATTCAGTGGTCACATATCGGTATCGGGGTCCCAAATAACAGCATTTAGGACGACGTTCTTCGTGCTAACTGTCATGGGAGGACTGTGGCTTACGGCAATTGGAGCGGTACTGTACGCCGTTAATGCGTTCCAAACCGGTGGCGCAGGTAGGACCGTCGCCGACGGTTCAATATTCATGACTGTCCTGGCCCTCGCGCTGGTCATAAATGTCGCCATAATTGCTCCCGGATTGCTGATGCTCCAACCGTTCCGATTGTGGAGGGTGGCCCGAAACGAGAGAAGGGCGATCACTCCACGCCAACGTTTCCGAGGTAGGTTGTCACGTTCACCTTGTGAACCTTTTATGTATTGCGTTTACTCATCTTCTATTTGCATTTTCTTTGCCCGCCTGTGCGGGGCGTGTTATATCCCTGTTCTGATCAACTATTTATACCGCTTTTTGATAGCCGTCTACCCTGGAGTGTACGACCCAGTGTACGCCATGTCGTGTTGCATCCTCGCCATCATTTTCGCCTCAGCATTCGCTCTAATCCTTCCGTTGGTCGCACCGGCGGTGGTCCTGTTGTTGCTTCTGACGCTCATTGGTGGGTTTTTCGTTCATCAAATTATTGATTTTAATTCTGGTGAGCTTTTGATGACGTTTTGGGTTGGTCAAACAGCACACCGGTTCCTCGTTGGCTATGTTTATGGACGTACAAAGTCACCCACTGGGGGGCTCGTGCAATTGTTCATGTTGCGAAGATTTGCGCTTCTTTTGGCGCTCCAGCCACTGGTGCTCGGAGTAATCTTGCTCAGCCGGAGGCTGTGGCCGGAAGCGGGGGCGCTACTGGGAACCTCGCTTGCAGTCGCACTCTTTGTGGAACTGTTCTGTAGCCTCAAGATGCGGGAACCCGGGGTAAGGTCCCTGAGTCCGGTGACACGGAATTCGTTGGAGACGTTTGGAACTGCGGCAAGGCCCGCTAGGCGCCGAAATGTGGATGAAGAGAGCGTCAGCCTCGTAAGCTCAGAAAAAAGCCCCCGTCCGCGAGGTTCAATGGCGAGCGTTTTGGAGATGATGTCAATTACGTTGGCGGTAATCCCTTCCTCTTTCCATGTGAGAGGCCCCGTACCATTGCGTGAGTGACACTGGCTCCACTGTTTGATCGTCGGTTAAGCTTGGACACTTGGTTTCAGAAACTGAAACGTTAGACGACTTGACCGCGACTGACCGAGCCGCGCGGACGCATCCCGAAGCACCACCTCACATACCACCGTTGCCGTATACGGACCATGCAGAGGATATGGCGGGGATTCTGTATGCTCCGGAGTTGATCGCGCCTCCACCAATCATTTGGTTACCGAACGACACTGCGGGAATCGCGATGCAGGAGGCATGCGATCTGCAACAGTACCATTCGCTGCAGGTCACCTTGGACGTGAGGTCGCAGCATGACGTGATGTCGCAACGAACTGGAACCTCGAGGAGTAGGTCGAGGTCGACGACTAGTAGGTAGAAAGAGGATTTGTGGTTGTACGTTTACGATGAACTTTTTTTTTTTTTTCATTTTGTAAGGATTGTGACGGACCTGTGGCAGGGTGATTGATGACGAGAGACTCTTTTATGTTCTGTGTTCTTTTACCCCGTGTTGTTAATACTTGCTTCATTTATTTCACCTGGTCAGTGGCGGTGGCCCGTCCAAACCTTCCACCCACTCGCTGTGGCCATGATCGTTACCGTAGCCGCGGTGGAGTTGGATTGTTCCGATACTACGGGCTCGGAACATTGGCTAACTGATAATTGTATGGAATCTGGGAAAGATGGAGAAGGCGAAGACATAGGCAAGATCAGATGGGTGGTGTAGTGAGCGGGATATGGCTATAGAGCCAATTCGAAATTGAGGTGGGGCGTTGCACAAGCCGGTACCAAATAAAACCTCTCCCTTCTCCCTTTCTCTCCATATCCTGCTCTCCCTTCCACGTCCCTCCCGTTTCCCTCCTTGTTTTCCAGAGCTGGCTTGTTCTACTATCCACCACCCCCCAATGTTCTCGCCCCAAGTGACCTCGGTATCCGGGGACGCAGCTTATGAGGAAATGTCTGCCCAATTAGCCATTTACTCTCGGACGCTCTTCGAATTCACCCTTCGCCTGTGGTCGGAATCCAGGAAACGAGCAGAGGAGGTTCAGAGGTTGGAAGAGTCTGCCGCGGTCCTCAATTTGTCTCGGCCACCTCAGGTCAGAACCGGATCTGTGAGATCTGCACATAAAGTCGATGCCAATAGCCAACAGTGAATTCTTTGACCGGGCCACCTCCCCTTCCTCCAGTTGTTGTGACATCCCTATGTCCTGCTTTAGACTCTGCAGTTGGGCTCCGGGGTCACTTGCCCTCTCTCTCTCCCACCATACCGCCATGATCATCCGCCGTCGCCAGCCACTACTACAATACCGTTTACCCCACACGCTACCACACCTGCCTGCTACTGCTTTATATTTTTTTATGTGAGTTAACCGTTCTTATCTTGCTTTGTGACAGATGATTGCGGGCGGGAGATTGACGGTCGTTATTGTTGTTTACAGTTCCGAGCCGTCGTTGAATTGCATTGTGTATTATCGTTTTTTTTTACCGTTCTCACACCTGCGCATCACCGCTCCGTTGTCCGCCAGTCCATCCCGTCCGCCCCGATCCATCCGCCAAGACCACGTTTACGCACCTATTAAGTTACCAACTACCCCGCACGTCGTTCCTCACCGTCATCTCTTCCTCTATACTGTATGCTCCCTTTTTTCTATTTTGGGAAATATCGACAGAAATATTTTTCGTTAGAAAAAAGAAAGAGAAAATTATTCATGCAGCCGAGGAAGAGCAGATAAGCTGCCGCGTTCAAGTGACCGGGTCGTGTCTGGTGAGTAAGATGAGCTCCACCCAATATAAACGGAAAGCCCTGGGGATGGATCTCGGAGATCTCACGGATGTCCCCCGACCAAACCTTCATCCTTCCGTCCGAGCTTTGGGTCCTCATCCTGCGGTTTGCCCTTCCCCCTCGACTCTCTTTCCACGCAGAACATCTTCCGTTCGAAGACGACCATGCGCCGTCGAACACGAGTCGCGACCGGCTCTCATTCTCCCTCGTCTCCCGATATTGGAACTCCATCGTCGCATCGCTGGGGATCGACAGCATCACGCTGACCGGCGGTACCGACGCTGAGGCACTGCTCAAGTACCTGCTGGACGACGGCAAAGGTGTTTATACGCGCAGAATTGTACTGCCGTTTGGTCGGACCGTCAAATCCACAATCAAAGGAGCGACCAAGATTCTTGCCGCGTGCCCTCGCATCGAAACTCTTATCAGACCGGAGCGGCAGGACGATGATTTCCGTTGGAACTTCCGTGCCGCATGTCCCCGATTCGAGAGTTTAACTCGCCTCGAGTGGTGGCACTATTCCGACGCACATCGGTCCGGAGGGATCAACCTCTTCTACGACGTGTTCGACAACGCGCCAAACCTCGAATATCTCGCCATCGCCGGTCAGTGGAAACCAGATATACTAGCCTCAAAGCGGATCAGGAAAGTTCACCTTCCCCGACTCGAAACTCTGCGGCTCCGAAGGTTATCCACCTCCTTCACCCGCGAGATACAGAAATGGTCGCTCCCCGCCATGTCCCATGTCATATCCGAGTTTGGCTTATTCGAGACGGAAGAGAGGTTTCGGAGTCAGATTCGTACCCTCGAATTTGCGGCCGATATTAGGTTTTACAACGAGGATAGGATCGGGGACGTCCTTCCATTGTGTCCGAACCTCGAGGAGGTGCACTACTATGTGCTATTTACATGTGTTCCGGGGGTGAGGGTTCACGTTCAGGGTCAGGGCCAGGGGTTTGGAACTGTGGAGATGATTGGGTTGCACGCCATGAAGAACCCCAGTTGGACTCCGGTCGATTTAGGTGGTCATTTGAAGAAGCACTTAGAGTTTGTTACGGGTCCAAGCTTCCCCAGCCTTCGTACGTTGGCTCTGTATGGAGACTGGGATGGACTTGGAGCCGAGATCCCGCTTTTGGAGTCGCCGATCCTCCTGCGTCGAATCGCGATTATCAGGAGACCGTGAAGCCTAATGTTGGAGGTGCGTATTGCCGGTCCCTCTTTCTGGTGGTGCCCGTCTCTCTAACGTTACATTGTTCCTAGAAGACGGTGTTACGATATCGCGGATGGACTAGTCACGTAAATCAGCGCTCTCGACATGATCGTAGACATGCTGGCCCATGTTTGTTGAGGAGGATCACTGTTGGGAGATTCGAATCGACGCGAAACCTGTCCCGCACTCAGTTTCTTTCGCACTAAAAAGACCGTGTCGCCAATGCTACCCTACAAGCGGCGGTGTCCCGCTCGTTCAGCACTCTCAAACCCGGCAACGCCGGCCCAGTACTTGACAACGTCTGTGGTCGAAAGGTGTGCAAGCGACAAGACTCTATAAATATGAAACGAAAGCGGTTGCGAGTATGCTGCAGGTGTGGTGTATCAATCTGTGGGGATTCAAGCGATTGCACTCAGCGGGTGTTTCGTTGTATGGTTGGCGGACTCACGATTTAATGATTGAGACCGTCGGGCGGTGCGGCGGGTGTAAATTGAGCCTGGGGTGGTGGTGTTATGACCATCGTCCCATCGCTTCGCAGCTCGAGTTTGCCGTGGTTCGTGACCCAGGGAGCGGAATCCTCAACGACGATCGACGGCAAGTTCTGCCTGTTGTATTTCGATGGCTTGTCCCTTCGCCTCGGTCGCTTCTCGTCGTCTGCGTCTGTGGTGTATTTGGACGAGACGCAACAGAGGCTAGATAGAAATCCCATTGCGAATCCTGCACTTTGCGTTAGATGTGGCTGACTGAGGAGTGGGCAGGGAAAGGAACCGACCTGGAGGGGGAACGAAGGAGAGGATGGGCGGGCGAATTCCAGTCAGCGTATCAGTCCTAATATAAGATCACATAGACCAGTTTCCAAGACAGCAAAGGACTGGACCCTCGAAACTGACTGATCGCTGAACGTAACATCTCCCCCCCCCCCCCGTTCCATCCAACACGAGGCTACTGTCCGCTCTCTCCCTCTTCAGATCGCTTGTGCCTGAACGATGGCGAGCAGTGGCTTAAAGCAGGTAAATACATCATCCAAACGAACCGTATCTCTTTCGTTTACCCTCTTTGGCTGGTTAGTCGTCGTTCCAGACGCTGCAGCAAGCTCAGACCAATGCTCTTCTTACGCTGCTCAATCTCAACGAATCGATAGACCTTTCTACAAAGGACTCCTCTTCGTCGACTGGAAAGTCTCCTGCTTTGAACGTCCCCGCTCCGAGTGGCCCAACGGTCTGGAAGGTCTTGGTCTTGGATCAGTTCACGAAGGACGTCATCGCGACCGTATTGCGTGTTCAGGATTTGAGAGATGTCGGTATAACCTTACATGTGTACGTCCTCCACCCACCCCCCCCCCGGAAAAAAACCTCTCGACTCGACTGATTGCATCTCAGCCAATTGCATTCCAATCGACCACCACTTCCCGATGTACCCGCCGTGTATTTCGTCGCGCCAACCCTGCCGAACGTGAGACGAATAGCAGAAGACCTCGAGAAGAACCTCTACGAATCCTTCCACCTCAACTTTGTTGAACCGTTATCCCGAGCTTTGTTGGAGGAGTTGGCTGCTGCAGTTGCGAAAGACGAAACGGGAGAGTTGATTACACAGGTTGGTTCACCCCCAATCCTCTTCGTTTGTTCCTTGTCTCCTTTCAGGGTGCCTGATCGTCGAGCAAGTAGGTGTTAGACCAGTACCTCTCTTTCATCTGTCCTTCGCCCCAACTTTTCTCTTTGGTACCTCCACCACCTCCACCAGCACCAGCGAACGCTCCCCCACAGCCCGGTCCTTCAACCACACCCACATCTTATCACGTCCTCAACTCCCCTCGAACGACCGAGCAGGAAATCGAAGCCGAGATCGAGAGGATCGCGGATGGGCTGTTCAGCGTGGTTGTGACTTCTGGTGTGCACGCTCAAACCTCGGAGATCAAAGTGTTCAGACTAACATACTCCAGGTCTCGTGCCTTTTATCCGTTGCCCGAAGGGCAATGCGGCAGAAATGGTCGCCAGGAAGCTTGAACAGAAGATTCGGGACGCTATCATTTCCTCTTCGCGCTCGCACGCTTCATCGACCTTGTTTGCACATGATTCCACCGGGCTATCCAACCTCCAGCGACCCTGTGCGTGTAGATCCCTCTACTTTCGCCGCGCCGCGAATCTCACGTACGCGTTGCAGTGCTCCTCATCCTGGACCGTAACATCGACCTCGTTCCCATGATCTCGCACGGTTGGACATACCAAGCGCTGGTATCCGATTGCATGGACATGAAACTGAACCGAGTGATCATCACGCAACCACAAAAGCGTTCATATGACCTCGACTCGAAAGATTTCTTCTGGGCCAAGAACGCGTCTGAACCGTTCCCCCACGTTGCGGAAGAAATCGACTCGGAATTGAACAAGTACAAGCAAGATGCGGCGGAGATCACTAGGTCGACGGGTGTCAGCGATGTTAACGATATTTCCCAAATGTTAGGGTGTCTTGGAGTTCTCATCAACTATGCTGACCGTCCTTGTTATTTAGCGACTTGACCACTAATGCTACTCACCTCAAAACGGCCATTACGGCCCTCCCGGAGCTAACGGCTAGAAAGGCCACGTTGGACACGCACATGAACATCGCCACCGCGCTGTTGGAAGAGATCAAGAAACGTGGGCTAGACGAACTTTTTAGCACGGAAGAAGCGATCTCGAAACAAACCGTCCAAGCCATCCTAGAAACCCTCCGACATCCCAAGGGCGAAGCGACACCCACGCCCGAAGACAAACTTCGGTTGGTGTTGGTCTTTTACCTCTCCGTGCCGGACACTGCTGTCACGAAAGAGGACATCACGGAGTTAGAAAATGAGCTGAAAAAGGCTGGTGCGGATGTCGCGGCGTTTGAGTATGTGAGGAGGACGAGAGAGATTTCCAAGATGACGCTCTCGATTGGTGGCACCACTACCCCTGTTGTGGGTGGTGGGGCAGGACAGGCGGGTGGAGAACTGTTCAAGGGGTTGGGTGCGATCGGAAACAGGGTACGTACGCTCTTCTCGTCAGTCAACGAAAGAAGACGATCCGGTTCCTCTAACTCCCTCCTCCTCTTCCTCTAGTTCGCAGATCGCTTGAAAGAAGGCGGTTTGGAGAACTTCATCTCTGGCGTCAAGAACTTCCTCCCCGCGAACAAACTGTTCCCCGTGACTCGTCTGACGGAGGCTCTCATGGAATCGGCCTCGGCTTCGAATCAATCTCTACAGGAAACGGACGAATATCTGTTCCTTGATCCCAGAACGAGTCGAAATGTCGGCGCTCCTGGTGCTCCTGGGGCGGGTGCGGGAGGTACGAGTCGTGCGAGGAGGATGGCCTATTCGGAAGGCACGGTGTTTATCGTCGGTGGCGCTGGGTACGTGGAGTATGGGAATTTGGAGGAGTGGGCGAAGAAAACGGGGAAGAGGGTTACGTATGGTGGAACGGAGATTATTGACCCCGGAGGGTTCGTCGGCGTCTTGGAGGGCCTTGGGAAGGTCAAGACATGACGGGGTCCGTACTAGATGGACGAAAAATACCTCGGACAATGCTGGTTGATGGTCAACCCTCCCCTCCCTTACAATGTCCTGTTAATATGCGTCTTACGAACACTTGGATAATAACCCTACAACCTTTTGCTCGGGCTATTGCGCCAACCCTCTTGGAAGAATCGCGCTCAATTACTGGAGTGGTACAATGAAGTAAACGACGGGGATAGGTACAATGCCACAAGATACTTTCATCCTCAGGGGACGACCTTTTGTTACTTCTTCCTATTACCCTGCATGGCGAGAATCTGTACGAGACGGATGCTGTCGGCGGCGATGTCAGAACTCAAGTACGGAGAGATAATACAAGTGCAGGACGTACAAGATGTTGATCATATCGAGTTCGAGTCCGATGGCCTCCCTGATTGGGTCCCTGGTCATAACACCTGCCTCAGCCATACGAGCGTGTTGCAAGATCTTCTGAGTGCTAGTGAATAGGTGACGGATTAGCCTCATTTACTTTACTCGATGAAAGGACGCGAAACGTACTCATAAAGAACGAAACCGCCAAACACGGCAAGGCCGCCGTACAACGAAATAGCTTCAGTGATCGCGAGGCCGCGCATACCCAGAGGAAGAGCCATCGGAGCGAGGGAGCTCAACGCCACGACGGTGACACCGGCGAGGAGGGGTCCACCCATATACAAATACTTGTCGTTCCTGGCTGTAGCCCCCACGTAAGATATGGAACCGACGACACCGCACGTGTACAGCGCAGCTCGCCCTAACAACGCGGGAGACAAGAAGAACAGCGGGCTAAGGGTGGCGGCTTGGAACCCATTAAAACCCTAAACGAAAGGGGTATGAGCCTTGGAGGGTTCAAAATACGCGACTAGATGTGATACACGTACCAACCACAAAGCGTGCTTGAGTAAAGGTCTCTCTGGGGAGGTGTTCATCGCGCCCCACATTGTTCCGATCGAGCCGACCAAGCTAACACCAAGGACGACCCCTAAAGAGAACCGTCAACGACTGTCGAGATAGACTGCCACTTCGACGGGTGGTGACTCACATGGGTTGGCAGACATGATCCTGAAAGCGGCACCAGACCTAAACAACGACCTCGCAGCAAGCGCAGTGAAGAGGAGACCTCCCCCGGTGTACTGAAAGCTCTCATTCAAATACGACTTCTCCGCTGCGCTCAAACCATCCCTCGTCTCGCGGTTCAAAAACACGTTAGTGGCGACGATTGTTCCAGCGACGGCAGCCTAAACAGAGTCTGATAAGTACTTCTCAAAAAGTCAGAAGTACTACGAGGACTCACCGCGGTCACTGCATATTTCTTCCATGCCTCAGCCTGCGTGGGACGAACAGTCACAGCAGATGAATCCGTCATAAACGTCCTCGAGCATTTCGACCAGAATGACGAAGGCGAAACTCGAGATCGGCTCGAAACGGCGCTGAAGTGGTTGCTCGTGGTTTTGGACCCGAAAGAACTAAAGTTTCGAGCGACCGGTCGAAGGGTTACGGTGGCTGATTTACCCAAACCAAACGGCCGCGCCGCGAGAACTGTGAGTCTTAGCATGGTCAGTCGGATGAGAAGAGATGGGTGTTAGTGGAAAGGTTCGTGTTGGGCAGGGGCGCAAGCTGACGTCGTGCCCTGATCCGAGATCCCGACGGCGCGTCTTGTCGGCATAACACTCCCGGTGGCTGACTCTCACGCCTACTCATCCTCGCGGAAGTTTCTCGAACTCACGAAAGAAATATCGTGGCTACGGCGGGAACGACAACGGTGCTCGAGTAATACTATGGTATAGCAAGATGGAAAATACACTGAGCGACAGCATCACGACTTCTTGAGGGTCAACTTCAGCTTGGGAACAGACGATTCACCATCATCCACCAAGTCCGAAGCGGTGAAGGGTGGGCTTGTGGCAAGTGGTGACGGCACCGCAGCGGCAAAACCAAATTGAGGTTGGCCACGAATAGAGGAAGGTCCAGGGTTGTTCACGGGAAATTCTGAACCTTGCTGAAAACCGGCGCCGCTCCCGATTGTAGGTGTTTGCGGGGGGCTCGTGCTGGCAGGTGTCAGACTCGGCGGGGCGGCTCCGTTGTATTCCGCCCATTTGGGACATTTACGGTTGGTCTCTGTTTACAAGAATATCCGTCAGTATGGACAGACTTTGTGACGGGAGGCGTCAAACATACTCATATGACCAACTTGACCGCAATGCCCACAACGGCGCTAGGGCGGAGAGAAAGTCAGTCAATACGTGACAGAGTCGACGCGAGGCATGAGACATTTGCTTACAGTTGTGTCAGCTTTTACCACCCTGTTGATCTGCATTGGTGTCCCCCCTTCCTTAACCAGTTTGGCATTCTTCCTATGCAAGCGTCGTTCCTGGTTCTTCTTCATCCTCGCAATCTCTTCTTCCAGCCTGGAAAGGTTCCATCAGCGGTGGATACTGATCAAATCGAAACCAAAAACAGGATACCTCTTCTTTGCCCTTGCGTCCTTATCAGCATCGCCGGTAGGAGCTAGAGTGTTTGTCATTTGAGCCTCCTCTTCGATAATCTGACGCTTCTTGAGATATGCATTGATGACCGCTGGCTCTCGAACGATCTCAGTTTCCCACTCCCCCGCCACCTGTAGAAATTTTAGAGGGATCAGCGGATTGGGTCCGAGTCGGAGGAAGCATCACTCACAAGTCTGCGGATGCGTAAAACTCGGCGCGGTCCGTCAGGGCCCAAACTAGTCTCTCTCTCCCGATCAACGGAGGACCCTCGACTCAAAGCAGGAGACGGCATCGCGGACGGACCAGTCCCAGGCGGAGAGAACCCGGGAGACATGACATAATCCCCACTGACAGAACCTTGGCGCTGGGGGAGCAGTGGTTTCTTGAAGGTCTTGTCTTCCTCGACGACGTCCAGTGGTGGTCCATCCTTTCGGCTCAATGAATCGTGTTGAGCCTTCCAAATACGTTCGATCTCTGACTTGTAAACCTGCTGCTGCTCAGCAACATTATATCTGTGCGCAGACTTGGGTCGATTTTCTGCCTCGGCTACCAAGGGAACAAATGCATCAATACATTTCCTGACAGGCGTGTTTGACAGTTGGCCTACCGAGTTTCTCCGCATAGTCCTCTCCGGCCTTGACGAAAATATCCTTCATGGAAACCCGGACGAAACTGAATGCCTCTCCGCGGCCGGTTGGATCGCCTTCGCCGTGAAGCCGCAGCATGGCCTTGGCCTGAGTTGCGAGCAAGAAATTCTTTGTAGTTATCCATGGAGCAAGCTGCTGTTCGATCGACAGATTAGATTCATCATCGTCCTTGACTTCGTTTGTGATTCCGTAACCGGCATCTTGGAGATGGCGTTGTCCGACTTGCATTGATTCTGAGAGAACCACCTGTTCTGGGGTAACCATCTTCAGCATCTCAGCTTGGGATGGGATGGGCCAGTCGGATTTGAGCCGCCAAAATCCTTGATGAGGACCCCTTCGATTGTACTCCATGAATTCCTGTTCGTACTGTGTATGAGCGCCAAGATTAGAGAAACGTGAGGGAAGGTTTAGACCTTCAGCCTTTGCCTCATCTGTAACTCGTTCTGGTCTGGGAAGTATTTCATCAACCGTGAGATCTTCAGCCTCTCCTCCTTGGTTTTGGCCAATAACTTGAATGCAATGGTCTGCAGTCGGTGCTTGATTGTATTGGTGATTTTCCGTGAGTGAGGGCCAGGGACTTCAGTCACAGGGTACGTCTGTCCGACGGCGAATAGGTTCTTCATTTCCCGGATATAGTACTTAGTGTCACCCTTGATTGTGCTCCTAGTGAACCACGGGTGCGATCAGCGGAGGCCGGTGTTGTGCGGATGGGGTTAAGAACTCACTTGATAACCAGGAAATCAGTCGCATATGGTTTATGCCTGAACAGGGGCGCCCTGACGAGATTGTTGTATAGCGCGGGGATGTTTTGCCCAGGTGCAACAGAACCAAATTTCATGAATGGTGATTCATCTTGAGGCTCAAGCACGAATGGGACCCCGAGGTCGAACTGCACAGATTGTGAGGGACCGAGAGTGATCTGCACACACAGTCCTCCACACCTTGGGAACGTGCTCATCCTTATCGCTCTTCTTTCGATAGTAGTTGACAAGAATGCTACCCATGCCGAAATTTGATAATATCGGAGGGTGTTCTTCCTAAAGGAAACCAACCAGTAAGCAACACGACCCTCCCCGGGTCCGGCCGAGGTCGTACCGAATACTCTAGCAGCACATAGTTGCTGGTGTCCTTCAGACTCAAATCTGTCGTTCTGTGGAGACCTTCGCTGACGTTTCCACCTTTGCCGACCTTCCTACCGGCCCTATCCTTTTTCTTCTTTGCGGACCGAACTTTGCTGAACCTCAATTCAACGTTCGACGGGAATTGTAATGCTGGACGATGGAATGATCTCGCTTCTTGCTTATTAAGCCGAGTCTTGTACTGAGATGATATGGTGAGAACGGAGACCCTCGAAACCGATAATCTTACGACGTACAAAGGGTAACTGCAGCTTCTGTGCAGGGTAAGCGTGTTCCACGACAAGTTGGCCAAATGTCTGCCTAACGCGATGGCGAATTCCATCTTTGGAAACCTCGTAGAAATTGTCGTTTGAGAGATTGAACTTGTCCTTGGGATGCGGATCCAACCGGTGGCGCTTCCTAAACCTGAACGTCTCGGCTGCAAACGAAATAAAGAAAGATCATAATAGAAGACGGCGCGTAACGTACTGGGCAAACGTTCTTCTGGTACCTCTTCCTCATTAAGTTCTAGGGCAGTAAAGTCGCGGAAGGGAACTGTTTGGTTCCAAATTATGCTTTGGGTCCAGGCGCCAGATTCCAGAACCTTGTTCGTGGGATTTGTAAGACTCCTATCAGTAGGAACAGACTCTTGGGAGTGGGTTTGCTCGTCGGGCTCAAATACTATCTGATCCTCCCAGTTCGAAAGCAGTATCAGGTCCAATGACCTGTCGCCAAGGAGAAGTGGAGCGGCGAGGCCAGAGCTCTCGCGTTCCTGGTGCAGGGGTGAGACGGAACTGCGAGGACATGCTGTGAATTCACACCTTCATGGCACGCCGCAGATCGTGTTCAATACTCCCAGATGCCACGACCTCTTCCACGCGTTTAAACTCCACCTGGCGCTCAGCATCACCCACGATACTCCGGAGGTACCCCTTCGGAACTTCCTTCCTTCGAGGATAAACCGTTTCAACTTGAGAAACACCCGGGTTCAGTCCGTAAAGACCGCTCCAAACGCTTGGCAGCTAGTACGTACCGTGGAATGGTCGCTTTGAAATCCGAGACTTGTGTATCGAAACACCCTTGAGTAACTCCGTAAAGTCCAACACCTTACCCTTTTCGAACGTCGGAAATCGTTCGTAGACTGTTTTCGGTCGCTCGACGAGACGGGTAACCGTCTTCATCCGTTTGGGTGGCCTCTCCTCCTCCAAAACATCCTCCTCTTCCATCTTGACGTCAAAATCCTCTTGATTATCCTGCAGCTCTGCGTCGACTTCGTCCTCGTAATCTTTCCCTGCACCGTGCCCGACCGCACCGTCATCCTCATCCCATTGGTCGTTGTAGATCTCGTCTGAGGAGAGGTTGGGAACGCGAGATATACCGAGTCGACCAGCGAGACCTGAGCCTGAAGGAAGTGACAAATCCGTGAGGAGGTGGTTGAGAGAGAACCCCGTAAGGGCAGAGATCGCGTTTTTCTCGTCCTATATGGCGTTGAGCGCGTCGTGAACGAGTGGGAGAAGGTTAGAGTACCCCTACCGAAGCCATCCCGCCGGACCGGTTATTGTGGAGGTGGTAAGATCGGTGGTGCACGTGCAAGGCGCGCTGGGCCGGAAACATCGCGGGACCAATTCCACTCTTCCCCCGACCCTCATACACCTCTAACACTCGCGACTAGAAATGGCCCAGGCAATGAACAAGGAACTCAGTAACAGCCTCGAGGTCCGTTTCATCTAAGTCTGGTGATACTGTTGTCGACATTTCAACAGAGTTTTCGCGCATCGGTTGCTGTTGAAGCAGACCGTATCGTCTACCATACCTTCCCAACAAAGGCGAGTTTATTTGGATCCTAGTTAACCCACGGCTCAACGATTCCCAGATATTGTAATCATCTGTCCCACCTTTACCCGCTTTCCGCCACTCCTGACCAACCATACCGGTAGAGAATTACAGAAGCGCATAGAGGAGATCAACACCCCATTATCAATCTATAACCTTTCGCGGACCGATGCAATGACTGACACTACGGTCTACAACCCGAATCGCGACCTAGACCAAATAGATATCAAGAAGCGCAAACGGGGGCTAGATGGCGAGATCGTGAATGGGTATGGTGTCGATGGGAACGTTGGGAGTGGCGCTGTGTATACGGGACATGTGAAAACGAATGCTCACTTGCGGTCCGTCCACGCGGAGCTCAAGGACGAGTACGAAGAGTTGGGAAGCCTCTGCGTGAGTTTCCTCCGATGACCGGACTCGGCACTCGGCTGAGAATCACAACAGGAGAAACTGAAGTTGTGGGTGAATCTGACGATGCCCAAGTGAGTTGAATCCTATCCTTATCTATTTTCCGTCTGACACGAGGTCAAGGATCGAAGAGTACGTGGCCGTTATCAAATAAATCAGTTTCCAGTGACCAAATCATTGTGTCCAGTGGCGATAATTTCGGTACGACACAGCTATCTAGATGCATAACATATCTCACGCATCTCTGTAGGTGTCGCTGTCCAGGAAGGTATATTGTTCGGGTTCCGTCCACTTATTGTAGTGCTGAGTCCGGGGAATAGAGGTGACGAGCGAACTGCAGCGGGCCCAGGAATCGGTCGCAAACCTACGCGACGTTGCACGGCAACACCACCTCTCCCGTGCAAAGATATCCTCAAAGCTCCTGAAGTACCCACAAATCGACGACTATGCGGTACATGTGTCAGCATTCCCCCTAACGACCCATCCACTGACTTGACCGTGTTACAGATTGCTCTGCGGGAGCACGACGAGAGACAGCTTCACAGTGCGCGACGCACGTTACATGACCTTCGAACCATGTACGCAGTGCTCACCGATATCATCCACAAGAACATCACAAAGGTATTTTCCACCAAACGCCCCGCTCCGTTCCAACCGCCGCTGATCACTCTATTCTAGATTCGGTTTCCCAAGGGCAACAATGCCGCGTCGCTGTATTGAGCCCTAGAAACGTCCAGGCAACGGTTGTAAATCCCCCACTCCACATTGTTACGCTGATGTGACGTACCGGGACTTACCCATATTTGGTAAAGGAAATTTCCCGATCGGCCGCCTCTGTTGCTTCTGGCTGATTTGTGGAATGCAAGTATGTAGCGGGCAATGTTTATTACGATACGGAATGACATCACATGAGCTCGACGACCGCACCGTCTTGAGTGTCACGCGAAACACTTGGCGACTCGAGAACTCTTCTCGAAATCCAGAAGCACCTCTCGCTAGTTCCGTCGACCACTAGCAGGGTAGCCAGATCTCAAACAAGCTGACGTCCGTTCGTCGGAACGCACGTTCTGACTCTAGGCCCCGCTCGTATGGCGCAGATACCGGTGATAGTGTGGCACCCCCAGGCTACACCGAAGCATACCCATAGAACAGACACACCGATGAGCGGCGCACTGGAACTGGTCTGGGCTACATGGGGAGGGGTGCGGGGGACAATCAAATCGCCGCCGAATTCTGAAGCAGCAAGAAGTCTAGGTGCTCGTATTCAAACGCTGTCCCAGTGGCAGCCCCCGGGATGGCCCATCCTTCGTTTGGTAAAGTTCCTCATGCGCGTTCTACCCGCACATGTGAATACTGCTAACCTTCCAGATCTGTTCGGGATCAACCAGGGTATCAGGGTACAGTTCTGATTTGTTTTTCTGATTCGCCCGTTGAAGCGCCAGCCGTGGACGGATGTTTCGTACCTCAATGGAGCAATGTTGTTGAGGGCATCGGTGAGGAATGGGGCTTCTCACTGGCACTTTCCCTAAAGTCCCCCTCTCGGGTTCAATATGGCTCTAGAACTGAGGCGGGATTTCCCACCCTCTCGGGGCCCATTGCGACAAAACGTGTAGCATCACACGCATTTATCAAACAGCAGCATTGCGTGTCTACTCTACGTACAGGTGGTGATAATAACGATAGGTGCGACCACGCTACTCAGGCGGAAATAGTTTTAAAGATGTTGAAACCATCGAGTGCGGTACTGATGACAGCTCCGGGAATCTGAGGATGCCAATGGACCTCCTTGACATCCTTCTGGCCCTGATGAACAAATAGTAATTGTGGAGGGATATCTCGTTCGTTCGGACCTCCTGCATCGTCGGTCATCTCATCATCATCTTGTTCCACCCCAAGGTCCCAGAGCGTGACCTGGTCGTCCGCACCGGATGCCGCGAAAACAGAATCTTCCGTTGGGTGCCACTCGATAGATGTGACCGGGGCTCGATGCCAGTTGAATGAAGCCACTGGCGCCGGATCTGAGCCTGTGGATCTACGAAACACGAAAGATTAGTAAAAACGCGTCTTTTGTTTCGGCACACGACCATAATGGAAAATTTACCCCTTCTTTTTGATATTTCTGAGGTCCCATGCTTTGATTGCGCCCTCATCACCTCCACTGATGAGCAGATAAGCGGTCAACTTATTCCAGCTGATGACATTGACATCAGAATCATGCGCCCGGTCGATACCAGCCGCGCTTTTTTTGCCTCTTATCCTGACATCCCAAATCTGGACGGATTGATCGGCTGAACATGAAGCGAAGACGGAGGATTCGGAAGGGCTCCATTGCAGGTCCTCCACCGATGAGGTGTGAGTGGTGAAGGGCTGTGATAGGGCATTAAATCCAGCTTGGCCCGTCGTAGTCAGGTAAATCTTGGAATGAATGTCGCCAGTGAGCAACCTGAGCGCCGATGGATTGGCATCGCCGGACGAAGCCCAGTCCATTGCGAAACCTTCGGCGCGACCGTGGGATGTGATCGTAAATGCGGGGGAGTTTGTACGGGTTTTGTCGTGGGCATAGCTGGGTACGTCGAAGGACTCGAGGAGGGGGCGGACGTCCCATATATGCACCTTTCCTGTTTCGGCCCAAGTAGAGACATAGTATGGATGGGAGACGGGCGGCAAAGGAGTCGATGTGGGGAGGGGTTGGGCCCTAACGCGGTTAACGCCGCCAAAATGAGGGACAGATCTGAACTCGAGGACCGCATCTTCGTCCAAGGCGTCCGCGTCGTCCTCGTCATCGGAATCAGAATCATCTAAAAATGAAAATAAACTGGATTAGCGTTGGACGGGAGCGGTATCTTGATTGGAGCGTGTAATTACCGGGACATACGTACCTCCGTCATTTTGGGTTCTGTGCAAAGCGGACATTTTGTAGACCGAGAGTTCATTGTCTTTTGCGGATGGTGCCTGCGTTCCGGCAACAAGGTAGGCGGTGGCGGGGTAGCGTTGCCGTTGATCGCCCAGATTGTCGCGGAGGACATCGAAAGATAAAGATGGCCATTTTACTCGCATAGAATGACGCATTTCGTAAACAGAGTCATCGGGTTCTAAAATTTCGTCTTTTTCAAGTACGTGTCTGCCGGGAATGAAAGCGTCTGCTTCGGGGTGTTTTGAGTGATCTTGGTCCTCTTCCTCGTAGATGGTCTCCATCGTGTCTTCCTCATCGACTTCCATGCCTAAATGGGGACTGTGAGATAACGATCAGACGCTCCCAGGCGTCCGGAAGTTGGGCGGACAGACCATCAGGGTCGTTTGTTGGATTTTGGGCGAGCTCTTCCTCCTCGATCTCGTCCTCCCAGGGGTCTTCGAACTCGCCGATGTCGTCTGTGACGGACTGGCGACGGACACCCGACGAACGAGTTTTCTGGAGGGGCTGGCCATCTGCATCGATGGGGGTGTGCAGCTGGGTATGGGAGCGTTTAGACATGCAGAAGAGAGGGGCGAAAAAAAAAAGATGGGGGAGTGGGCGGGGGCAGTCGGGAGGGAGGAAGAATTTGAAATGTGGAACTGATAGGCTAAGATGTGAGCAAATGAGAAAATGTAGTGGGACTAGGCGGTAATTAGATTTTAGTTGTAACGCACGTTTTAAGTGAACGGCTAGACCCCCGGATCGGACTGGCACTCATCCACCGACAATGATTATCATCCCACCCTCTCGACCCATGCCCTTCTAACAATCCATCTCCGAGCCGCCGGGTCCATTCCCGTATATATACCCCCCCTCTCCGCCCAACCTCTCCCTCTCTCTCCACACCAAATGGTCACGATGCGTCCCTCCCTCTGTATCGCTGCCTCCAGCCTGGTAAATCCATCTCACCCATCTTCACCCCTCTCCTTCTCTCACACACTCCCCACAGTTCACCCACTACGTCTTCAATAGGCGCGAGCCGAAAACCCCGCAGCCAGTCCTGGCCACAATATTCGTGGTCCCGACCCTTTGGTCCATCGTTCTCCTCCCCAACTTTGCCTCCCCACTTTCGACCATCCTCTTTTCATTCGTCACATACTTTGCCGTCCTCGCCTCCTCCATCGCATCCTATCGTCTCTCCCCTTTTCACCCTCTCGCATCTTTCCCAGGCACCTCTATCAGCAAGCTCACAAAGTGGTGGGGCGTCTGGGAAACATACGAGGGTCGCCATTACTTGCGCGTCCACGAACTGCACAAGAAGTACGGTCCAATCGTTCGGGTCGGCCCAAACGAGCTGTCTATCGCAGATGTCACTGCAATTCCCGCCGTTCTAGGCTCCGGAGGTTTACCAAAGGGTCATTGTATGTCTCCCTTCATTTATTCTCCACCATCGCTTAAACCTACTGACGCGCACTTCTCGTAATCCGTCCGTTCCAGGGTACGATTCGCGCCAAGACCTCCGCGCTTCAAAAAATCTTCAAGTTCTCAACGGAGACGCTCACGCTAACCGGAGGAGGCTATGGAATCGTGGTCTCAGCTCCGATTCCATCGAATCCTATTCTGACATCATCGAAACGAGGGCCACTCAGCTCGTTGATTGTCTCGAGCGTCAGCCGGGCAAAATCTGCCTTTCCTCTTTCTTCAGTCGTTTTGCGTTCGTACATCACTCCCATCTCCACTTTGCCGTACGCTCACCATCGCTTATCAAATCAGATTCGACTTCCTCGGTGATATGGCGTGAGTCCCGATCCCCTTTCCCGGTCTAGCCACCTTTTGACGCCACCCACAAAGGTTCGGGGGTGGATTCGAGCTTTTGCGTGACGGGGACACCCAAAACCTCAACGGCATTGTCGATAACGGTGTCATGTATGTCTTTCCTCCCTTGCCTCCCGGTCCCGTGCCTCGTGCTCAAGTCCCTAGGGTTTCGAACATCATCTCCCAGATTCCTTGGGTCACATCTTTGATGCACTGGGTCCCCTCGTGGAGAACCAACGCTCTGGCATTGCGAGATCTTGGTATCAACATGGCCAGAGAGCGTTTAAAGCGCGGGTCGATCACCAAGGATCTTTACTATCACCTTGTGAGTGTATGTCGCCCATCCCATCATTCTCTGTTGATCGCACTCAAATCATGTCCCAGATTGATGACGGCGAGTCGGAACGACAGAGGCCCTCTGTCCCGGATATCCTCTCCGATGGTACCCTCGCCATCGTCGCAGGCACAGACACTATCAAGACGACACTGGCCGCTACCTTTTGTCACTTGTTGCTCAATCCGACCTGCTACCAACACCTGCAAGATGAAGTCGATCAGGCCTTCCCAAACCCCGAAGACCCGATGGATTTCAAGAGGTTGAGTGAAATGGAGTACCTTGATGCCTGCATGTACGTAACTTATCCTCACCGCGGCCGGAGCGGAGGCTGACGTTTTGTTTCCAGCAACGAAACCTTGAGGTTCGGTCTTTTTCTGCCGTATAGCGCCGGCCCTAACCCACTTTCAACTGTACATATAGGGTTATGCCTTCCGTCCCCACCAATGGGTCCAGGAGAATACCCCGGGGGTACGGCCCGAGGACAATTTCTGGAAGGTACGCGCCCCTAGACTATCAACATTAAAGCGGTCGACCGTTTCGAGCCCCTTTCACTTGCTGACCGGCACTTGCCTTGATTTAGCGTTATACCCGAAGAAACGGAAATCTTTGTTTCTCCATACCCACTGCACCGGGATCCACGCTACTTCTCCCCGGAACCGGAATCGTTCCTTCCCGAACGTTGGCTCAAATCCCCTTCTTCTACATCTCCAGAGTTCAGGCATCTTGGACCATACATTCACAACACCTCGGCATTCATCCCGTTCTCTTTCGGACCGCACAACTGCGTGGGAAGACAGCTTGCCTATCGCCAGCTGAGATACGTGGTGTGTCTGATGATGCGACGGTTCGAGATACAGTTCGCGCACGGGTTTTGTCCAAGGGATTGGATTGAGAAGGCCTGTGACCGTTTGGTCCTATCTACGGACCCCCTACCTGTGGTTCTAACTCCTCGTCCGAAATCGACTCGGGCGAATGGTGGTGTCTGATGGAAATACCATCCATCTCACCTCCGATTCCCAATCCGATCGTGGCGACCTGTCTTCTCGTTCCTTTCCATTCGCTCAGCTAATTTTAAAAGGCAGACAGAACCATTGGGCTCCGACATGGACCTTGGTCCCGGATCTTTGGCTCATGGAGAGTTGTCAGCGCCCTCTCCGACCCTCCCCCTTACCTCTCCTGACCTTCTTCACGAGCGTCCGTTCCAAATTACGCATTCCTTGACGTCCATCACCCCTTTCCTGAACTGTTGATTTCTGTCTTTTCCCACAATGTAACGCGTTGGAGGTTTCTGCACCTGGTTGGCGCTGATTAAATGATCAAGGGGCACCAAGATCCCCTTCTCATTTGACTTTGCCCATTGCCTTGATCATTCTTTTCCATACCCCGCATCAAAACCCGACACGGACATTGCCACATCTGCGCACCTCCTCCTTCCTACCCCTGTGAGGCTACCCATATTGCATTTGGACACGTGTGTACCACCACCGATTCGACGTTGAGTCTGACGTTCTTCTCCTGTTTCTATCCGTTCGTTCTTGTTTTCACTCTCCTAGACTGTACATGGTGTGTGTGGAAGGTGCTTCGCTTTCTCTCCCCCCTCTGTTTATATTACATTTGACTCCCCACTCACGCAACATACCAATTGTACTTATGTATGCAAAGCACATGCAAACCAACGAGCAATACCAAGATGTATTCCTAGCTTATAATTAACTATCATCCCGAGATTCGCCATATCCTTCACTCGCTCGATGGTGCTTACCTCGCTTCCGCTGGTTGGACTGATTCCCGACCATTTCGTCGCTCGCATGCAGATGTATGGACGGAAAATGAAATGAATTCATCCAGCGTCGCGCGCGCCATGTCGTACATGCGTCGGCGCGCGCGCGAGAGACGCGCCCCTCCATATCGGACCCTTGAGCGTTCAACAAAGCCGAACGGAAATTTCCCTCCATGATCTCCCTTTGTGCACACACGATCCCCCCCCCCCCCCTTCCCCGATGCTACGTATTTTTATTTATTTCATTTTGAATTGTTGGCACTAGATCGCCGTACACTAAGCCACTAGGTAACGGTCAGTCCACCCCCGCGCTACAATATGCCTCATGGCCGCCCCAGCATAACACGATGTGATCCACACACACAAAAAAAAAAGGATTTTTTTTGGAACCGTTCCAAGTGTGTGCGCGTGTGTATGTGCACGCTTACGTTGTAACGCGCGTCACAAC
>Ga0307517_10002955_pt1 | contig 26849 bp, 34 predicted proteins | sample 23_EM_MG_FD_194515 | JGI IMG/M metagenome (GOLD analysis project Ga0307517, IMG submission 194515) | Populus trichocarpa ectomycorrhiza microbial communities from riparian zone in the Pacific Northwest, United States - 23_EM | ecosystem: Host-associated > Plants > Roots > Unclassified | place... | reverse complement strand
ATAGCAGGCGCGGCGATGGCTTCCTCGTCTGTTAGCGTCGTTTGCTCATCCCTCACTCTGAAGTGGTGGAAACGCCCAGCGGATAGCATACTTCCCGAGGATGCTGCCCATGGTCGTATTGCTCTGGCTGCGACACCCAGTGGGGTGCCAGATAGCGGCGCTGGCTGGACGGGAATGTTCTTGGACAGTGCGGCGAGCGTGCTGGACAGCTCAAGGATTCGGACAATCGGCGGGTTGTTGAGTGGTAGGAGGGCGGAAGATTATGGTTACAGTCAACTACCAGTGGAAATGGGCCAACGCAGTTCAGTTTGAAAATCTTGTGAGACACTCGAAATTTCTTGTATACCTTGTTTCGTTCTTTACACACCTATTCATTGGTTATTTAATCCACCCTTCTCTGCTCCTATTTTTTCTATTTATTTTGCTTTGTATGAGTTGTAGGTGGTAGACATTAATAATGCTCAAGTGTTGTTTAGTACGTTGTTCCGTTTAGGATATGGGTCCTCGAGGCAACTATGGTGTCAAGGAATCCCGAAAAGCAATTATTGATGTCTTCGTGATACCCCAACTCTAAAGCTTCATATCCCACAGCTACCCTGCCCTTGTGGGTATTGTATACCATCCGAGGGGATAAATCTTTATAATAAAGTATATACATGGGATCGAACAGAGTTGGCAGCGTGTTTCTAGGCGACTTCCAACGCCATCGGCATCTCTCGTCTCCAACTCACAGCACCCCTCCTTCTCCGCCATCAACCACTGCATTCCATTTCTCGCACTCGCCTCCACCGTCGCTAGCTACTGCTTTAGACGAACTTGACATCGATATGGACACTAATCCCATGAATTCAAACACTTTTGCTGCACCGAATGGCCGGCAAGGCAGTGAAGTCAACCAAGGGCCGGGCAAGGTTGACCCTCTCCTTGCGCTTGAGCTGCGTTTGAGGTGGCTCGAGGTGCTGATAGTGGGCATGAAGCAAGAGATGGGCAAGGACAAGAAGGGGAAGGCGAGGGAGGAGTATGCGGGGGTCAATGCAGCTGCGGCTGCTGCCAGTCTGAAGCATGGAGAAACTCTTACGCGTATTGCGGAGACGGTCCAAACCAAGCTGGAAAAAGTTGTGGAAGGAAACGAAGGTCTGAAGCGGTTCATGGATAATTGTACGTGTGGTCCCTTATCTACCACCTTTGATGCCTTCTTACACTTGCTAGATGACCAGAATTCACACCTCTTGACGCCGTCTTTCGCTTTGTCTGGCATTCTCCCCGATCCACCGACGTACGACAACATGAGCCCAGAGGAGGTGGACGCGTTTCTCGCAGAAATGGAGCCTGACATCCGAGCAGCCGACCGCGACATGCTCGAGATAGATGCCTTGGAGAAAAAAGGTATTACCGGGGCAGGTAAATTACCAGGTACGATATCTATTAATCCTTTGCTTATAGGCATAAGCCCTTGTTGACCCCAACATTTCAAAAAGAATACGAAAAGCTGGAACCTCGATTACAGGCGCTACTGAAAGCGCATGAAGAGGATGCAAAGCTAGCTGCTTCCCTCGAAACCCGAATATCTTCGCTGGTGGATCGACATGCAACCTATGTGCGTGTTTTTGGTGTTGCCTAATCGCTGTCCCGGCCTGACGACCCGTTTCTTCTGAAAGGTGGATACTCTATCAGAGTTATTTGTCGCTTGGGACGATACGCTCTCGGAGGCAGAGGACAAGCTTTCCCGAATGGAGAAAGAGAAGGCGGAACGACTACGGCTTGGTTTGGAGTGACATATTTTGTCTTTGGGTATTCTTAGAATTGCTGTCCCGTTGCCCTGACCTCCAAATTACAACAACTTCGTAGCGGCTTACTTCTTTCACGAGTGCGGAGAAATGGTATGTATGTGTAATAGTTTCGTTATCTATGGCTATATAACGGGAAATGTGCAGTGGGGTATACATATACAACAATTGTTGCGACAATAACTTCTACAATTTAGCATCATGGAGCCCAAAGCTTGAAGACTACTTCAAGGACATGGGACATGTGGCGGGAGGCTCGTCTTTATGACGGAGAACCTGCATGTAAGGTAGCCACTGGGTTCCACTGTTGGTTCCAATAACGCGAAAACGACTTGAATCAAGGAAGGAAAGGCGGGCCAAAGTGTCACGGCCTTTACTTCTTTTCAACATCCTCCTTGACAGACTGATCGACGCTGGCCCCATCAGAAGCAGGAACGACCGGAATATGTGCAGCCTTATCATGCTTCAATTTTTCGGCACGTTCCTTTTCAATCCATGCAGGCGCATCTTTAATTGCCTCCTCGGGACGAATTTTAAAAGTCATGAGATACCCTTGAAGACTGGCCATAGAGAACTCCCGCTCTGGAATCACATCCGCGAATTGGGCAGCAAGAACGTCTACTTCAGTAGGAAGGAGCTTGCGTGTACGCGAGCGGTGGGAGTGACCATTGACGACAGGTTTGGGGGAAGATGAGTTCTTTTCAGGTAAAGGAGCCTTTTCGTCAACAGGCTTGGCGGAGTCCCCTTCTTCTTCGACGCTTGGAAAGTAGAAGCATCGGTAGAGCTCCCGAGCTTGGTATTTGCTTGCAAGCTTAAATTCGACGTGGATGTCCATGCGTCCGGGGCGGCAGAGCGCGGGGTCGAGAGCGCTGTACTTGTTGGTGGTTGCAAAAAGAATACGGCCCTCCTGGGCACCAACACCATCAAGAGCGTTGAGCAAACCGCTGAGTGTAATCCTACTGGTGGAGAGAGCAGGCTTTCGACGGTTCTCCTGGTTGCCAACTTGAGCGGGAGAGGTTTCATTGTCCTCCTCACGGTTCATAGTCTGACTGAAAGCGGCGTCGATATCCTCCATGAGGGCAATACATTTCTCTAGAAAAAATAATCAGGATATTAGCTTTTTGAAGGGTTCTGCAGGGCTTACCAGGAAGGTCAGAGATGAGGTCATTGAGGACCGCGTCGTCCAAACCAATGCGAGAAAGCGAGATGACAAAGACATCAAGACCGAGTTCACCAGCCAAACTGTGGATAATACTGGTCTTTCCTGATCCAGGAGCACCGTACTATAGAGTAAAGAGAATAAGCAAGGTAATCAGAGAGGCTACTAAAGACATACAAGGAGATAGCCGCGACGGAATGGAATTCCTCGAGCAGAATACCAAGGTTTACTCTCCAGGAAATCTTTAGCATCGTTGACAAGAAGATCTTTAATACCAGGGTCTAAAACAATGGAGTTTAAGGGTCTCTTAGGACGAGAAGCAATGTGACGCCAGTTGTTGGATGTATCGGACACGTAGATGGAGATAGATTGCCCTTCGGCAGCCTTGTAGGTTTTTTTGGCGTCAATCAAAAGCTCGTTCAAGATACGATGGTCCAATGAGAGGATGCTGGATAATGGTGAGAATAGAGACATCAGTGGAATAGAAGATGAAAGACGAACCAAATCTCAAGAGTTTCCTCTCGGCGGCCATAGTGACCTTCCCGAACAGTTCGAGTGACTCGGACCCAACGACGTTTATACCAAAAAGATTGCACAGACGAAACGGAGGGTAGATAAGAGAGTTGGCGATTTCCATTCACGACGGCGCTCGAGTCTTCGGGTTCGCCCTCAATCATGGTGGCATTGGAATTAAGACCAAAGCTACGGGTAGTAACTTGGACGTCTCGCGCTTGTTCTACAGAAAGGAATCAACACCGTAAAATTGTAATACATAAAGGAAACTCACTCCAGAAAGGTTGGCTGGAAAGCCAAACCATCATCCAATCTAAGAGGAGATCAGTACTGCATATGAAATCAAAGGCACGCTGATTCTCGTACCATAACTTGAATCATCGTCTTCAAATGTGGCTGTTATGAAAAAGGAGTTGTAAAGTTTGTGATAGAAATGAAAGGCGAGTCGTCGGAAAGTCTCCAGAACACCTCCAAGAACGATTAGTTTGAACCAGTCACCAAGAGCAGAGAACGAGAGCAAGAAAGTGATGAGCGACAAGAGGTCAGTAGGAAAGGAGGGACCAGGTTGGGTGTGATCTTGAGAGATGGTTCCGTTAATTGGCCTAGTATCAGGGCATGCATTGGGTTTGTTGGTAAGGGCCGTAAATACTTGCTGGGCAAGTAGAAAAGGAGACGCCATTTTGGCACGCCGCTGCGAGTGGGAAAAGAAAAGTGAGGGCATGGATCTTTGAAGAACCCCCGATTTTATATCTTTCCCTGATGCGGCCCCGTGTGCCCAAATCTGACTCGGTGCAGCTCTTTGAGTCGAAATGAGCACATACTTATCCCCATCTGAAGAACGTGTTGCTTCAAAAAGGCACAGCTTACATAGCCACAGCGGCTTTGATCCGTAGGAGATTCCATCTGAATCTCAGAACTTACAAAACTCAAGGTACTCACGTGCAATGTAACTAGCACGGTTCTTGCCATCATCTTCCCCCTTGTACCTCCCCGAAAAAGTCAACAAATTGCTCCGAATCATCCGAGAGTGCTCAACTGTACATGTTTTCAACAATAGGCAAGCGAATCACCATAAATTGTCATGTTCTCACGACGCCTTTCCTTTCTGGGAACCGTCATGTCGGTGGTCAGAAGGGACCGTATGCTTACTATGCTCTCCATTTCTTCCTTATATAAGGCTCCGTTTCCCTCTCCTGGGCAAATCTCTCCTCCGAACTCCGCAGCTCTGGAAAATCGCGTCATCACCGAATCGCACGGATTTTCAATGCTCACCTTTCGAAGCTAGTACTCTCTTGTATGCATTGTCCCAAATTTCGTGGGTTGTTATCCAAGTAAAATATTCAATTTTTTCGTTGACGACACTTCCTTCAAGATTAATGTCAATGCATGGGGTTTCCATCGAGAAATTGTGTTCCCCACCACCCACATGCATGAAATGGGTACACATTCTCTGACCGGACATTCTGCTGCGTATTCATTAATTTGAATTAATAGTTTCCGGCATCCTACAAAGAAATTTATCTTCTGCCTTTTCTCTATCTCTCTATCTGGCCCATACGTTAGGTTCGATATGTTCCCGGCAACCGCCCTTTATTGTCGATAAAGAACTCGTGCAGGTATCCTTTGCTCAAAATCGGACAATCTTGAGACGCTTACTCGTCCCTCTTCAGTTCTGAAGCTTAGGCATTCTGGCCAAAAATTGGTCATTTGCCGCTGTGAAGACTTCCCGGGCCAATTTGTCGTGTGTTTCACTTAGTCTCAACGCATCAGGATGTATGAGAAAAAATGAGATGGGATTCTAGCGCTGCCAATCTTTCTTTCTTACGATGCGTTGGTTTCCTTTCCGTACCCTGTTGCTTTCTCGGAAAAAATCCTTAATTGACAGAGATTTTGGTTGGTAGGTACCCACCACTCGTATATAATTAGTGCGCTATACGTATTACAAAGTACAGAGTCCATGATACAATCCCAAGATAAGTAGGGCATATGCATGGGATAATTTTGAAATGAATGGTAATTACCAGAAACGAGTTTGAACAGGATCGAATCCCTTGCATTTGCGGAACATAACGATGTTGGATGTTAGGCTCGAGAACTCGGTGAGAAAGGAGGCGGAAATTAGCATTGTAAAATGTGTCCCTTTGACTCCCTCAAAATTCCTTATAAAAACTCACCCCGTTGCCGACGAAGAGCTCTGCGCGCTGCGCAAGGTACATACCCAAAGCCTGCGCCACATGAATCTCTTCCCAAATGGAGATCACGACTCGGACTTGTTGAGGCATTTTCCCATGCCCAGCCGAACTGCCATTCGGCGCTTCTTGGCGTCTCTCACCTCTTCAAGCTAGGTTCGGTCGCCATTGGTCATGATATAGAGCCTCGTGAGAGTGGCGTTGCCCACGACGTTTGTGGTTTTACTGCCTTTGGCTTGAAGGATCTTTGCGACATTCCGGTCTTGTGACTCTTGTTCAACAATTGTCGGGGTTACGATATTTCTGGTCTATTTGCAGAGTTAGCGCCTGTGGGTTGTTTCGTGACCGGAGATAATTTACCATGGGATCGTCTCCGCGACTCTCTTTGGAAAAATTCCACCATCTCTGGACGTCCTTCCATTCGCGCTCGCTCTCTACAAACTTGGTGTAATCGTGTACCACATCGCGCACCCGCTTCACGATTTGCGGGATATCTGGGTAACAGTGTCGCACATATATTGCCTTCCTCTCTTCCATAGACGACACCTCGACTGAGTCCCCCTCCCTCTTTGCCTCGTGTCCCACGGTTATGCGTGGCACATCGAATCTATCGCGTACCCTGAATCCTTGCCTGACAACATGGTAGAGATCGGAATACGCGCTGGAATGGGTTTCCTGTTGAATTCGGAATAGTTGGAGCCATCTGAATTCCTCCACAAGTAGTCATCATAAACAAATCTAGAAAGTGTGAACATCTGGGGACTAAACCTTCCGTTCTTCCTCACCCAATATTTGCTTCTGCGGCTAGTAGCGCACTGAACACCATATCTTGCAAAATTTTACCCCACCCGCAGCTGTGGGCATGGTTCGCAAACGAGATATATCTTTGAGAAGTATATTTTGTGCGGAAAGTAAGTCCTCGTATTCAGCGTACACCTCGTATAACGGCGGTAGATTATGGTCGACTGGTTTATCTTGGGCTTCTGGGTATTGTCACATACAACGTGATTCATACAACACATAAAAAAAATCACTTGTATCGTGGGCTGTCTACGAGAGACTAGGGTATTGTGGGATTCCTTCCCAGAGCGCAAAAAATAAACAAGGCATAAGGAAAAAAGGACGGCGAGGAGGATTCGGGTATAACGTTTTGGAAGGCGAGCGCGAGCGGGTAGAATGGGGTAATTGAATTTATCATCTACATTTGAGCTGAGAGGAGAACTTGAGTGCCGGGATACGGAAAACTCTGGGAAATAATAATCGGACCAGCGCCTGGATGGAAACAGCGCCTGGATGGAAACAAGGCATTCATGGAAGGACGAATGCACAACTTGAAGCTTGATTTTGAGTCTCGTTTCAACAAGATTCGTTTACTCGATAATCGAGGAATTCACCTTCCATTTTTGGCACTTCCGCCCATCCCTGATTTCGAGCTCAGCGACCATCAATACTATCTAATCTGCTATTCTAAGTTCCGAGCCTCCTGGACTCTTGCAGTCATGTTGGTATATAAACACTCTCAAGGAGGACCCTCGTCCTTCACATCTTCCTGGTGTCGGGCAGCACGTAGTGACACTAGTACTACTTGAACAACGTCGGTAGCCTCAATTGCTGAGATAGATCTTAACTATTATCTAGGGCGACTCTAAATTCGCATGTCCTCTTACACTATGCCCTAACTCAAGGAGTTCTCCACTCACTAGTAATGATAATGGTAATAATTTCTGGAGGATAACGTTTGCCCGCCGAATATCGGTTGCTTCGGGCCGGTTACATAAGATTAGATGATTGGGTGGGCGTAATTATAAGTACTGCTTGTCGCAGTACTTGTGGACTGTGGTCACTTACCTCATATTCACGCTACCGTAAAATCAATGGACCTTGAAAAAAACGTCTCCCTTTCTAGTAAACGCGTGTTTCCTCCTCTCTATATTGCCACGGGAGATCCATGCAAAGACAAACTTGCTTTCATCCACATTCTCGAACGACTCAAGGTCAGGATTATTCTCCTTCATGAACGCTTCCATCAATCTGATGGGTATAAATTAAGACTCAAAAGCGGACTGGATGGGTTAACCACAAGGTAGGAAAAATGGATACAACAATGGCCGTGCTTTGAGCTGATTTGTTTGGGACTTACAGATCCCAAACCCTGAAAGGTTTGTTCTGTCCAGCAAAGCATCTTTTCGTAACTTATGGTGACACTGTTGTGTGTAAAGCATATCGGATCACATGTATCGAATGGCAATGTTGGCCATGTTATCTGAAGACACGAAGCTAGACGTCTCGAAGTGGGTGACGTGATTCCTGGTCTTCTCCCTGCCTAAAATATCACTTCCACACATCCCCCAGATGCGTCATGATGTCCCTTGTGCACGATCTCGCGGAAGCCCAAGGCGAGTTTGTTATTTCACTTATTATCGACTAGAAAGATGACCCCTGAACCCGTCAGTGGGCGACATTACCCCATGGGAAGGCATCCCGAAGGAAGAAAAGCACCGATTGGAAGCAGAAGCGATGCATAATTTTGTGCACGATATGCTGCATAATAGCCCTGCGGCCCAGAGAATAGAGTCACTTTGGCGTGTTAGTCCCTTCATTCCTTTCAACATTGTAGACAGGAATCTTAAAGGTCACCTAGGAATACGAGGAAGGTCAAACTGCAGAGGCCAAGTTTGTAAAAGGTATGCCCCAATGCATTTTGCTTCTCCTTCACGTTCGGATAGTCTCTGAACTTTGTTCTAGATCTTGACAATTTTGAGTTGGCTTCTCAAGGTTTTCTCCGCCATTTTTATTCAATGATTTCTCAAGTGCTAACAAAATGTTTTCAGCTTTAGAATATGAAACTAATCATGGTGCAAGTACCCTGCAGTCATTCTTCGACAGCAGCGTCCCAAAATTACGACACCCACAAGTGCAAGAATGGGCAAAAGAGCTCATGTCCGAAAGGGAGCAGTTAAAGAAAGATAATTCAAATTCTACTAGAAACCAATAGATCGCGCCTAGTGGCCACATTCAAGATAATACAAGCTTAATTTGTGTTCAAATCCAGTGAATCCTTAGTGGTGGAACAACCTCAGCGATGTGTGTGCGAAGACTATCTCGTGCTCATCTGCTGCTTTGATACACTCTGCGTCCATGACGCTTCCGCTGGGTGCAGCAAGGTATCGCACACCACTCTTCCTTGCGCGATGAACATTGTCCGGGAAAGGGAAGAAGGCATCGCTTGAGCAGGCCACGCCATCCAGCTTGGCCATCCATTCCTGTCTCTCCTCCTCCGTAAGCGGGTCGACAGTACTCTCGAACAAACCCTCCCAGTGGGACTTCTCTCCGCCTTCCAAGACCTCCCCGGAAACGTAAAGATCGATGGCGTTAGCTTTTTCAGCGCGCTTGACGCCGCTCTTGAATGGAAGATCAAGGACCCGTGGGTGGTGACGGAGCCACCAGAGATCGGCTTTTCCACCCGCGAGACGGGTGCAGTGAATGCGCGATTGCTGACCAGCACCGATGCCAATAATCGATCCGTGGAAAGCGTAAGCTACGCTGTTAGATTGGGTGTATTTGAGTGCAAGGGTGGCGACGATCAAGTCGGTAATAGCATTGGACGGTAGCTAATGGGGCGATGAATGTTAGTATATTCGGTCGATAACCATATTTTGAATACCGAACATGTTTGTTTTTAGTGACAATATTTTCGAATAGCTTGCTGTCGATCTTGCTGTCGTTACGTTTTTGGCGGAGATATACACCGTAGACCTGTTTCGTCTCGATTTCGGGGGGCACATACGAGGGGTCGATCTAAAGTGACAAACCCTTAGCCTCCAGCAAGGTACCCGAGGGCTGATGTTACCTCGAGCACACAATATTTTCCCGCCTTCTTCTTTTTAAGAACTTCAAGGGCTTCATCGGTGTATCCTGGGGCAATAATTCCGTCCGAAACCTCACGCGAGATAATTTTTGCTGTAGCGAGGTCGCATGGTGCAGAAAGGGCAACGAAGTCCCCGAAAGAGGACATGCGATCGGCTCCTACCACAATAGAACACACGGTAAGCTACCATAGACTAGCAGGATTTGGCTTTGACATACCGCGTGCACGAGCGTAAGCAGTGGCCAGAGGTGTTAAAGGCTCCTTAAGATCCTCGACACCATAGACTTTCTTCTCTGTTTCATCCAGCTCGATACCAACGGCTGCACCTGCCGGAGAAACATGCTTAAACGAAGCGGCGGCAGGAATTTTTAGTGCATCCTGTAATTCCTTTACGAGAGCATAGGAGTTAAGAGCATCCAGAAGATTGATGTATCCTGGTGAACCACAAAGGACTAAAACCGAACTATTAAACCCTTCCGGAGAAATAGAGGGAGAAAGTCGGGTTGCTAACCTTTGAAAGGCAGCTCTCCTTCTGTGACGAACGCCTGAGCTGGTTTCTGATGGGGGTTTGCGCCATATCGCAGAGCAAGCCTCTGGACAGGCGCGGCCAACTTCTCCTCTGACAACTCGGCGCTTGCGTATTGCTCTCTGAAATACCCACTAATCGCGTCGTCGTATTGAGCCGTGGACTCGAATGCCTTCAAAGCAAATTTGCTCCTCAAGATCTGTCCAACGTCGCCTTGGCCCTTCGACAGCGCTTCAAGGAATTCCTTATAATCTGCCGGGTCCGAAAGAACCGACACACGGGCATGGTTCTTCGCTGCTGCTCGAAGGAGGGTTACGCCTCCGATGTCGATCTCCTCAACGGCGTCAGCGAGGGTGCATTCAGGCTTCGAGATGGTGGAGGTGAAGGGGTACAAGTTGCAGACGACGATGGAAATGGGAGAGATGCCCTGCGCCTCCAGATCCTTTTCGTCAGAAGCGATGTTTCGAGCAAGAATGCCTAGGGGTCGAAATAAGTCCCAATAGAAACAAATTTCAAAGATGAAAATTCACCTCCATGGACTGCTGGGTGCAGTGTTTTAACTCTGCCTCCCAGCATCTCTGGTGCCTTCGTAATGTCAGAAACATCCCTATATGTGAGAAATTAGAGCCCTCGTCATCGGATAGGCTATCAAACCCACTCAATTGGGATTCCCGCTTCTCTTATCTTTTTCGCTGTTCCACCAGAACCTAAGAGGCGAACCCCAGCGGCCTGCAAGCCTTCGGCGAGCTCCAACAGATTGGTCTTGTCATACACGGATAACAGGGCTTTCAAGGCTTTCAGGTTTCGCACGAGGGCAGAACTGTCTGCTCACCAATAGGTTTCGCCATGTCAAGGCTTTGGAGTTGGGAGGGTTCAACAAAGATTTTTTACAAAATTGAATCGATTCGTAGAAATCTTATCAATGCGCGATCGTGGTCAATGTACATATTTGGAAAAAGATTAGATTGTCACCAATTAGATTAGATACAGCAGCTTAATTTATGTCAAGAAATGAAATATCTCCAGACCTGTAACCTAGGAAAATTCTTCCATTCAACTCACAGAATGTACAATGAGTAATGTCATCTGGATACAGAAGATCAGTTGGTGTACCCATGCCGAAGATTTGACTTGAAAAACATTCACCTCTCAAATCATAAGACTCCAAAGAGTATACAACCTTCCTCTCAATCTCGACCGGCCCATCCAAGTCAACAAGTGGTTTTCCTCGACTCCAGACTTGGACCTCCCTCACAGTACTGGATCTCTTCCGCTCCACCCATACCGCTCGTTTTCCTTGCAAACCGAGGGAATGAGTGCTGAGGAAGCCACGAGAGCTAGCCTCAGGTTGACTGCTACGATTTCGACGGAAATTAGAGGTGCCTCTGCCCTGGCCATACGTTGGAGTTAAAGAGTGTGAAGTACTGCTTGATTCTAAGGCAGACGAAGTCGGTCGACTAATGGCTGGTTGGCCAATAAAAGGATTGGTGCTAGAAAGCCCTACCGAGAGTGGATAGACACCAGTCAGATGAACATCTAGCGATGGCGGCATTTCGGAGGAGATGGGTGGTATTACTATCTGTACTGTATAGTGGAAAAGGCCTTGGATGACGTCGTACGCGAAAGCGGTCAACTCGTGAGTTTCTACTCCGGAAAGAGGATTGCGGCTTGTAGTAGCCTGGGAAAAGGACACATCTCGAAACGTCATGGAAAACGTATGCTTAAGATTTGCAAAGGAAGGACCTTCGCTGGAGATCCCCGAGTGGTCGGGTGACGAGTATCGGTGTGCCTCCAGCGTGCGGGTCTTGGAAATGAGTAGGTATTCTCCAACAAATTGGATGGCTATAACACCATTCCACTGTTTAAATATCAACCTCGGTCTTCAAGCTATTCTCGATAGATGAAGACACACCAAGCCTTCAAGATCCTCGGGATATGACTTGATAACGCTCTTTCCATGATTCTTGAAAGACGGATCGAGGTTTTCTTCCCAGTTCAGTACCTCAACCACACCAGAGCCTGAGAGGGCAATCATCCTTCGTGTCGTTTCAATACCATGGATATTCCTGTAAAATGGCAAGTCTATTGTCTGGATTAGCCGAAACCCATTCTGAAGAGAGTCCGATGCTAGTGGATCAAGGTCGATTTTGTAGATTTGGACCATATAAGGCCTGTGATTCACGACTTCAGCAGGATTGGTGATAACAAAGCAGAAATTGCCTACGGAGCCGACCGTGAGAGTGCTAAGAACAAAATTTTGCAGGAACAGTCAAGCTGAAGGGAATACGAGGTCCAAAGAGATGTTTCGACGAATAAGGAGGAGCGTAAAACAACAGGCCGACGCCTAGTATGTTTCGTTATGCTACTGTTGCTAGATTCCCCAGCTGCATGGGTGTCATAGAGATGAACTGCGCCTTCGAAGTAAAGAACCACTAGCCAACGATCCAGAAAAACATTGAGACCCATCAGAGTGGCCCCTACGGCCTCCCTTTTAATTTTGGTAGGAACGCTAGACCGAGGCTGGGGCCATGCGTCAGCTGTGAGTTGGGCAGAAGTTACAGTGGATTCTATGACAGATGTAGAATAGGCGCATAAATTTTCATCTTCGCTGCGGTATACGCTCAACACCTCGGGAGGCAGTGGCAGATATCTTTCCTGTTCTTGCAATATCCACATCCAAATGGCGCGTTCATATGTAGCCTGGGACAATGTCCGGCATGTCTACCGTCCATAAAACGAGCTGAGCTGAGTTATTTAAGCCACCATAAATATAGCTAACGTACCAGGCGAACCTGTAGAAGATCTGACAAATCTAAAAAGCCTAATACGAGCAAGTGCACCTCTGGAGGAAGTTTCAAGAAACCCATCGTATCCAATTTATCTGTCAAAACTTTCCGTCGCGCGTTACTCAGTCATAGAGTCGATACCGAAGGTTGTGATCCTGCATAAGATATCAGATGGATTGGAAAAAGCAGAGTTCAATCAGAGTTGGCGTTTGCTAGTATATTACATAATCCCATTTATTTGTCCAGAAAACAGAAAATCGGTTCAGAATCTCCGCTCAATTGACGATTCAATGTATCCCCCTGAACACATGAAACCGGCTTTTCACAATCGAACAACCTGCAGAAATATTTTCAGTCCACCATAGGTGAATCCCATGGTTCGGCTGTCGCCAATTGTTGTCGAATATGCCACTCACATCCCATGGAAAAGTGTGCGATTCGCGTTGGGAAGCGGCGTCGGACTTTTTGACGGAATGAAGTTGCCTCGATCCTGCGGCATTCAAGTTGAGACATGACCCTACGTTCACCCCCAGTCGCGTGAGGTATTTTATGTACCATATGCCCACATTTTGCTTTATCACACCAATCGTCAGTACTAGGTACTTACTACCCGCGGCAAGCTCTTCAACGGTTCTGAATTATTTACAACTGTTCAGATGTCTTTACACTCCAAAAGCCACGAACATTCACAATCAGAGAATTCCCCACCAGATGACCCTCCAGTGGTTCGCGGGCCTCCTGCCCAAGTTGTACAAACGGCATCAACACCTCGTGAGGACATTGCCGATGTGATAATTTACACCAAGTCTCTTATGCTCGGTTAGCCTAGATCTTTTGTTACTTCCTCTGCTCCTGACTGGTTTTTTGGTTTACATCTGTCTTTATGGAATGCGCCGGAGAATTTTTTGGAATCGTGATTCTTGTTCTGTTTGGAGGGGGTGCTAATTGTCAAGTCGTTCTAAGCGCCAATACAAATGTGTCTCCAACTCCTGCTGGTGTGAATATCGTTTTAATATTTATTACTGTAACATATCGTGACAATTTTGCCTTTCCTAGGACTGGACGTCTTTGAGTTTGGGATGGGGAACAGGTGATGCTTCTGAAATATCCCCGATGTGTCTTAGCCCTGCTCAAGCTATTAAACCCCAGGTATCGCTCTGGGTGTTTGGCTGACTGGTAGTCACATAATCCCTTCAGTGAGCTCTTGGAGTTTCTTTGTTTTACATAGTGCCAGGGTATATTGTTGCCCAGCTTCTTGGTGGACTGATCGGTGGTGGGATCGTATATGGCAACTACATTGAGGCCATAGATATCGTTGAAGGGGGCTGAGGAATTAGGACCTTGAAAACAGCGCGTTTATACCCGTGGATATACACTTTGGTGATGGACTCCATCTTGATCGATATTTTAGCTCGATTACCTCTCGAAGGTTTCCTGCTTTTTCTCCGAATTTATCTGCACAGCTCTCCTCCTTGTTGGCGTCCTTACCCTGACGGATAAGAGGAACCAACTATCGCCAGGACTGGTACCAGTCGGACTCTTCGTCGTCTTCGTCGGTATCGTTGCAAGTTTCGGAATGCAGACCAGTATGTGATTCCCCTCTCTCACTGTGTTTATGCCAACAGGCCCGTAGGCTTCGCCATTAACCCTGCTAGTGATCTTGGTCCACGAATTTTCTCGTCCATGGTCGGCTATGGAACCCAGGTGTATACATTCAGACAGTGCGTATGCGCTTCTGTCTTTACTTCTTTCCTGACCCCTTCCCTCTTCAGTCAATATTGGCTGTGGGGTCCTGTATTGGCAACCATCACCGGAGCCCAAGTCGGTACGATGTTTTCTTGTTCAGTGGCGATGAGAGTATTGTCAATTACTTGTAAGTGTGCATCAACTGCTCGGGCGCAAGCCAACTTCCAAGTTCACAATTTCTTAGGCGTGTCTGAAAAGATTTCTTTCCCAAGATGCGTAGACGGAAGGATGCCCACTTGGCTAGCGGAGGCTAGCGGACCCGCCGGGATGGTTTGAGGGTATATTTCATTTCCAAATTCTCCCTGCACGTCCTCCGAAACCACCTATATACTCACTTTTTTCTTGGCTGCAGGCCGCGGCTCACACTGATGTACAATATTTTCGTGTTGTCATTTTTAGTCCATTCTCACTTGATACAATTGTTTATGAAAGCTGCACTCTTCAAGATTTGTACTGCGGACTAAACCCAATTCCTTGGTTCTTTGAGGACTGTAAGAAGTTTTCCTTCTTCCGTGCCTTCGTCGCTTCCAAGTTCTGACATGTACTCCCATCTCGCTGTCTCCGGCAAGCTCATCAGGATGCTCTCGATTCTTGCTCCGGGCGTCATGAGGCCAAATTTTGTACCTCTGTCATATACGAGATTGAATTCCACATATCTCCCTCTCCTTATGAGCTGCCAGCGTCGTTGATGAGGAGTGTAGGGAGTGGAATGTCGCAGTTGAAGGATCGGTAAATAAGAGGGAACGAAAGCATTTCCAAGTTCCCTCACGAACGCAAAGATCTCGTCGGGTGTGACAGGCCGCTTCATCTCACTCGCAGGAGTCGGGAGACGTAGATGAGGACCTTCATTGAGATCATCAAAGAATAAACCTCCAATGCCCCGTGATTCGCCGCGGTGAGGAATAAAGAAGTACTGATCGCACCATTTCTTGAAGGTCGGATACAATTGTGGCCCGTGCTCGTCGCACGCAGTCTGCAGAACGGTGTGGAAGTGTACCGCGTCTTCCTCGTAAAGATATGACGGGGTTAAATCCGAACCCCCGCCAAACCACCAAGCAAGGACTTTTGGTTCTGCATCATCAGAACCAATGGGTTCCGTGATTTCGAAATAACGATAGTTTGCATGTACGGTTGGGGCGTGGGGGTTTCGCGGGTGGATGACCAAGCTAAGGCCCGCAGCGAAGAATGGGAGACCGTCTGGCCTGTCGGGCAGTGGCATCGAAGTGTGATCGGCGCGCATTTGCTTGATAGCGGCAGGAGGAAGTGTGCCATGCACGATGGAAATATTCACCCCAGCCTTTTCCAGGATGGTTTTCGGTGCAGATGGCGAGACAGAGGCGTCTTCGTCGAATGGTGCTGCGAAGACGCAGGACTTGCCAAGTCCGCCTTGAGTTCGCACCCAAGAATCTCGTTTGAACGAAGGTGCATTTGGATCGAGTTTCTCAAATGCAAGAACGATTTCTTCTTGAAGGGCATTGATATATTCTTCTACTCGCTGTCGCATGGGGACCCATTCCGTGCTCATTCCGTCCGTACAATGGAAGTGGTGGTAGGAGATTCACACCATCGTGGTTTCTCTTTATAATTACGGGCCGGGAATTAATAAGGCCGGTTGCAAGTTACCCTCGGGCCAACTGGCTGTATACATCATTACTCTCACTTCTTGTGATTAAAAACTACACCTTTTGTTTTCTCTTTCCAGAACCTCTCAAACTAATCTTAGATGAAGGTTACGGTTATGAATCCGCCAAATCTTCTCCAAGCCCTCCGGGCCTCCGCATTGACCCTCCTCTTCTGGAGGCCTATTCTGCAGAACGCCTAAGGCCACCGAACCAAGCAGTCTTTGCATTGATTACCAAACGACCCAATCTCCCCCTCGCCATTCATAACTATACCAATCGCGCTTTCATGAAGCAAACAGCCCCAGATGAATTGGCCCTAGTAGCTAGGATTCTAGTCACGGAAACTACAACAGGAACAGTCGTCTCTAGGAGTTCTCCAAATAAGCCTCTTCTGGTACAGAGAAACTTGGATGATGATAAGCCGTTCCAGTTTTGACAGCCCTCATGCGACTGCCGCACGAAAGATCACGAACAATATCCAGGTATTCTAGATACACTCGAGAAAGACAAGTCGTACGTCTTCGAACTTATCGACCCACGCCAGCAAGGTCGTTTACAAGAAAAAAGGTCTTGTTCTTCTCTCTATCTTCTCCGAAGACGGCCAAGAACCCCCTTACAATTTTGACTGGAGGATCCTCCCATTTCCTCGACCAAGGATCCACTCAGTGTCTTCAATGAATCTAAAGGAGCTCAGCAAACTCAACGTCGAGAATGAAGAGTTGTTAAATTCTGCAAAACTATGGATAACCAACGCCCTCAACGAATCAAGGTCAAGTTCGAAAGCTACCTTGACAAAGATTTCGACCAAACGTCTTCCGATTTCTTATTCATCGCCTCCCTCGAATGCCAGGATTCTAGAGAGTTACACCAATGTCCGCCTGCGGATTCACCACTCCAACTCCAGCGTGGTCTCATCCTAAATGGAGGCACAAAAGATAGAGCACCTCCGGTCTCTGGAACGCATCGCAGATGGATGTTTTGCAGATGATGGGAAAGGCCGAGAATAGCCGATGCGAACTTGTAAGGACTTCTACTAGAAGTTCCTGTCTGATGGTCTCCCTATCGAGTCGGTTTCAACCTTTTTCCTGCTTTCTAAAATTTTATTCTGGGATTTACTCACTTGGACATACTCCTACAAGCGAATGCTTGAGAATCCAAATTACTCCATGTTTCAGACCATCTTTCGGACTTGGCTGAAACACCTCTTAATGGTTCATTCAAAATGCATTGCGATAGGTATTGTCCCTTGTATTTTCGTTTGGAATATTTTTAACGTAGCTAATTGATAGAGGATGAAATGGATGTTTCGGCGTTGAACCGAGGCATGATCGCTGCCTACTACATCTCTTGTAAGTACTACTCCGGGAGTTACATCAAAAAATTCCTCATTTTACTGCTCTTAGATGACACTGTCGAAGTCTACACGCTATCGCTCAAGGAATGAACAAAGCTTAATGGCTTCTTAGAGATTGTCTGCCCAATTCAAGATCATTCCCATTCGACGACGAAGATGCTCTCCTCCGTCGCATCTATGACCACTTTCGAGTCAAGGTCGAGTTCGAAGTCCCGCACTCTTCTCCAGCCCCACTCTTCTCTACTCCAACTACCTCCAGAGCTTGCTCCTGATCAAGTCCTCATGCTCGGGAGGGTTCTCAATTTGCTGTCGGTTCGCGTATCTTATCGAATGCTTGGTTGAACGCCCTTAGTGCCATGGATTTGTTGCAGATGTGTGTCCAGGTTATGGGAGACAGACTCGCCCCTCAAGCAAATTCTTGATTTTGAACCTACTGTGAGCATGTTTCATGAGTTGATTTTTCTATTGTCCTGATTTCAACTTTCCGCTACGTTGCTAAGAAATGCAAAAGACGCACGTATTGAATCGGTATACAATGTTATGGAAACGGACGCGGCTACTTTTGTCAATTCACCACCTTTGACTAAACGCATGAACTTGCCAAAGGAGAATACACTGCCAGCACACCCATTATGCTCAAGGTCGCCCTTGCTCGTGACACCGATGAAGAAGATGAAGGAGGCCAAACCGTTGTCGCTCCATTCTACCCATTAAAAACTGACCCCTCAGTGACCAATCGTCAGCGACGGTTCCAGTGCCCCACCCACTTTCTAGTGGGGCTTAAGATACATTTCAAGTTCTCGGCCCTCACCAATCTCACAACTTCTTCATTCATTCATGGCCACTCGGTGTCCCCGTGTTGAGAGTTCTGGAAGGGACTTGCCTCTGCATGCCGTTGTTCAAGCTAAAACCCAGTATCTCAACATACGTGGGCCCCCTCTTTTCGCTGTTAAGGAACTCGATATGATATTAACAATGTCAATTTTCCGATCGAGTCGGCACCCTCGACATCGCCTGATTTATGAACAGCAAATTCAAGGTGTTGGATTTTGAAGATACAAGAAAGAAAAGTATTATCCTTGTTGGCCGTTTTCCAGAAAACCTTTCTCAATCATTACTTCCAGGCTCCAGCAAACTCTGGCCTTCGGCAACTTGGGAACTTGGGCAAAGGTTCTAGAAAGTAGATCGACAGGTTGGAGTCTGGTTTGGATTCCGGATGAGCAATTCGTGCCGTAGCTGACGCCCAGGGTTTAGCTTCTTTTTTTTTTTTTGTTAAATTTTGCCAATACCTTTGAACAACCCAATCGAAAACCAGATCCCACACCGGCTCAACGTCGCTACGGCTACGACCATTGCACTCGCCGAAATTTGAGGTATTGGAAGCATGAGGTCCTGCAAAAGCCCGTCAACGAGGTAGGTATGAATGCTTCTCGCATTTATTTTCACTTATATCCAGTTCTTCAGCTATCCATTTTTATTTTCTTTTGATCCCATGGTGCGAATTGCTCACTGATAAAAGGTACATCTTGGCTTTTGTTCCGGGTCAATGCGAACATTTTTCTTCGTTTCTGTTTTCCTGACACTGACCACAAAGATATTTTCGCATCGATGAGCGACGTAAGTTGCGTCCTATTTGTGTTGTTGGATCTTAGCTTACTTATTCCTGTCTTTCTAGAGCTCCAAATTCCCGATGTTTCTGCCCCACAGCAAGCAGCACAGAATCTCTGGCGAATTACTCCACGATGCAGGTCACATGCAACTGAGTGAGGAGACACGCGTAGCACGTCGACGAGCTTCCTGAGTCCCCCAATCATCCTCTCATTGAATCCTTGTGAAGTTTCAAGCTAATTAGGACGTCCGTCGACCCAGCTGGTGATCAAGTCTGCATCAAAACCTACAATGAGCTAAGGAAACATGGGGCCGTGTTTTCTTTTTGAAGTTGTGCTCATTACGAAGATGCGGATTGTAGTGACCAAATCATGAAGACCTGTTGAACGGTTGCGCTTTTGCAGCGAAGCCGCGTCCCGTTCACAATCTCTCCCAACGGGCAACTCCTACATTACGGGGTCCACCGGAGGTCTGATTTTACGCAGGACATCAATATGTATGGCAAAGGGTATTAGTTTGTTGCCAAGAGCTTAGATGGGACTTGGAGCATGCTGTATTTTGCATTTGTGACGTTGTGAAACGCAATGATGTTCCCTAATCTATTTTCTTATCTTGGAACATAACTTGCATTGATTTTGTGGACGTTTACACTAGGAGGCCACTACCTTCCAGTATCCATTGTGATTCGTGAAAAAAACAAAAAAACTTTGTGACATTTGCTGCATTGGTCTGGAGATCATGGAGGGTTGAAAGGAGTAAAGAACATTATCTTTGGGCTTACAGTGGTGGTAATATACATCCTATAAGACAGTACCATATCCCGAAGGTTCTCCCAATACCTCCACAGGTCATTCATGTATAGCCTCTCTCTTCGTCATAGGCCCCACTCTCTTCACTAGGTCGTCCCACTCTGAACCTATCATCTCAGGTTTCCCAGCTGCAGCCCATTTGTCTGCCAGCCATCGCACACTATTACGATCCATTGAAGCCTTCAAACTGAAGAAGATAATCTAATCAATAACGGATTGAAGAATTGCACAATGCTGGACGTACGGATACCCATGGGAGTGGTAGCTATGGAGGTACCCTGCCAGATTATCTACCCTTAACCCCTTCTGGATCATCTCTTGAAAGTTCCAGCCATTGATCTGGTGAGGGAGAAAGGGTGTTACTTTAGCAGCATTGTACCAGCCCATCTCCCTGGCGATTAGTTGGACAGCGAGGGCCTGCACATGGACAGAACGGAGCAAAAACAATAGGTCTTCTGTTCCAATCTCGCCAGCTTGGGGCACAAAGGCATATCGCTTAGACTCCGCAATACGCCACTGAACTTGAAGGTCGGCAATAGTTCGGGCGAGGATGGCATCATGATTGAAGGGGACTGGTCTGATATCGGGCTCGGCAGCCAAGAATTTTTCCAGCAAGGTGTTTAATCTAGGGCTTTGAGGAGTGGGGAAAGGGCCACCTTGCAGGTCGCCTGGGCTCGAATTAAAGAAAATAACATTGTGAATGCTTGAGTAGTCAGCTGACTCGGAGGTAGCCTTGACACTGATTCGACCCACGGCCTCTGCTGTAAAATTAATGGGAAGGACCTTATTCCAGCTGACCGTCGACTTTGACCCCTTCACCTCAAAAATGCTGGGTGAATGTTCCACGAGGAAACGCTGCATATTTTCCACACGGCCCATGAATTCTTCAAACGATGTGTTGAGTGGCTGGGGTATAGTCACCTGCCCAGTGGCAGGGGTGGAGAAGGAGTGAGGTGGGGGAGACGGTGGCATAGGGGCCTGGTCGCCCTCAACAGGCCTTGGCTCAGCCTGCGGTAAAGGCACCCGCAAACCATGCTCACGCGCAGCTTGTGCCACCACACACGCCGTGAATACAGACCCTTTGAAACGGCCTGAAAGGGACTCTGACAGTGCATCTGACGCCTGGTCTGGACCTGCTGAACAGAGCAATGTCCAACGCTCGCTCGCCAGGTTGCCGGAATGGCATGAATTGCAAATTACGAGGATGTCTCCTTGGCAATCTTCAAGTGCAGCCTCTAACTGGTCCTTGGTGAGAAAGGCTTCACCAGTAATTTGCTTGGTGCCTGCTGTGATGACAAGTCGAAACACATTGTCATAGTTGGTACCATGTCCTATCAGAAGGAGGAGTAACTTTTCATGACACTTTACTTTCTGTGCCATCTTCTGAAGCGAAAGGAGGCATTGAGCGGCGAAGAGGTGTGCTGGAATGTCTGGGTCTTGAACATTTGTTTCAAGAGCAGGGAGGGGTAGTTGAAGGCGGTCGCATCCAGCATCCCCAAAGACGACAAAGTCGCCAGGAAACAGGTCGTTAATTGGCCGAATAGTTCGCCATACGGTCCGATCATGGTGATATCCATTCATATGAGAGATCAAAAACATCCATGCCCCGAAGTCTGTCGCCATCCACCCTGATTTACGGTTATCAAGGGGCCCTACAGTGCCCAAGATACCAAAGGCATAGATGAGTTCTTCTTCTTCCACGGGAGAAGAAACGCCTCGGACGATTTCTTCGGTTGAGGCATCCACGGGAAGAGAAACGCCGACGAGTTCTTCAGTACTAGTTGAGGCATCCACGGGAGGATGAACGCCGAAGGCTTCAACTCTGGCTGAAGAAGTCGTCGGTGGAGGTGGCAAAGTTTTGAACAACTGAACAATGGGCTTTCGTGCTCGGAACCAAGACTTTTTGAAGGAGTCGGTGGCACGTTTAACAGCGACCTTCGCTCTAAATGATAACATTTAGCAATAGCTCGTAGTCATGTTGAGGGTCAGCGTACTGGGAGATTTTCATTGTGGGTGAAGAAGAATAGGAGTTGAGGTGTTCACATTGAGGGCCCCGTTTTCATGGCCTGATTACCTTTGCAATCGGGGCAAAACTTGAGTCAGCCACTTCCAGTGTTCCAGTCATCGAAATGGGTAGTTCCTTTTTGAGGCATCCTCTGGAAAAAGTGTGTGAGGGTAGATTTAATCGAAACTGATCCAGAAGGACCAGAAAGAGTGCCCAGACAGAGAGCGCAGAGACAGATGGCGAGGGCAACTTGAGTGGATAGGGCGAAAGTTTGGAGGTGATCGCGACCGATACCAAAATTGGAGGAAAACCAGAGAAACTCAAAGTCTCCATTGCTTGGAAGACCGACTCGAGGTCTAATCTGATATGGAATGGACGGATCGACTTAAAGTCTAATCCGATGTGGAAGGCGATGTCTAGCGTTGGGGATAAGCGAATGTGGCATCGAAGTGTGATCGGTGCGCATTTGCTTGATAGCGGCAGGAGGGAGTGTGCGGATGGAAATGTTCACCCCAGCCTTTTCCAAGATGGTTTTCGGTGCCGATGGCGAGACAGGCGCCTTCGTCGAATGGTGCTGCGAAGACGCAGGACTTGCCAAGTCCGCCTTGCGCTCACAGCCAGGAATCTCGTTTGAACGGCTCGGTACACTTGGATCGAGTTTCTGAAATGCGAGAACGATTTCGTCTTGAAAGATATTGATATATTCCTCTACTCGCTGTCGCCATTCCGTGCTCATTCCGTCCGTACAAAGGAAGTGGTGGATTTCTCTTTAAAATTACGGGCCGGGACTGGCGCTGAGCGCTGACTGGCTATATACCTTTTGTTTTCTTTTTCCAGAACCTCTCAAACTATTCTTAGACGAGGGTTACGGTTATGAATCCGCCAAATCCTCTCCAAGCCCTCCGCATTGACCCTTCTCTTCTGGAGGACTATTCTGCAGAACGCCCAAGGCCACCGAGCCAAGCAGTCTTTGCACTGATTACTACCAAACGACACACCAATCTCCCCCTCGCCATCCATAACTATACCAATCGCGCTTTCATGAAGCAAACAGCCCCAGATGAATTAACCCTAGCAGCTAGGACTCTAGTCACGGAAACTACAACAGGAACAATCGTCTCTAGGAGCTTCTCCAAATTCTTTAATTTCCACGAGCCGCACGCGTATAAACCCACTGGCGAAGAATACGCATTCACAATCGAGGAGAAGGTCGACGGAAGCATCATCAGTCTCTTCTGGTACAGAGAAGCTTGGATGATGATAAGCCGTTCCAGTTTTGACAGCCCTCATGCGACTGCCGCGCGTAAGATCCTGGACGAACAATATCCAGGTATCCTAGATAAACTCGAGAAAGACAAGTCGTACGTCTTCGAACTTATCGACCCACACCAACCTATCAAGGTCGTTTACAAGAAAAAAGGTCTTATTCTTCTCTCCATCTTCTCCAAAGACGGCCAAGAACCTCCTTACAATTTTGACTGGACGATCCTCCCATTTCCTCGACCAAGGATCCACTCAGTATCTTCAATGAATCTAAAGGAGCTCAGCAAACTCAACATCGAGAATGAAGAAGGATTTGTTGTTAAATTCTGGCAAACCATGGATGACCGACGTCCTCAGCGAATCAAAGTCAAGTTCGAGAGCTACCTAACATCAACAAAGATTTCAATCAAACGTCTTCCGGTTTCTCATTCACCATCATCGCCTCCCTCGAATGCCAGGATTCTAGAGATTTACACCAATGTCCGCCTGCGGATGCACCACTTCAAATCCAGCGTGATCTCATCCCAAATGGAGGCACAAAAGAGAGAGCATCTCCGGTCTCTGGAACGCATCGCAGATGACTATGGTGGAGAGGCTTGGCTCGACAAAATCGAAAAGGTGTGGGATCGGATTGGCGCATTATTCAGTCTACAAGAAGTAGAATGGGACGAGACGACGAAGTCCCTGGAAAGGGAAGGTTATAAACCCGGTCCACGAAACGCTAGCTCGCAGGTTGCAAAGGGGAAATTTGAAAAGCGGATTAAAAGGAATGATATCGACAAGGCATATCGAGGAGCCTTGCTTGCTTGGTTCATTGGAGAAACCCCGAAAAAGCTGGTAGCGTTGGTTGTGACAGGTGTAGAGATTCCTCAAGATTTGCGAACATCAGGCATCATTCAATGCGTCGATTTTTTGGATCATTGATCGATCCCATTTCAGGCTCATATTAGGTTTGAAGACCAATCTAACCTCAAAGGTCTATGAGTAAACGGAAATGGGAGGATATACCCGGGCCAGTCCTGCCACAATTATTTACAAGCCATTCGCGAAGGTTACACTATTCACTTGATTCATGGTTCCAACATCAGCGCTCCCGTTTTCAACAGGTTTGGTGAGCTAAACCACGTATGAATGTCTTTTTTCTCGGCTACTGACCTTTGCATCGTTTCCCCGTGTTTAGTTTCCTATGTCAGAAGTGGTCAATTACTTAAAGAAGCAGATGAACTTAGGATATCCCTGTTGAATCGTAAACGTGCAATCTGATACACTTTTCGCAAGTTCTTCGCGTGGCTCTTCAGTATCGCATCTCCCGTATCCTAATCCCTCCCACCATATAGAGTCGTTCAAACCTCATGACAAGAAACACTCGTTAATATCAATCTAATCTTTGCTCATTCTCGACATTCTGGATGGCAAATGGAAATTCTCATTGTGCGCAGGGTCAAGGCCCTCATAAAAACCGGGCCGCATCCAAATGAAATTCATCGTGTCACTCCCACAGACTTTGGCTGAAAATTCCGACAGTGTTCCGGATACGAGGCCGGGGGGAAACTTCAAGTTTCATGACTGGACAGGCTTGGCTCGTGCTACCGTATGGCTTCCGAGGTGGATCCCGGTACGACTGGCTCTTGCAAAAGCTAGATCTCCAATTGGCCATACATCCAGGGGGCTTTCTCTGGATTGCATATACTTTATGTATCTGCTTCTTTCCCCTTGTCTAAATCCAACTAGTTCGACAACTTAAATATCAAGGATGAATTCATTGGAATCGGGACAGGAGTCTCCTATAGCCATCGAACATTCTAGTTTCGACGAAAAGAAAGTGTTTGCCGCAGAAGGTTGGAAGGACCTCGAGTTGGAGCAAAATTTTCTGGTATAGTATTTTATTTCATAGATTTTTCGCCTGACGAAAGATTTTTCAAGGTCGCCTTCTCGCTTGGGGACCGGAGGAATCCTATCAACTTCGGAAAACCGAGAAAATGGGCGATCACTATCGTTGCATCTTTCTTTACGGTCCTCGTCTGTACGCTCGATTTTCCTGATTACCTAGAAGCTGTCTTCCTGAATCTATGCTATCAGCCGCAACCGCTACATCCTTTGGTAACGGTACACCCTCTATGGTTAGAGACTTGAATTGCACGACATTTCAAGCGACTCTTGGACTCAGTCTTTTTTGCCTTGGTTTTGGAGTCTTGCCTCTTGTCACTTCCGCTTTCAGCGAAGAATTTGGAAGGCAGCCCCTTTACTATGCCTCTCTGGTGGGACTTATGCTTACGCACCTCATGACAGCATTGTACGTCATCTCGATTCTCTAGCGAGCCTATGTAAGACTAAAAATCCTGGAAATACATAGGGCAAATAATATTCAAGTTGTCCTCCTCTCGCGCTTTCTTCAAGGTGCCTTTGGGTCAACAGGAGCAACGATGGTCGCAGGTACCATAGCTGACATTTGGTCTCCAGAGGAGTAGGCAAAATACCCTCAGCCTACATGTATTATGCCACTGATGTGCATATACCCTTGTAGGAGGGGCTTGCCAATGTCTGCCTACTCTCTATTGGCCTTTGCGGGGAATGGATTCGGGGCACTTGTCGGGGGCTGGACAGAGGCAAATCCGAAGCTCGAATGGCGGTGGATTCAATGGATTCATTTGATGTTCGTGGACCTTCATTCTTTTTAGTACATTATTTTTCTGAATGGGTCGTTTTTTAGCGTTACAGGAACTTATTTCCTGGTGATGATCCTCGTAATGAAAGAGACCCGGGCATCCGTTACTCTAGCTAAACTCGCTGGCAAGCTCCGCAAAGAGACGGGCGACATTCGATATCAACCTTCGCTCCCAGAATTGGAGAGACGCCATAACTTGCGCCAGATGATCTATATTTCGTGCACGCGTCCCGTCTGTGGGTCCAATCATGATATTTTCTCGCTTCTGATTATTATAACTCTTTAATGAAGACCTGCTCTTTTGTGAACCAATAGTTTTTGCTGTCAGCGTGAGTGTCATCCCGGCCAACACGATAAAGAGCTCATCACCCCCATTCTGTTTTCCTTGTAGATGTGGCTGGGTTTCGCATGGGGCGTCTATTACTGCATGATCGAGTACGCTGCACACTCCCAGGAACCTCTTTGGGTTGTTCAAGCAATAATTATCTAGGTCGATCCCTGGGGTATTTAAGTTACTGCACCAATTCAACGAGGGCGAAGTAGGCTCGGTGTATATGACGATGGCGTGAGCTTTCTTTTCATGCGCCTCGAAAACGCCTCAAACATTTTGACAGTCTTGGAGGTCTTCTCGGTTTCTGTACCAATATATACCAAGAAAAGTTATACCAGTATGTCTTTTGATCTGGTAATCAAATAAAAGAACTCAGGTTTATTTTGTTGATCTAGAAGAAATTTTGAGAAACGTGGACCGCAGGCAAGGCTTTATCTTGTCTGCTTTGCTGCCTTCCTCTTCCCCTTATCCATGTTTATGTTCGCGTGGTCATCTCTCCCTTCGTTGCCGTGGGCGCTGTTGATTGTAGCCTTGATAGTAAGCCTATTAAGCGAACCTTTTTATCTTATTCAACAAACTTGGCTTGACATTATTGTTAGATCTTTGTATGGGCTGTCT
>Ga0307517_10002954_pt1 | contig 26852 bp, 17 predicted proteins | sample 23_EM_MG_FD_194515 | JGI IMG/M metagenome (GOLD analysis project Ga0307517, IMG submission 194515) | Populus trichocarpa ectomycorrhiza microbial communities from riparian zone in the Pacific Northwest, United States - 23_EM | ecosystem: Host-associated > Plants > Roots > Unclassified | place... | reverse complement strand
GAGTTTTGGGATCGCCAGAGTATCTATAAAGACAACCCCCACAAGAGTCAGCGATTTCCTGGGTTTTAATGCGACAGAGACGTACCTTATACTGCTGCGTAGCTGGCGTCGAGCCCAACAATCCCCCGCAAAGAGCAGCAAAGTCCGTCCACCGGTTGTGGAGTAATCTGCCATTGAGTAAAGTATCGCCAGGGCTACTATAAAGATCCTCTCCACAGAAGACAGCGATTTCCTGGGTTTTAATGCGACAGAGACGTATGTTATACCGTTGGAAAGCTAGCGTCAGGCCCAACAACCTCCCGCAAACGGAATCAAAATCCAACCATCGGTTGTGGAGATATCTGCCATCGAGTAAAGTATCGCCAGCTTGATACCTGATACACCCTGCACAGAAGACAGCGATTTCATGAGTTTTGATGTGACAGGGACGTACCTTATACTATTGCGTAGCTGGCGTCCAGCCCGATAGTCTCCCGCAATCAGATACAGGATCGGAGCAGTGGTTGTGGAGGGATCTGCCCTCAAGCTCTGAGATCGCCAGGGTCTCTCTAAAGACAACTCTCATAAGGGTCAGCGACTTCCTGAGTTTTGATGCTACAGAGACGTTCTTTATACCGCTGTGTAGCTGGCGTCGAGCCCAACGGTCTCCCGCAATCAGATCCAGGATCGGAGCAGTGGTTGTGGAGGAACCTGCCATCGAGTTCTGAGATCGCCAGCACCCCACCCATTCAGCCCTGTAACTTGAATAATATCCCTCTCGGGATGAATCTTATACCGCTGGATAGCTGGCATCGAGCCCAGGAACCTCCAGGTGTCGGATTCAGAATTGATTGTCTGGCTGTGGTGGAGTGTTGCAGCTGTGGCCCGGGAGTGTGGATGTTGAGTGTTGTGATGAAAAGAGTATCGCGTCGCGTCCAGTTTGAGGCTAAGTGCCGAGAAACCACCAGGCACTATGCTAGACTTGAGAGTATTATGGCTCTCACTCGCTTTCAGACTGGAGTGAGCTGGCATTTTCACTCATTCAAAGATGATGTTCTCAAAATAGAACTCTGAGTGCCAGTGTGACTTGGACATAGGGTCTTTAGCACAAATTTAAGATTAAGGGTATGATGGCTTTCTCACCAGGCGCTAGCACTAGCTATATTTTCTTTGCCAAGAAATAGTCCTTGCTCACATCCGGGCTAGAAGACAAAGAAGGCTGAAAGGAGAATCAGGGGTAGTGGTGAATCCTGATGTGCGATGGTGTTGAGGTTTAAGTCAGGATGCACGGGAGGCAGGGTTGCTTGGTTGGATGTGTCCGGACGGAACCCAGTGGAGGCAAGGGTCTCCGGATGCACTTGACGCAACAAGATATGGCGTATGGGTACAGGACGCACAGGACGCACAGGACGCAGGGTCCAGGCGGGAAGAGTCAGGACGCAACACTACTGTATCTGACGCAGGCCACCTTTTTGCTGATGATGGCAAGCGCTGATATACCATACCCTAATAATCCTTGTCCGCAGACAATCACCAAAACAGCAGGGGTAAGACACCTCCTACCTATGATATCGCCGTACCTTAACAATCCCTTGAAAAGCTTGTTCATGTTGGTTTGACTTACCTTTTCAAGTGTACAAGGCAAACTTGTACGCTTGAAAAGCCTCATGGTAACAGTACTTCTGTACGCTTTCGTACTGGAAGTAAAGAACGCTCAACGTTCACCTTGGGACGTTTAACAGTCTCTTTTTCAAATTGTCGGAATTGTTAGAACTCTCTAACTATTACAAACAGCTTGATTAGTATTAGTATTATTTTTATTTTCTTTTGTAATCATGCTTTATTTGTTTCTAGGTACAAAAAGCCTTATGCAGCGCGAGCTATGAAGAGAAAAAAACATATAAAGCAAACTACCGCCCACTTCACATCGTCATGGGAAAGGTCAAACACACCGAGTCCATAGGAAAAGTCTCCCCCACCTAGCACGTAAGATAATATACCACAGACACATAGGAAAATAATACATAGAAACGTAGAGGTACCAGAAAGACCCAAACCCTTCAGCAGGCTCTCCAAAACAAAAGAAACCGCCAGTTCGACAACCCAAAACGCGGGCCTGAGGGGGGTGGGTGGCTGACCGCCGACCGGGGAAACCGCGGATGCCGCAGGCCCACTATAACCGCTCACGCGGCCACGCAGGTCATTACATCGATCCACGGCGTTGGACAATAGTCCCAGAGGCAGTGCTATACCACGACTAGGCGTAACTGAGGAAAGGTCCGACCATCGGAGAGGAGAGATGGGCAAGTGGAGCCACCAGGCAGAGGGGATGCCAGCCAACGCTGATGAGCAGTAGGGGGCTAGCCGATGATGAGCAGTTGGGTGCCAGTCAGGGAGTGGAATCTAGCAGTACGGTGCAAGCGGACAGAACCGGGAGGAGGATGGAGGAAGGATCACAAGCAAGCTAGCCGCAGCTGACAAATGGGTCATCGAAAGGGCTTTTGGGATGACGACGAGACCGGGACAAGACCGTGATGTTACTAACTCAAGCTTTCCCCATCAGAAGTACAAGCCCAGCAAGTCGAGGCCTCCTTCAACGGAGAGTCCGACACTGTGACACCGACCGTGAAGGAAGCGAGAAGCTCTCCGACCCTTCACAATGCTAATCGAGGTGCAAAGCAAGTGCAGTGTAAGGGGAGGAAGCAAACTTCATGAGCGGGAGTCAACGAAGAACAGGAACGAGAACCCCAAGGAGGGGGGGCCGACAGGCCCCAGCGGAGGAGGGAAGATGGCTTAACGTCAACTCCTAGGCAATGGCCATTGTGGGAGAAGAGAGGTGGGTGGGGTACGGTGACAATGATTGCTCGTTGTATTGGGATTACAATCGCTGGAGGTGTTGTTGCAATGGTTTGTGAACAGCTTGATTAGTAGTTACTTCCTTCTTATATAGACCCATTCTACCCAGTCTTTTGCTTTCATGCCTGCTCTTCTTCATTCACCTTCTCATCATTCTAAAGCCTCTCATCGTTCTTCTTGGACCTCAAAAGGTGCTTTTTCTTTTCATGACGATACATTTATATTCAGCCCTCAATTCCCTCATGTGATCATACAGTCTCATTCATATTTCACACCAACTCTACTGGTAAGTCTCATCTGCCCCTCGTAATGTACCAATTTGACCGTTCTTATGCGTTTTGTCAGCTATACTGATTGCTGTCTATAGAATAACTTACGATTAAATTGAAATCAACCTGTCATCCTTTCTCGCTCCTTAAAGGTCACTTTGTCACTCAGGGCACCATTGCCATATACTACTAGTCAAAAAAAAGGATTTGAAGCCTATTCTTCCTCAATTCTTTCTGGGGCGGTAAAGCACTGTATAAGTTCTTCAATGAACTTGCACGCAGCTCGTATGAGCTCTTTCAAGCGTTTTCTCAATGTGAAATGATAGCTGACCTCTATTCTTTAGATATACTAGTGGCTCGCCCCATTTTCGGCTGGTATTTCCCCCATAGTGGGCCTGCTGCATGTCTCATTTGAGCCTTTCCTAAGCCGGAATGAATACTGATCTCTAGTCTCTAGATCTGCTCTGCTTTCCCGTCTCCATCCACACAGCAATCTCATCCTCGCTTAATTCAAGTTAGAATACTGTTCGTCCCATTTGCTCCTTTTTCAAATAGAATCTAATTGGTAATTAGCATGCCTCATTCCACAACTGCCGAGTTCTGTACTGAGCTCAACATTAACGGTACTGGATGCTCTGTGGCTGGGAGGAGATACTGAGCCATTCACCAATTTATTCTCCCGAAGTGTCAGGAGATGAACATCCTCTCTCGTAGGCAAGCAGGTGACACTTTGTGGGGTCAAGTCAGGACGGAGGCCATCGGACACAATACTCTCCAAGGCTTCCAAGCCAAATTCAACACACCCCTGAACGGCCCATATCAGGCCTTGAACCTCGCCCTGGATTCCCTTATCATTGACGTGCTGAACAAGGCCGGCGCCTCTTGTTAGAATGCCAGATTAAATTCGGATAATGAGCAACAGGACGAAGGTGAGGGTGCTGGCAGTGGGTCAGGATCCTGATCGCGGGGTGAAAGGGCCGGTGCTTGTCCCCAACGGACCCTTGACGAGAAGAGACCAGTGCGAATAATATTTATTGAGACCTCAGGTGCCAATCCCGTGCAGGCTTGCCAGCTCCCATGGGTGATGCATGGGAATGCAACACCTAACAAGAGTTGGCTGGCAATTCTCCACTACTACACTTTCGAGGAGCTCCGCAAAGCTGCTTGTCAGTACATTGACGACTGCGACCATGCCCGGCAGTTTATCGGTATTCTTCGTGACATTTAGGGTATGAATGTCACTCCCGATGCTGTCGACCAAGGGGAACTGATTGATGACGATCAAGTCAAAGCCTGGCTTGGTCTTCTCCCGGTGCACCACCCTTACTATTGGTTCCTTCCTCCTCCAAGCAGCTGTTGTCCTGCCAGATGGGGGAGACCCTGTTCGTTCCAATACACCTCTTGCAGGGCACAATTAGGGCTGTTTCCACCCATGACAATTCGATGTTGTAGAGTTCTACACTGAGCCACATTTCGACTCTGATGTACAGGAGAATGCTGCGCGTGAGGCAAAGCGCAGGAGGACCTTTCCTAGGTCTAATGCGGTTAGGCATATGAGAAAAGCATAGCTTTTCCACCTATTTTTGTATACCCTGGGGTTACCCTACCTTCACCCTGTGAAGCTAACACCCCCCTCTGGCCCTGGCGTTGGGATGGCGCGACAACACCAGACGGCGTCCCAGTTGCGTCCCAACACCAAAGGACACTATCATTGGAACCTGTCTCATAACACCATATACGTCGCGGCCGTCTGTCCGACCGGATGCTGTTCGCAGGATATATGAGAGGGGTTCATTGGCCAGCTTATGCAAGTGTCCCGGGTGAGATCGGTCGATGTCGCATAAGGTTACAGACAGAGCGGTACGGCACAGGAAACTATGTCACTAAAGTAACAGGACCTTTTCGTCGTATCTACTCTAGAATGAAATAAGAGTATGACCGCACCCACACCAATGGTATAGTGCCATTCAGGATTATTCGGTAAAGGAAAGACTATGAGAGAATTGTGCCACTGGTACGATCCCGATTGATAGTCTGACTAAAGCCTAAGCGCAGGAAGCATGAGTGATATCTGCTACTGCGATAGGTCCGATTACGAAGTTGGCCACTGCGTTCGTCCCATGTTGAGGACACTGTCTAGCATGCAGACAAGTTTCAGTTCCTCCTGACCGAAGAAGGATTGTGATCTCTGACTGGAACGTGGTGCTACACCAGAGAAATCAAGAGCTGTCCAGTCCGAAAGTCAAGGGTTGGGTGATATTATTCAGGGTCAAAAGGTGTTCAGACTATAGGAAATGTTCGGAATGGTTATCAGGTACTTAGTTAGTATGATAGTTACTTGTAGGCCGCGCACTCTATCGACGCGGGATATAAATATCCAAGCGCCTCCCGAGCTTTACTGAAATCATCACGCTATGCAGAAGAGACCTTATCAATATAATAAGTTATTAAAAAGAAAAATCTTTATCACTATTTTACACACGTTTATATTGAGCTTTCCTAGACACATCTCCATCTACGATAAAGTACCCCGGTCTTACCCATCTCGCTAGTTCTTAGAGATCTGGTCCCACCTAACAAATGCAGGTCGGCAGAGGAGGATTGAGAGCAATGATTGTAAGGTTACTAGATTTCAGAACCATTCCCGAAAGCTGATTCCACGCACTGGTATTAGGCAGGGAACAGCCAATATGACCTATTAAGCAGGATAAGATATCCGAAATGTGCCGGTTCCCCCGGGTATCCCACCTCCTGGGTGGGAGGCCTCTTAGATGGAGATGGAGTTGTGCGGGTTTCTAGGACCTGTTTGGGACGAGCTGGGTCGTCTTTGGGCTTTTGAGTGCTTTTTCTTTTTGTCAGATAGTTTTCTTGGGTTTTGTTTTCATTTCTATCCATTGGCTGATTAGTTCGAAGGAGGGGGGTTTCTGGAGCTTGATGGTGCCGGGCAGGGTCTTCGTTGGGCTTTCGGATGATTTTTCTTTTGTTTCATGGGTTTCTTCATGCTTAGTTTTTGCTCTCCTTTCTATCTATTTTCTGTGTTCCTAAGATTTATTTGTGGCAAACTGCGTATTCTTTAGAGCTTCGGGTACTGTAGCTTTTCTTTTGTTTAATGGGTTTGTTTCTTTGTTTTGCTTTCATTTCTATCTATCTACTAATCCCTTGATTAATTGTGGCTCCGCTGTTATACAGCTTTCCTATATCTTATCCCATAGTCTTAGATTTCAATGTTTGTAGTACCCTTTTTTAGAATTAGACGGGGCAAACAGAAAGCCTCTTTGAGCCACCAGGCATTACTTTTGGCTTTTATCTTGCTCGATTCTTCATAATCCGATCCTCTGGAAACCATAAGTTATGTTTATTCAGACAAGTGATCTAACGAGCAAAATCCTATCCCAGCAATCATAAATAGGCAATCTCTATCTAAGCTATAGTAAACCGTGCACGTCGTCTTAGAGTCATTTGCAGTGCGAAAGGGGATAGCATGGCTCGAGTAGTACATATCCATGATTGCCCGGACCTTGCATGCTAGCCAGAATTCAAGTTCGAAGATAAAACTCATTTGTCCCCAATGGGACGTTGCAAGTTCAAAAGTCCTCTTGGGAAACCTTACGTGCACAAACAATTCCTCATCCCCCTCTAAATAGTTTAAATAAACCGGCAACCATGACTGGAAATACCAGCAGAGGTGAGTCAAGCCTCCTGAAAGCCAAATCCAACTCCCAGGAGTCTTAAATACAATATTCTTGACCACTGTAGCACCAGTCCCCTGAGCTCAGTCAACTTTCAGATCTTCAGTATCTTTCCTAGAGGTTGAAGTTGGATCACCAGCAGTGGACTCACAATGATGAGTTAATTCATTTGATGAGGAGGAGGAGGATCAAACAGATATTGACGATTATGATGATATTCCGAGAGGTTCCCAAAGAGCGAAAAAACGTCCAGTAGAACCTCCTCTGCAGCAACATCCACGGAGAGTAAGGACCAGGTTGAGATTGGTGAGTGAAATTTTCAATTTTGAAATAAGATGCTAATAAGAAAGAGTACGGAGAACTCCCCCTCCCTGGCTCTGAATGGCCCTTCCCAGGTACCTTTTCTTCTCAAGAGCCAGCAGCACAATAACATTCTGTCCATCTCAGAGCCTATTCATCACACTTTTCGCCCTATGCTACCTAAGAGGAACAAACCTCTCGGTCCCATCCTGGACGGAGTACAGTCAATCTAGACTTTCCAGTGTCTGATATTGTGATCCCAATCACCTCACTGTCAACAGAAAGCAATTCCTCACATGGTGATGAGAGGATAGTTTTTGAGAACACTGCAGATATGGTCGGGTATCACACATGGTTTGTTAATCCCTTTGTAAAGCCAGCTGAAAATGATACTCTTTTGGAAAGCTATTGGGCAAAGACAGCTAGCTACCAAGCAAGGTGGAAGGAATATGGAGATGAGAAGGCTGACAATGTCCTTTGTAAGTCTTTTAAGTAACGAAATACGTCCCATCTGAGACTTAGTACAGTTAATGAAATTCATTCAGTTGAAATGCTGGCAGTCCACTGCCAGGTCACATCTAGTTTCTGAAACCAGAAACATGATTCAGGACCTGTAGCACTTATCACATAAACCAGCAACTGTAAAGGGGGTACTCTGTAGGAAGACGGATCCTAAGATTGCGACCGCACCGAAGACTCAAAGTAGAAGTAAGGATCAAAATAAAGATAAAGATAATTCAAAGTAAAAACAAGCGGTAAAACTTAATATCGTTAAGCCTGAAAGCTTCACTCAATAAGTTCTCTCGAGGATCGTTAGTTACAATAGGGTGTCTCTCATTTTGGTTACGTAGAATAATGTAAAGCCAGAGGACACCTATCAACCATTGTGACCTTGCGTGAGCACCCTGCTCAGCTCAGGGCTGCCCAACTCAGCTGCCTAAAATGAGCTAATCACTCGAAGGCAGTCGGACTGCTCGGATATTAACTATCTCTACAAATAAAAAGTGCTTCCGGTGATGTCTCTCCAACTACATCTGCATGAGCGAAAACCCTTTCCTATCACTACCAGGTCAGTAGCCGACCGACATGCCCACCGTAGAGATAATATCTATTGGGACTCACTGGCCCAGAGGTGGGTTCGTCTATACAAGCTATGGAGTCCATCGGCAAATCTACTTGGCTATACTAAGCTTCTAAACCTGACTGCATGCTCTGACAATAAGAAATCTCGTGCTACCTGACTGCATGGGCGCTACCCACAGTCAACCATGCGGGACCCTCTTAAATCGTGACAAGACTCACACCTCTAGAGTCCACTAATAACCCATAGTAATGCTACAGTTCACGGGGTAGCCTGGGACTGGCTTTGGGGTAGTTGTTCGGGAAGTCTTGCAGCTTCCCCGGTCAGCCCCAAGCACTCTACCATTAACCATACAACTACCCAGAGGTCAAAGTATGCCCGTAGGTGGTTCCCAGGTGTTATCCAGGTGGCGCCCCAGGATGCAGTCATCCTCACACCCCGTATAGATCCTGCGAACAGCTTCTGGTCGGTTGGACGGCCACAACTCATACAGTGTTGTGGGAGCATTCCTATCGATCTCCCTTTACTAGGAAGCACACAACTCCACAGCCATACACTGCTGTTGTGCCCTACCAACGCTGGGGTCGCAGGGGGCGTTAGGAATATTCCCTGAAAGTTACAGCAGGTTCAGACAACTCCTGCTCCGTCAGTAGTCCGTTTCGTACCATACGAACCAGCTCCATAAACATATAAGAGCCCCACTATAGTTGGATACCTTTCCCCTAAGTCCGCCGATGACTTTGTTGGTGAAGGTAGGGTAACTGGGTCCCCAAGTTAGGGTAATCATGTGTCTAAGGTAGGGTAACTTCACCCTGGTATGCTTTTATGACTTTCGGGAGTCCGCCCGACCATATATAATGTTCCCCCACAGACCCATGCAACGTTTACTAGGTTACCCTGTCTAACCCTATGTCACCAAGTCACTTTGTAGACACTTGTACCAACTCATGTTTACCCGTAGTATACTAAGTATCCTGGCCTATCCTCAATATGGTTACCATACGGTATACCATACGGGCTTGAGTCTAGTCCACTGTAGCAACCTATCTGTAGGGTCGTTACAGCAACCAATATAAAAGGAGAAATTACGTATTAGCTGCAAAACTATCGGTTTACATGTCATCCAACTAAATAAGAAGTTAGTTCTTTTCTCATATTGTCCCCGATAAGACGACCAAAGGCTGAATCTTCAAGGAATGTAGCTTCCGATTTGCTGCTCTAGAGATAGCAAAAAGGTTATTCTATAAGGGGTTTAGGTGTGGGAAAATGCGGGGAAGGAGTGATAAATCGTTCCTCAATCCTACTAACGATGTCCTAATATGCCTTACCACGTGGGTATGTATCATTGGTTGAAGGCTTGGAGTTCCAGATCATTTATTCAACCTCCCGATTTGTCGGTTCTAACTTCCCAAAGTTAGTAACAAATCCTTAGAGTCCAAATGCGCCATTCTAAAGAGAAGCGTACTAACAGCCAATTTAGATTTTTATCTTTGATAGCGTGCAACTTGGCAAGGGTTACCTCCGGAGGTGAGAAATAAACTGATTAATAACACAAAAAAATGGCATTAAGAGAATGCTGCGGGAGAGTGGATTTATTAAAGATCAGGAGTCTCGCTCTGCACTGGAGGATAAAGAAGCTGCAGGATATCTGGATTTGGCGGTCTCAGGGGATGAGGAGAGCAAGGGGGAAGACAATAATTCAGATCCTGAAGGGGGTGAAGCAGTGGAGAGGCTCGAAGAGGGGTGGAATCAAGATGAATAATGTCCCATTTGAGACGGATCTCTTATTTAAATAAAATATGTATAAAATAAGTGGAGAGTATTAATTTATTGTAAATAAAATATACTAGTTTGAGTTCGACTTTAACCTAGTTTGTGAATAAATTATGCTGCTAAAGGTCACATTGAGCCGAGTAAAAGCTCCCGGAGCCTGGACAAAAGCAGGAGTGATGTGGAAGAGCCAAGAAGGATCTCGGGGCAACGGCGTGGATGCGAAAAACTGATTTCACGGCCGAATACTAATACTCAATACCCGGCATTTGACTGAGCTTTGCAGGAGAGTAGAGCAGTACGGGAATGTGAAGAATTCCAGGGCTCATTCAAGAGTAAATCTTCCACAGCGTGAAAGAGACGAATATCGTTCGTATGGAAATGGATACAAGAAGAAAGGTGTTCGGTAGAAATAATTCAGGAGGGGATGGCAAGAAGGAAGTGGAGAAATAGGGGAGGCTGAATAAAACCAGGAACATAACAGGGGACAGCGCTTTTGGTACGATAGAAGGCACGAAGGGTGTGTGAATGTAAGTGAATGGGCGGTGGTATTGGGTGGAGAAATGGTGGTGGGGATGGTAGTGTTAGCGGCTTGTTTGGGCCGTAGTGAAGCATGAATGAGTCAGGGGGCAAAAGTCCATAACAGAACAATTTTGGGGGTTGGTGGTAAGGCCGGATAAACTCGAGTGGCATGGTCAAAGCTCGCAAGCATCGTCTAAAGGCCCAAATGGGATGAATCACGTCCCGAAGAATACACATTGCAACGAAATTACTGTGAAAAGAAATTGACCCTGTAACCCATGATTTGATCGGGGGTTATCGGGGTGTGGATAACCCCTACATCAACTGGAGTTTTATAATTTGGCCCCCCATCCCTCACATGCCTCATAAGGTATAGGGGGAAAATGGGCACTTTTGCTGATGGTGACACTGGCTATGTAACAAGAAAAGACGCAGTCACGATTTCCCCAGTTCACAGAGCCTCACTTGCCGCCGCATCACCGCCGCATCGCCGGCTTACATAACACCCCGTTGTCAACCATACCAGATATGGAAGGATGTTCCAACATTTGTGTCTAGGGATTGTGCCAGTGATTGTACATGACGGGAGGCTTCTACGGGGTTAGATATGAGTTGCTCACCCGAGAATAATTGCTTAGTCATAGAGCTCTCTGCCTGCCATCAGTAGCGGGCCTTGTTTGTCTTTCAAATCTTCATTTTTCTCTCACCTAAGCAAATTCTCTTTTCTTCCCGAAAACTACTCAATAACACCGGTCTCAACCGGTTTCCTATTTGCCCTTTCATCTCTCTCTTTTTTCCCCCTTGCGCCTTCCACACCAAAGTAGCCGCTCTGGAAATACTCTGTTTGTCCCACCACTCATTGTGTTTAACTCGCTACCGATCATGTCTAACACCAGATCTAGCTCGCCGAAGAAATACTCGCAGCACTTTAACACGAATTCCCCTCATTTCCGGTTTCCACCTTATCCTGAAAATTATTCCTACCATCAACTGCTCTGGAACCCCTCGAGATCATTCCGCCCTACTGCAAACTAAAGTGTTGTGTGTCTGTTGTACTGCATACTAGTGGCTACGTAACAAACTCCTCTTACGGTTGGGATTAGGCCCATGCTGTGGATAAACTACCTGCGATTCCTACTCGTACACACAAGGGCTCGAACGGACCAATGAAAAAAAGGTCAAGGGAAAGAGATCTTGCACTAGAAAAGTGGGCCTCAAATACTAGCTCATCCTGCTGGGTAGTATCTGAAGCTGTGCGGATTAGCCTTTTTAGATCACAAACGGAATGGTGTGACAGAATCCCTTCGTGCGTATCGTTTAATATATTTATTTTTACCCCACTAGCTTATATAATAAATCTGTTTATCAAAGACACACACCTAATTTAAGTACGGTAAGGACTGGAATAATTAAGAATATCGCTAGAACGTTGGAGATCGGATGCGTAGAGGGCCTGCATCGAATACGCACAGGAAGACGAATATCCTTATCCGCGCTCTTCAAGTGAACTTGATTAAGACCAGGGCGATAAGGCGAACTGACCTGTCTTGGATGTGGGGAGGTCGTTGGCCACCAGACATCAGGCAATTATACCTACGTACGGCGGTATACAAGAACAGAAGTCCAATATCCAAAGTACATCGATGGCAACCAACTTGGCAACCAAAAATGCCCATGGATGCCAAGCTGGAAGCGACAATCAGGTTCAGCCGATGAATGTCATAATCACTTCCTTGAATTAAAACAAGCGTTGAGTTTATATAATTAATAGTAAATCACTTTCAGGTTTATATTATACTTGTACTAGTACTAGTAGGTGATAGTGAAGTAGATTTATTCCAAATAGGGGACCTATTACAAAACAAAAGAACAATATGAATAAAATCAATCTGACAGCTCTTCGGTTTCTGAATTAATCTCATCATCATTTTCCTCATCAAAAAACTTGAATTCTTGGGCACTGTAAATCTGGTCTATTTTCCAGTTAGCCAGGTTCTCAGCAGGTTTTGGAAGAAGTGCCAATTGTGGATCCTTGTTTCCTGTTCGCCAATGATTTTGAACTGCTTGACGCAAATACTTATATTGTAAGTAATGCAACTTTTGTGAATTTTCATCATGTGTATGATATGAAACAATTGAACCAAGTGGACAAGTGTTTATTATCTCTTTACACCATAAAACTGTTTTTTCTGGTAATATGACATTGTGGTCTAAAAGGAATAATATTTATTTATTAGTAATTAAGAATAAAATAGTACTGAGTACTAATATAAATATATTTAAGAAAAAGAATAAATACCATAACCAGTAATCGAGGTGTGTATATTCTGAACAACTTCAGGATTGGGTAATTGAGAATAGTCATCAATATTATCGGGAGGATAGTAGTAGTTGTAGAAGGGTTCTCCGGTAGGAAGATTGGGCCGGTTTCGCTGCTTGCGAATTTTGTGTGAATTCCACCGTTCAACAAACTGATAAAGCTTTTCTCGAAGTAATGGAAGATATATGAATTGAATACATATAAGATCTCCATTTCTACCATCAAAGCTGCCTTCTGCTTCCAGTTCTAGAAAGTATTTCTTTTTTGATAAAGTGTAAAATTAGTCTTTGCTTATTGAAAAATGATAATATTGGAAAATGAACAAACCTTCCACTCAACGGTCGCTCCTTTTGTCAATTGACTCCACCAGGATTCTATCTTAATATTTCGAGTGGAAGTACCATAGAAGAAAACTTGATCAAAGTGTAAGAATGGATCACGGTCCAAATGAAGTTGCCAAAATGCATCTGCAACCATCATTGTTTCAGTACCACGATCTGCTCGCAGATGAAGTGGCACAATTTCTTGTGTATCTACCACTTCTAAGAATTGGCTTAATACACTAACACCAGTTCGACCAGATACCCCACAGTAAAACCATGTAATAAACCGTGAATATGTATCTATCGCAGCATATATCTCAATTCCAAAGTGCTGTAACTTCATATGCCCATCAATTGACCAACACCAATTTGGTCCTGGACAGATGAAATTACCCCGATGACGATTCATATCTTTCTTTCTTGTTTCTACTCCTTGGGGGTCAATCTCTTTTATTGCTTCTGCAATTCTTATCCTATAACATAATTAGCTTAAAAAATATTTTAAACCATAAAGGCTAAGTCACTGAGAATATAAAATTAATAAATAAGAGGATCTTACTCTGATGCAACAATTCCAAGTTGTCGTAAATGAAGCCAAACGCTTCTTCTTCCACAGAGAATAATATTTCCTTCTTTTAATTCTTGTTGAATTATTTCACGTAAAATAAAATTGGAGTTATCGATATTAATGGAACTGGTTCGACGATATAAATGGATGGAACGGCGAATTTCTGCTAGCTTTCGACTTGTAATCATGTGACCCTCCATTTCTAATATCTTTATTACATAAACCTTGGTTAATACTCAAATTCAATGATCCGGAAAAATTAACCTGAAGAATCATACCCGGTGGATTTTCTTATCACTTAATGCTCTTGTTGTAGTCAGATAAGCGATCTTCACTCTAAGAGTTGAGATACTATCTTGATCTTGAAATCGGGTGTTTTTCTGAAATTTCCATTCTGCGATTCTCTTCATCAATGTTGATCATGATCATTTCAGACCCTGTGCTTCCAATCTGTTCAGAACTTCCTTTACAGAAAGATCTTGAATAATATAATGCTGATAAATAAAACTTTTATAGTTTTCAAATGGAAGTAGGGATGGAGGCATTGTGGGAGAAGGAATTGTGGTTGAATGACTAGGAATTTGGTAGTAGAGAAAGTGTTTTATGGAGCAGAGGTAAGATGTCCAGAAGGAATTGATTCTGATTTCATATAACTTAGTGCAGGCTATCACTCTATTATATGAAAAATATCTATCAATCTTCTCATTTAAATACGAAAAGTTATGGTAGGAATAGGAGATTTATATATATTTAATTAAAATACAAGCTAGTTGTATTAAATATTTTAATATAAGCTATGAATGAAATGTATTGAGTAACAAGGTATGGATAACATCGAATCATACGTACATATAGTCGACTGAAGACAAAACAAAATATAATTTTATAATTTTATAATAGATTTAGGTAACTCGAACCGGAATAAAGAAAAAATAAGTACATCGTTCCGGAATCGATTACTTTATTAGTAGTAGCAAATTGTTCTATGTAACAATATGAGTGACAACTCATGCATTACATATATACTAGTTAATTTATGCAGAATAATATATATTTAGAATTAATCTATCGTATATTTCTACCACGCTCAGACCACTTATTATACATTTAAAAAACCCCTGATTTTTATCAAATTTTCCCTACTACGTGTACAACTGTTATTCTTATCCACAGTTTTCTTTCAAATCATAACAACGCGTAAAAGTTAGAACACCAACGATGCTCATATCCTCTACATTCTGTCCTTAAGTTATCTTTTACTACTTTTATTTACCCTATTTTCCAGCAGCTTTTATACTTCCTCCACCTGCTTTTATACTTCCTAAGAATCCTAAAGGTTTTTATTTTTTTGAATTCTTAGATTTTAACACAATGTCAGATATAGCCGAAGCAATCTTTTGCACAGAAAGTGTTACCAGAGTACGACATCAGCCTACAATTCATGAACGGTTTCCTTGTTGTGGTCATCTGGTTCCACTCAGTTTGAAGCTTTCTGTTCAAGCGAATACACTGTCTGGAATTATTTCAGACTCACAATCTACAAGTCAAATCAAAATTGAAGGTATAGATATTTCTTTCTCTCTATTTGAACTGAATAAAATTAATCAACAGTTTGAATATAGAGAAAGTCAAAGCCAGTATGACTAGAGACTCGGACTTTAATACTCCAAAAAAGAAACCCTTTTCCGATCATGAGATTATCGAGATTCCATCAAGCCCACATACTTGCCCAAACCCATTTCCAAAATCAACACCTTCCGCAATTACCAATAGCAAAAAGCATGCAAGAAATAATCAATCAAGAGGTTTGATCACAGGTCAGTTAAATCGCTCAGCTACTAGACAGATTGTGGAGCGATTTCGGCAAAGTTCAATTAAACAAGGACAAATAGATAAAAATTATTCTCGAGTTCCCTTTCAATTCGGGCTTTCATGTCCCAAACAGACTTCTGAACGAGTTTCTCGGCTCACAAAATCAAGCAAATCAACTTTGACTCTTCCTGCTAGTTCTTCAATTATCCAATCAGCAAATCGAAAATTGATACTTTGGGCAGGAAATGGTGATGCTATTGGATGAACAACATTTATACGACTTGGTACAACTCTTCTAATTCTTCAATTTCATTTTTTAATACTCAATTTAAGAATCCAAGCGCTGATAAATTATAGGAATTTCTGATAAAACCTTTCATGATATCTCAACTATGTTACCAAATTCGCTTCTTGATTTTGGGAAACAGCTGCTAGCATCATCCCATGTTTGGGAAATTGCGCAACATAAAAATCCCGAGCTTCAGTTTATCGAAGATATAATATTTGCAACTGGATTTTCTAAAACAGATGGACCACATTATCTTGAAAAACTTCCACTATTAGAGATTTCTAAGTCACGATCCATTCAAGACTTTCTCAAAGACTTTCCCTCAAATGCTCGTATATATTTAATCATTCGGTATTTGAATATGGAACAAGGTATTGAAAGCTTTGAAAACATTCTTGAAACAGTCAAAAGCACATCACCTTTAAAAGTGAAGAGCGAATTGCAGAGTTATTCTACTAACTCAATAACAATATTACCTGACTCTCCAAATCAATGGCTTTCAAGTTCCCAGTCCTTATCCCTACCTATACTATCACCAAAACGGGTATGATTTCATTATCCCTCTAATTTAAACTTATTTTTAATAATAAGAAAAATACACTAATAATACTATTTAGATTAAATCAGAAGATAATCTTTGTCTTAAGCGAAGTGCCTCCCGCCGCCGTCAAGACAGCTTAGAAAATCAATTTTCCACTACTCAAACCAGTTATCCAATCTTGAACCCATTACCGAATTCCCCTTTATCAAAAAAATCTCGCCGGCAATCCAGTTCTACACTTTCAGATTCAGAAAACTCATTCTTCAAACCTTTACAAGCCTCCCATCCATCTTCTAGTACATATTCTTTATTTTTTCAATTATAATATCAATCCTGGTTTACAATATTAATTTCTTGTATTTTGATTTAGGCTTGTTCAATCTGCCTTCAGATACCAACTTGTCTCGTACAATTCATAATTCTAACTCATCATCACTTTCATCACTACCCTCGTCTCTAGACTCCGAGTCCTGTCTTCCCGATTCCACTACAAATCTCTCTTCTATAACTTCTCCTCCAGTTATTCAGTTCTCCGCTATCTCTCACTTAAAACCCTGGAACTATATTTAAGGTGATTTAAATATTAACTTGAAGAAAACTATATTAGAAACGGAGCCAGCAAGTTCTAAACGGTATTTTACTCGAAGTGGGTAAGACTCATACTACTATTTCTTTTAATATCTATATATGATTTGCTTCTATAATTGTCACTGACTTCTCCAAATTTCAATGTCTACAGAAAATAATTAATCTGAGTTCTTTTTAATTAGTTTTATGATTTATATTTTTTACAGTTACTCTTTATGTATTCTACCTGACAATTCCCCTTATTCAAATTTGCTATACTCCTATTACATCTAAAGCCAGTTCTGAACTAATTCCTCCACTGCTACTTCTGTCACTTCATGACCTTCCTTATTCAACTGTTTTTTTGCTTTCTTTCTCAAATTGGATTTTTTTAAAGAAAGTACTCGCTTTGCTTGATTTTTTTCTGCCCATTTCTTCTTACTTTCCTTTTGTCTCTCCTTCTTCTCACTTTCTATTTGTTGTTAGATTGTTGTTACCTATAGTAAATAATATAAACTAAAAGAGGATAAAATACCTGTAAGTCTCTTGCTAGCTAATTCTGCCTTTATTTGTTGATGCATGTGCACATGTGCTTGTCTGAAAGGAGGGTCAGGAGGTTCTGCACACATAGGATCCAGATAATATCCCAAATGCTGCCAGATTGCTTGTCTAGGATTGGGGCTATCAAAATTGTATCTTATTAGTATAAATATATATTTGAAATAAAAAGAAATAAATACCGGTGTCTAAAGCTATGCTGACAGGCCTTAACTGGACAGAGGCCTTCTTTCTTATTGGGCAGAGGTCGTTTGCGTGGTTTTCCTCCCTTGGTATATCCAAAAGGGGCGATGGATGGGTTGGACTTCAGAGATGTAGACATTGAAGTTAAGACTAGAAGTAGGCAACTAGCGGGAGAAGCATGTGAATAGAAAAGGAGTAATAGCTAAGAGGAAGTGTATGGATGGATGGACGACTATTTAAGTCACTTCAATTTTGCGCAAAAATATTCAAGTCAGTTGAGTGTGGTTGGCTGAGAGAATAGGAGTATCACTTCTAGGTCCTGAAGCCTAATGAAACCTCACCGCGTGAACAGGTGTATCGCTTCCAGGATCGGGCCCCCAATGAAAGCTCACCGCGTGAACAGGATTATCGCTTTCAGGGGTAGTAGAAGCGAAAATCGTTTTCGCCGTGCGAATAGAAATATCACTTACATTGCTGGAAGCGAAATTAATATTCACCGCGCCTACTACATTATCGCTTCCAGGGCTGTAAGCGAGCAAGAATGTGATTCATCACATGAACCATACTATCACTTCCCTGTCACTTAGTGAGACCGCACAGGCCACATTATTGCTTTGACCCATACATCTGTTTTTGTATCCGTTGCCATACTGCTATTTTCGTTATTGGACTTTTGTTCTTATGTACCTCTGTACTCCGGAATACCCCTAATCTAACTTCCTGCCTTAGTGTGGGATATATCGGTGGCACCATCTCAAATGACAAGGGTAGCGAAATTTCCCCCAATGCCTCCGACAGTGGAGCTACGAAAGAAGTGGGATAGAAGGAAGATATTCCTGGGATAGTGTTTTGGTTTCTGACTTCTCGGGTTTTTCATTTTCTCTTATGACAGCTATGATCTCAATGTATTTGTTTGGCTTTGCAAAAATGGATAGGGAGGTTTATATCCCCAACGGATCATAATTTGAAAGAAAAGAAAGAAAGCCACAGACGGGAATTAGACTAGCTTGTAGCTTGCTAAGACTAGATCTTGCCAAAGAGTCCCTTATTGCGTCCACCGAGGTGTTGTGCTATGCATTGATACTCGTGACGATACTCTGTATGATACCGGGACTCTTTCATGAACCTCTAATAGAGACCTAAACCTCACATCTCCCACAAAACCCTAGTACGAGGAAATTCTTAGCACCCACTCCAATTCTCAATAAATACCCCCATCTCCCCCCCTATCTCTCCCCCCATATCCCATTCTTTCCTCTCCATGGAATTTACATCACTATTGCGGAGGAGCTTTGCGACTGTGACTACAGCCAGGGTGCCTGCCTGGTGGGAGTGTCCCGGCTCCCACGAGCAGTATTTACTGTTGCTTAAGAGCACAGTAACACACCTGGTACTGAGGGTGCCTGACAGGAAGGATACTTTAGGCCATGGTATGAGGGCCGGTTTGGAAAAAATGGACCGTTCCTTTGGGTGACCTTTTCAGGTGGGAAAATGACCTTCGCTCCGGTTTGAAAGGGAGGAGGGAGGGGGGGTCATTTGTATAGGAGAGCAGAATGCAATAGTTCTATCCAAACAGGCCCTACGATGGTTCGGCTATCATCCATCCAACGAGGGTTGGCTAATCAGCGGATGGCTCATGGGACCCCAGCATGGTTGACACCTCTACTTGGTGCTATGGCTTTCAAACTAATATCAACCATCGTAGATTTGGTGAGGTATATTTTTTTGTTTTGAGATTTCTGGTCTGGAGGGCCGCTGGGTGGATTCATTAGTATTATGAAGGTGGTTTAGATTTTGTGGCAGTAGATTGCGATGTTTGTAGACCACTTTGGCAATTTGAAGTATACTCAGGAGCATTTTCTACTGGTTTCACAAGAGAGATTTCAGAGATTATATATTTATTTCGCTCAATCTCAAGGAACGGTACTATAAGTACCATTAAACTCATGTGTATATCCAAACATGCTAACAGTACATCCTAAAACCCACCTTGCCACAAAAACAAATAATATAAGTGGAGAACAAGTATAACGCCACGGGCCAGGCATGACTGGAACTCCTCTGGAGGAATAGAGAAAAAACACAAAATTTGATAAATAGTAAATGGCCAGCGGAAACTAGAAAGATGCCCTTATGGAGGTATATTTGTATCTAAATATGTGGAGGTCTTTCTACGCCAATTTCACACTCTGAATATATTGACAGAAGGAGGGTATGTCTAGTGACGAAGGAGAATGGTGGAAAGATAATAGGAGAAGCTATCTAAAGCATGGGTCGACAGCAAATGTGACGATTGATTGAGTGTTAGGATTGGTGCCAGTTTTCCGCAGAGGACACTAGAGATTTAAGGGTCAGATTGGCACAAGTTGAGACCACATGCATGATTGAGCTGAGGGCTGTTCCTTGTTGACTCAGAAACAGGGTCCTTAAGGCCCAATGATCTAGGCATCTCATCATGATCTAGCAATAGGGACACACGTTGGCTTTTGAAATCTCTAATGTCGGTGCCTAGGTGGTCAGCGCCAAAGCTCTATCTCCACCATGTACCAGCCACCCTTGCCCAGCATACGGTGGGAGGGATGTATAGCCACTCCAACCTGCCGCATCAGGATTCGTACAGTGTCGTTCTGAAAACCCCTCCACTCTTGCCCTACACCTGTTCCTAGCCGTGTACAAGAGTTGTGTCAGGCGATATCCAGTGCCTGCATGGTAGGTCTTAATGTCCTCTTATTAAACAGACAGTGGCTGAAAACACCTCCACGATGACAATATCCGGACAAAATGCTAGTAGTGTCAGCAACACTGGCACATTTCCCCGATCGAGATTCACAGATCCTATTCCCACCCCCAAATCATGATGGAGCTCCAGAGCTCGAAACGGCCTTTCTGATTACAACTCGTGTATTGAGACCCAGAGTGCCAATGTCAGTTTCAAATGCTGATTTATATCCCTTCTGCGGGTTTAATCGCATTAGAGTTGCCGTGTAGGTGTTACAAATTTTGACTTAGCCAAATTGTTTTCACATGACTAATTAGTTATTAGTTATCCCCTGTTTATGTTTCACACTATGAGGTCGTTTGACTCATAGTTCTTACATGACTGCGCACTTGCGAGTCATCGTTTGATTATGATTGATTAATGGTTTCATGACTCACGATGGTGACGTCATATGATGTAATGACTTTCGCACATGACTCATATTATGAGTCATGGGTTTCGTGCGTGTGACTCGTTTGAGCACATGACTTGGTTTATGAGTTATGATTGGATAAACGGAATGTTGCGCGATGACTCATGTGAGTCATCGATGGGTTTCGCGCTCTGACTCACTATGAGTCATAGAGGTTTATGTAGCGCGAGGTGATAAGTTACAAGGGTTAGGGTTGTGGGAAGATGCCTATAGAAGGCGCTTGGTTCCGACCAAGAGATAGGACACGCTTCTCGCAAACTTCTTCCCCCCCCCTACATTTTACATACAATCTCAACTTCACCCCGCTTTGCGTCCGGATCAAACCCCTCGCCCACTTTTCCTCGCCCACTCGTCGCCATGGCGAATCCCCACAACCTCCCCCCAGGGAACGCAGCCTTCGGTAGGCTCTCAGCCCTCAACTCCCCTCTCGCGTCGCGTGCAGGAACCCCCTCTACCGACCACCCCATTGAGTTCATGATGAGGCAACTCTCCCAGGCGAGGAGCGCCCTCCCGCTCAGCGATCAAGACTTCCCGGACCTCAGCCCAGACGCACAGGCCGGAACCCGCCCAATCGAGTCCATCACGATCGTTCTCCTCTCCCAGCTCGTACAGGGCCTGGTGACCATCTCACATGAGCTGAGCGGGGTAACCCAGGCGGTCGCAACCATCTCCGAGGAAAACGAGAACCTCAGGGAGGAGCTTCATGACATCTCCTCCCAACTCGCAAACCTCCCCGACACCCAAGAACAACAAACCGCTCCGGGGATCGCCGATCTCCAAGCATCCATACGCGACCTGTCACATCGTGTGTCAGCCCCAACCCCCGCCCCCCTGGCACTTGCCCCCCCTCAACCGAGAGTACCCCAACCCCCCCCAACTGCCAGCCCTCCCCCCTCGAAGAAAGGAAAAGAAAGGGCCCGAGCACCTCCCACACCACCCACAGCCGCTGCTGACGACCCTAAATACCTCATACCATTCTACGATACGAGGCTTGGCAAGGCGTTCGGTGACCCCGTGAAGTACGCCAAGCTCTATCCCAACTCGTACGAGGCCGGGGAGTTCCGGAAAGGAAGATACGACCTTGACTCTTTCACCCCAGGGCACCTCCACCCTGACGTCCACCCCTTCCCCTCCTACGCGCAAGCTGCCTCCGGCTCAGGTTCAGGCGGCAAGGGCAAAAGCAAAGCTGGGAAGCCTCCTTCCCCCCAACAAGTCGCGAGTGCGGTCGCCCCTCCTGTTAAAAAGGGGCCTCCCTCCCTTCCAAGCTCCCAATGTCGCTTCTTTGCTCCGCGCCAGTCCCCTTCACCTCACCCAGACGCTCTCACCATTGCCGCTACCTTTCCAGACATCGCCGCCCGCGTCCTTCGCGAATCAAACTGCCTCCTGCCCCTTGGCTTCTCTGCAACCGTCAACCCCCGCGGCTCTGTCTCCCTGACCGTCACCGACAAAGCCACCCCCGCCGCCTCTTACGCCCCATACTTTGACTCCCTCACCAGGGCCCTCAACCAGTCCTTCCCAGTAGGTGAAAACCCCTGGTGCACCCTCGTCCTCGCCCCTACTGCCGTCCAACTAGCGATACACGGCCTCCCCCTACGTTTCCTCCCCCAAGATGAAGAGGAACTCTTCCGATATATCCGGCAAGCAATCCTCAACGACAAAGCGACCCAGATTCTCTCAGCCAGGTACCTTAACCCTAGCAGAGATTCTAGGGAGACCAAGCAGGCCACTTCGGTGGTTGTCACCGTCGACCCCCACAACGTTTCGGCCCTTACCTCAGGGGTCGTCATCCTCTCGCAGAAACGTAAGGTTGAACTTGCCTTCTTCTCCTCCAGAACCTCCCAGTGTAAGAACTGCTGGAGATACGGACACGCCCAGCAACGATGCCCCGCCACCCACCCCACGTGCCCCATTTGTGCGCTTCACCATACTCGCGCGGCTCACAGATGCCAAAATCCAACCTGCCCCAGGAGCGGGAACAATAAGCCAGTCCCGTCCTGTTGTCCGACCTCGCCCCCCCATTGCTGTAACTGCGGTGGTGACCACACTGCCACATTCAGGGAATGTCCGGCTCGACCTCCACCACCTGTCCCAACCAGAGCCAATTCGCCAGCCCCAGCCCCAACCGGTCAAGACCCCATGGATTTGGCGGTCGATGGCGGTCCGACATCCACTACTCCCCCGTCCGGGGCGGGTCCCCTTGAGGTGGACTTGACCCCCAGGCAGCCCCCACCAGCTGGTCCCTCGCGACCTGGCACTACTCACGGTTTTGGCGGTCCTCTCCCCCTGGAGGAGCCAAGCCCTTCCCCTGCTCCTCGAGAACGTCGGGTTCGTCCCGGTCATGATTAATCGTCCCACGCCTCCTCCCCCGGGGCAAGGGCTGGCCCCCGCCCCGGCATTTCTTTCCATCATTCAACATAACTGCCTTGGGAGCTGGAATGTTTTTCTTTCTTTGTTTGAGTCGTTCAAAGAAGTGACCATCTACCCCTCGATCGTTCTTTTGCAGGACCCTCCTGTCAACAAGGCTCACCTTCCTTCCTTTAATGGTTTCAAGTCCTTCTTCCCCCCTGTTAGGAAGCCTCGTGTGGCCGCCTACGTTCATATGTCTTTTCTTTCCAACTACACGGTGCTTCCCAGGTTTAAGGGGGTGGACGATGTTCTAGCCCTTGACATCTCCACCGACGGACCTCTTTTCGGCACCGCCTTCCACTCGTTCAGGGTTATCAATGCCTACTCCACCAACACTGTCAACCACAGAGTCCACTCAGTGGCACCAGAAGACCTATTCCCCGATCTTGGGTTTCCCCTCCTGGTGTTGGGAGACCTTAACATTCACAACCCCCTCTCGGACCCTCTGCCGCACTTCTCGCAGCGGGAGATCTCATCCTTGAACCCCTATTTTGAGAAAGCGGCCGAATCCGGCTTCGCCCTCCTCAATCCACCCGGCGAGTACACAAGATTCCCCCTAGTAGGGAACGCTCGCCCTTCGGTCATAGACCTCGCCTTCGCTAACCCCCCCCTCCTTCCCCTAGTTAAGAGCTGGGAAGCCTCCCTCCCCTCGACAGGTTCCGACCATATACTGATAACGATCACCCTAGCCACACCCTCGCTGAACCAGAAACCCCCAAGACTGCGCTGGGCAGACACGGACTGGGAAGCCTTGGACCCGATTGTCAAGGGTTTCAAGGTCCCGGCTGCACCTTTGTGCCCCACCCCCCCACAGCTGGACGAATGGATGTCAGAATCGCTGAACCGACTGATCGCTCTCCTCAAAGAGCACACTCCGGCATCCAGGCCCTCCCATCACTCCAAACCCTGGTGGACCCCGCACCTGACCATCCTCCGTCGCGAGTGCCACAAGGCAGCAAGAACTGCCAAGGAGCACGACACCCCACACATGAGGGAAGTTGCCGGCACCTCCAAGAGGGGGTACTTCAAGGCGATCAAGGCCGCTAAAAACAAACACTGGTCCTCCTTTCTGTTGACCGCCACCCCCCAGAGCCTTTGGACGGCTAAGAGGTTCGCCTATGGGCGCGCCCAACCACGCTTCCCCTCCCTGCCAGGGGCCGAGACCCCACTACAGATGAACAGAGTCCTGCTGGACCACTTCTTCCCCCCCAAAGAACCTTTCTCCCCGCCAGCCAGGCTTAGACCAGATAGGTCAGCACCCCCCCTAACGACAGACGAGATAGCCGCGGCTCTCTCCAAGTGCTCCCCGACCTCGGCCCCGGGCCCGGACGGGATACCCTACTCTACCTGGAAACAGGTCAACAAAATCAACCCCTCGATCCTCCTCCATATACTTGCCCCGCTGGTCCTGCTGGGATACCATCCCGCGTCACTGAAAGGCTCAAATGGCGTGGTGCTCGACAAGCCAGGAAAATCCTCCTACGAGTCTCCCTCATCATTCAGGATAATAGTCCTGATCCGCACAATCTCAAAGATCCTCGAGAGGATCATAGCAGCCCGCCTACTTGTGGCAGCCCGGATCAGAGGGCTGCTGCACCCCAACCAATGCGGATCGCTCCCTGGGCTCAGCACCTACGACGCGTGCCTTACCCTGACCAACGACGTCAGAACCCTGCAGAGGCCCCGCCTCAAAGTCTCCTCCCTGTTTTTGGATATAAAAGCAGGGTTCGACAACGTCGACAACAAAACCTTAGCCCGCATCGTGAGGGAAGGCGGGATACCCCCCTACCTGGTTTCCTGGGTTTCATCCTTCTTGGGTGAACGAAGCTGCACCCTAGTTTTTCAAGGGGCACCAGGGACCCCAGCCCCTGTAAACGTTGGCGCCCCTCAAGGCTGCCCGCTCTCCCCGCTTCTCTTCCTTCTCTACGTTGCGCCACTACATTTTGGGATCCCTCGGGGTCTGATGATCTCGTATGTGGACGACTTCGCCCTCACAGTGGCCTCACTTTCCTACCGTGGCAACATCCGCAGACTCCAGGACTTATTCGACAGGCTTGAAAGAAAGGCGGCCCGCTTGGGCGTCTCCTTCTCGGTCGCGAAAACGGAACTGATACACTGGAGAACCCCCAGCCAAAGGCGCTCACCAAAGTGCACCTCGCCCATTCAGATCAAGGGAGAATAGTTTCACCCGGGCAATGCCGTTCGGTGGCTCGGGTATTGGTTCACTCCGGCACTTGACCCCGCTGCACACTTCTCACGCCGCCTGGCCCTCGCCCAGGGGGCATTCGCCCTCATTCGCCGCCTCAGCCCGCCCGGCGCGGGCCTCCCCCCCTACCTATGCCACAGGCTGGCAACATCACTGATCGCCCCCATCCTCCTTTACGGCGCGGATCTGTTTACACCTAGCGTGGGAACAACAAACCGCCTCGATACATTGTGGCGAAACGTCCAGTGATGGACCACAAATTGCTTCTCGGCGACGCCCACGGGGATACTCTCGGTGGAGTCCTGCCTTCCCCCCGTCTCCCTCCTGATCAGCCACCGACAGAGGCTGGCGGCGCTCAGGGTGGTCTGCTCCCCTCCTAGTGTGAACCCGGCAACGGCCCGACTTTACCCCTCATTTCCTTCGCTCTTGGCGCACCGGGCGCCTGACTCCTCACGGGCCATAACCAGGGGCCTGTCATCCGTCTACCTCCCCCTACATTGGAGATCACCCCGGCCTGTCCCGCCAATAAGGAACCACCTGCCCATTGACGCGGTGGCTCACAGGACGATACCTTTCACTCTCGGGCTGTCCAAGATGCCTATGATCAACTCCCACCTCGTGTGCCCCACCCCCGTCCTCCCGCCCCAGTCCCTGATGGACAGCACCTACTCCGCCCTGAAGAAGAGGGTAAGGGAGACACTCCTTGCGGAGTGGGCTTCCCTTTTCCCGACCCCGGGGTACTACCTGCACCCTCCTGCGCTACACCCGAGGCCGTTCATGGGCCTGGGTAAGTTCGTTGCCGGGAGAATCCACCAGATGAGAGCCGGGAAAAGCTACCTGGCCGCCCATCCAACCTGGAGGTCCCCCGACGCCGATACCTCCTGCCCCCGCTGTGGCTTGGAACCTGAAACCTTCGAGCACGCCATCCCATCCTGCCCCACGAGACAACATAGCAGATCGCGCCTACTCCACGGCGTCATTGATGTCGGCCCCGAGGCCCCACTCTGGTCATCCCTCCCACTACTCAAAAGACTCGCCACCTTCATAGGCGTCACCTCCACGGGATTTCCCCCCACGATGTTCCCACCAACCACTCCCCCCTCTTCCCCTCCTTTTTCTTTCTCCCCCCCCAGGGTGCCCCCTCCGGTTTTTCGTGTTTTTTCGTTGGCTGAGGTATAGGGTCGTTGGGTTCTTTCCTTTGTACTTGTGTAGGCTTTCCTTACCAGACGACTGAGTTGTTAGTTGTGCTTTTCTTGTTATATGCGGCCGTTGGCCCGGCGGAGGAGAAACCTGCACGATAGTGGATATTTACTGGTGCCGTAACTTTCCTTTGTTTATGTTTTTGATTTATAGGTTTTGTTCTCTCCATAGCTAGCGCTGCATGAGGCTTTTTGTACCTAAAAACAATGAACGCATGATTAC
>Ga0307517_10002953_pt1 | contig 26872 bp, 7 predicted proteins | sample 23_EM_MG_FD_194515 | JGI IMG/M metagenome (GOLD analysis project Ga0307517, IMG submission 194515) | Populus trichocarpa ectomycorrhiza microbial communities from riparian zone in the Pacific Northwest, United States - 23_EM | ecosystem: Host-associated > Plants > Roots > Unclassified | place... | reverse complement strand
ATCCAGAACGTCATCCTGGAGAACAACACCTTCTACCGCGGCAAGAGCACCTCCACCGACCTCGTCATCGGCGGCAAGCTCATCACCTATCGCAAGAACAAGACCTCCACCGGCGCTGCATTGAGCGTCGGTACCGAGCAGGGCATCCTGCCCTCCACTTGGTTCGGACCTATCTACTCTCAGTAAACTGATCTCAGATCAGCGCAAACATAGAGGCCGGGCATTGCCCGGCCTTTTTTTTGTGTCCTGTCAGCTTGCCAAGCCTGAGCTCGCTATTGAGTGCCCGATTTGACGTGTCGCGCACGAAAAACAAAGAACCGGTTGGCGACAAAGTTGAAGCCGGTGCCTGCGACAACACCGAGGCCCGCCGCGATCTGCTTGTACTGGAACATGTCCCAGACTGCGGCCGTGGTGAAGTAGTTGACCACCGCACCCAACGAGCAGGCCGCGACGAAGCCGGCAAATTGCCAGAGGATGGAATAGCTGCGGGCGTAGGAGAAACTGAATCGCCGATTGAGAGCGAAATTCCAGACCATCGAAATTCCGATCGGCAATCCGATCGCGAGCCTGTGGTCCATGCCCCAGTGCAGAAAGAGCGTCAGGAACAGCAAGTTGACGACAAGCCCCGAAGCCCCCACGGTCAGGAACTGGATCAGGTGAGACCACGTCCCGTACTTGTATATGTACAAGCGGCGCAGATGCTGCAGGTAGCGAAGCTGCTCCTTGAAGGAGAGCTTGCTCTCGCCGAACTGCCGGTCCACAAAGTGAATGGGAACCTCGACCACGCGCTTGCAGCGGCATTTGATGATGAGTTCGAGACCGATCTTGTATCCAATGGGATTGAAATCCCGGCCCGCCAAGAATGTCTCGCGCCGCAACGCCAGGAAGCCGCTCATCGGGTCCTTGAGCGACGTGAGCGGCATGGCGAGAATCGTCGCCACGCGACTGTTGATCCATCGAAACAGGCCCCAATCGTCGTTCGTCGATCCACCCTCGGCGAAGCGCGAGCCCACAACAAAGTCGGCTCCATCGGCCAGCGCGGTCAGCATCTCCGAAACGGTCTCGGGCGAATGACTCAGATCCGCATCCATCACGACCAGAACTTCTGACTGCGAACGGTTCAGACCATCGAGGACCGCTTGGCTCAGACCGCGATCCGCGGTTCTCACGACCAACTGCACCCAGGGCAAGGCCATGGCCGCCACCAGCTCGGCGCTCCCGTCACGGCTGTTGTCGTCCATGAACAGGACTTCAAGATCCAGGCCCGTCTTCATTCGGACGGCGCGCAGGCGCTCCACCAGCAGCGGAATGTTCTCCACCTCGCGGTATGTCGGAACGATCACGCCGACGGACAGCGCGGATTGTGTTGGATCAGTCCTTGTAGCCGTCGAGAATTGCATTGTTGCGTGGCCCGAGCTGGGTATACGACAGAGGGCGTGGCGAAGCCGACGAGGAGTCTACCGGCGCTCTGACAACGCCTGTCCGATGGGCTCGCGGGCTGCAGCGGAGCATGAGCGGGCCTGCCGCAATTCAAAGGCGACGAACCCATTCCCGTGTCCGGCAGGCGCATCCCGCGCTACTTCTTACCGGACTCGCAACGCTCATCGTTGCGGGCTGTCTGTTCTTTTCCGGAATCTATTCGCACAGGCCTCGGATACCGGGCTTCGTGGACTGGTACGTTTGGAGTTCGCAGCGGGCTTCGACTCAAATACCCGCTGGCCGTGATGCTGCTGGTCCTGTCGATCGGTTTGGCCCGTTCGATTCAAGGATACGACCTCTGTTGCTACGCCATAGCGATCGCGCTTCTCGCGACCGTGACGTGGCTGGCAGAGCAATGAGACATTGCCGTCGTCTGGACGTCGACGCTGCCAATCTGGACACGTGCTGAGAGTTCGCGCGCCTACTGCGCAAAAATGGGTCCGAACCAAGTGGAAGGCAGGATGCCCTGCTCGGTGCCGACGCTCAATGCAGCGCCAGTGGAGGTCTTGTTCTTGCGATAGGTGATGAGCTTGCCGCCGATGACGAGGTCGGTGGAGGTGCTCTTGCCGCGGTAGAAGGTGTTGTTCTCCAGGATGACGTTCTGGATGCCCTCTTCCACCGTGGTGTTCTGAGGCGCGATGGCCACCGTCCAGGCATTGTTGTCAGCCGCGTTGCCGAACAGGTTGTTGGCGATCACGATCTGGTTGGTTGCCCAGCCACCACGGCCCGAGGTGTCGTTGATCGCGCCGTCGGTGTAGGCGTTGTAGCCCATGCTGTGCAGCTTGAGCGCCAAGCGGATGCCGTCGGACGAGATGCCCTGGAACTCGTTGTGTGCCAGCACGCTCTTGTGCAGGGCGCTGAACCGTGCGCTGTGCTGCTGGTATTTGCCGAAGCGGTTGCCCAGCAGCGCCACGCGCGAGCCGTCACCCCAGAATCCGGCAACGCCTGTGGCCGTGTCGGAGCCGAGCGCGTTGTTCTCGACGAAGAAGATCTCCCGAGCGTTGTAGAACGCGCTCTGCGGAACCGTGCGATACGCGTCACCGCGGTACCAGTAGTCCAGCTCACCCATGCTCAGCGGGATGCCACCGCTGTTGGGCGTCAGATGCACGTCGTTGCGCATCACCAGCACTCTGGAGCCCAGGCTCTGGCTGATCTGGTTCGAGACGTTCAGGTCCATCACCGTGATGTCGGTGGCGAAGTTCGCGGAGGCCGGACGCCAGTTGCCGATGCCGACCGAGGCGACGATCGGTTTCGCGCCGGTGCCGTAGGAGCCCACCTGCACGGCGCTGTTGCCGTCCAGGATGCTGATGTCGCCGAACTTCTCGCCGGTGTGCAGCAACACGCGCTTGCCGCTCCAGCCGGTGCCGCTGGGCATCGAGGTCTGTTGCGCCGCACCGCTGGGGCAGCCGGTGTAGTTGCTGGACGGGGACACGCAGATCGTCTTGGTGGCGGCGTAGAACGTGTCGGCGTTGGTGACGGTGACGGTCACGGACGCGTCGGAGTAGGCCCCCGAGGCATCGGTGGCGCGCACCTTGACCACGTAGGTTCCGGCCACATCGAACACGTGTGCAGACACGGGGCCGCCGGTCTGGGTGTTCTTGGGCTGACCCGACACCGCCCAGGTCTGGCCACGCTCGTCGCCGAAGTTGTACGAGTAGGTGATCTGGCGGAAGGTGTCGACGCCGCTCTGAGCGGTCGTGGCGGTCGAGTCGAACAGCACGGCCAGCGGAGCCACGCCGCTGACACGGGTGGCTTGCACCTGCGCGGTCACTGACGTCGAAGGGGCCGGCGCAGGGGCCGGGGCCGGGGCCGGTGCAGGTGCAGGTGCAGGTGCAGGTGCAGGTGCAGGTGCAGGTGCCGGAGCCGTGCTCGACACGTCACACTCCTTGACTGTGCCCCGGATCGGGTCCGATCCGAAGAACGTGTTGGTGCACGCACCAGTACCGGTCAAGGTTTTCGTGACCCAGCTGGTGCCCGATCCGTACCGAACCGTTTTCGCGGCGGTGCCGAGTGAGAACGATCCGCCTTCGCTGGCGATACGGGTCCAACCAGTCGCGGGTGCCGGGGCAGGTGCGGGGGCCGGAGCAGGTGCGGGTGCGGGTGCAGGTGCGGGTGCCGGAGCAGGCGCGGGTGCCGGAGCAGCCGCACCAACCAGAACATCGCACTCCTTGTAAACGCCGGGGGTCGGATCAGATCCAAAGAAGGTGCTGGTGCACTGAACCGTACCCGTGACGCTCTTTTGAACCCACGAATTGCCAGCGCCGTAGCGGATCGTGCGCGCCGTCGTGCCAGCGTTGAACGACTGATTTTCATAGACCACCAAGGTCCACGAGGACGAAGTGGCCAGAGCGGTTTTGAGCCCTTCGGCGTCGAGTGTGGTCTCGACCGCGGACGTTTCGGCTACAGAGGTCTCGGTCGCAGCCAAGTCGGTGCTTCCCACGCTGCTGCCACCGCCACTGCCGCCGCCGCAGGCGGACAGCACAGCAGCAGACAACAGGGCCAGGCTCATCGAGACAGGCGGCCGGGAAGGCAGGTGGCGGAGTATACGAATTTGGGTCATTTCAATTCTCGCTGACAAAATCATCCGATCGCCAGTCCGAGGACCGGCACGCTTTCAGTGCGGGGAGCGAGAAACCGACGAAGTCAGTACGACGCAAAATGCGTGGGAAACGCTGAACACTGCAGCTCGATGGAGTGCCCGACAGACCAGTCGGGGCGACGTTCACCGATGCTTCTCTACTTGTCTTCGGCACTTGTTTTGTTTACCTAGACATGTGGTTTGTAAACAAAAGAGCCACTTCGTAACTTCATGCGTCAACGTGGTTTTGGCGACGTGTGGAGCCCAAGTGAGCGAGTCGTCCAGTTGCAGGATTCGAACCACCCTAAATCTAGGGGGCGGTGGTCGATTAGCGGCACCGTCGGCCGAATTTGGGCGCATCGAGTTGCGCGGACTTACAACACCGACACGTCAGGTGCGACATCGTCCACAGATCGAAGCGAAAGTTACGACTTGAAAGTTGCGGCGCGATGATGGCAACCTTGCAACACACGGGTGTCACCTTTTCACGCGCGCCTCTCCCACGGTGAGCAGGTGTGATGCGCAGCCCCTCATCTAGGGGACCAAAGGCGTAGCGGATGGTCATAAACTCGACGAAACGTTGCGCAGGCCCAAAAATCCGGGTCGCAGTGAGCAGGTGATCGAGGAGTACGTTGCTCCACACACCCGGTCGGCGCGGAGTGCAGGCTCGCTTCGCAAGGTCCGGTTCAGAAGTCTGGCCCCACATTGGATCTGGGATGCACCACGGGGAATCGGTCGGTGTTGGTTGATGCGCCGGTCTATCCTCCCTTCCGGTCAGACGATTCGCGCGCCAAGAGAATCTCATGTCCACTAGCAATCAATCGAAGTCGCCGCCCCCAGGGCTGCCATTGCTCGACCTCTTCGTACCGTCTCCGGCAACGGCGGCGACGCCGGGCTCCCATCGATCCGTTGTTGCAAGCGAATTGCCGGACGCGCTGGTTCGCGAGGCCGGGCAGCGCTGCGATCTGTCGGGGTGGCTTCCGGATGCGATCTTTGCTGCGGCCTGGGCGCTGGTGCAGCACCAATGGCGAGGGATTGGCGAACTGGCTTGGTGCGAGCTGGTTCAGAACGGTGATCCGAACGAGTCGCGATGGCCGAGCATGCGGCACGTGCTGACGCCCGATGCGCCGGTGACCGCGTGGTTGCAGGCCTTCGACGAAGGTCGTCGCGCGCGGCGACTGTCGACTTCACACGATTCCGTCGCCGCGCGTCGCGATCCAGTGGAGAGCATCTGGCTCGGCACAGACTCACACACGTCCGTCGTGCTACCGGACGATGTGCCCGTTGGACTCGGGGTTCGATGCGTCGCCCGGCACGAATTGTTCATCGATTTCGATCCGACACTGATCGATCCCGAACAGGCTCGCACGGTGTTGGGGTCCATCACCCGCGCGGTCGAATCCATCCTGGCGAATCTCGGCGGGCGGCTGTCCGACATCGACACGCTCGGTGCGAGCCAGACGCAGCGTTTGCTTATCGATTGGAATCATCCGCTCTCGCCTTCCGACCCTGCGCACACGGTGCACGGCCTGTTCTCCGCGCAAGCCAGGACCCGCGGCGACACGACGGCGCTGGTCTTCAAAGGTACGCACACAAGCTATCAGGAACTGGAGCTGCGTTCCGACCGAATGGCCGATCGCATTCGGGCGGCCGGCGTCGTGCCGGGGGGCGTGGTCTGCGTGGCACTCGAGCGCTCGACCGACGCCATCGTCGTGCTTCTAGGCATTCTCAAAGCGGGTGCCGCCTACCTCCCCGTGGATGCCGGTTACCCCGCCGAGCGGCTGGCCTTCATGCTGGCCGACGCGGCCGCGAGCCTGGTCGTGACGACGAGCGCGCTGCGCGGCGCATTCCCGCCATCGATCGCCGCACTGCTTGTCGATCAGACGACGCCCGCCGATGCGGCCACGCCTGGTCAGGGAGTGCATCAGCCCACCGATGGCGCTCGACAGCTCGCGTACATCATGTACACCTCGGGCTCCACCGGAACGCCCAAGGGCATCGAGATCCGCCACGACTCGATCATTCGCCTGGTGATCAACGCCCAGTACGTCGACCTGTCGCCGAACCAGGTGGTGCTGCACGCCGCGCCGCTGGGATTCGATGCGTCGACGCTGGAGATCTGGGGGCCGCTGCTCAATGGCGGGTGCTGCGTTCTGCACGACGAAGAACTGCCCACGGCGCAAGGGCTGGGCCGCACGATCCGCGCAGAAGGCGTGACCGCCGCGTGGCTCACCGCCGCGCTGTTCAATGCGGTGGTCGACGACGACCCGATCCATTTGCGCGGTCTCGAACAATTGCTGATCGGTGGCGAGGCGCTGTCGGTGCCGCACGTGCGTCGGGCCTTGGGCGCGCTGCCCGGCACGACGATCATCAACGGTTACGGGCCGACGGAATGCACGACCTTCACGGCCACCTACCGCATCCCGCGCGACCTGCCCGCGCAGACGCGTTCGATCCCGATCGGTCGGCCGATCACCGACACGTCGGCATATGTGCTGAGCCCGTCGATGCACCTGGTGCCGGTGGGCCTTGTCGGCGAGTTGTATGTGGGCGGGCGTGGCCTGGCCCGCGGTTACCTGAAGCGTGACGACCTGACAGCCGAGCGCTTTGTGCCGAATCCGTTCGGCGCTGAGGGCGAACGGCTGTACCGCACCGGCGATCTGGTGCGTTACATGAGCGACGGCAACGTCGAGTTCATCGGGCGCGCCGATGGCCAGGTCAAGATTCGCGGTTTCCGCATCGAGGTCGGCGAAATCGAAGCCGTGCTGTCGACGCACCCCGCGGTGAAGGCCTGCGCGGTGCTGGCCGCGGAGGATGCGGCGGGCAATGCGCGTCTGGTGGCTTATCTGGTGCCGCGCGCGGCCGAAATCCCCACACCGCAGCTGCGCAGCTTTCTGGCCGAGCACCTGCCGGAGTTCATGGTGCCCGCTGCGTATGTGTGGATGAGCGCGTTTCCGATCACGACCAATGGCAAGCTCGACCGCCGGGCGCTGCCCAAGCCGTCCGTCGAGCGCCCCGAACTGGCCGAGCCCTACCAGGAGCCGATCGATGACGCCGAGCGCAGCGTCTGTGCCGCCTTCGCCGCCGTGCTCGGGATCGACCGGGTCGGCCGGTCCGACAATTTCTTCGAGCTCGGTGGCAACTCGCTGCTGGTGTTGAAGGTGTTGTCCCGGCTCGAGCGCGAGGGCGCTTCCCGGCTCTCGACCAACACCTTCTTTCGCCAGCCCACGGCCGCCGCATTGGCGCGCGAGATGAGCGCGGGCGCGGCCGACGCGTCGGTCGATGCCCGGCGCATGTCACAGCGCGGCGCTGGTCGGCAGCAGCTCGAGCAGGAGCCGATCGCGGTGATCGCGATGGCGGGGCGCTTCCCCGGTGCACGCGACGTCGAGCAGTTCTGGGACAACCTCTGCGCCGGCCGCGAAGGCATCACGTTCTTCAAGGATGGCGAGCTCGACCCGGCGCTTTCCGCGTCATTGACATCGGACGCCTGCTACGTGAAGGCGCGCGGCGTGATCGACGACGTCGAGATGTTCGACGCGGCGTTCTTCGGCATCTCGCCACGCGAAGCCGAGCTGATGGATCCGCAGCAGCGCATCTTCATGGAGCTGTGCTGGGAATGCCTGGAGCGCGGCGGGCACGCGCCCGACGCCGCTGCCGGACCGGTGGGGGTGTTCGCCGGCATGTACAACGCGACCTATTTCCAGCGCCACGTGATGTACCGCCCCGATCTCATCGAGAAGCTCGGCGAGTTCCAGGTGATGCTCGCGAACGAAAAGGACTACATCGCGACGCGCGTCGCCAACCGCCTCAACCTGACCGGTCCGGCGGTCAGCGTGCACACGGCCTGTTCGACCTCGCTGGTGGCGATCGCCCAGGCGTTCACGAGTCTGCGCGCCGGCCAATGCGACATGGCGCTGGCCGGCGGCTCGTCGGTCACCTGTCCGCCCCGCAGCGGCTACCTGTTCCAGGACGGGGCCATGCTCTCGCCCGACGGTCACACGCGCAGCTTCGACGCGCAGGCGCAAGGCACGGTGTTCAGCGACGGCGCGACGGTCGTGCTGCTGAAACGGCTGAGCGATGCGCTGGCCGACGGCAACCCGGTGCTTGCCGTGATCCGCGGTGTCGCAATCAACAACGACGGGCGCGACAAGGCCAGCTTCACGGCGCCGAGCGTCGACGGACAGGCGGCGGTGGTCGCCGCGGCACACGAGTCCGCAGGCATCGACCCGCGCAGCATCTCCTATGTCGAGACGCACGGCACCGCCACGCCGCTCGGGGATCCGGTCGAAATCGAAGCGCTCACGCGCGCGTTCCGGCGCCAGACCGAAGACGCGGCCTTTTGCCGCATCGGCTCGCTCAAGAGCAACGTGGGGCACATGGTGATTGCGGCCGGCGCCGCGGGCGTGATCAAGACGGCGCTGTCGCTGTCGACCGAGCAGTTGCCGCCCAGCATCCACTACGACACGCCGAACCCGAAGATCGATTTCGCCGCGAGCCCTTTCGTCGTCAACGACCGGCTCACACCGTGGCCGCGGTCGAGCCAGCCACGCCGCGCAGGCGTCAGCAGCTTCGGCGTGGGGGGCACGAATGCGCACGTGGTGATGGAGGAAGCACCGGTCCAGGACGTTTCGCCACCGGCCATGGGACCGCAACTGCTGCAGCTTTCCGCCAAGACGCGGACCGGGCTCGATGCCATGGCCTTGCGCCTGGCGGACCATCTGGCAGCGCATCCGCAGCTGAACCTGGCCGACGTGGCCCACACCCTGCAGGTCGGCCGCAGCCGCTTCGCCCATCGCCTGTGCGTGGTGGCCGACTCGGTGACGCGCGCGAGCACCGCGCTGCGCGCAGCCGACGACCCGCAGCGTGCGCTGCGCGCGCTCGGCGCGGCTGTCCCGAAACTGGTGTGGTTGTTCCCGGGCCAGGGGGCGCAATACGCCGGCATGGGCGGTGGTCTGTACGAACACGACTCGGCGTTCCGCGCGGCCTTCGATGAATGTGTCGAGGCCTTGCGGCCTGTGCTGCCCTTCGACCTGAAGGCGCGCATGTTCGACGGTGCGGCCGACGCGCTGATCGCCACCGGCACGACGCAGCCCGCCACCTTCTGCCTCGAGTACGCACTGGCGCAATCCTGGCTGGCTCGAGGAGCCCGGCCTGCGGCGCTGATCGGTCACAGCGTGGGTGAGTTCGTCGCGGCAGTGCTCGCGGGTGTGATGACATTGGCCGACGCGGCGCGCCTGGTGGCGCGACGCGGCGCGATGATGGAGGCGCTGCCGGCCGGCGCGATGCTGTCGGTCAGGTTGCCGCTCGCTCGGCTGACGCCGTTGCTGCCGCCCGAGCTGTCGCTCGCCGCGGAGAACGGGCCGACGGCCTGTGTGGTGGCCGGTCCGGCGCCCGCGATCGAGGCCTGGCGCGTCCAGCTTGAGGCCGACGGCATCGTCGCCCGCCTCCTGCAGACCTCGCACGCCTTCCATTCTTCGATGATGGATCCGGTGGTGCAGCCGTTCGAGGCCGAGGTGCGCAAGATCCGCTTGTCGGCCCCGCGCATCGACATCGTTTCCACGCTGACCGGCACCTGGCTGAGCGCTGAGCAGGCCACCGATCCCGCCTACTGGGCGCGGCACCTGCGCGAGCCGGTGCGCTTCTCGCCCGCGCTGCGCACCGCGCAGGCTCGGCACGACGCCGCCTTCCTCGAGATCGGCCCGCGCGGCGCCTTGTCGACCTTGGCGCGACAGCATGCGAGTGCGGGCAGCGCGCCGCCCGTGGCCATTGCGAGCCTGGGCGACACGCCCGAGATCGAGGCCACCCAACTGACCTTGGCGCATGGCCAGTTGTGGACGCTGGGCATCGAGCTGCCGGTGTCCGTGGCGTCGCCGTCGCAGCAGCGACTGCGCGTCAGGCTTCCCGCCTATCCGTTCGAACGCAAGCGCTTCTGGATCGACGCCGGTCACGGCCCGCTCACCGCCCGCCCCGACACACCCGCTGCCGCCCATCCGATTCCGACGACCGATGTCGAAGCCGCCCGGCCTGTGCCGAGCATTCCTCCATCTTTAACTACCACCCCCATGGCCAATACCTCGCCCACCTCCACTGCCTCTGCCGCCGCCGTGTCTCGCCGTACGCAGCTCGTGGACCGCCTGCGCGTGCTGTTCGAAGATGTGGCGGGCACCGACCTCGACCCCGGCGATGGCGCGATCAGCTTTGTCGAACTCGGGCTCGATTCGCTGACCCTGACGCAGGCCGCGCTGCAGGTGAAGAAGCAGTTCAGCGTCAGCATCACCTTCCGACAGTTGATGGAGAAGTACCGGAGCTTCGATACCCTGGCGGAATTCCTGGATGCATCCTTGCCGCCCGACCCGGTCGCCGTGCCACAGGCTCAGCCAGCCCCGGTGGTCGCTGCTGCGCAGCAGCCCATGCCGATGCCAGCGCGCCCGGTCGCACCGATGCAAATGCAGCAAGTGCCATCGGCTGGCGGTGACCTGATGCAGCAGGTGATCGCGCAGCAGATGCAACTGATGGCCCAGCAGCTGACGCTGTTGAGCGGCGCGTCGGTCGCTCCGGCGATGGCGGCGGTGCCCGTCGCCACGCCGCCTGCGGCAGCGCCAGCGCCAGTGCCGATCACGCCGGCGCCCGTCGCCGCGGCAGCCGTCGTTGCGACGCCGGCCGAGGAAACCGGTCCGGTGCGCTACGACGTCAAGAAAGCGTTCGGCGCGATCGCCCGCATTCACACGCAGCCCAGCGAACTGACCGATCGTCAGCGTGCCCGCCTGAACGCGTTCATGGCGCGCTATGTCGAGCGCACCCAGAAGAGCAAGGCCTACACGGTCCAGCACCGGCCGCACCTGGCCGATCCGCGCGTGGTCAACGGGTTCCGTCCGATGACCAAGGAGATCACCTACCAGATCGTCATCGAGCGGAGCAAGGGCTCGAAGATGTGGGATCTCGACGGCAACGAGTACGTCGACACGCTGAACGGCTTCGGCATGAACCTGTTCGGGTGGCAGCCGGACTTCATCAACGAGGCCGTGCACAAGCAGGTCGACACGGGCTATGAAATCGGCCCGCAGCATCCGATGGCCGGCGAAGTCGCCGATCTGATTTGCGAGCTGACCGGCTTCGACCGCGCCGGGTTGTGCAACACCGGCTCCGAAGCGGTGATGGCGGCGGTCCGCATCGCGCGAACCGTGACGGGCCGCAACACGGTCGTTGTCTTCTCCGGCTCGTACCACGGCACCTTCGACGAGGTGGTGGTGCGTGCCGGCCGAGGCGGCAAGGGCATCCCGGCCGCGCCGGGCATCATGTCGGGCGTGTTCGGCGACGTGCGCGTGCTCGATTACGGCACGCCCGAGTCCCTGGAGTTCATTCGATCCAATGCCGACGACCTCGCCGCGGTGCTGGTCGAGCCGGTACAAAGCCGCCGACCGGATTTCCAGCCGCGCGAGTTCCTGAAGGAAGTGCGCGCGATCACCGAGCGCAGCGGCACCTGCTTCATCTTCGACGAGGTCATCACCGGGTTCCGCAGCCACCTCGGCGGGACGCAGGCGCTGTTCGGCATTCGCGCCGACCTGGCCTGTTACGGCAAGGTCATTGGCGGCGGCTTCCCCGTCGGCGTCATCGCCGGCAAGCGCGACTACATGGACGCGCTCGATGGCGGCGGCTGGCAATACGGCGACGATTCGATCCCGACCGTCGGCGTGACCTACTTTGCCGGGACCTTCGTCCGGCATCCGTTGGCGCTAGCGGCCGCGAAGGCGTCGCTGCTGCACCTGAAGCAGCAAGGGCCCGAGCTGCAGACGCGCTTGAACACGACGACCGCGGCGATGGCCGATGAGCTGAGCGCGTTCTGCCGCGAGGTCGGTGCGCCGCTGGAGATCAAGCACTTCGCGTCGCTCTGGCGCGTCAGCTGGCTCGGCGATCACCCGCTGCAGGATCTGCTGTTCGCGATGATGCGAAACCGCGGCGTTCACATCCTCGACAATTTCCCGTGCTTCATGACGACGGCGCACACGCCCGACGACATCGCGACGATCAAATCGGCGTTCAAGGAGGCCGTGGCCGAGCTGCAGGAGGCAGAATTCCTGCCACGCCGTGTGCAGGCTCCGGTGCTGGCCGACGCGTCGCGACCGCCGTTGCCGAACGCCAAGCTGGGACGCGACAAGGATGGCCGTCCCGCCTGGTTTGTCCCTGATGCCAACGTGCCCGGAAAATACCTCAAAGTCGACGTTTGATGACGACTGATTCGATGACTGCCGGCACGCTCGAACCCGTCGAGTTCGATCCTTTCGCGGGCACCGCGCTCGAGCGCGTCATTCCCACGAGCGAGGCCCAACGCGAAGTCTGGCTGGCGGACAAACTCGGCGCCGATGCGTCGCTGGCGTTCAACGAATCCGTCAACCTGCGCTTGCGGGGTGCGCTCGACGTGGTCGCGCTGCGCAAGGCGATCGAGGCCCTGGTCCTGCGCCACGAGTCGCTGCGTGCCACGGTCGGGCCCGATGGCACCGAGCTGATCATCGGTGCCGACGCCAATGTCGATGTTGCCGTGTTCGACCTGCGCGATCTCGACGCGCCACAGCGCGCCGCGGCGCTTGAGCGCGCGGCGGTCCAGGCCGTGGAAACAGCGTTCGACATCGAGCGCGGCCCGCTGTTTCGCGCCGCACTGTATGCCCTGGCCGACGCGGACCATCTGCTGCTGTTGACGGCCCATCACATCGTGTGCGACGGCTGGTCCTGGGGCGTGATCACGCAGGACCTGGGCGAACTCTATGCCGAGAAGATCGGCGCCGCGCCCGGGCCGGACGAACCCGTTCGTTACGGCGACTACGTCGCATGGGAAGCGATCGAGGCGACCAGCGCGGCGATGCGCGAGCACGAGAACTTCTGGCTGAGCCGCTTCGCCGGCAGGTCGCTGCCGGTGCTGGATCTGCCCACCGATCGCCCGCGCGCGCCGTCGCGCAGCTTCGGTTCGCGCCGCATCGACCACCTGCTCGACGCCGAGCTCGTGGCCAGTGTGCGCAAGCTCGGTGCCAAACGCGGCGCCAGCGTTTTCGCCACGCTGTTCAGCGGGTTCGCCGCCACACTGCACCGGCTCACCGGCCAGGACGACCTCGTGATCGGTGTGCCGGCAGCGGGCCAGTCGGCCAGTGGGATGACGAGGCTCGTGGGGCATTGCGTCAACCTGCTGCCGATCCGCGCCGCGGTCGACCCCAGGCAGTCCTTCGACGAGTTCGTCGCGCAGTCCAGCAGTGCCTTGCTGGATGCGTTCGAACACCAGACCCTGACCTACGGCACCTTGCTCACGAAGCTGCCGGTTCAGCGCGACCCGAGCCGGCTTCCGTTGGTGAGCGTGATGTTCAACGTCGATCAGGCGGTGGACGCAGGCCCGGGCGCCTTTCCCGACCTGGCGGTCGAATTGACGGCGAATGCGCGGCGCTTCGAGAACTTCGAGTTGTTCATCAACGCCGCACCGGTCGACGGCGGCTTTCGGCTCGAGTGTCAGTACAACACCGAACTGTTCGACGCGATCTCCGTCGAGCGCTGGCTGGCCGCGTACGAGACGCTGTTGCGCTCGGCCGCGCGCGACGCGGGGCAGGCGATCGGCAAGCTGGGCTGGCTGTCGCCGCTGGCGGTTGACGCGATCACCGCGCTGCAACCGGCCGTCACGCCGGTTCCCGCGGGCGAGCTCATGCACTCGGCCTTCGTGCGCCAGAGCGTGGCCACGCCGCAGCGCACCGCGCTGTGCCATGACGATGCCCGGCTGAGCTACCTCGAACTCGACCAGCGCTCCAACCGGCTCGCGCGGGCGCTGCGCGCGCGCGGCATCCGGCGCGGCGAGCGCGTCGGCCTGTGCGTGGCGCGCGGGGCCGACATGGTGGTCGCGATGCTGGCCGTGCTGAAGGCCGGTGGTACCTACGTTCCACTCGACCCGGGCTTTCCGCAGGCCCGGCTGGCCTATTACGCCGAAGACGCGCAGCTGGCGCTGCTGTTGACCGAAGCCTCGATCAGCACTGCACCGACCGCGTGGCGCGCGGATGCCGCGCAGCGTGTGCTGCTGATCGATGCCGACACGGCGTGGCTGCAGGAGTCCGGCGAGCCGCTCGCGGCGAGTGGGTTCGATGCGACAGGCGAGGATGCCGCCTACATCATCTACACCTCCGGTTCGACCGGCAAACCCAAGGGCGTGTGTGTACCGCACCGCGCAGTCGCGAACTTCCTCGCCAGCATGCGCGGCGAACCCGGCATCCAGGCGAACGATCGTTTGGCCGCCGTCACCACGCTCTCGTTCGACATCGCGGTGCTCGAACTGATGCTGCCGCTCACCGTCGGCGCGCAAGTCGTCGTGGTTCCTCGCGACACGGCGATGGACGGCAATCAGCTGCGCTCCCTGCTCGAAGCCAGCGGCGCGACGATCATGCAGGCCACGCCTGGCATGTGGCGGATGCTGCTGGACACCGATTGGCAGGGCGGCGCGGACTTCAAGGCCTTGGTCGGCGGCGAGAGCTGCCCGCCCGATCTGGCCCATGCGCTGCTCGACCGCAGCGGCGAACTCTGGAACATGTACGGCCCGACCGAGACCACGGTGTGGTCCAGCGTCTGGCGCGTCGACCGCACGCAGGTGTCGCAGCGCGGCATGTCGATCGGCCGGCCGATCGACAACACCAGCGTGTGGATCCTGGACGACAACCTGCAGGCCTGCCCGATCGGCGTGCCCGGCGAGATTTGCATCGGCGGCACCGGTGTCGCGCTCGGTTACCTCGACCGGCCTGAACTGACCGCCGACCGCTTCAAGCCCGACCCGTTCAGCCGCGCGCCCGGTGCGCTGCTGTACCGCACCGGTGACCGCGGTCGCTGGCGCAACGACGGCTTGCTCGAACACCTGGGCCGCCTGGACTTTCAGGTGAAGGTGCGCGGTTACCGCATCGAGCTGGGTGAGATCGAGGCCGGCTGCAATGAAGTCGCCAGTGTCGCCCACAGCGTCGTGATGGCGCGCGAGGACCACCCGGGTGATGTGCGCCTCGTCGCCTATCTGACGCTGACGCCCGGCATGCGCTTCGACGAAGCGGCGCTCCGGGCCCACCTGCGCGGGCGGCTTCCGGAATACATGCTGCCGCAGCACGTGCTCGTGATCGACGCGATGCCGCTGCTGCCGAACGGCAAGGTCGACCGCAAGGCGCTGCCGGCGCCCGATGTGAGCCGCTCGGCCTCGTCGGCGCAGCGCGTGCCGCCTCGCAACGAGACGGAGCGAAGCGTCGTCGCGGCGATGGAGGCGGTGCTGAATCTGCCGGGCCTCGGCGTGCAGGACGACTTCTTCGCGCTGGGCGGTCACTCGTTGCTCGCGGCGCGGCTCACCGCGCGCCTGAACCGCGACCTCGAGCTGAGCCTGCCGCTGCGCACCTTGTTCGAATCACCGACTGCCGAGAAGCTGGCGCTGGCCGTGGAGCGCGCGCGCGGGGTCGATGCACCGAAGCGCAAGCCGATCGTGCACGACCCGAACCGCCGCGCCGCCCCGCTGACGCCGATGCAGGAGCGCATTCGCTTCGTCGAGGAGTTGCACCCGGGACGCGTGGTCTACAACACGCCGTCGGCGCACCGCCTGACCGGGCCGATGGATGTGGCGAAGTTCGAGCTCGCGCTGCGCGAAATGGTGCGGCGCCAACCGGCGCTGCGCACCTCCATCGGCGTCGGTCCGGACGGCCGGCACCTGCAGGCTATCGCCGCCAGCATCGACTTCCCGCTGCCCTACGAAGACCTGACGGCGGTCGACGCGTCGCAGCGCGAAGGCGAACTGATGCGCCGCATGCAGGCCATCGTCGACACGCCGATCGACCTGTACCACGCGCCGCTGTTTCGCGTCGCGCTGTACAAGCTCGGCGACGATCAGCACGCCTTCCTGTTCATGCCGCACCACATCATCTGGGACGGTTGGTCCTTCGACCTGCTGTACGAGGACATGGCGGCCATCTACAGCGCGCTGACGGAGGGGCGCCCAACGCCGCTGCCGCCGCTGGCCGTGACCTACGGCGACTACGCGCAGTGGCATTCGGAGTGGATGCAAGGCCCGGAGTTCGATGCGCAGCTTCGCTACTGGAAAGACCGCTTCGCGGCCGCGCCGATGCCCAAAGCGCCGCGACCCGACAAGGCGCGCCGGGCCGGCATGAGCGGCGAGGGTGCGGCCGAATGGGTGCGCCTGGACAGCGCCACCACCGAACGCCTGCGCGAGATCGCGCGCAGTGCCGATGCGACCCTGAACATGCTGGCGATGGCCATCTACACCGCGATGATGGCCGCGATCGTCGACAGCGCATCGATCGTGATCGGGATGCCGGTACGCGGCCGCGTGCAGGCCGAGCTCGAGCCGGTGATGGGATTCTTCAACAACCTGCTGCCGGTGCAGCTCGGAGTCCGCGGCGAGCGCCAGGTGGTCGACTTCGTGCGCGATATCAAGCAGGAACTGCTCGAGGTCTTCAGCCACCAGGATGTCCCGTTCGAGCGGCTCGCGGTCGAACCGGAGGTCGCCTCGCGCAGCCAGCGCGTGGGCCTGTACCAGGCCTTGTTCTCGTTCCAGGATGCGCGCGATCGCACGCGTCAATGGGGTGGCCTGAAGCAGCAGGGCATTCTGATCTTTCAGAAGGGCGCGACCGAGGACCTCGGACTCTGGCTGATGGAGGTGCCGAGCGGCATTGAAGGCGGTTTCAGCTACAACGCCGATCTCTACACCGCGGCCACGGCCGCGGCCTTCCGCGAGCGCTTCATCGAACTCGTGCAACGGCTGGCGGCGAACCCATCGCTGAGCGTCGCCGAGCTGACCTCGAGCGCCGGCTCGCCGTCCGCCGAGTATTTGCGCCGCCTGGCCTCCGAGCCGGCCGAGGCGGCGCCGGCAGGCGCATCGCCCACGCCGGTGCGGCGCCTCGGGGTCGATGCGAAGCTGTCCGACACCGAGCGCGACGTCGCCGAGATCTGGGCGTCGCTGCTGAACATCGACGCGGCGCTGATCGGCGCCGACGACCGCTTCTTTGCGATGGGTGGCAATTCGCTGCAGGCCATGCAGCTGGTGGCGCAGACCGAGAAGCGCTTCTCGCGCAAGCTGCTGCTCAACGACCTCGTCACCGATCCCACGATTCGCGAGCTGGCCGCGCTGATGGGCGCGCCGGTGGTTCGGGATTCGCTCGCGCTGATCCGCGCCGGCGGCGCCAAGCCGCCGATCTTCTTCGTGCACGATGGCGACGGCGAGACGCTGCTGTACCGCAACCTGGCGCAGCGCCTGAGCCCCGAGCATCCCGTGTATGGTTTGCAGCCCTATTCGGCCGGGGGCCACGCGCTGCTGCACACGCGCTTGTCGGACATGGCGAGCCATCACGTGCAGAAGATCCGGCGTGTGCAGCCGCATGGTCCCTACCTGCTCGGCGGCTTGTGCGCCGGTGGGGTGATCGCCTACGAGATCGCGCGGCAGCTGCGTCAGCAAGGCGAATCGGTCGCGATGCTGGGCTTGATCGATGCCGCCGACGTGGCGGTCACCAAGCGCGTCGGTCGCGTTGCGGGCCGGCGCCTGAAGAGCTTCTCCAGCGCGTTCAGCGCGCAGCGCTCCGAGCCGCTGCATCGGTCGATCGCGGCGCGCGTGGTCACGGCGGCGGGCAAGGTCAGGAACCTGTTCAGCTACGAGGTGTCGTCGCACCTCGACAAGATCGCGACGGCCCTCAAGGTGCGATTGCTGCGCCACTACCTCGACAAGGGCGCCGCACCGCCCGCCTTCGTGAAGAGCCTGTCGGTGTCGGATGTCTACCAGTTTGCGCTGCTCGACGATTCGAATCGTGACGAGCCCTTCGCCGGCGACGTGGCGCTGTTTCGGGCGACCACGACCAGCGTCACGCAGGACGACGAACCGTACATCGAACGCTACAGCGACCCGATGTTCGGTTGGCAGAAGCGCATCACCGGCACCGTTCACTGCTTCGACGTCCCTGGCGGGCACTTCACGATGCTCCAGGAGCCGCATGCGCAGACGATGGCGCAGCGCATGCAGGCATACATCGACCGCGCGCTTGGCGAGTCGCTGGCGACGCCGTCTGGCGATGCGAGGCCGGACGCCGAAGGCTCCAGCGCCGTGCTCGCCGACCGGCCGGTCCGGGTGGCCTGAGCGTCGTCGATGCCGCAGCTCGCGCGGATCGAGGCCCCGGCGTCGATCGAACTGTGGCGGGTCGACCTCCTGGTCGAGCCGACCCTGGGCGAGCTCGCGCTCCTGTCCGCCGACGAGCAGGCGCGCGCGGCGCGCTTCGTGTTCCCGCATGACCGGCGGCGTTTCCGCGCCGCCCATGTCGCGTTGCGTCGGCTGCTCGCGGCACGCACCGGGCGGGGGGCGCAGGCGCTCGCGTTCAACGCCGGGCCGTTTGGCAAGCCGAGCCTCGGCGGCGGCGCGCCGACCTGCACGTTCAACCTGAGTCACAGCGCCGACGTGGCCTTGATCGCGCTCGCGCCAAGCGTCGAGCTCGGCGTCGACGTCGAAGTGCTGCGCTCGGTCGACGACGCGCTCGAGCTGGCCGCGCGCAACTTCAGCAGCGCCGAGAGCGCGCAGCTGCGCAGCACCGCGGCAACGGAGCGCGACCGCGCGTTCCTGCGTTGCTGGACCCGCAAGGAGGCCTGTCTCAAGGCCATCGGCAGCGGGCTGAGCATCGCGCCCGAAACCTTCGAGGCCGGGCTGGACCCTCGGCCGCGTTTGGTGCGGATCGCGACCCCCTCGAGCGTCGTGTCGGTCGAGGTGCATTCGCTCGACGACGCGGACGGCGTCATCGGCGCGATCGCGTGGATCGGTCAGCCGAGCTGATCCGCCGCGGTTGGCTCGAGCCGGTCGTGATCAGCGCGCACCGCGCCCACCGCGCCGGACGGCTCCGCCGAGACCCGGGCTGAGCCGCGACACCCACCGGCAGCGGCCAGCGCATCGTCGATGTGCGCCTGCAAGGCCTCCGCCAGCACCTTGACGTGCGGCTCCTGCAGCATGCTGACATGCCCGCCGGGAACGTCCACCGTCTGCAGCCGCCCGGCCACGCGCCGCTCCCAGCCGAGCAGCGGATCGCTGTGGACCTCGATGACCGGCTCGTCCGCCGGGTCGTCCCGGCCTTCGGTGGCGCGGAACAACACGGCTTGGCCCTTGAGCACACCCTGAACCGTGTACTGGCTGCGCGCGAACAGGTAGACCTCGCGCACCGACAGCCCTTGCAGCCCGAGCGGCAGCGAGGCCTGCCGATCGAGATGCTGCCGCAGTGCCTTGACGCTGCGGCTCGACTTGATCGCCTGCAGACGCGCCTTGCTCTCGTAGCGAACGAGGTTGAGCACCTTCACGCAGGCGGTGCCCATGCCGTCGAACAGCAGCCGCGGCCACGCACGCGAGCGCCGTTCCGTGAGGGCCTTCGTGAACGATTTGAGGCGCCGCGTGGTGAGCAGGCCGGCACGCAGCGGCGCGGCCACGTCGGCCACATCCAGCAACGCGAGCATCGCGACGGTCTCGCCCTGATCCTCGAGTTGGCGTGCCACCTCGAACGCGATCACGCCACCCGCGCACAGGCCGCCCAGCAGGTACGGCCCCTCCGGCTGGGCGCTGCGGATCTTCTTCAGGTGATAGGCCGCCATGTCGGGGATGCGGGTGTGCAGCATTGCGTGGCCGGGCGACGCGAGCGGTTGCAGCCCGTACACCGCGTGACCGGCGCGCAGCTCATAGGCCAGGTTGCGGTACAGCAGCGTTTCGCCATCACCGTCATGTACCAGAAAGACCGGCGGCCGTGAGTGGCCCGGGCGGATCAGCACGAGCGAATCGCGTGCGGCCTGGCGCTCCATCCACGCGGCCAGCTGGCGCACGGTGGGGGCTTCCATCAACGCGCTCAGCGGGAGCTTGCGGCCGAAACGCTCCTCGATCCGCGTCATCAGCCGCAGCACCAGCATCGAGTGTCCGCCCAGGTCGAAGAAATTTGCGGTCACGCTGAGGCGTCGAACTCCGAGCAGCTCGCACCAGATTTCGGCCATCGTGCTTTCGCCCGGCGTCGCCGCCGCGACCAGGTCGTCGGGCTCGTCGGCCTTGCTGTCGCCAGGCGCGGGCAGTGCGCGCCGGTTGATCTTGCCGTTGGGCGTGAGCGGGAAGCGCGCGAGCGGAACCAGGCGCGACGGCAGCATGTAGCTCGGCAGCTTGCGCGCCAGGAAATCGCGCATGTCGCCGGACGACAGACCGTGCCCGGGCCGTAGCACGACGTACGCGACGAGCCGCATGTCGCCCGGCGCTGCCTCCCAGGTCACCACCAAGGCCTGGCTCACGGCCGCGTGGGTCGACAGCAGCGCCTCGATCTCGCCGAGCTCGATGCGAAAACCGCGCAGCTTGACTTGATGGTCGTTGCGCCCCAGGTGCTCGAGCCGCCCATCCTGGCGCCAGCGCCCGAGGTCACCGGTGCGGTACAGCAAGGCGCCCGGCAGCGCATTGAAGGGGTCGGCGATGAAGCGTTCGGCACTCAGGTCGGGGCGGCGGTGATAGCCGTGCGCGACCCCTGCGCCGCCGATGCAGATCTCGCCGCAGATGCCGACCGGCACCGGCTCGCCCAGCGGATCGACGACGTAGACCTGCGTGTTCCCGATCGGCCGGCCGACCGTGACGGGCTCGGCCCCGCGTTCGACGCGTTCGACGGTCGACCAGATCGTCGTCTCGGTCGGTCCGTAGAGATTCCACAGTTCGGGCACGCGCTCGAGCAGCGCGTCCGCCAGGTCACGCGGCAGGCCTTCGCCGCCGCATAGCGCGCGCAGGCTCGAGGCACCGCGCCAGCCGGTCTCGAGGAGCAACCGCCAGGTCGCGGGCGTGGCCTGCAGCAGCGTGACGTGCCGCGACGCGAGCAGCTGCGCCAGCGCCACGCCGTCGGCGGCGGTCTCGCGCGACACCAGCTCGATCCGCGCCCCCACCAGCAGTGGCAGGTAGAGCTCCAGCCCGGCAATGTCGAACGAGATCGTCGTCACCGCGGCGAGCACGTCGTCGCTGCGCAGCCCGGGCTCGCGCCGCATCGACTCGAGGAAATTGGCCAGCGCGCCGTGCGAGACCACCACGCCCTTGGGCTGGCCGGTGGAGCCCGAGGTGTACATCACATACGCCGTGTCCAGAGCGCTCGCGCCGCCGTCGAGATCGTGCGTCTCGAGCGCGTCCAGCACGCTCGATTGCGCCTCGAGGTCGACGACGCGCACGCCGTCGGGCAGGAGCAGTTCGCTCGCGGCGCCACCGGTGGTGATCAGTACCTTGGCCGTGCTGTCCGCCAGCATGAACGAGAGCCGCTCCGCCGGAAAACCCGGGTCGAGTGGCACGTAGGCGCCGCCGGCCTTCTGGACGCCCAGCAGCGCGACCAGCATGTCCCGCGAGCGCGGTACGCACACGCCGGCGAGCGCGCCGGGCGCGATGCCGAGCGTGCGCAGGTGGCGGGCGAGCCGGTTCGCCCGCGCGTTCAAAGCCGCGTACGTCAGTTCGCCGTCGTCCGACCGCACCGCAGTCGCGTCCGGGCTGGCGGCCACCTGGCGCTCGAACTGCCGGATGAAGGTCGCGCCCAGCATCGGTGTCGGCGCCGGGTTGAACTGGTGCAGGACACGCTCGCGCTCCTGTGGCGTCAGCAGCGGCATCTCGCTCAACCGGCGCTGGCTCTTCTGCACCGCGGCCGCGAGCACGACTTCGATCTGGGCCGACACGGTGTCGATCGCCGCAGCCGAGAACAGATCCGAGCGGTACTCGATCGACCCCTCGATCTGCACGCCGCTGTCACGCACGAACCAGGTCAGGTCGTGCATCGAGCCGCCGCCGACGAGCGTGGCGCCCGGCCCGTCCGGCGCGTTGTGCTGGACCATTGCCATCTGGAACAGCGGCGAGCGGTTCGGCGCGCGCGCCGGACGCAGCCGCTCGAGCAGCGCCTCGAACGGCACCTGCCGATGTGCGTGCGCGTCCAGCACGGTGTCGCGCGTGCGGCGCAGCAGATCGGCGAAGGTCGGGTTGTCGGACAGATCGAGCCGCAGCACGAGCAGGTTCACGAACGGGCCGATCATGGCCTCGAATTCGGGTCGTTCGCGCAGACCCATCGGACTGCCGAACACGATGTCGTCCTGTCCGGTGTGTCGGAATAGCACGGTGGCGCAGGCCGCCAGCAAGGTCATGTAGAGGGTCACGCCGTGGGCGCGCGCCAGCGCGCGAATGCCTGCCGACAGCTCGGCGTTCCAGTGGAACAGGTGGACCTCGCCCGAGGTGCCGGACGCCGCCGCCTGGTCACCGGAAAAGACCGACAGCGCCGGCGCGCCGGCGAGCCGCTGCGCCCACCAGTCGAGTTCAGTGGCGATGGCCGCCGGGTCCTGGCTGCGTCGTTGCCAGGCGGCAAAGTCGGCGTACTGCAGCGTAGCGGCCGCGATGGTCTTGCCGACGCACGCGGCGTCGAACTCACGTTCGAGCAGGCCGATCGACCACGCGTCGACCGCGATGTGGTGCACCGCGACCAGCGTCGTGCAACGCCGCTCGCTCGTCTGATAGACGGTGAAACGCACCGGCGGCTCGCTCGCCAGATCGAAGGGCGCGGCCCGGGCCTTCGCGAGCGCGGCGTCCACGCGCCGCAATTGCTCGGGTGCGGCCAGCGCCTGCAGGTCCTCGACATGGATCTGCACGGCATCGACACCGAGCGGGCAGACCGCCGGCCTGCCGGCCTGGTCGCGGAAGGTCGCGCGCAGGATCTCGTGGCGCTGCACCAGCCCCATGATCGCGGCGACGACGGCCTGCGCCGAGGCGCCGTCGCTGGACCACAGGGTTGCGATGTTGTAGGCGCTGCTGTCCGGCTCGAGCCGGCTCATCACCCAGAGCCGCTCCTGGAAGTAGGACATCGGCAGCGGCGCCGTGCGCGGCAAGACCTGCAACGCGGGACCGGTGTTCTGGGGCTTCGTCGTCAGCAGCGACAGCAGCTCGCTCTTGTGGGCCTTGATCGCGTCTCTCAGATCATCCGTGAGCACGCCGCGAACCGCGTCGGCGCGCAAGCGGCCGTCCTCGGCGAAGAGCCGGACGCCCAGTGAGCCGAGCAGGTCCAGAAGCTCGGGCGCGGTCAAAACTCGATCTCCTCGCGTTCGTCATCCGAGGCGGGCGGCAGCGCGCCACTGGCCGGCGCGATCGTCGACATGCGTTCGGCCAGCGCGCGAATGGTCGGAGCATCGAAGATGTCGCGCAGCGCCAGGCGCATGCCGCAGGCCTCCTCGATGCGCGCGAGCACGCGCGTGGCCAGCAGCGAGTGCCCGCCGAGCTCGAAGAAGTCGTCATCCACGCCGATCCCGCCGATGCCGAGCAGCTCGCCCCAGATCGCGAGCAGCAAGGACTCATGGCGCTGCAAGGCCTGGCCGGCGCCGGGTGCCGCGGCCATGCGATCCGTGCTGGCGGGCTCGGGCAGCGCTGGTGTTGCGGCCGGCCGCTCTGCTTCGTCGTGCAGCCATTGCCACAACGCGGGGGAGTCGTTCAGCAGCTGTGTCATCGAACGGCGCGCGACGTAGGCGTGGGTCAAGCCGCTGGCCAGCACGCGACGCAAGGCCTCGATGCCTTCGTCGGGTCGGATCGCGGTGCGCATCAATGCCGCCGGCACGTGATCGGACGCGGCGGTGGCGAAGCCCACGTCGCGCCAGGTGTCCCAGCCCAGTGCCACCACGCGCCGGCTGGCGCGCGACATGCCCGACGATGCGAACGCATCGAGGAACGCATTGGCCGATGCGTACTCGATCATGCCGGGCCCGCCGGCTGCGGTACTGATCGAAGAAAAGAGCGCGAAGAAATCGAGCTCGGCACCGGCCAGCAGTTTGTCCAGCACCAGCGTGCCTTCGATCTTGGGCCGCAGCACCGCTTCGGCACCGGCCACTGTTTTCTCGGACAAGCTGCCCGACCCTTGGATGCCGGCCGCGTGCAGCACGCCGTGGACGGTGCCGAAGCGCGTTTTCGTCTGCGCGATCACGTCGCGCATCTGCGTTTCGTCGCTGACGTCCGCGGCGATGACCAAGACCTCGCTGCCCAGCGCTTCGAGATCGAGCACGCCTTGCAGGCGCGCTTTCAACGCAATCGGCGTGCCGGCATCGGCGAGCAGCGCGTCCCACGCGGCGCGGTCCGGCAAGGGCGTGCGGGCCGTCAGCACCAGGTGCGCCTTGGCCGTGCGCGCCAGGTGGCCGGCCACCGCCAGGCCGATGCCGCCGGTGCCGCCGGTGACCAGGTAGGTGCCGCCCGCGCGGATCGGCAGTGCCGAGGGTTCGACCGGGTCGAGCGGCGCGGCGACGACACCCGCCAGCCAACGGTGGCCGGTGCGATAGGCGACCACGGGCTCGCCATCGGGCCGCGCGGCCTCGGTGATCAGGCCGTCGGCCAGCTGCGCGGCGTGCGCCACGCTCCAGTCGGCGCTCGCCAGATCGATGTTGCGGGCGCGCAGGAACGGGATGTCCTGCGCCATCGCGTAGACCGGACCGAGCAGCAGCGACGCATCGGGCCGCACGCGCTCGGTGCCGAGCACCGAGCATCGGTCGGACGAGACCACCAGCACCGGCACCGGCGTACGCCACCCGGCTTGCGCGAACTCCTGGGCGATGTGCAGCAGGGGGTAGAAACCGAGCCGGCGGCTCGCTGTCGTGTCGGGCACCGGCGCGGCAGCCGCGGCGCCGGCGGCGTCGACGACCGTCCACCAATGCGCGATGGCTTGCAGCGGCGGCCCATCGCTCTTCAGCGCCGCGACCAGCCGGGCGACATCCTCGCGCCGCTCGGGCGCGATCGTGTAGACGCGGTCCGACAGCGCCTCGAAGCGCTCGCCGGGCAGCACCGAGACGACGTCGAGGCCGCGCTGCGTGAATCGCTCGACCAGCGCCCGGCTCGCGGCGCTGTCGTCCCTGAACACCAGCCAGCGTCCGTCGGTCGAGGGAGTCGAGCCGTGCCAGGCGGCGAGCGGCAACGAGCGCTGCCACGAGGGCAGCCAGAACCAGTCGCGCAGGTCGGCGTCGGCATGGCCGCTCTCCAACGTGGCGGCCGATCGATGCGCCGCCGCGGCGTGGCGGGCGGGCGGTGGCTCGACGGCCGCTTCGGCATCGGCACCGAAGCGCTGGCGCTCGAACGGGTAGGTGGGCAGGGGCACGCGGTGCAGCGTGGCCCCGGCGTTCAGGCCGCGCCAGTCCAACGTCACGCCGGCCAGCCACAGGCGTCCGGCCGCGTCGAGCAGGGCCTCGGCTTGCGGCCGTTGTTCTAGCGGATGCGTCAGCGAGGCCAGCGCGCGTTTGCCGCCGTCCTTGCCCAGCGCTGAGCGCGCGAGCGCGGTGAGCGCGGTGCCGGGGCCGACCTCGAGCAGGCACAGCGCCGGATCGGCCGCGAGCGTGCGCAGGCCGGCATCGAAGCGCACCGCTTCGCGCAGATGCCGCGCGTAGTAATCGGGCGAGGTGGCCTGTTCAGGGGTGATCCAGGCCCCGGTCAGGTTCGAGATGTACGGAATCTTCGGCGGCGACAGAGGGACCTGGTCGAAGGCGGCGATGAAGGGCGCGAGCGCGGCGTCCATCATGGCCGAGTGGAACGCATGCGAGGTGTGCAGGCGGCGTGCTTCGATGCCTTGCGTGCCGAGCCGCGCGAGCAAGGCGTTGATCGCCTCGGTCGGCCCCGAGACGGCGCACAAGGTCGGCGTGTTGACCGCGGCGATCTCGATGCCGTCGACTAGCCAGCGTTCGAGCTCGGCCGCACCCAGGTGCACCGCGGCCATGCTGCCAGCCGGCATCGCCTGCATCAGGCGGCCGCGTGTCGCGACCAGGGCGAGCGCGTCGGCCAGCGACATCACGCCAGCCAGGTGCGCCGCGACGTACTCGCCGATGCTGTGCCCCATCATCGATTGCGGCTGCACGCCCCAGGCCATCCACAGCGAGGCGAGCGCGTATTCGGTGACGAACAGGGCCGGCTGCGTCAGGTGCGTTTCGTCCAGCGCGGCACGGTGCTCCTCGAGGAACATCAGCGCGCGCAGATCGCGTCCGAGCGCGGGCTGCAGCAGCGTCGCGCAGCGGTCCACGGCCTCGCGGAAGACCGGCTCGCTGCGGTACAGCTCGGCGCCCATGCCGCTGTGCTGGCTGCCCTGGCCGCTGAACAGGAAGGCGACCGGCGCGGGCTCGCCGCGATGGCTGGCGCTGAACACCGGCGCGATCTGCGGGCGGCGCAACCGTGCGATGGCCTGCTCGGCGCTGCTCGCGACGACGACGCGCCGATGTTCGAACGCTCGGCGCCCGACCTGCAGGGTCCACGCGGCATCGGCGAGCGCGAGCTGCGGGTGCGCCTGCAGGTGATCCGCGAGGCGCGTTGTCGCCTGCTCGAGTGCCGTCGACGTGCGCGCCGACAGCAGCAGCAACTGCGGCTCGCGCGGCGCCTGCGAGGCCGTGGTCCCGGGTGGCTCTTCGAGCACCGCGTGCGCGTTCGTGCCGCCGATGCCGAACGAGCTGACGCCGGCGCGGCGCGGCTGGCCGTTGCTCGCCCAGTCGGCGGCTTCGGCACTCGCGGTGAACGGGCTGCGGTCGAGAGCGAGCTGCGGGTTCGCCGTCGTGAAGTTCACCAGCGGCGGCAGTGTGCGGTGCTGCAGTGCCAGCACCGTCTTGATCAGGCCGGCGACGCCGGCGGCCGCGTCGAGGTGGCCGAGATTGGCCTTCAGCGAGCCGAGTCGGCAAAAGCCGACGTCGGCGGTCGACGCGCGGAACACGGTGTTCAGGGCCGCCACCTCGATCGGGTCGCCCAGCGGCGTGCCGGTGCCGTGCGCCTCGATGTACGACACGCTGCGCGGCTCCACCTGCGCCAGCGCC
>Ga0307517_10002952_pt1 | contig 26875 bp, 28 predicted proteins | sample 23_EM_MG_FD_194515 | JGI IMG/M metagenome (GOLD analysis project Ga0307517, IMG submission 194515) | Populus trichocarpa ectomycorrhiza microbial communities from riparian zone in the Pacific Northwest, United States - 23_EM | ecosystem: Host-associated > Plants > Roots > Unclassified | place... | reverse complement strand
CTGACATGCTACCGATAGGAAAGGGTTTTCGCTCATGCAGATGTAGTTGGAGAGACATCACCGGAAGCACTTCCTATTTGTAGAGATAGTTAATATCCGAGCGGTCCGACTGCCTCCGAGTGTTAGCTCACTCTAGGCAGGTGAGTTGGACAGCCCTGAGCTGAGCAGGGTGCTTGCGAAAGGTCAGAATGGTTGACGGGTGTCCTCTGGCTTTACATTATCCTACTTAACTAAACCGTGAGACACCCTATTCTGATAACCAACGATCCTCGAGAGAACTTATTGAGTGAAGCTTTCAGGCTTAACGATATTAAGTTTTACCGCGTGATTCTACTTTGAATTATCTTTATCTTTATTTTGAGCCTTACTTCTACTTTGAGTCTTCGGTGCGGTCGCAATCTTAGGATCCGTCTTCCTACAGAGTGCCCCCGTTACATGTTTAGAGATTACTACTCCTCTTCTTTTCTAGTTGCATATGCGATTAGCTGCATAATGCTTTGATAGCCCGATATCGGAACTGATCACTCCATATTCCATACTACTATTGGTATGTAGGCATTTGGGCCGCATATTCTTTTATAGGCTATCATGACGAAGAGATCGAAAACTGTCTACTAGTGGAGTGGGGACACCCTCAGAAGAAATAGCAGTTCGGGAGATTCTCTAAGTTGAATTGGGCATGATTTCAGGGTCACACGGTGTTCGCACTTTGTTCTGACCAGCTGAATTGTTATGAAGATACTTCTTAACTTGAGAAGTCGAAGTAGCATGAACATTTGTATAAATAGAGGACTCTCTCCCCGTGGTTGAAGAATCATCACGCAACGGAGAAGAGACCTTAACAATATAACAAGTTAGTGAGTTATATTCTAACTCTTTGATATTGGACTACACTTTATTACTTTACCTTTAGAAACAATTACCAACGAGCCTTCCTGACTAGTGTTCGTTACGGGGCCGGGCGGGGCGGGTCATCACTCGCCAGGCCCCGCCCTTACACGGAGCCGGGGGGGGTATCTTTTGGGTAATACCCGCCCCGTCCCCGTCCGGGGCCCACCCACACTCATTCCCTGGACGGCCCCGTTTGTTACCACCTATTTTTAACGGGGTGCCGTCTGGGGTATGAGTGGGGCGGGGGCCTGAGCAGGGACAGTGGCAGGGCATGCCGAAAAAGCCACCCGCCCCAGGCTGTTGAGCGGGGTGGGGCGGGAAAAGGGTCGGGGGCTTGCATTTTTCGGGGCCCCGTCCGCCCCGAACGAACTCTACTCCTGACTATTAATCCGTTGTCTCGAATATCCTTGGCCTAGTTATCTCGGAATCCTACTACCCCGTAACATCACCCTCCTCTCCCATCTCGTAGGGGGGCTGGTCACAATCTCGCAGGAGCTTTCCGGGGTTACCCCAAAACTCGATTCCCTTACCGAGGAGAACGGAGCGCTGAGGGAGGAGCTCCATGACCTCTCCTCACAAATCGCAAACCTTCCCCCTCCCTCAGACCCCGCCCCCTCACCAGGACCTCTCTACCCTCCAATTAGCAATAAAGGACCTGTCACATCGTGTGACAGCCCCTTCACCCCCCCTCCCCCTAGCGCCCGCCCCCATCCCTCAGCCCCAGCTCACCGCTCGCCCCCCCCCACCAGGAAAGGAAAAGAAAGGGCCCAAGCACCCCCCTCCCCTCCTATCAACCCATGTGAGGATCCTAAATACCTCATCCCGTATTTCGACACTAAGCTTGGCAGGGCTTTCAGTGATCCGGAGCGCTACACACAGCTTTTCCCCCATTCATACGAAGCTGGTGAGTTCCGGAGAGGGGCCTATAACCTAGCCTCTTTCACCCCCGGCCACCTCCATCCTGACTACACCTCCTCGTCCTCGGATGCTCAGGCTGCCTCTGGCTCTGGCTCGGGCGGTAAAGCGAAGAAAGCCCCGAAAGCCCCCAACCCCGCTTCACCTCAACAAGTTGCGAGCGCGGCTGCCACCCCCATTAAGGGTCCGCCCTCCCTCCCTGGTGCACAATGACGCTTCTTCACTCCTCGCCTTTCCCCAGCTCCTCAAACAGACGCTACCGCTATCGCAGCAACCTTCCCCGACATCGCTGCTCGCGTTCTTCGTGAATCCAACTGCCTTCTTCCGCATGGCTTCTCCGTGTCGGTAAACTTCCGCGGGCCATCTCTCTCACCGTCACTGTCAAGGCAACACCGGCCGCGTCCTACGCCCCCTACTTTGAGTCCCTCACCAGGTCCCTTAACCAGTCCTTCCCCGTGGGTGAAAATTCCTGGCCCCAGTTCATCCTCGCCCCCACCGCCGTACAGCTGGCCATACATACCCTCCCGCTCCGTTTCCTCCCCCAGGATGAAGAGGAGCTCTTGCCATATCTCAGGCAGGCAATCCTCAATGACAAAGCGACCCCGATTCTCTCAGCCAAGTACGTTAACCCGAGCAGAGACTCTAGGGGCACCAAGCAGGCCACTCCGGTGGTTGTCACTGTCCACACCCCGGACATGGCAACCCTTACTTCAGGCGTCGTCATCCTCTCCCAGAAACGCAAGGTCGAACTTGCCTTCTCGGCAAGCCACTCCTCCCAGTTCAGAAACTGTTGGAGATTCAGACACGCCCATCAGCGATGCCCCGCAACCCACCCGACGTGCCATATTTGTGCGCTTCACCATACTCGCGGGTCTCACAGATGTCAGAATCCAACCTGTCCCCAGAGCGGGAACAATAAGCCAGTCCCATCATGTTGTCCGACCTCGCACTCCCATTGCTGCAACTGCGGTAATGACTACACTGCCACCTTCAAAGACTGTCCGCCTCGACCTCGACAGACTGTCCCCACCCGACCTGCAACCCTAGAACCCCAGGGTCAAGACCCGATGGACGTGGCCATCGATGGCGACCAAAAACCCTCTACTCCCCCGAGCGGGGCGGGTCCCTGTCAGATGGACCTCGTAACCGCCAGACAACCCCCTCCGGCTGGCCCCCCTCGCCCCGGTTCCACTCAAGGCTTTGGTGGTCCTCTCCCCCTGGAGGAACAATGCCTATCCCCTGCCCCCTCAGCTCGTCGAGTTCGTCCCGGAAATGAGTAACTCGCCCCCCCAGTCTGCCAGGAGGCAGGCCTCCTCCCTATCCCTCCTTTCCATCATACAACATAACTGCCTTGGGAGCTGGGATGTTTTTCTTTCCTTATTTGAGTCCTTTAAAGAGACGAATATTTACACCTCGGTGGTCTTCCTTCAGGATCCCCGTGTCAGTCAGCCCGGCCTACCCTCCTTCAATGGCTATGTGCCTTTTTTTTCCACCAGTCAGGAAGCCCAGGCTGGCATCCTACGTTCATCGTTCCTTTCTTGCTCGTTTTTCGGTACTGCCAAGGTTCACGGATAGGGTCGATATTATGTCTCTCGATATCTCCTCCCAGAAACCTGTGTTTGGCTCCCGTTTCCACTCCTTCAGGCTTGTTAATGCCTACTCGATTAACTTGGCAGACCAAAGGGTCCACTCCGTCCCCCCAGAATCACTCTTTCCGTGCACAGGCATCCCTCTTTTGGTGGTAGGAGACCTGAACATCCACAACCCCCTTGCCGACCCGCTTCGCTCCTTTTCATCACAGGAAGTCCACTACTCAGCCCCGTACTTTGAGTTGGCGGCGCTGGGTGGATTTGCCCTACTAAACTCCCCCGGCGGGCACACTAGGTTCCCTCTTTCGGGAAAGGCACGCCTATCCGTTATTGACCTTCCTTTTGCCAACCCCCAACTCCTCCCCTTCATCAAAGGATGGGAGACCTCCCTCGCCTCGACCGGCTCGGACCACGTCGCTATCAGGATAATGCTAGCGTCCGCGTCATCGGACCCGGCCCCCCCCCGCCTTAGGTGGGACCTCACGGACTGGGAGCTGCTCTCCCCGATAATCAAGAACTTCATAGTCCTCCCCCCTCCACCATGCCCCTCCCCAAAGGACCTCGACAAATGGCTCACCGGGGCACTAGACCGCCTCACGGGCCTTCTTAAGGACCACACCCCGAGCTCACACCCTTCCCACCACTCCAAACCTTGGTGGACCCCCCACCTCACCAATCTGCGCCGCAAGTATCACCAAGCGGCACGGAAGGCTCGCAAACAAGACACCAGGGCCCTGAGAGAAATGGCGAACGTCTCGAAATCGGGCTACTTCAAAGCGATTAAAGTTGCGAAGAACAAGCACTGGTCCTCCTTCCTACTCACACCCACCCCACAGAACCTATGGACGGCAAAGAGGTTCGCCTCAGGCTGGGCCCCACGCCTGTTTCCCTCCCTCCCCGGCGGCCAAAACCCCGGAACAAATGAACGAGGCCCTACTAGGACACTTCTTCCCCCCCAAGGCAGCCTTTTCCCCCCCCCCTAGACTGCGGCCGCACAAATCTGCTCCCCCTCTCACCACGCAAGAGATCGCCCACGCGCTCTCCAAATCCTCCTCCTCGTCGGCCCCTGGCCCCAACGGCATCCCCTACCTGACCTGGAAACGGGTAAATACGATCAACTCTTCAATCCTCCTCCAGATCCTCTCCCCACTTATCTCCCTTGGATACCACCCGGCCTCGCTTAAGGTGGCAAAGGGTGTGGTCCTCGACAAACTGGGGAAACCCTCGTATTGGTCACCCTCGTTCAGGATTATAGTCCTCCTCCGAATGGTCTCGACAATCCTGGAAAGGATAGTAGCGACGGGCCTCCTCCTAGCAGCCCAATCAAGGGGCCTAATCCAGCCCAACCAAAGCGGCTCCCTCTCCGGGCTGAGGACGTACGATACCTGCCTCACTCTCATGAATGACGTGAAAACCCTGCAGAGACCGCGCCTGAAGGTGTCCTCCCTGTTTCTGGACATCAAGGCAGGCTTTGACAACGTCGACAATCCAACTCTGGCCCGCATCCTGAGGGAAGGCGCGATCCCCCGATACCTGGTCTCCTGGGTCGCGTCATTCTTGCGTGAACGCAGCTGTACGCTGGTTTTCCAGAGCGCGCCAGGCACCCCTGCCCCTGTTAATGTTGGGGCCCCTCAGGGCTCCCCCATATCTCCCTTGCTTTTCCTTATTTATGTTGCGCCCCTCCATTTCAGGATCCCGTGGTGACTGATGCTTTCCTACGTGGATGACTTGGCCCTGACTGCCGTATCCCTTTCCTACGGTGGGAACATCCGCCGACTACAAGACCTGTTCAGGACGCTACAGGCCAGGGCTGTACGACTTGGCATATCCTTTTCCGTCCTCAAGACAGAACTCGTACACTGGAGGACCCCCAGCCAAAGGCACTCACAAAAGTCTCTGTCACCCATCCAGCCAGACGGGGATATTTTCCATCCCTGCGATTCCCTCCGGTGGTTAGGATATTGGTTCACCCCCACACTGTCCAGTTCGACGCACTTTTCGCGCCGCCTCGCGCTGGCCCAAGGGGCCTTCGCCCTCGTCAGATGTCCCAGCCCCCCCGGGGCGGGGCTCGCCCCCTCCTTGTGCCACAGGTTTGCAACGTCGCTAGTCGCGCCCATCCTTTTGTATGGAGCGGATCTCTTCATGCCCAACATGGGCTCCTTCACGAGGGTTAGCACCTTCTGGCACAAGGTGCAGAGATGGGCCACAAACTGCTTCTCGTCAACCCACATCGGCATCCTGGCTATAGAGTCCTGCCTGCACCCCATCCGTCTCCTGGTGTCGCAGAAACAGAGTCTAGGCGCCCTAAGGACAGTCTGCTCCCCGCCCAGTGTCAATCCGGCAACCGCACGCCTACACCCCTCTTTCTTCTCCCTCTCCTCCAACTGGCCGCGGAGGGCTCAAGAGCCCACACCAAGGGCCTTTCATCGGTATACCTCCTCCTAAGCTGGAAGACCCCCCGCCCCGCTCGCCCCCTCCGAAACCACCTCCAGATAGACCCAGTGGCCCCCGGACGATCGCCTTCACCGGCGGTTTGTCCAGAATGCCCATGATAAACGCTCACCTGGTCCCCGAAGTCTTGCCTAACCTCCCCCTGCGATCCCTAATGGAGAGGACTTACTCTGCCCTTAAGAAAAGGCTCAGGCAGGCGCTCATTGAGGACTGGTCCCGACTGTACCCCCCCCCTGCCTACTACCACGACCCCCCAGCCATTCACCCTCGCCCCTTTATGGGCCTAGGCAAGTTCATGGCAGGACGCCTCCACCAGATGAGAGCCGGGAAGAGCTACCTGGTAGCACACCCCTCCTGGAGGGCCCTAGAGGCCGACACTGCCTGCCCCCGCTGCGGTTGGGAGCCTGAGCCCTTCGAACACACCATCCTCACATGTCCCTCTAGGCAGGGCGCCCACGCATAGAGTTCGTTACGGGGCGGACAGGGCCCCGGAAAACGCGGGCCCCCGGCCCTTGTCCCCGCCCTGTCCCGCTCAACGGCCTGGGGCGGGGTGTCTTTTTCTGCATTCCCTGCCCCTGTCCCCGCTCAGGCCCCCGCCCCACCCATACCCCGGACGGGTCCCCGTTAAAAATAGGTGGTAACACATGGGGCCCCGTCCAGGGAATGAGTGCGGGTGGGCCCCGGGTGTGGGCGGGGCGGGGATTACCCGAAAAATACCCCCCCCGGCCCCGTGTAAGGGCGGGGCCTTGTGAGTGAAAACCCGCCCCGCCCCGCCCCGTAACGAACACTACCCACGCACGTCTCCTCCACGGGTTTCACTCCGATGATGTTCCTGCCTACCACTCCCCCTTCCTCCCCGCCCTTCCCTCTGTCTCCCCCCAACCCACCGCCCCCCGTGTTACGAGTGTTCCCCTTGGCCGAGGCTTAGTAGTGTAGCGTGTTGTGGTTTTCTTTCCTGTTGCTTATGTAGGCTTTCCGTTTGTATAAGTTGTCTGACTTTTCTTTCCTTACTGTTGGAGTGGTCTTAGGCGCCGTGGAGGAGAACCCCACGTGAGTGTGGATATATATCGGTGCCGTGACTTTCCTTTGTTATTTGTTTGGATTTATAGGTTTTGTTCTCTCCATAGCTCGCGCTGCATGAGGCTGTTTGTACCTAAAACAATGAACGCATGATTACAAAATAAAAAATTAAAAAATTAAAAAAAGCGACCAAGGGATAGGACACGAACCATCTCTCCTCCACCTCCGGCGATTGAAATCTCAACACCACGGGAAATCATCGTCACTTTCCCCCACCCACCTCTCTTCTCCCACGATGGCTACTGCCTAGGAGGTAATGTTAAGCCATCTTCCCTCCTCCTCTGTGGCCTTGGCCTCCCCTCCTTGGGGTTCTTGTTCCCATTCGTCGTTGACTTCTGCTCATGATGTTCGGTTCTCCCCCTTACCCCGCACTTGCGATGCACCTCGCTTAGCATTATGCACAGTCGGAAAGCTTCTCGCTTCGTTCACGGTCGGCGTTACGCTGTCGGACTCTTGGTCGAAGTAGGCCTCGGCTTGCTGGGCTTGTACCTCTGGTGGGGAAAGCTTTAGTTAGTAACATCACGGTCTCGTCTCAGTCTCATCGTCGTCCCAAAAGCCCTTGCTATGGCCCATTTGTCGGTTTTGGCTAGCCCATTCGCGATCCTTCCACTTCCCCCCTCCTGGTTCTGTCCCCTGGCACCATACTGCCCCCTTAGCTGGCACCTTACTGCTTTACCTCCCCCCTGGCTGGCACCCTTCTGCTACTCACCGGCTGGCACCCTACTGCTGCTCACCTGCTGGCACCCTACTGCCCGGTGGCTCCACTCGCCCCTCTATCCTCTCCGATCGTCGCGATCCTCCTCGGTTACGCCCAGCTGTGGTATTGCACTGCCTCCGTGGCTGCCGCTAACACCTTGGTCGAATGATGTAATTAGCGGCACGACCATCTATGGTTACGATGTCGGCCCACATACCAGTGGTTTTCCTCATACGCGCGATCACTATCCTCTCCCTCAGGCCAGCGTTTCTGTGCCTTAGCAAAACTTTCTTTTGTTGGGGGTAGCCTGCCGAAGGGTTTTGGTCTCTCTACCTGTATGTTTCTATGAATTGTTTCCTTACGTGTCTGGGCTATTAGTATCTTAGGTGCTAGGCGAGGGGGGCTTTTTCTATGGTTTAGGGCTGTTTGATTTTTCCTATGAGGAGGTGAAGCGGGCGGTGGTTCTGATTTATGGGTTTTTTTCTCTTCATAGCTCGCGCTGCATAAGGCTTTTTTTACCTAAAACAAATAACACATTATATAAAAAAAAAAAAAAAAAAAAAAACCGACCAAGGGATAGGATCCTCACGCAACCATCTAAGTACTTTTCTATACTAATGATATTGCAATACGATTACTATTTACTCTCTTTACATACACTTCTCCTCTACGAGAGCTTACGCTCTAAGAGCCGGGAGACTATTGTGAGAGTCTCGACGGGCCGCCCGAACATAGGACTATTGTGATAGTTCTATCAAGCACAACCATTCACTCATCTTACTATCTGACGAGATAGTATCCGTCGGCGGATCATCCGCGATAAGCAAGCCAGTCTTGTACTATCTGAAGAGAGAGTATTCTCCTTCCCTATAAGATATCAAGACGAAGGATCGCTTAAGTGCATAGATAAGTATCGTTGGTTGTTGCATATAACTCTACAATAGGATTGTTACATCCGGCACAACATATAGGCCAGATGCATTCCCGTGAATTATTCGACCACAGACCTGCTGATTGGGAGAGTAGTGATACGGAAGACGGGGGTATGGATGATACCTCTCATTTATCCGAGTCATCCTTGGGCCTCCCAGAGTCTGCGCATGGAAGTGAGATCCTCTTTACAATATTGCCACGTCCGCCTGTAGGACACGCTAAATGGCCGGCGAATTGTACCACCCTTCTTGCCAAATCGTTGAGCAAGCAGAATCGACAGCTACCATTAAACGTCCTCCATCGCCCAGCTCAAGGCGAAGATGACCCCCTGCATGGCCTACAGTTCTATGAGGATTATCGCATAGAGATGACGCCCGAAAAGGCTGTTTGAATTACCTTATCAAGTAGTATCGGATATCCGAGGAGAAAGGGAAACGTCGTGCTAGTTTCGACGCCGCGAGCACAGAGGACCCTAAGTCTAAGAAAGTGTGCCTACCGGTGCTGGTTAGGAGAACTTCACAGGAGAACTGATGGATTCGATAGCGCGCGGACTATCGGCAAAATCTACCTAGATCAGCCGTGGATTAGTTGTCTAGACTGTCATTTCAACGGGTCATTGATTGTTTCCTTTCCTTTTTTCGTTTGATCATTATGTATGTAGCTCAAAGCGATGTTTAGTCTCGTTCTTTCTAGATCGTGTTCCCGTCCCATATATGTGCAGAATGTGATGTTCCAGTAAACAGTCGACCTTTGTGCGCCAAGACTGCTGCCATTGATGATGCGGCTCTTATCGCAGCTCAAACCCTTATGTGATCGTCAGCGGGGGGGCTCATACCGATTGACGACACACCGCATCGTACCCCATAGGGCTATCACAGAACGAACCTCACCCACACAAACGCCTGGCGAAATTCCGACAGTCCGACATGCCCACTCTCACGGTCCCCTGATCAGATACATGTTGGGATAACTTTGGTATTCTTTCTTTTCTTACACGGTGGCTATGAGGGATTTCCATTGCAAGGTTTACGACAAATTGTATTGTTTCCTTGGTTACGCGGATATGTGACTCATACTCGGGTATGAGTTGGGCGGCAAAGGCTGTGCTAGGATTTCCTTCTAGATAAGGGAGGGCTCTGCCCCCTATTTCCTTGAATCTTTACGCTACCTGGTATTTCTTTCACGACTCCTGTACTTCAGAATATAACGTCTTCTATTCTGATATCCAAGATCCACGCCAAGAACCCATGAACCCTGACCATGATCTGCCATTACACGATCAACCTTGACCTGAGATTGTGATCTCCGAACCCTCACGGTAAGCGAGTGTTATCGTTTAGGATCTTCCTGTCGTTGTGTGCCTTGGACTGACCTCCAGTACCAAGACCCCATTACAAAGGGGGGGAAGTGAGATCTTATATAGGCCGCAGAAGGACTATTTTAATGGAGAGCGCAGGAATGTACCTTGAACAAACTTGAATATCTTGAAAAGTAACATGACCCACCCACGATGACAATAGGTATCAGATAGGGTTTTAAGCCACAACGGAGCCGCGTCGGAGCCGCGACCCATGAGCCAAGGCCCTCCCATACCCTCCATAAAGAACAGGTTTTTCAAGATATATAGTGAATAATAGTTGGCAGCTTGAATGTCCGGACCTGTTCATCCTATGACTAAACAAAGTTGGAATTTTCCCGATTGGCCCCTTGAATGAAACCTACTTTCCACTTTGAAAGACCGTGTCCGCTGCAGCCACTCAGCCTATCCGCTCATGCACCCGCCAGACTAGTTGAAAGAGAAACACCACACCCGACAACCGGAAAGACAACAAAGTGTCCTTATTGCAGGAGACGTTATCAACAAGCCGCTGCATACGAAAACACCTTTAGACAATGCATCTTGAGATCATTCTATCCCTTAGCGCGATTGCAGATGCGGCCTCCATGGCAGGTACTTTTATTCGTGATGAACTTGCAATACTGACCGATTCAGACTACCGATCTGCTTGCAGGGTCTAGGATCCAGATTTCCATATAGCAAGTGGTGAGATACATACTATGCAGAACGATTCAGACATGGAATGCATTTCCCATCCACCAGTCCAGAGGCGCCATTCGGGTTCAGAAAGTATTCGCAGTACCAGCAGACTACACAGCGCATTTGGTGGCTATACCAAGCTCAATAAGGCCATGACGGATAACACTTGAAGCACTTTCTTAAATGAAAGCAACTTTAATTTAGTGTGCTTCTTTGTCTGAAGCAATGTAGCCAAGTCGCAGATCGAGGCGTACTTTGCCGAAGGTTTAGATGGTACAGATTGCAGATCATTCCGGTTCGCATATATATAGCAACACCATCTTGACATACTGGACCCATTTCGTTAATACTTGGTGTGGGCGGAATCAAGTCATGATGATGGTCGACATGCAACAACATTCTATTATGGAAATATTATTGACTGTGTCCGGTACCGATCTGTCAGGTCGCGTATACCTCAGATATGGTTTATGCACCAATTTGAGAATATGATTCAAGTGGGAAGCGATTATCTTGGGAGATGCATAAGGCGGACAGGTGGTGGGATATGCAGGTATGAGATAGGTCCTGACAAGTTATTGGAGTGGTGTTTCCAGTGCTAACAGCCCATTCTGTTCCTGGGTAGAAAGCTTTCTCCCGGGGTCCACAGTGGTGCCGATTATTGGATTGTCTGACCAGATGCACCTTACCAATTTCTCCGGAGATATCAAAGCCTGGCCAGTATACATAACCATCGGCAATATCCTTTCAAGGACAAGGAGCAGCCCTGCCAAGATGCCAATCCTGCTTCTGGCATTGCTTCCAGTACCGGCAAAGTTCACTGGCAAATCAGTCCATGCCAACTAAGCCCCTAATAATATCTTATGCAAGAACTGGAAACAGAAGTAACTGAGTACAACTGGCACCCAGTCGCTGCAGAACAGAAGGCTTATCCAGGCACCAGGGAAGCTAATCGAGTAGTTAAAGAGTATAATGAAAAATGCAGGGTTTTGTACGAGAACCCATGGGCACTGTTTGATTGTATACAAGGTTTCAAACTTGCATCTTGGTTCATTGAGAGCAAAGTCTCAAAGACACAGATTCACAATTATTTTTAAATAGTATCACTAACTCGACATCAGTCAGGTATCGCTCTATGCATATGTGGGAGAATCTTCTCCAACACTTGGATCCGTATAGCCCTGATAAGCCATGGTTTGAACGCCATATTGACGGCGGTCAGAGAACATTACCATTCTTTTATTGGAACTTCTTAGACGGTGTGAGATATCTTCTTGACCCGCTAGCCTCTCATAATGACCGGTTCCATAAGCCACTTAGTGAATATCATCTGAGCGGACAGAAAATATATCCAGAAATGTATACGGCTGACTGGTAGTCAGACATCAAAGTACTCCTGCGTACACTCTTTTATGTGAAAGTATACTAATTGATAAGAGAAAACACTCCTGAAAGGAGCAACTCTGGTGTCAATTATTGGAATGTCAGATCAGAAGAATCTCACCAAATCCTCCTGCAACAAGAAATCGTCGCAGGTTTAAGTGACAATCAGAAATTATCTGTCAACAATCCGTAACAGACCTCGAGAAATAGGGATTCAACTTCTTGGTCTATTACCCATTTGGCCTAAGCTCGCAAAGTCCTCTAGAACCGACAAAGTCCAAAGTCCTCTAGAACCGACAAAGTCCAAAGACCGATAAATGTCGACAAACTCTGTGGTGTATTCTAACTCATTTTTATTCGTTGAATGGTGCGGCGCTGCATGGGGCGTCTATGAATTTTGCTGATAGCAAGATCTGAAGATACTACCCGATCATGTCAGGCTGGATTGCGTACCGTATAGAGAATATTACGCTACATGGGATGAAATACAATACCTGTCCTAAATGTGAAAGGCCATCAGAAGAATTAGGAAGCCGAGCCAGCCATCATTGTGCTAGAGATTGGAAACATGATATGAACGCTACAAACATAAATACTCCTCCCTAGATGCCTAGATACACGAAGCGGATCAGGCTCACTACACAAATGAAACTCCTGGTGTCCAGAGGGGGCAAAACGTTTTGCAACTAGTCATGAGAGTTTCGATGCCTGATCTACCCAAGCTGGATATGTGACATACTATTTATCTAGGACTCTTCAAGCACATAATGGACTAGATTCATGGATATTTCAAAAAACATGCATGACAGCAGCTCCTCAACTATGGATGGGAGGCTTTGCCACCTTAGCCGGAATTCTTTCTTCCCAAAAAGACCTACAGGGAGGTTACGCAGTGGCAAGAAAAAGGGACGAGAAATCTCGGGCATTCTTTGATAGGACTTCTCACTGTGGTGTTGAGACAGCCTGATAGTACCCAGGCAGAATCATTCAGAGGTGTGCTCACCTGTGTCAGATTACTATGTGGCTTGACCATGATGGCTAAATAACGAAGTCACACACCGGAGACTATATCTTATATGGAAGAATATGAGACGCAGTATCATGAGATGAAGAACATGTTCTTGAAGTTTTACAAATCTAAACAGAGGCAAGGCAAGGCTGATTAACTGCCCAAGCAGCTGTGTAATCAGAGAGCTCGGATGCGGGAGCGAGAGCATGGATCTCAACAGGGCCGAATGTGTGACAACAATCGTGAAGCAGAGAACGACTAATGTATGCAATTTATCCATTCTAAACCTAATTTTAACTTTATTAAGATGTATCTAAAGCTATGATCAATAAGTTTGTACACCAACCCCACTGCACCTTCGCCACATAATTCAGCCCTGACTTCCATTAATCAATTGCACCACCAAAAATAAAGGTAAAAATACAATAAAAATATGGAAGGAGAGCTATTTCCATGGTAATTAATACTTGGTATACCAGCCTCGATTTCTCGTACTGCGTCGTAGAGTCTGGGCATTGAATTGGTCAAGCGGTAAATTAACACTTGGGGGACTGCCCACTACATTGCCTTTAGGGCCACAATGAAAATCACTCTACTCTCAGCCTTATCTTTAAGATCTTTCAAGTCTCTATTGTCCGTTCGGAGGATGCTCTTTATGGCCTTCCAATGATGCTCAATTGGGTTTAAATCGGGGCTGTGTGGGGGTGTGTTCGGCCATCCAGATGCCATGTGATTCCAACCACTCTTTGCCCATCTCCACTTATAAGAGTACCAAAGGCTTGCCAAGAAGTCAGTTTTTGACAGTGATGTGAAAGAAAAACCTAAATATAAGGGTTGGGAAGGTGTTGTGTAAAAACATGTGTGTATTAAACTAGGTGGGCTGGGGTGGGGTTGGTGTACAGACTTATTGATCATAACTGTAATAAGTCACTTTCACAATCACATCTTCAAGTCCGGCAATATTCCCATATATTCTATCCAGTATTGAGAGCTTGCAAATAAGGAGCAAATCAAGGATGGATTGTGACGCTCAAATAACATCTACGCAGTAAGACAGATACTAAGCAGCTACAGTCGACACCAGGCAATCTGCCAGAGACTTTTGAACTTGGAATTCCTTCAACGTGCAGGAGCGGATTGACCAGCAGAGGTTGTCCAACATTTAGAAAAGATGAGACCCACACAAACACCACCAGCCCATCGTATGATTCTCAAGGGATGTCGGGATAATATCCACGACATCGCTGATTTTAGCAAAGTGTGCAATCTCTCGGGCTGACTGAGCTTGCCTCTTGAGCACCAACTACTGGAAAGTCAGGCCCTACTTCAAGCTTTGCCAGTGGAACTAGTGACGCAACTGGAGATTCTGCTTCTTGCCTTCCAGGAGCCTAGTGTTTACAATGTGCATAGGGCCCGATGCACGTGTTCTCGACCTTTCTGTCACCAGACCAGTCAGAACACTGGTGTTTGGATACTGGCTGTTGGGGGGAATATCTACAGTGTGCTCAGGTGTCCTCTCCTGGTCAGGCTCATACTTCTGTTCAAAATCCAGTCAGTCTACATGGGGCAGGATACAGTCTATCACCTTGTAGGGGTTCGATTCATAAGCGCGGTGGGCTCTGGAAATCTTTCGGAAGTACACAGCCTGAAAGTAACTCTTCAGCTCAGAGATATTCCCCAAGGGCTCACAATTGTGGGTATCGTGATAAGCTTAGGCCTAGCAAATCTTATACCGGAGACAAACCATCGCTAGCTTGTCAACATTCAGATCGATTGACTCACATTTAACAAGATCTATTAGAATCACAGAGGGAGCTTGATAAAATAAACTCTGCGAGCAATATAGCCCAGATGAGGGTTATATCACTCCCGACAGAGATGTAGTGTAACGATCAGGAGTAAAGGATAAATGCATATAATAGACAGGTATATTGATATAGACATAGAGGAATAGAAACATATAGTGGAAACAAACAAATTATGTAGAAGCTAAGTAGTAGAAGGCACACTGACAGGAATGACTGGGGTGATATCCAGGTGCCAGTGGGTAGCATGCAAGTTGTTACAAGGACATCAGGAAGGAGAAGAAAAGTGGGCACCGTGGGGAGGATGGAGATAGAACGCAGGAAAAAAGATCTCAGCACATGCGATAAGGGGCGGGAGGAGAGGAGGAGATGTGGGAAGGAGGCGGAATGTTAGTAAGGTTTGACCTCATGTCAGGACGCAATCGGCGTTGGGAATGGCTTCCAAACACTGCGGACGCAGAGGATGGAAGAACGATGTTGGAAGCGTCCAGACACGCCGGCTGCGACTCACAAGAAAGATTAATTTTTGCTAATGTGGCTGAGGCTCTATCATAGTTGTTATTGGTTGTACAGACTTTGTGGGAGGCGATTTGAAATTACCTTTTGAGGAAAGACAGCCATGAGGATGACCATGGGTTAGCCATGACTGACAGGCGGCAGAGTGGGATGTGAGAGTTAAGAAGCGTGACGAGTGGGTTGAGGTGGGTGTTAAACCAGCTGTCAACGGAGTGTCTAGTGCGGAGGGTAAGGGGGCATTGGAATGGTAGCTTGTTTGAGAAAAGGTTTACGAGAGGCCACTCTGTCCTGACCCAGTTTGGGGCGAGCAGCATGGGGGCTAGAATGGAGTGTGCAAATATAGTAGTGATAGAAATATTGTCTGAACCGATGGAGGGCTGGTTTGTGTCCCACTCTGGAATGAAGGGTGCTGGGGCTGGGGAAGTGAAGGCCAGGTCTAGAACAGAGGGCCAAGAGGTCCGGCTGAGCGGCAAACATGTGAAAATCCCTACGGTGTTAACAAAGTTAACCCTAAGTCTGAAGCCCTTGAGTTGTATAGGAAGGAAGCCAGAAGTTCAGAGGTGCAATAGTTTCTAAATGGGTCTGCGAAGGAGTGATGAATATTGATGTCTCTGACCACTAGGGTGAGAACCAGAGAGACTGAAAGTGCTAGCATAGGGGACAACCAGATTTCACATGACTAATACTTATTAGTTATAGGTATGTTTGGTTTGATCCTTCAAGTTGGTTAACTTATTGTATCTCACATAATTGGATAATAGAGTTAGTATTATTTTTTCATTAGTTGATTGTTTTACAACTCAGGATTGTCATACAAGATGATATAATGACTTTCGCATATGACCCACTTTATGGGTTATTGGTTTCATACATACATGGGACTCACTCGTGCATATGACCTGTTTTATGAGTCATTATTAGTTAATGGGTATTGCCCAGATCACTCATAAGAGTCAGCTAATGAATTTTACACTATGACTCAGTATGAGTTACAAGTAACAGTTAACTAATATGGATAAGTCATGAGGGTAGGGGTACAGTGAAGATTATGTATAAATAAAAGGCTTTTCACTCTAGCAAGATGATTTATATACCACTATCTAGGTACTTTCCTACTTAGAAGTTTTATAAATCAAGAATTACTTTATACTTTTTTTAATTGCAATGGCTTTCCACTTCTCATTGATCTGACAACTAATACAAGCCTATCGAATGCAACAACAGCAAGAACTACAAATTAGTTCTACCGAGTTGATTATTCTCTAATAGGAGAAAAGTCTCTATGATTACGAACAAAGAGAGCATTACATGAGTCGTCACCTGCTAATAAATATATTGTACTATCACTATAACAGAGCCAAGAATCAACCCTCTCGGGTCGATAGAAGTTATTACAGTGCAAGCAGAACGATGATATGATTATCTGAAGTGGGTTTGCAGCTGGATGTAAAACCCCACTAGTACTCTGGTGGCAAGATAACTGCAGTACAATAACTATTCAAAGTTATTGTACCCATGTTCTAACTCCTGCTTTCTATTCATTTTGGCATCTGAAAAGTGAACAAGTAGAACAGCCCCAATGGCTAATAGAGCATAGCACATCTACCCATTGGATCCATTTTACTAATACTTTACATCACAAGAGTATTCAATACCAAAGCTAATTTGTCCGTCAGGTTCACCAGATCATAACTGTATTGACAATATATGCCATATTCTCAATGGGATTATGGTTACTTGATGTTCCACGTTCATGGGCAAGATGCAATTGGTATCACTATTCAAGAAGCCTAGGACCAAATTTCTTCTGAATCGCTACTTCACTTTATAGACAGTATACCTTACACAATCCACGCTGTCATTGCATATTGGGATCATACTTGATGATAAATATTGGGCAATATGTACTTTTCCTTTTTTTTTTCACTTTTTTTTCAATTTTTAATTCTACATATTTATATATCTTAAGCCCTGTACGGCATGTACCACTAGAAATATATCATGATAAAAGTTGAAAAGGGCATATATGCCAATAAAAATATTCAGAGTTGAAAAAATATATCGGTGTTCAACAACACTTGTATAATTTCAATAAAAAATAAATAACCATTATCCTGCAAGATAAGTTAGGGCAAAAGTCAAAAAAATAATATGAATAAAAAATAATTAGGCAGAATATTATTTTCTAATAGTAGATTGAAAATACAAGTTGAAACAAGTTAGCTTCAACTAAATAATATGATAATTATTAATAGTACTCAGAGTCTGGTTCCCTGAAAATAGTTGAAAATGTATTTTATTGAGATTTTAACAATAAAGGACCATTCATATTAAAACATGAGCATTATAAGTTCTTTCTGAAACAATATGAGGCTAGTTTTTATTACATGTTTAGCATATAGAAATATGAATCATATCTTATGATATAATACCTAGCCCTACAGTGGGTGTATGAAATAAAAATTTATACACACAACAAAAATATATCATGATATTTTTGTACATACCGAACACACCCCTATATAAAAACTTTAATATGCCATAATTTATGTTATAAAAGTCATTTTTATGCTATAAAAGTGACATGCCGAACAGGGCCTTATTCTATTTAAGATTGCTAGCTTGATGTGAATTTGATATTCTTCTTGGCTTATATTACCCCCGTGCCTGCCAACTGCATATACCCCCCGCCGTTTTCGGATACATATGGACCCACCGCACACACCAGAGGGATCATACTTAACACCAGGACGCCCCAGCTTTCCTACGGTATTTCTTGCATACGAGGTGAAGGATCGTCTCATACAGGTACCCACCTCCAACGGTACCCTCCGGCCCCGGCCCACACTACCCCGAGCGGGCTAAGAGTGTCCCGTATCATGATACATTCTACAATTGGAATTACAAGTATCATACCCACATCATCATCATGCCAGATATCCGGTACAATTGCCCAACTCCAACATCTCAGGCTGCATTACTTGGATCAGTACTATACTCGAGCACACCACTGTACAACAAAATACAAAACTCATATATCGCGGAAACAGGAATCACTACAGGGCCGCGCACTCCTTCGTTTGTACTTGTACTTGTACGAGTCCAAGTATCCTCCCCTCCCATATGGTACCTCGAAAGAAGCGAGGAGTAGTACAAACCAAGCTTTTTTGATTATGTGACACAAGTAAAATTTCAAGTTATCATACAAATTTCAAGGTTTCCCGGCCCGGATGGCTACCAATCACGTGATGCCCTCATCGCCAAGAAGGAGTGCAGGAAGGTGAGAAAACCGTGGGGTTTAGGTGACCGGTTGTCAAAACAAGCGCTGGGCGCGATAGCGGCCGCAAAGGCTTGGCGAGCCTTAAATTTTCCGTTGACCCCACCTCCTTTCCTTTGTTCTTACTTTTTCTTCTACTCTTTCCCTCTCGGTGTGGTGTGGGAAAGCCTAAACCTGCCAACGCACCTTTATCCTGGTTTTCTCTGCTTCCTTCCTTTACTTCTTCCTTGCTTTTGGCGCAGTTACGAGGGAGAGGCTATTCAATTCGTTCTCTGGTCGAGGGAAATAAAAAATAATATTGGCGGTAAACTCCGCCGGGGGGAATCTCGGGGGCGAGAGAGAGAGGTTTTGCTATCATAATAGAAAAAAGATAAAAACAAAAGAAATATAAAAAGCAAAAAATGATTGAGGGGGTTAAACTAGCTCGTGGCCAAGGTGGCGTTTTGTCTGAGTTAAATGTAACATCGCTTCATGATATGAATCACTCGGTGTTGTGGTCACTGGTGGTTCTTTTGGCAAGAGGCGATTTTCCGGAACAATGTCGCCATGTTGCCTGATTTTAGAGATTGGGGGAAAGCTAATTTTGCTTTTTTAGGGATATCGCATTGCTCTCGTGGAGGTTCTCTCTCTCTCTTTCTGTTTTCCCCCACTCCTTCATGTTACAGATTCTCGAACTGTTATGGAGCTTCCTACTCGAGTAGGCTCAAGTGGAGAATGCCTTGTGGTGGTTATGATGAGAGCTAATGATATGAGCCAAGTTTGATCACGGCCCTTCAAAAAGACCCCTCGTGTTCTTGTCTTGTCTTGGCCATGTCTCACCCATGACCCGCATTAACCCGCCCCACTCCACTCATTCGCGCTCACTCATCCACTGGACTGATGAACATCCCAGACGTCTTCGCACAAATCATACCGAGCCCAGCTTCCTCCACGGGTGGAAGGAATGGAGGAAGGTCAAGCCAAGGCGAGCCCGCATGGTCACATATGCATCAACTCGATTATTTTTAACTTGTTTGCTTTTTCCTTTGCTTCACTTTCACTTTCGTTTTTGCCTCAGATCATTTCAGCCTCCATGGATCTCCACCCCCTCATCGAGCATTACTCATTCTCATTGGATCGGGCTCCATAATATGTGGAAATTCCACCTTATATATCATCGTCGCCCTCGCCCAGATATAATTAGAGAGCGTGACAGACAGTTCTAAAAGTGAAACGAATGTGCTTGCGCTAGCCGACTAAATTTTCTGCAATGGGATTGTGCTTTTCTTGGTGCGTCACTACCAAGGGGAACGCAGCTCCAATCCAACAGCTTGGGCACAATACTCGTATTTTGTGCTCTTAGATTTTTGGGAACTCTTACTCCAAGTAGATTTTCCATCAAGTCAAGCAGTCGCTTGTTTATTACACTTAACGCCTTCTTAGCTTGAGCTAACTTAGCATAAGAGCAGGTTTTCTCTGGCACACTCCCCAATGCTCTCCCAGCGAAAGGCCGTCACATATAACCAGAGCCATTCCCTTGATGGTAATGTGATGAAATTGCGAATATAGTACCACACATCCGATAACATATCGCTAATACCAGTAGGGCACAGGTGGTTTTTAGAGCTGTTTGCATGTGCAATCGCAGAAATCACGGAGGAGCGGCAATCCGAGAGGAAGGATAGAGAGTATCACCGAGACCAAAGAGAATGTTGCGAGTAATTTATACTCGTACCCTCAGCTCGTTTAGCCCCGTCCGTCTACTGGTACTTGTACTCACCCGCCGAACCGTACTTGTACCACCTGGGTCAATACACCTAGGCGTCCAAGGGGAGTTGATGCATGGTAATGTCAATAAAACATTTCTGCCTGTGGGAGCCAACTTTTTATTATGCTATCACTGCACAATACGTATTGTACTCAGCCAACCAGGAGCCCTCCGGGTGCAATAAATCTCCCTTTTCGTTCCTGCCAAGGCGGTGGCGATATCCGATCAAAATTGAACGGAGAGGCTGCCGGTATTCGCAGCTGCCCGGAGTACCGTCGCACATATTCTATCATGGACGGAGCTCGGAGAAGGAAGGACGTAAGTGGGGTATTATATTTTGCCGAGCCTAATATCGGGGATAAGCACCGCCGTGCGTTCCTATTTTTTTGCTCTTTCTTTACGTTCCGTGTTGATGCTCGAAACATGAGGCTAAGCGCTTGTGTGCCTTCTCCAGAGGGTTGCAGAGTCGAAAACGGGCCAACAGGATTGGCCCGTGTGGCGCCGAGGTTGTGTGCTTCGCGGTCTACGAGTAGATTGAATATCTAGCCAATAGCACGTTTTGTTTATTCCTCAGTTCTTTTGCACGAACGAACGTTCCTACGTTCTAAATTTGCAGCGCCAAAAGACAGTTGCAGTGCTGATCTCTCCAAAAGCCGTTTAGAGACGTGGGTGCCGTGGTGATATGGTAAGAACGCACTCTGGTGCATAACCTTGATAATGCCTCTGCGCGCCATAATAATGGATCCAAGAAGACTTCGCCGCTGCACCGCGCCCGTCTTCTCCCAAACTAAGTTACCATGGTGTGTGCGAAATCTGGCCTAATAAGCTTATCGATTATCTCAAGTGGATCGTTTAAGCTGGTTCCCATTTTGGGCACATGAGAATGAAAGGATGCCGATAGTGGTACTGTCCTTGGGCCTTTAGCATACCCGAGTACAAGCATCCAACCCTGGTGCTCCGGATGCCCCGGACCCGATATCAAGCTCTCACCCTATTGCTACGTCGACGCCTACCGTATCTTGCTATGCTATGCCATGCCTTGTCTTGCCATTTCCATTGCCACCTCGGCTAGCGGCAACACTGTGCTCGAGTACCACAACTGTATTACGAGTTTGCCTGCCTCTCCTTCCTCGTATTAGTCTCTATATTGTACGGTACAAGGTCCGGCAAGAAGTTATGGAACAGTTATTTAAGGTTTACAGGCCGGATATATCCCTGTCTGTTCCGGTTAAATGGTTCCTGCTCCTGTATCTCTTGGAGCCTGCTATCTCCGCCAGTCCTGTGATCCCTGGATTCTGAAGCCGAAGGTCCTGAGAAGGACTAGCCTCTTCCTGAGATAGTACCGTACAAGGTCCGGGAAGAGGCTATCGAAGAGTTGTTCGAGGTGACACAGCCAAATATATCCCTTTCCATTTTGGCGAAAAGTTCCCCCCTAGACTATCTCTTAGACTGGTGAAACGGTGGAAAGTTTTATGCCACCCTCTGGGTGTCTGGGACATGGATTACTAAGGTACTCGCTCAGTATTGTTCAGTGATGATCAGCGTAAATACAATCATATTACTAATATTAGCTATAGTCTGGTGTTTGCGCACGCGCGAATTTGTGGTAACAAAAGATGTTTATTAACTTGCTGCAGACACAGAGGGTTGTATAAAAATTTCCACCGTTTCACCAGTCTATGAGATAAGATTAGCAAGGTGGATATATTAGATCCCATTAACTGGTACTCTCGATTATAATATTAGCTTGTCAAATTAAACCTATCCTGGGGTAACGGAGTGGAGGGATTGTGGGAGATTTTCCGATGGGGAGAGGGTTTTCGGTGAGCTTAGAGTTATTCAGACAAGACAGGTGAGGGCTAGGGGAAAATGGAGAAACCTGGAGCTGGATCGGGATGGAAGCGGAGCGCAGGCCCGCATGAGCCCGGGTGATAGTGATGGTATGATACTTGTGATATAATAAGGAGCCTTGCGGTGCGGAGACGGATCCGTCTTGGAAAGAAAAAGAAAAGGGCGAGAGAAAAGGGTTAGGAGCGCAGGAGAGAGACGGCGGCCGGTTATGAGCGGACTTGACGCGATGAGGACCAAAACCCTTCCCTATGGACTAATGATCATGATGAAATCTGCTAATGGGGTTATGTGATCGGGTCAACGCGATTCTCTTGTAGTCTGTTATCTGGCTTATACGGTCATGGAGAGATTGAGAACACAAGTGGTACGTATGAGGTTGGGCTACGAGTAGTGATCAAAGGAGGGCTATCGATTTTATTGGTCTGCAGTCGCACCCGCATCTGGAAGAAGGTTAGCGCAAAATCCGCCAATGGTTGCAAGGTCTAAGGAGGACGAACAATGCCCTATCTCAGTTTCAGACACTTGGTGTCGGATACAAGTATTGGATTCCCTATAATCGTGAGTGGTAGTACTCCCGTGTATCCTTAATAGCCGGAAACTAAGGGCAGTAAAACAGGTATCGAGGAGATCGGGACATGAGGCTGTCTGGGTAGAATCACAATGTTTCCAAACACCTTAAAAAGTGCAATGTTGCAGTGCGTGATAGATTATGATTAATGACCGGAGGCTCACATTTTGGGACTTAACGAGAACGGAACAGATATATGGTGACAGATTGAATGAGAATTGGAGAGCCATTAAGAATCGTGATAGAATGAACTTAGGATAGCTATCCCTTGGACGGTGTGAAACAGTAAAATTCGCACCACACCTGCGCTAAACCTGGCATGGATGACACTATTCCAGAAAAAGGAAGGTCATCATGCTAGATGGCAACGTCAGCCTGAGGAATTGTGAGGAAGTCAGAAAGGATAGAATCTCAAGACACTGAGAGCCACCATGATGCCAAATAACCGTCGCGAACCTCTTGCTTCTCTTTCTCTCAATAAACAGAATGAGCGCATCATTCATCCCTGATATCAGCCACTCAGTCCTCCTATTGACCCTATCGCTAGGACATTACTGCCTTGGAAGAACTCCGAGATTACTGGGGTCCGTGTATTTGAGCTGTTTTGGGATTCTGAGGTGGTGAATGGTGTTAGTGGGGAGCACAAATGCCTATGCAAAGGAGAAGGGAGGGGGAGATGGCTGTTTGGGGAGGCAAATTGCTACTGGTGGCGGGTTAGAAAATCCTATTGCCAGAGCGCACTCTCGCCGGTGCCAACCATGAAAGAAGGTTACCACACCTGAAATCTGAGTTTTTCTTGGGCTTCTGATCTATATGTGAGCAAAGGGGGAGAGGGGTCGCCATGGGTTTTGGAGATGAGCACTCAGAGGGGAAAAAGGAGTATTCCAAGCAATGAGCCTACAATGCTGTAGTTAAATCAAGCGATACCTGCATATATCCGACCCAAAGCTACAGCTATCTCACTCTGAGTGGTTTCAGAAGTTGGAGCCACCAAATGGAATGATTCGATCTGGTTGTCAACAGTTCTATTTTCCGGCCTCAAGTGTCATGGTCAATGAGATGATGATAAGACTCGGGAGCTGCAGTTATCATACCTACCGAATGCCTAGCAAGCCAATCACTGAGGGCTATAAGGTGTTTGCATTATGCGATATTGGCTATACCTTTGATTGGATATTTGCATCATGAGTAGACTCCAGTTCTGGCTTGAACTTGCCGACAGAGCTTACTCCTACTAGCTTGCCCGGTACATTCGGACACTTTAATTTCTACATGTACAGCTACTTTACCTACCAACAACTATTGGCCAAGCTTAGGGACCTCGGTATCGGAGGTTGTGGCACACCATCGTGAGTAGATCAGGGTTTCCACAAGAGCTTGATGATAAGCGAAAAAACATTGCATGGAATGAGGTTTCTGGTGGGGCTGTGGATTTGGCAGGAAAGGTGCTTGCTCTCCAGTGACAAGCAAATAGTGCAGTGCACTTTTTAAGCACAGTTCATACTCTGGAAGCTAAGGTAATCTCTGAGAGGAAAAAGCAACAATATACAAGAAGCAACAGTCCTGCTATCCGTCGTGTATTTGGTTCCCATGAGCGAGTCAATATTCCAATTCCTGCTATTACCGATGAGTACAATCAGTTTAAAGTAGGAGTGGATCTAGCAGACCAGTATCGAAGGTATTATTTCACTCAATTGAAATGCTTCCAGAACTAGTCTCCGATCTTCTATTGGCTACTGGATACTACAGTCATTAATACCTGTCTATTAATATCCCAACTACCTACCGCCACCCCAACTCCCTCAACTACCTTGTCACCTGCTTTCTTATCTAACTTCTCTCCTGGCCCACCCTCGCAGAATAGATCATCGCAGGTCTTTCGTGAAGCTCTTGCCGAATCAATTATCAGCATATATGGGTAGAAGTAGCAAAAACCTTGGAACTCAGACTATAAGTGGAAAACTTCCTCTCGCCTGTATCGTAAACTTCAACAGTGCATATCGTTTTCATCTCACCATGGCCCGAAGGAGGACCATACACTCTCTAGGATCCGGGATCCCACCTTGTCACAAATTGTAACTAAGCAAGGCAGATTTCACATGACTAATACTTATTAGTCATAAGATATGTTCGTTTTAGATTATGATGTCACTTGACTAATAATTCTCAGGTGACCACAAGCTTGCAAGTAATCGTTATCTTATGATTGGTTGATGGTTTCATAACTCACGATTGTAACGTCATATGATGTAATGACTTTTGCAGATGACTGATATTAGGAGTCATAGGTTTCACACAGGTGACTCACTTGAGCACATGACTTGGTTTATGGGTTATGATTGGTTAATGGTATGTTGCGAAGTGAATCATAAGAGTCATCTGATGGATTTCAAGTTATGACTCACCATGAGTCATAACGATTATGTTATATGAAGCGATGAGTCACCAGGGTTAGGGTTGTGGGAAGATGCTTATAATAGGGGCTTGGGTTCGACCAGGAGATAGGCCACGAACCATTGCAACAACACCTCCAGCGATTGAAATCTCAACACCACGAGAAATTATCCTCACCCTCCCCCACCCCTCTCTCTTCTCCTACGATGGCTACTGCCTAGGAGTTGACTTAAGCCATTTTTCTCCTCTTCTGGGGCCTGTTGGCCCCCCTCCTTGGGGTTCTCGTTCCCGTTCTTCGTTAACTCCCGCTCATAAAGTTCGGTTCTCCCCCTTACACCGCACTTGCTTTGCACCTCGCTTACCATTTGCACAGTCGGAAAGCTTCTCGCTTCATTCACGGTCGGCATCACAGTGTCAGACTCTCCGTCGAAGTAGGCCTCGATTTGCGGGGCTTGACCTCTGATGGGGAAAGCTTCAGTTAGTAACATTACGGTTTCGTCCCGGTTTCGTCGTCGTCCCAGAAGCCCTTGCTATGTCCCGCTTGTCGGCTGCGGCTAGCTTGCTCATGATCCTTCCTCCATCTTCCCCCCGGTTCTGTCCGCTTGCACTGTACTGCTAAATTCTACTCCCTGGCTGGCACCCTACTGCTCATCATCAGCGGGCACGCAACTCTCACGGTCCCCTGGTAAGATACTTGTTGGGATATCTTTGGTATTCTTTCTTTTGTTACACCGTTGCTATGAGGGATTTCCTTTGCAAGGTTTACAAGAAATTGGATTGTTTCCTTGGTTACGCAGATATGCGACTCATACTGGGGTATGAGTCGGGTGGCAAAAGGCTGTGTTAGGATTTCCTTCTATATAAGAGGGCTCCGCCCTCTATTTCCTTCATCTTTCTCGTCCGCTCCACCTCCAGCGATTGAAATCTCAACACCATGAGAAATCATCGTGGGAGTGTCTTCCGCCTCTGCTCTCCCTTGATGGCTTCTGCCTAGGAGTAGCATGCACCCGTCTCTCCCTTTCCTCTCTCTTGGGGCTCTGGCCTCCCCTCCCATGGGGTTCTTGATTCTATCTTCGTTTAAGCACGCTTGCGTTGATGTTTCTCCCCCTTACCCCGCACTTTGCGATGCGCCTTGCTTCGCGATTTGCACGCTCGGCAACCCTCATTCCATCGTCAATACAGGGTGGCTAGTTTGGGGCTATCGGTGAAGTAGTGGCCCTGGTGGCCGTGCTCTCTGGTATTGCACTCTCTGCTGAGTTGCTCGCTCGGTACGGTCAGCATTCGAAAAGTCGTGACCTCGTCTCCGTCCTCCATGTTCGTACTTCTTGGTTTCTGGCGAGCCTTCCTTCTCCCGCTTCCCACGCCTTAGATCCGCTTGCACCGTACTCCTACACCCCAGCTGGCACCTTACTGCCTACTCCTCCTTCCCTCTCCTCGGGTTTCCCTCTTGTCCGGGATCCTCTCCAGTAGTGACGCTCTCTCTCCTGTAACAAGGGACCATATGAGGGAAGCGGTAATTTCGTCCGGTCGGCCCTTGGTCTATCCATTGTAGCTGGTGTTACGGGGTAGCTAACACGGTAGAATTCCGAGCTAACTAGGCCAAAGATATTCGAGACAACGGATAATAGTCAGGAAGGCTCGTAGGTAATAATTTGGTAAAGGTAAAGTAAAGAGTAGTCAAATATCAAAGAGTTAGAATATAACTCGATAACTTGTTATATTGTTAAGGTC
>Ga0307517_10002951_pt1:17500-26876 | contig 26876 bp, 36 predicted proteins | sample 23_EM_MG_FD_194515 | JGI IMG/M metagenome (GOLD analysis project Ga0307517, IMG submission 194515) | Populus trichocarpa ectomycorrhiza microbial communities from riparian zone in the Pacific Northwest, United States - 23_EM | ecosystem: Host-associated > Plants > Roots >... | reverse complement strand
ATCGGGTACGTTGCGCTCAGGACTCGCGACGAGCGCATGGAGTTCAAGGCGTCGTACGCTTACCACAAGCACCCGCGCCAGCGATTCCCTTGGGATGTCGCAACGAGCACGCTTTGCAAACTGAAGGCTGCCTCCACACCAGGAATATCTCGAACGGTCGTCCAGTACATGCACGACGCAATGAGGGTCACGGATCATGGTCGACGTCGTTAGTTTCCCCCTCCCCCTACTTCAATTTCTATCCGTTTTCGTTGTGCTTTTATATTTGCCGGGGTCTATATCTTCTTGTTGTTCGTTATGTTGACATATTGCTGTATATCTCATGTTGTTTTCTCATTTCGATCGTAGCCATGTTTTTGTCATTGTACATCCCCAACGATTTAAATCATTACACGATAGTAATACGCACATACATACACGCGGCTCTCTCGGTACGGTTACTCGCACTTGTGTTGAACAGATAGCAACCCGTTTAACTCCTGGACCCGGGCCTCCCAGTTGTCGACCTCCTGGAGTTTCGAGCGAAGCGTCTGGATCTCTCGATCGATGCCCACACGTTCCTCGGCAGTACCGATCCTTGTAAGCGTGTAGCTTCCGGTGCCATCGCCGGAGAGCGTGAGAAGTTGAGTATGATATTTCATCAAGGATGGCCTGGGAGACTAAGTCAGCTCAGTGACGGGCCAGATGTGGACAGAAGGCTTAACCGGAGCGAAATTGTGATCAAAGTGATCCCTAAAGATTTTGCGTGCTCGTACATACTCCCCTCGACATCGCTGGATACAGCACTCGTGCATTCTGGATACTCGTGAGATGTTTGACACGGGTAGAGGCGCTACGAGAACAACATACCATCAAGGATTGCGAACTTGGGACGATGGTAGAACACACGAGCCATGCCCATCTGGGTGTGACATGTTAGGAGCAGGTGTGAAGTAAAATGTCCGAGAGATAGCGTACGCGTTGCTTCTCCCCTCCGCTGAGCACGTCTCTCCACTCCTTCCTCGCTGACCAACCACCCTCACGGACAGGGAGGTAAGCCAAGTGGGCGGCCGAGAGTATTTCCATGAGGTCTGCCTCGCTCTTTCCGCTCTCCTTAAACACAACGTAGGAATGGGGGTAGATCATCTGGTCCAACAGGGTACCCTCGACCATATACACCCGTTGGGGAACAACGAAAACACCCATCCCGCCATTGTCACTGACAGGTCTTCGAACTTCACCTCCCTCCTGTGCTGGCCACAGCCCTGCGAGAACACGAGCGACGGAGGTCTTTCCAACGCCATTACTCCCGGTGATCATGAGATGATCGCCTTCTTCCAGCTTGAAGGACAGATCCCTGACAAGAACCAGTTCGTTACATGTAGGTGTGTAGTGTTCGTCTTCATTATCGGCAACCGCTGCCGTAGGAACCTTGACATCCACATGTGACACCTCAACGGAGGCGGAGTCTGACGGAACAGGTAGTGAAGGAAGGTTATGCAGTGTCGAAAGAAGGGTGTAGAGACGGGTTGTGAGGCCCGCAAGCTCCAGTAGATCCTTGTACGCATACATCAACCTTCCTGCAGAAGGAATAAGTCAGCGAGGCGAATGTGATAGTGAAGAGTACTACCTCCAGCATCTGCCAGGTTCAGAAGCAACCTTCTTGATGAAATGTAAGCTATCGCGGTGTCAACAGCCACAAACGCGTACAGAGGCGAAGTCGTTACGCACTCTCTGTTCTGTCCGCAACTTGGTTGTCCACACGACCCTCAGTAGGACCAGTGGCCTGGACGGCGACGTGCCTCTTCCGTCGTGTGAAAAGGTAAGGGATGGCGATGAGAACGTAACCGGCAGCACTCCAAAGGTACTTGATGACGTAGTCCTCAGTCCACTCGTAAGCTATTCGAATCTTGTAGATCGAGTTGATGTGCTTGATAAGTTGTAAGTATGCGCGCCAGAGAATTTCCTTCTCCCGCTTTCCCCCGGCATAGAACCTGGCACTATTCAGCCGTGAGCGAGGAGGACCAAACTATGGATACTTACGCAATCTCCTCGGCTTCTCGGTCAATACGGCTCATGCCCGCTCTGTATTCACCTTCCAGTCGGGCTTCTACTGCGGCGAGTCTTCCAAATGCTGGTGTCACAGCCTTCAAAATAGCTGCAGTGGCATAATAGGTGAGTGCCAACATGGCTGATCCACGCAGACCGAGTGTCCGGGAGAGCTGAGATGTAAATAGTACGATATCCAAACCGGGTTTGAGGAGGTTGCCACTATGCGGGTATCTTTGAGTAGGTTGCAAGCACTTAGAGACACCGTGACTGACTATAAACCACTAAGGGCATCACAGAAGGAGTTGACGTCGCTCGTGAGATACTGAACAACACCATCTAGGGCGAGTCGATAATAACGGAGATTAGGATGTGAGGAGAGGTACAAGTCGTGGGTATATCGTGATATCCGGGTCCGTGATCTGAGTGACAATTTCGATTGAAGATGCCGTAGCTAGAACCAAGCGTCAGCGACGAGTGAGGTGGTAGGATGGATCCCGGGGCGTACCATGGTATTGGTGTATGTACTTGGAATTGCGAGCATAAACCATAACCCGATCCCCTTGAGGAATCCTTTGCCATCAGCACTGACCTGCAGGCACGGTAAGCAGAAACCTTGGGGTGTTGAAACGAAATAGCACACCAAGTCTCGGACGATCCTCCCATCCAGTCTCGCAACGGCGACACTTAGGACCGTGCGCAGCACAAGGAAGGTCGAGTGGAGAACCAGTATAAACACCTCCTTCGACTTCCATGACGGGAATGCAATACGAAGAATTGCGAGAAGCTGACGAAGGAATACAGCATCGACGCTGGGCTTGTGCGACGGAGGTACCAGCGGAAAGTTGCTCGCGTTTGCAGCCAGTTCTTCGGGAGAGATTGGTCGGATGTTAATCTGTCCCGTGTTCAACTCGCGATTGCAGGTGGCCAACTGTAAACGATGCTCACCTCGGAGGTCCGGCCGCGATATGTGACGAATACATTCTTTGTACCATCTGGATTCTTGCGGTATAGTTGCTGCCTAGCCTGCTCGAGCTCCTCGGGTGTTGGTTTATTGGCGCGGGCCGCCTTCTTCAAGGCAGTGAACACATCGCGTGGGCCAGTAATCAAGCGAGACCGGAGCAACAGTGCGGCAAACAGAAGCGTGAGCAGCGGGCGGTTCTGCTTTAGATCCAGAGAAATGAAGTGTTTTGAGAAGGCAACCATGGTTGCCAGAATATAGAGCTCCCACCAACCACGGAGGCAGAAGATGAAACTTTGAAGAACTGGTGGGCGGAATGGACACGATCGAACTTCAGTTGTGGATGAATCATGTGAATACGTCCTTTTCCCACGTTTGTATCCCCCGGCTATCTGCTGTGAAGTCATCCATCCTCACGATTTCAAGGACACCGATGGTGGGAAAGCGAAGGGTCATCTCGAGTCATGGGCGAAAACGTGGTGACCAGAACTTCGAGACCTTCCAACGGTACCGGCCATATTTTCATAATGCCGTGACGAACGGTCATCGATCCGCCCAGCGATAAGCCCGCGCCCGTTTCTTTAGCAAAAGTCCAGAGCAGGACTCCGGACAGTGTGCTATGTACCCCACGTTTTCTAACTGCCGTCGCTAGCACTTGGCCTAAACCCTGATAACTGTGAGGAATGCACCGGCGTCAATCACACGAGACAGTATCCGAAGAGAGTTGACGTGATGAATAAAACCCGTCACAGGTCCCTATTTTTCGGCAGTGCGAGGGTTGTCCCCAGCTTCCTCCGCTCGGGAAGAGCGACAATGTCGACTCGTGCATTGAGCAACCGCCCTGCTCTCCAGGGCACCAAGGTCCGGAAGCCTCTCCAGACAATCTCCACAAACCTCAGCCACTACGATCGCTCGGACCCCTTCGCCGCTATCAACGGTCTTCGGAAGTTGCTCTCGTTGCTCCCCACCAAGTTCGGAGGATGTCAGTACAAGATGACCCCAGAAGAACACAAACTCTCCATGCACCTGTTGATGATCGTGGAACCCTTCGTCGGCGCGACGCCCTCTCGTCGCAACATCTCTCGCCAACCGACGGAGATCTTGGATAACATCTCGTTCTACGTGGACTCGAAGCGCGATCTGCTGTCCCTGGGATTGACCTGTCAAAGGATGCACAGCGTCGTGTTCCCCCGTCACTTTGATTACCGCGTCGTCAAGGCCAAAGTCAGCTCCATAAGGGTATGGAACCACCTTATTGTCCACCGCGGCTTGGCTCGTCACGTCAGGCGTTTGGAAATTATGGATGAAAGGAGCCTCGAGTCGGAGATCATCCCCTCCGGAATTATCACCACCGACACCGACGTGGAGAGCACGGACGATGAGTTGGAAATCCACGCGAAGCAGGAGAAGTTACTCGTCTCCGCAGTCGCAAGGATGCACTCCCTCCAATCCTTCAAATGGTCCTGCACTCATTCACTCATTTCGATTGCAACCCTGTGGCCCACTCTGCTCAAGTGCCCCCAGCTCGGCTTCGTCGACCTCAACGATAACACCATGTTCTTGCCGCTGGAAGACCAGGACTCCGAAGAAGAAAGTGGCAGTAACCACGCAAAGAAGACTCCAGTTGTGCGTCCGCACCTATAATACGACCGCTTCTCACACTCATCAGGAAATTTCAGCTCATGGAGATGACCACCGTTTCTGTCAAGTCGATCAAGAGTTCCTACGGTACTACGAAACGCCCTCAACTTCTTCGCATCTCTGAATTACTCGCGAGCTGCCCCAACTTGCAGGTACGGCTACGCATCCTAAGAGTTTTTAAGAATCTGACCCTGCAGTAGAATCTCGACGTAACGTATACTAGCCCCCGTGGTCCCGGTTTCGCTCGTCCTGTCGCGGATGACTTCTACTTGTGTGGACGTTGGAAAGACCTCACCTCCCTCACTCTCACCAACCTCTGGTGCACGACTCAAGGTCTCGACTGCCTCGCCACATTTCTTTCTGCCCACAACAGCCTCGAGACACTCCATTTCGAGTCGACTGTCGCCAGCATCACCACGCTCGCTACCCTCCTCCCGCACAACACCCTCCCTCGCTTGAAGGAGCTTCAGTCGAACCGAGAATTCGCCAACGCCATCTTATCCTGCAACTCGGATGCTCCACGACCATTGGAAACTCTCAAAGGCATCAAGCTGAGTGGGTCTGAGTGGGATCGAACTTTCTTCGCGAACCTCGCTCGTGCTGGCGGCAAGATATCTCGAATCGAGTTGGCGGGTTGGAACGAGATGGAGGACCTTCGTAAGCTCCTCGAGTGCGTTCCCAAGCTATCCTGGCTGGATGTCGGAAACCGCGGCTCCTCCGGTCCCATTTTGAACAAGGCTGCTAATGTGTATAATGCCGTAAGCGTTGTTTGTTGATGCGCTCCCAGTCCCCGCAATACTGAAACGGTAGCTAGAACGAGTGGGCAACAATGCTCACGCTCGTCCCAGAGATAACAACATTCTATGGTGTAAAACTCTTCCAACAGGTTCCGATTGTTCCCATAAACGAGAAGGATCCTATCCTCGGCGTATCTGATCGCAGCAAAGTCAAGAAGAACGAGGAAACTGCATCCCTCCTCGCATGGAAATGCCCAAAGTTGAGAAGGTTAGAACACTGGGAAGAAGGAGGATCCAAGGTCATCGTTTTGTTGCGCGGAGGTGGCGAAGTCAAATACCAGGTCCGCCGTATTAAACCGGAGAACAGGAACAACCTGTCCACCCAGTAAACTTGTATCGGAATGTATGTTTTACTTGTCTTTGGAAGTCGGACTATGTGCTGCCCTGGAATCGCAAAAATCACGATCGTGTATGAATATGGACCAATGGCGTGGAAATGCAAAGTTCCTATTGCGTATGCATACAACAACGTAGTCGTCCCATCAACAGCTCCCAACACAGGGCCACTTTCATGACAACGTCTCCTACCAAGGGAACGAAATCTAATTGAAGGTGCTTGGGCGGTTAGCGACGAAGGTGCTGCGACTCTTCCGTACACGGTGGGCAAGGGGGAAACGGAGACCCGGGACAAGCAGTTGCTTGATGTATGGGCGACGAACATCCGCGGCCTTCTCAATTTCAACAACCCGGAGGATCTAGTGACATCGACGCGTTGTCAGTCAGTGCCTTCCCATCGAAAGGAAGTTCCAAACGAACGTGGATCGAGCGGAAGCGAGCACGGTGCCTGGCAGCCATGTCTTGGTAGAGGCTCTTGACAGCGTCGGCACGAGAGAGCTCACGGAATTCCTTGTACATGTTATGTGTACCGGAACGCGAGTCGTAACGGATCCAGATGCCAAAGTTCTTGACCTTTACGGGCCTCCTTTCGTGGATCTACATCAAAAGGCCAAACGCAATGCGAAGTGCCAGCGTATGTATCGTCAGTCCCGTCCGTCTGCCACTTGGACGGCTGCATGGGAAACATACGGCGGTGACGCCAATGATCTCACCATTGGCCTTTTTAACCTTCTTCAATTGTCTGTGGGTGTATCAACACTAGTTCAGACAGTTTATCTTGGGGATAAACGCACCTCAGGAAGTACCAGAAACGGGATTTGGCAACGACCTCATTTAGCGCGAAGATGCGCATGCGGTAGATCTTGGGGGTGGGATCCGCCTCGGTGGGTAAGTGACGGCCGACGACTTGGTACTCTGAGATGGCCATCTGCGTTGTCCGTCAGAACCTCTCGCTCCCAAAACAACGAGAAATGCGAACGTTTGGCGGCGATTGTCTTGAGGATGGTGGGGTATTGATTAGTGGACGAGTTGAGAAACTGTGGCTGACCTGCTATACAGTTGATTCCCACGGTTGCACCTCTTCGTTGTGGGTCAGGTGATGGTGTGTATGGTACAGATTGGCGTGCGAAATGGCCAACATGGGAAAATTACTGGTACAGTTCTACTACTCGACAACCATTGCAGCATCTATTGTCTCATCGACGTTGGTCAATGTCGGTTTCGTTGAGAACAAAACGTCCTTGAGAACCTGGGCGATGAGACCATGCTGCGCCTCCACAGCAATTTTCGTGCTAAGGGTTGGTCAGCTTCGGCGTTCAATCGGGTCATCTGAGGATCGGGCCCTCACCTGTCCCTCACGCTTTTCGTGAGTTGATTCTCTTCTTTCTTCTTCTCTTTCTCGTCCTGGACAAAGGTCGGTATGGTTGTATGGGAAGGAAACACTGATTCAAACCTTCGCAGGCTCTTTATTGTCCTTGAGTGCTGGTGCCTGCGCACGGGTACTAGCGACCACTTGCTGAGCCTTGGAGAGTTTCTGGTGCAGATCATTCAATTGTGACGCCGCATATGCTCGGTTCTATGGGGAACTCAATCTGAGAATGGATCAAGGAGAGAAACCAGAAACCAGACGCACGGAAATCAATGGGCTCTGACTAAGAGTATTAACCCAGTACTTGTTCCAAAGGAGGCCAAGAAGATGGGTGTCCAGGCTCGATGTGAAGATCTGAACGTCAAGCTGGTAATACTGGTTGGCATGTACGCCAAAGTCCTCGATTTTGTTGAGAGGGATAGATTGGTATTCAGACGCCGAAATATTGGGGGGCGTGTAGTTCTCTGGGTACGTGCGGAAGGCACCAATATCCACCTTGCCAGCGGAGATGGTACGGTTGGGGTCGATCTACACGAAATCAGGGAATGGATGAGGTACGAACTCAGTCTCCGCATACCACGACAGCAACGAATGGGTCTTGGAACTTTTGGTTTGTCATCTGGGTGTTGACGTCGATGCCGGACAGCCAACAGCCATATCCGGGGTGTGAGTGATACCACCCAATCGCGTTCTCGACTCGGCCGACCTGGTAATGGATCAGATACTGCAACAACGTCCCAATGGTAAGGAGCCCCACTCGTTCACTCTCCGTGAGATACTGAACCATGTACTCGTTCGCCTCGTTCGCGGCGTTCACTCGAGTCTCTGTTCCTTGAACCGGCAAAGCGAAGGAATCCATGATGACCAGCGTATCCCCCATGACCTTCCCTTGCATAAGTCCCATAATTTCGTATGGCACGCCTGATCGTGCATGAATGACCTGAAGAATATGATCAGCGGTGTTCAAATAAGCCAGTTGTAGGCGACACACCATCTTGATAATGGCCACTGCGGATATCTTGCATGCTTTAAAGTAATGCGGACTATACTGATTCGTCACAGCCGTAACAAATGTGTCAGATGGATAAAGGCACGTACTCCTGTGCCCAAGGGGCCTCTCGATTGATCTGCTTGTTCGCCGCCTCATCGAATCGATATATCTCGTCTTGGGGCGAGATCTCGAGAACATCATTCTCAATAGAGAAGGTTTGCAACGCCATTTTTGAAGAGCCCGCCATCGTTGACTAGGAGAGATGCGGGGACTGAAGGGTTCTCCTTTGCAGAAGGGTGGGTGGAGGGTGGTGAGGCGCTTATCAGACAGTGGCACGGGTGCGTCACGATCGATTCTCGGTACTGGCAACTTGTCTCGACGCCTGACACACGGCTCCCTCGAGGTTCGGATGCTACTAGGCAGTTTCTTACCTTCTGTTCTAGTCTATTTCGTCTACGCGCATCTACTGCAAGATAGCATGGAACTCGAGCCGGGAATGATGTCTGTAACCGGATCGGGGGTCGATATTGACCATCCGGGTCACCTTCCGCTGGATATCGAGAACTATCCCATCGCCCCATCCACGCTTCAACTCGAACAGGTACACATGTTCATCAGGCATGGTGCGTTCTGGCGGGATCTCTTATAATTGCTGTCTCACAGTTTTGTACAGGTGAACGCACGCCGGTGGGCGTAAGGATGTCTGAGGCGCCAGCGCATATACCATCCGCTTGGCTTTTGTGTAAAGAAGGCCGCAAATTTGAGGCTGCTGTCGCAAACCTCACGGGTTCCAGTACACTACGTATTGAGAGAGTTGTGGAGAAGGAAGGTGGATCGTTGGAACCCGGAGAATGGTAAGCATAACAGGTCCTCCATACCGTTTTGACCCTTCATCCAGTCTTTGGATCTTCCCGGGACTGTGGTTGATGGAGGATTCTCGACCCTTCATTGAAGACCGATCTCGTTTATTCTCTGCAGTCTCCTTGGAGAGCTGACCGATGTCGGTAGAAAGGTACGGCTCCTCCCGATCAACCACGCAACGTGGAAACTAAGCGTCACCCTCTAGTCGACGTACAACCTCGGCACCGCACTGCGAAATCTATACGTCGAAAAGTATGTTCATCCCCCCCCCATGGAGTAAAACTAACTTGAATCACAGGCTTAAATTCTTACCGGATGTTGTCCAGAACGACTCCGAAGTGTACTTTAGGTCAGTAACGACTTGGCATCTAGTGGTCGGGTGAGTGTTGATG
>Ga0307517_10002951_pt1:0-12500 | contig 26876 bp, 36 predicted proteins | sample 23_EM_MG_FD_194515 | JGI IMG/M metagenome (GOLD analysis project Ga0307517, IMG submission 194515) | Populus trichocarpa ectomycorrhiza microbial communities from riparian zone in the Pacific Northwest, United States - 23_EM | ecosystem: Host-associated > Plants > Roots > Unclassified... | reverse complement strand
GTAACGTTCGTTACCACCCAGTTTTCAGCTGTTGTGGTCGGTTCTTTAAACGCGAGGCCGACTTTGTGAAGCACCGGGAAGCGAAATCAAACCACAACCACGAAGTGACCAGGAATACGTGAGGCTTCACTAACACCGCAACCTCCCCTGTGCAATACTACACACCTACATTGTATATTAACAGAATACACTCTGGGCACCTACATAGAGGCTACATTAAATTAGAGGGAGGAGGGAGGTCTTCAAGACCCGAATGATACATGAAGTTGGAAATCCGATTAACCGCATCAGCGTTCTATCAACGTTCAAACGACCTCAACGAAATTAGCGGGGAATGTTCCAGATCTACCGTCGACCTTTCCGGTCCACCTAGGAAGCAATCCAGTAAGTCGTTTGGTGGTGATTCAAAGAGACACCGGTACGTACCACGCATCCGCGGTTCCGGTCTTCTGAGTAATCGTAATGACCTGGCCCTTTGAGAAAGATAGGTCGCCGGGCTACAAGGCGAGTGAGCAGAGGGCTGTAATTTCAGGGTGTGATTACGGACCTCAACTGCGTTGAAATCAAACAGCGCAATCGCTCTTCCCACACCTTCTCTAGGAGTCAAAGGAGTGACCAGTTCTGCCTTGGGTGTGATAATAGGTCGGGTTAACATAGGTGAAGGTTCATCGAAGAGCTGTCCGTCGAGTTCGCTATCGAACGGATCCCCCGTGCTTGGTGATGGCTGAGCGAACGGCATCGGCATGGTGGGGCCACGAGAAGTGTTTGCAAATCGATTGTGCGGCGAGTAGGGGGCGCTATAGGTGTTCGCCCGAGTGCGATTTGCGCCAGACAAATCATCATCTGAGGCATAAAAGCCATCATGGTTAGAACCGAAGCTTCCCCGCGACTTTGGGCTTGGAATGGCACTGAGACTTAATCCACGATGGTGTGTTTGCCCGAACCGGTCGTCTTGCGAGTTGAAATCCGATTCGAAACGTGTCTCAAACGTGGAAGTGGCGTATTTGGCATCCTGATTGGCGAAGTCCCATGCGGGCTTTGATGGGAGGTCTTGTGTCGCGGGGGTGTTCCCGGGATCGTCGAAAAACGAGCCGCCAGACTTTGGTTCACCCCAATTCGAGGGAGGGAAGGGCGGAGGACCAGATTTCTTCTTCTTTTGCAACATCCTCGGGTGCTGTTCTCCCCCTGGATTCGAGTGGCCGGTGAACGCATACTCTTGCTCCTGCGCAGGTGAGTCGTCGATCCATTCGCGCTGACCCCCGCGGAACTTGGTACAAGCATCGAGAGTCTGATACAACGGTTGAGCCCATTCAGGTCGAGGAACCGCACCACTTAGAAGGCTCTTGACGGATACGTCCGAATGATACGCTAATGTATTCGCATCATGACGTTCTGCGATAACAGATCCCTCGACGGAAATACCTAGTATGGTTATCAGCGTCGCCGCTGGGGAAAAACGTGTTGTGGCTAACCTCCGAAAAGACCCTTCGTCTTACTATAACTATACCTGTTGATCGGGGAGTTATGTGGATCAGTTAATGAAAGAGGGTCCGAATACGAAGGGATCGAACATTGCAGCGAGTTTTCCACTTGTGTTGAGTGATCCAAGGGCTTCGCCATTGCGACCCAGAGGACCCAAGGCGATACTGAGATTCCCACCTAGCGTGAGGGATCCAGCAGCCATAAACGATTTCTAAAGTGACATTAGCGGGGGTCACGAGACAACGAAAGTGAGGATCCCTACAATTGCCTATAAGTGAACGTGTTAGCCTCGTGACAGATGTGCGGGATATTCGATGGACATAAAAGGCTTACGGATTGGGAGTTGAGTACAATCAGAAAGTCGGTCATCTCCGCACCGGCCTGAGTACCGACACCAAGGCCCGCAGTTCCTATAGCACTTGGGGCAGACCATGCTGCGTCCACGCCATGAGCATCCGGCCAAAGGTGATTCAAGATAACGAATGGGCGTACATCCATCGGGTTGCTTGGCCACTACGATCCCGCTCCCAGCTCGGGCAGAGAAGAGGAATCCAGCTTTGAATACAGTGAAGATAGCGAATCCTTTAGCGTTTTCAAGGACGGTCCGGGGGATGACCTGGGAGATGGCGTTGAGAAATGTGACCACTGTCCATATGCAAAAGAATGTACCCCATCGAGACCGTTGTTTCCATGATCCACGAAGGACTTGACTGCGTACGGGGAGATTAGATCTCTTGGCTATCTAGCGGGTGAGAGAGGAAAGACTCACATATTCTGGCTGCCTTCGTACATTCCTTGGGCAGAGGTTGGGGTAGCGGTGTATTCAACTTCATGGAGGGCGTGAGGCAAGGGTGTGAGGTCGTTAGATCATCCGGTTTCGCCGCATATTTCACCACTGCGGAAGCCACACAGGATGATCGGTTCGGCAACTCCCACCAAACCCTGAACCTGGGGCAGTCGTCACGTGGATATCAAAGTTCGTTTTGCTCACTTTCCAGTTCTTTTCCTCGCGGACAGAGAAGGACTACATCAGTACGAACTGAGATGGACGAATGCTTCGTTTTCGCTAGCAGCGCTATGCTCCCCAAGGCGATGATGGTCTTCTAGATAGTAGCGCAAGCCACATTACATTTTGTTTGGTTTCGTTAGCACAATTTTCTTCCGCACTGCTGCGCGTATCTATGATTACAACAAAGGTATTATGCATACTGCGCCGAAATGAGTAAAGTTACAGTAGTAATGAGTAGGTTCTAAAGGCGACCTAGGATGAAAGATTCGTAATCTCGGCCAAGGATAATGGTCGTCACAAGTGCTGGCTGGCTTATGAAAAAACTCGGGAATACCAATGCTAGTGAACGGAGGAACAACGGCCGGGGATGATGCGGGTGATGGTGTATCGAGGAAGGCAGTGGCGCAAACTACTCAGACGCGCTGGATGTCTTGACTAGGGATGCTCCGATGGATAAGAGACTCATTAGCTGGCTATACGCCTCCTCGGGGCTCAAAGTGGACGTAACGGTTGGGAGGGTCACAGTATCAGATGGCCCTCCGAGGGTTATTGTGAATGTTACCGTACGCGTCGGTGTTGGAATTGGTGGTGAGGCGGGGTCTGTCGAATTCAGAATCGGAAGTGGGATGGTTGGGTCCGGCTCATCCGTCGAGACTATCCCACCATTTCCGCCTGCACCCTTGATAATCGAGAGAGCATTTGATTCGGAAGTACACCCGACGAACTGAACTGATGGTCAGCGTCCACATTGTGTGGCAAAGTCTAGAACTGACCGTTCCCGGGCGTCGTATTGATGGAAGTGCAAAGCACTTGCGGCGTCCTGGGCATCGGGTCAGTTCCCACACGGAGTCGGCACAGATAGCACGCTGGCTGTCGATACAGGCAGTCTCCCCGTCTAAAATACATTTGTGACCAACTTTTCAATAGGGAGGAATTCTCGCTAATGCTCACCATTACACTTGTCCATGCGGGACATATTCTGGAATTGGGCGTTCAACACCTGGGCAGTTTGTGCATTCTTAAGGAGTGTGTCCCGGTCTAAGGCGGCCGGCGCGGAGAGAACCACCGTGAAAAGAGCGAAGAGGAACAAAGCAACAGGAACAACCATCGCCGTCGTCGTCGTCCACAGAAAATGCCGTCCTGCAGCAGCACCAGCTCAGAAGGGAAACGGGAAGGAATGCCACGGCATCGATGCATCGGTTCTTGTTATGTCTTTCCCCGGGGCACACAGCATGATAGGGCGAACAATGGCCAGGGACAGGAATAAGTTCAATGGCCCAGGACTCCGATCATGTCACTGATCGTTGTGGTTCACGTCCACTCAAAATCAAATAGGGTCTACAATGGGGGGTTTAGGGCAGTCTCGTAGACTACAAACTCTTTGTTACTCCGTTTCTTATCGGGATCAACACAACTTTTCGGACCCATCCTCCACCCTTCTCACCACCCACAATGGTGAGTATTTCATCCTCGCAGTCCCTCCCTGTCATCGTTTCGTTGTACGTTTCGCACCGCGGGGGTCGATTACGGATGAGTTTGACGATGGATGGAACGATTGTGGATGGATGAGCCTGATCATTTCCTTGTGACTAAACTGTTGTCCCAGACGAAAAAGCGAAGAAATAACGGTCGCAACAAGAAGGGACGTGGTCATGTCAACCCAGTTCGTTGCTCGAACTGCTCGCGTTGTGTGCCCAAAGATAAGGCCATTAAGCGATTCACCGTAAGGAACATGGTGGAGAGTGCGGCCGTCCGTGATATCGGCGAGGCCAGTGTGTACGTCGGTGTGTATTCACGAGCGATGCGCGCGGGTTGCTTCTGATTTACTGGGACAGACTACGTTGTACCAAAGCTGTATCTCAAAATTGCCTATTGTGTGTCGTGCGCTATTCACTCGCATGGTGTGTTTTTGGAAGTGGTGCCCGTCCTTGATTGGGAGGCTTATGGAATTTTTGGTCCCAGTTGTTCGTGTACGATCTCGCACGGGACGGAGGAATCGTGCTCCACCCCCCAGGGTCCGATGGAAGGACGGCAAAAAGGTGAACCCTGCCGTTGTTGCCGCGGAGGAAGCCAAGGCAGCTATAAAGGCAGCAGCGGCGACTTAGCTGTAGCCGATGCCCGTTGTTTTGTTGCACGATATTTGTACCACGCTTTCAAAGTTGCAATCAAAGGCTTTTTAAAAGAGAAAAGGAGGCGGCGAACGAGCCGTGAGTGATGGAGCCATGGGGAGCCACGGGGTGGGGGTGAGCGAGGTCCGTGCGTGCGCAACTTGGCTGTTGGTTCCAAACCAATTCAGGCGGAATGTAAAAACACACCCAAACTAAGCTCATCTCTTCTCCTCCCCCCGTTTTTTCCCTCCCATCCTCTCTTCCTTCAACCACCACCATGTCTGATACCGAAGGTACCAAGAAAACTGGCTATCGTATCGAATATGCCAACTCCGCAAGGGCAAAGTGCAAAGGCATGTCACAGTTCCGCTCACTCCGCCCCATCACAGTTTGCTCATCGTCGAACGCGTTTTTCAGGCCCCAAACCGTGTACAGGTATTTGCCACACCACCTTTCATTTTTCCACATTTTTGCTCATCGCGCACCTCGCGTCCATCAGGCACCACTCTCCCCAAGGGTGAACTTCGGTTTGGGTACGTTGATTCTTGGTCATCTCCCCACCATTGGTGTCTGATATACGTTCACCATAGAACTGTGGTTGATATTAAAGGCAAAACCTCGTTGTATGCGCCTCTCGTGTATGCTGTCCCACATCGATTAAACCATCTGACGCACCCAACTACAGCGTGTGGCGTCATTGGGGTTGCGTCTCTCCCAAGATCATCGAGAACGTCAAGAAATCCTTTGAAAGTGCCGAAGACCTCGACGGTTTCGAGGAACTCAAGGAGGAAGATCAGGAGAAGCTCAAGACCGCCTGGGAAGTTGGTCACGTAGCTGAGGATGACATTCCTCCTACTGCCAAGGACGACCTTGAGGAAGACAAGCCAAAGAAGCGTGCCTCTAAGAAGAAGAAAGAGGCTGACGACGATGAGGAGGAAGAGAAACCTAAGAAGGCCAGGGGAAGGAAGGCCAAGGTTGGCTGCATTTACTCATTCCTCTATAACGCGTACGAACCGCCTTTTTCAGGCCGCTGAGGATGGTGAAGAGGAACCTGCTGAAAAACCCAAGCCCTCTCGTGCTCGTAAGCCCAAGGTATGAACCCCAAGGCTGTCTCACGTTTGGTGAGCTCACGCGATCTACAGAAGCCTGTCTCGGATGCCGAGGATGCAGAAGAGGAGGAGGCCGAAGCGGAGGAAAAACCTAAAAAGGCAGCCCCTCGCAAGAAGCCTGAATCCAAAGCGAAGCCAGAGCCCAAGGCTAAACCAGAGTCGAAGGCAAAGGCTCAGCCAAAGGCCAAGGCCGAGCCCAAACCTAAGGCCAAGGCTGCACCGAAGAAGAAGGCACCGAAGAAGGTTTGTTCGACTTCAATGAGTTCCACGCCTCAGATTGACTCTCGGATAGGATGAGGAATCTGGTGAAGACTTTGGTGACGAAGTCGACAAGGTCGCCGATGATGAGGATGAGGAGCCTGCCGAAGAATCCACTGGGCAGAAACGCAAGGTTTGTATTCAACCGGCCAGTGTTTCGATTATTACTCATGCTCGTGTCCACCCCTCCAGCGCGCCGTCGCCTCCAAATCGTCAAAACCCGCTTCGAGGGCCAAGAGGAGCAAGCCCTCGTCATCCAAGAAACAGGCCGTCCCCGAGGCTGTCGAGGAGGGTGATGAAGAGTAAACATCCGGACCGTATGTCCGTCATACTGACAGTTCTTTTCTCGTTTCATGCTTTTCATAGTCTGCTGAGTACATACTACCGTGTCGCGCCACCTCTTCACCTCAGACAGACATAGGAGACTATATAGGTTGTTGTTTTTTTCGCAATCGCATTACATATATATTGCAGACAGACATTGTTCTTGCCAGCGGAGAACAGAACGTTCAATCGAGATACCACTTGTATGTTTCCCTCCATGCTTTATTTCCGTCCTGCTCGATGACGTCCTGTGGGAGAAATTGTTAACGGGCGATCAGGGGCAACGCAACGGTCTCACATACACCGTGACACGGGATTATTCGTTCGAATCCCCATTCAGCGACGGTCTTGGCGTCCCTCTTCATAGCCCTGGAGGAGCGTAACTAGGTCAGGAACAGCGAACGTTATGCGAAATTTCTTACTCCAAGTTATTTTTTCCTGCTAACCATACAACTCGTTTGTGCGCGTACGACCACGGATTGATGAACCCAGAAAGAAGAGGGAAGGTCATCTTCTTGGATTTCGAGTACTGCTCTGGTCGTAAATCCCTGATTAAGGGCCAGCAAGAGAGGAAGAGGTCCCACCTGTTCTTTAGGAGGCAGGTTGAATAACAAGTCTGCCTCGATGAGGGACTTTGAGTCCTTGTGGAAGAAGGCGACTTCCTTCGTCGTGAAACCCGGGAAGAAACTAGGACATGGATAAGAGTTGGTTCCACGACGGTAAGGCAGGGTTGTGACGCGCACCACCACTTGATCTACCAACATATACTCGGTGTCAGCCGTGCAGTAGGAAAGTTTGTGTGAATTGACTCACGTCATCCTCGAATCCGTACTTAGTATCGGGAGCATCTTTTCCCCAAGCTGTGAAATTACGGGGATTGAGAGTGGGTCTATGACACGCAGCAAGGAGAGAAACGTACAACCGTCGAATTTGATGTCTTCACCCTGGTGTTTCTGGATTGCCTCTTCGACAGCAATCAATTTAGCGTCCGGGTACGCTTTTTTGAACTCCCCTGGCCAGGTCAGCATAAAGTAGCGCGTGTGGTAGGCTTTCTAATTACCTAAGTACAAGTGATGCCCCTCGTCGGGTCCGACGATGAACCTGGCACTATTCAGGACCGATGCTGTTATGCAGGTTAGAAACGCTTACTTGACGGGTCCCAACTCGTCGATCTTGGCCTTAGTCTCTGCTTCGAGAGGTGTGGAGGCCAAAACCCAGACCCCGCCATCGCTGAGTTTAATGGCGGTCGAGCGACCACCAAAAGGGATGACCCCAAACCTGCTGAATGGCCTACGAGGTGGAACGGGGTGAGTGAAGTGAGTTCAGAAGTTCTACATCCCCCTATGCCGCCGAGGCGGCAGAAACGGAGGATATAGGCCGCAACTTACTTGGAGAAGATCCAGACGCCCTTTGCGAGCTCTCGGATAACTGTTTCGCTCATACCTGTAACCTGTGTTCTGGTGTTTGTGCTGAAGTTTTTGGTGTGTGAATGGACGCTTTTATATGCCAATCCGTGGATGAGGCGGCGTTTCTGACCTCGGCACGCTGACGAGTTTGGATCAGTAAGACGATACGCACGAGGTGGTGAATTGAATTGGCGAGTGGTAGAAATGGATGTGCGCAGCGAGGAAAGCGATGGAGCTGACGGAATGCGGCCAAGGTGGATGGTCTGCATTCGTGGGTCTGGATGGCGGCGACCCCTGGCAATCGGGGAGCAAGTGACGTATGGCCGATCGTCATCTCCTTTTGCCAGCTCCACTCGAGAGCGAAGCAGGGGACAAATCCCTGTCAGTGCTCAGGAATCCCACACAGGCCGTGACAATACGCAATCAAGTCCATATGATCGCGGGGTCGGATGACTGCTGTGCTTCGCTCGGTGAGCTCAGCCGATGTGAACCTTGGCAGCCCCTGTATTTCAGGTCGAAACGCGACGAGCTTTGGGTGATACGCGAGAACGTGATCCATAATTCTTGTCACGTGGCCACCGCGTACGACAGAACATTTCTTCGACTTCGCCTTGTACCCACCTGGAAACTGCCCATTCTCTTCTCACCCCACCACATCACTCAGGGATCTCAGGCGGCATGTCTCCGATCAGAGTCTCGAGATTGGCGAGCTCATCGCTGGTGGGGGATACTTCTCCGACTCTGAGCCCGGCTCCCTTCCCTTCTGGGCTACATTTAGAGACACTCTTTGGGGGAAATCGCTACCAGTGGAATCACTTGAGGAAGATGACGAACCAACGGTGAACCCCTTCCCGAAACGCCCTTCACTCCCCGCCTGATGTGGAATTCACTGATGCTGTTGCCTACGTCTGGGGTTTGTACACTCGCCGAATCTTGGTACGCTCCGAATACAAAGAAGCTGAGCGAGCGGTTCTCTCGGTGAACACGGAAGCTATTCGAGTGCTTGTAGTGACTGGGCAATCCGGGATTGGTCCATCCCCTTCTCCCATCATCTGCAGAAACCAATCTCTATTCGGGGGGATCTGTCTTTTTGATTCGGTGAACGCGAGTTTCATCAACCGTATCCAGCTGCCGTCTGCCCTCTGAGCGACCATCTCGTCCCCTTCCCACGGGAGGAAGAGAACGGTAAGCGAAACCAGAGCATCATCCACGACGTGATCCACATCAGAACTTGCAGCCACATCCGTGGTCAGGAGGAGTGTCAGGAGGAGTGTCAGGAGGAGTAACGCGAAGAAGTAGGGCATTAGTAGAGGTTGTGTGTTGCATTGTGTCCTTTACTTCACGATACACATCGTAACCAGCGTGTAGAGAGTGTAATATACAAGTTTTCATTCCCTTGTCAGGATGAAAGGCCTAACATCTGCTATGTACACCGCCACCCTCGAATAAGACGTCCACTGCTCATCAACGAAGCCAGCGGTATGTCTGCATACATTTTGCCGTCAAATACACGAAATTAGACTTTCTGGACAACTTCTCCGACATTCCCGCCCTCTGCAAGGCCCCATCTCTTCGCCTCCACCTCAATCTCCGCAGCGGTCAGGTTTGGCATCTCCTCCGCCACCTTAACATACCACTCTCCCGTACAATATGCTTTTGCAAAGATCACGTCGATTTCCTCCAGAGAGCGACCTTTTGTTTCCGGGTAGAACACGTAGATAAACGGGATGAAAGTGAGGTTGATCAAGCCGAAGAAGAGGAAGGTTCCAAACCCTCCCCAGCGATCGAGCATCGGCGGCGTCCACATAACCACGGCGACTGTATGTAGATTGGTTATTCGAATGGCTCAGGAGAAGAACTGGTTTGCTCACAGTTCCACCCCCAATTGCTCATCGTAGAGATCGCATTCGCGTTTGTGCGAATCGCATTAGGGTTTATTTCTGCAGGCAACAACCATGGGAGTTCCAACCATGTGCTGTTGGAAACGGACCATGTCAGCGGAGCGGGGTTTTGAACGAAGGCTGTGGCTCACCATCCAAAGGCTATGAGGAACAGGAATAACCCTGCGACTGCGCCGTAGGTTGCTTTATTCTCCGTGTCGCCGTAGACATTGTATGGAACGAGACATGCCATCGCAAGGAACATGGAAGAAGCTTGCCCGACCGTACCCCTAGAGAACAGACGGTTGGTTGCCGATGTCGGAAGGGGAGAAACACGAACCACAAGAACATCTTCCTGCGTCCCAACCTCTCGATCATCGGATAGGACAAGAATGCGGAAAGCGCATAGACGGTAGAATTAACGCCCCCGAGGATCAATGAGAGTCTTCGGTCAAGCCCGATGTACGTCTGGTAAATTACGGGTCTAATGGACAGGGTTTACTTTAGTCAACGTGTTGGAGGACCTGCACCGACCGGACACTCACGCGAAATAAATCACAGCATTACATCCACCAATCTGCTGGAAAAATTGGGTAGATGCTCCGATTATCGTCCTTCGTAGGTGTTGGGAGGGGCCGCTGGTTAATACATCTCGGATGCGTGGATTGTCCCCTTTCAGGGCTTCGACAATGACCCGCTTCTCTTGTTGGGTAATCTCCGAGTCGACAGGTTGATTCATAAGCGCTGCGACGACGAGTTGACCTTCCTCGCTCTGACCGGTGGACAGCAAGAATCTTGGTGATTCCGGGAGGAAGTAGACCCCCGATACGATCATAATCGCGAAGATGATTTGAAGGCCAATAGGAAGCCTCCAAGAGAGGGAACTGTCGACGAATGAAAGACCAAAATCCTGGAAACCCACCGGTTGACGCTTAGCTTTGTACAAGATCACTTGTAGAAACAACTTACTATCCAATAAGCGGTCACCGTCCCGATGGCGATCATGCTCGCCTCAATACAGATATGTAACCCTCTGTTCTTCGGCTTCGAACATTCCGCTTGCCAGCTTGGTACAGTCGCAGTGTTCAAACCGTTCCCAAAACCTGGTGATACCCGCTTGAGCTCAATGGTTCGGACAGGAATATATGGGGTGCATACCGGTGACAATACGGCCGATGACGAATTGATGTCCTGCCAAGTGCTTTATGTTGTGATTAGATATCCAGGAGAAACCCGACGAGGTGGACATGACACCTACCCCTGGCATGGAGGTGATCTGGATTATCGCCCCGATCGTAACAAAAAAAGCCCCTACAGCGTGTCACCCAGCTGCCCACGGTAGAGATCCTGGAGCCAACGTACCGATATACATGTTCCTTCTTCTTCCAACTTTGTTCCCATAGAACAAGGCAAACACTGCTCCAAACAAGCACCCTACTTCATAAATTGCAGTGTAAAACGCTTGCATGGTTGAAGCGGACGTGTTTCCGACGTTTTCGGGGTTCAAGTCAGGAAAGACCCGGAAGAACTGGGGCGCGGATATGATTCCAGACATCTATGATTGCTGGTAAGCGAGTCGCCGTTTCATAATCCCAGGGTGCACCGACCACCCCCTGGTCATATCCAAACAATAGAAACGCTGGACGGATCCTTCGTCAGCAGACAGCTGAGTTCGAGCCAAGTGGCATGGCTCACCTGCGGTCGCTGTACACGTAATTGCGAAGATGAGATCGTCTCCTGAACGTCCCATATAATGAGGGACACCATCTTCTAGAACCGCGCGCGTCTTTGCCGAAGCCCCGGGTTTCTCAGCTAGATCGCGACTGGAGAGGGAGGACATGGGGTTGGAGCGCGGGTGGAAATTCCCAGAACTCAGTCATCTTATACCCCATACCCGCCCCCACCACTCTCTCGGAGTCCTGGGAAGACCGACCGGGAGGTAAAAAAGAAGGTGGTGCGTGACTGGAAAACGCTATTGTCGAAGAGCGGCGTTCAGGCTCGGACAGATCCGAGCAGGAAACATATGCTTTCACGAGTGTGGTTTGTATTGGGGTTCCAGAGGGAGAAGGCGTCCGGCTCTTACAACTACGCGATTGCCGTGGAGTAGATTCAGTAGGTTCGACCGGACGAAGGGAAGAAGGAAGAACCGTTCTGATCGGTTGATCGAACCCAAGAAATGCCACAGTGGTCATACGACACCTCTACGGTACGGTCATAGTGCACATATCATAAATAAAGGAGCCATTTTGTACAAGCTGACGCAACAGGGAGTGTACTTTCCTCCGTATATATCAGACTTCCCAGTCCTTACTGTTGATCAGCGGTTCCTGATCAGGGTTGGCCGAAGCAGATGTTGGCTGGTAAGATGGGGACTCTCCACGTTCCATGCCCGCCCCCGGCTTGATATCTTCAGGGTCGTAGCGACGGTCGCCCTCAGGCCTGAGGTATTCTGCACCACGGACGGCGAGGTACTCCTCAAGCAAGGCAACATTTCTGGAGTTGCACCCGAAGATCGCAACGATCACGTCCCCAAGGATGGGAATCATTCCACAACCACAGGTAATCACCTGATTGGTGAGCATCTCCGCTGCGAGCCAATCGGGGAGCCTAAACGCCACGAAGGGTTCTCAGCACATGAACCGTTTGGTGAGCGGAGGTGGATCTAACGTACTCGGCTTTCTGAGCTTGGGCGACGATCAGCCAGTAGTTCAGGAATAGATTGAGAAGATCCCCAAGGATAGGTATCAAAGCTATGATGCAACAGACACTTTAAACACCAGAGGTGAAGTCGAAATGAAAGACCGCTCACTGATAATGAACCCCCATCCAAAGGCGAATCCGAAGATCGAAAACTCACTGTCAAGCTTGTGGGCTTTGATCCTTACGTTCTGCAAGATCTGGATGTCCCGCTTGGACAAGCCACC
>Ga0307517_10002950_pt1 | contig 26884 bp, 21 predicted proteins | sample 23_EM_MG_FD_194515 | JGI IMG/M metagenome (GOLD analysis project Ga0307517, IMG submission 194515) | Populus trichocarpa ectomycorrhiza microbial communities from riparian zone in the Pacific Northwest, United States - 23_EM | ecosystem: Host-associated > Plants > Roots > Unclassified | place... | reverse complement strand
GGGGTGGTTCGGTAATACTTTTTTTTTTATTTAAATATTTACCCCCCCCCCCCCCCCCCCCCCCCCCGTCACACCCACCCTGCCCCCTTCCGCCCTCCTTTTTTCCTAGTTTGTATTTTATCTAACCTACCTCATACATCCGTAGTCTATTAGTATCTGCCTCTCCCTTCCCTGTATGCACACGCCCTTTTGGTTTATCTTTTATTTCTCGCGCCTGTTGGGTCAAATTATTCCATGAATCTCCTGATTAACTTTGCATATACATATCTTACAGCGCAGCTCAGACAACAACCATATTGTATTATAGCGGGGGGGTGGATGGAAGCTTCATAGAATCGGACAAAAGTTACATATAGACACACCATATACCCATCAAAGTAGGCGCACTGCGGGAACCGCCGGAGGAGAGTTTTTTGTGAATGATTTACAAAGTTTGGCCTATCTCCTCTTTTGCCTCTCTCTTTTCTCTTTTTCCTTTCTCCACCGAACACTCTTTGCACTTCACTCATTTACCAAATTGTGAGGTAAACCGTTTTCCTTATTAATACCTATTGCATATAGTTTTTTTTCTCCCACTATCCTTTCTTGAACCGTACTCTCGCCGCTCAATATATCCACCCTTCCCCGCCGGTTCTGTCCACTACAGAGCTGGGCCAAAATGATGAGCGGTGTAGTTCAATACCTCGTTTGTTATTAATAGGAGCAACCGCCGGTTCAGGTATACGTACGAACCTAGTAGTATTACAGCCGAGGTATTAATCTTACTTTCCAACCCTTAAGAGTTGTATATCTGGCCCGGTTGAGGCGATTGCCAAGTGAGCCATGGTCGGGATATTGCTCTTGGGGTAATCTCTGACGATGTTGTATGGGGGGGTTGGGGGGGGGGTTGGGGGTGGCAAGGCTCGGCGCTGTTTTTGACTTCAATTTCACAATATCGAATGCCAAAGTAGTTGAAAATTTCTTAATAAATGCACATGGAGAGACGTTTGAGGAGAGTTTTAGACCATATAATATTAATTTATGAATTCTTTTACTAGTACGGTTTCAGAATGTATTGAATAGAGGGCGTAGAGTAGCATAGTTTAGGTCCTTCCGTGCCATTCTGCCCACAATTTGTCACCAGCCTTGTAGACACCCACCGCTCAAAAAATGCTAGAGGGATTTTTCGATATGTACCGAAAGCTCGTGGGACTAGGCACTTTGGGAGTGGGAAACTGGACCAAGAACTCTCCCCAAATGTGATCTGTGTATCATGCGTAGAATTTCCGTCGCGGGGGGGGGGAGGGATAAGGGTGTAGTCAACTGTTGGAAATGACGCTGCTCGCCATAACTCTCCCGGATATCTCCTTTGCTGTTTAGATAGCTTCCGGGGGCGAGTTTGTTTGTAGCTTCGGAAATGCGCTTAGGAATTGGGTACCGTAGAAAACTTGAATAATTGAACCGTGTGCTATGTCGTTGGACTTTCCTCTCTCAGTAAGGTCAAGAAATTTTTGTTTTTTTTTCTGTCTCGGAAGGGGGAAAGGGGCTGTGTTTTTGCTGTGTTTTTTCCCCCGTTCCAGAGAAGGAAATTCTGGACTTCATAGCACACGGTTCAATTATTCAAGTTTTTACGGTATGTGTTTATGGCTTCGGGCATGGGTTTGTGGAAAGCATTTCGAATGCAGGAATGCACGGGGGTTTTGGAACTGTGCAGCCGGCGGGAGAGAAGCAGGAACGAACGCTGTAGGGCCGGCGTGAAAGAGCTGGAAAGGCCCGAGGCAGAAGAGTGTTTGTTTTCCTTTTGTTAGCATCGGGGTAAGGGAAAGGAAAGGGGGGCACACCTGGAAGAGACTGGCTCATGGGAGAACAGGAGGACTTCGTGACGACACATACTCCTGTCTTTATCTTGGTTAGTTGTTGAAGTAGTCGTTGAGCGTGAGCCTGAGGTTGTTGTTAGTGAAAGGAGCTTCCCCGCCCCTGAGTGTGTGATCGTTTTCGTTGAGTTGCTTGGCGTTTCGTTTCGTTTCACCGCTCGTCACTCGCCATGTATCGTTTCTCCCTCGAAGTCTAAAACCGATGCCGGATTTTGTTATGACGCTGTCGATTACATGATGTGCATTCAGAGCTCAAGTCCTAACTCCTCGCAGGTGCGAATAGTACGGTGCGTCGCCGCATTGTAAATTACGCTTACAAGTTAAGACCCCCGCAAAACAGCATTTCACACCAAAACCCCCGACGCCCAGCGACCTCTCTCTCTCTCTCTCTCTCTCTCTCTCTCTCTCTCTCTCTCTCTCTCTTTTTGTTCCGGAGACCTAGCGCCGAACTCTCTGAGCCTTTCTCGGTTAAATTTGAGAAATAGGCAGCACAGTTGTGGACCGCAGAATGGGGGGGGTTCGCTTCGAGCTAGGGCACCATCTAGGGAGGGTAAAATATATAACCTCCACAGGGTTTTCCCAAAGAATCCGGGTCCACTACCGCTGTGACGAACATGTTTACTGGTAACCAGGGCAGGATCAGAAAAAATGGGATTTCTCAATAGTCTAATTATGAAAAGTTGAGCTAAAGGTTTTGTCAGCGAGTGAGGTTTATTAGAGTCTTGGCATATATGATATGTCGTTGCCACCACAAGTGCTCTTGGCACTTGTTTACCTCCTCAGAAAAAGTTTGCCGTAGATAAAATAGAATTTTTATCTTCAGCTATCGCTTAGATGGGACATGAGCCCTAACCTGTGACCTGTTGCTGTGGTGACATCCTGAAAGATCCTGAGTTCATGATCGCGGAGTCCCCTTATTCGCCTACCGTACTACTTCGTGTTCGTCTACTCATCCGATGGTACAAGGTACAAGTATAGGGATAAAAAAGTGGTACGGCGCAGGGGTGGGTTGGGTTGACTCCGGACCGAATTATGGTACACGGCAACCAAACCACACTCTTAGAGAAAATAGGTTGCAATGGTGAAGCCCCTCTTAAACCACATTCCTTTACCATTCAGTCTTCAAACTCATATGCAAATTTTTTTAACCATCATCAATGGACAAGAAAAATAAATTCACAATAGTATAACAGATATGTATAATCCCAACATGTAGATGCAGGGGAATATTAAAAATTGAAAATATGTTGTCATGCCCCCAAACCTGGTTGAAATAAGGTCAGCATTAAACAGAATTCCAGTTTAAAGGTCTCAGCACCATGCTCAACAAGCACCTATACATGCTTGATTTGATGGCAAATATGCTGCAAGAGAGGTTATCTACATGATCCACTAATATTTTCCTTTATCAGTTGCATGGCACAAGAGGAAACACTTATTCTTTGAATTGTTCCCTCTCAAATGTACCACTTCTTCAGAGACATTAGTTATGCAGCGTACCACTTTTTTATCCCTGTACAAGTACCTTGTATCCCCTTGTGTGATGAACCTCCTGGTTAATACGACCTAATACCGTAGCCTCACCTAGAGTGCGGACTTGACAAATCGAGAAACTAGGGCTTGGCGTCGGTGCGCGAGTAACTTATCTGACCACAACTGCGCTCTGCTACGGTAGTACTGTAAAGTGTTGTCCGTCCCTTTGCAAAAGTACTCGAATAACCGGGGGTTCTCGCATTTCTTTGTCAGCGCCCGACTCCTAGGATGGCCTTCGGAACCACAACCAAAAAATATTTAAAAATGGAGTAGCCATGTGATCCTAATTAACACCTTGTTAGTGTCACTGGGATTGTGTGGCTGTGGTAGGGTATTGCGTTTTCAGGAGTGAGGGGGGTTGGGATACTATACGGTGGAACATTGCAGCATCAAATGTTCGCTTACTTTTGTTAAGGAACAATATATAACAGAAGGAAGGACGCTAACTTTGGTAGGGTGCCTGTCAGCTATGCCCAGATAATAGGGTGGGCATGCTGCGGCGCCAGTGTTGTACTGTACGCGAGCACTGTAAAGAGGCACCTTGCAGTGCTCTGCATCACCGAAGATTAACAGTGTCAAAGACGGTCCAAGTAAATGGTCCATTTTTCTTTTGCTGAGATCCAAGGCTAATCTGCAGATGAAATCTAGTGGTGCGCTGGTTTCCTTTAAGAGCATCAACTGTCGCCAATGTTGCAGCCAAGGGGGAAGTTGGATCAGAAATGATTGAAACACTAGGAACGCTCTTTTTCAAACCGGAGAGTTATAAGATAGAATTCCTTAAGAAAAAAATGGTAAACAATGACATTTGAAAGTAGTTGGAAGCAAAGAAACAGATAAAGTGATAGGGAAAGGAGGAAGCAAGGTTTAGGAGAAGCAAATAAACCGTCACTAGCGCTCCTGTTCCCCACCTTCTTAGCAATAAATGCTCACGCAGCCGGGTTGAAGGTAGAAATTCCCATCGAAGTTCCTACTATTTTGCTTACTAAGGCATTAAAGAGCTCCCCTTCAATCCCTATTTTCAGAAGCCCCGATTCCATCCCCCCCTCCTTCGAACCTCCGGGTTCTATTACCTGGGGCTTTCTTTGCACCGACGGTCGGCAACAATAACAATTTTACAGGGCATTACCGGTACTTGTGCAACCCCAGACCCTGATAAAGTACCCCCTCCGATCTTTTTTTAAGTCCTAGAGATTCCCTCAACTCCGAGAGAAGCAAAATTCTCATCACACACAATCGCTACCTATCTCTCACGAAAAAAAAAGGTTAGATAATTAACTCTAACGCAGATGTCGTCAGGGCGCCGGCAGGTCGCCGGCAATATCAACTTTTTCAACTCGTTCAGGTCCCAATATATTGTCAACATTGTAACAGAACCAGACACTAAGAGGCATCGAATGTTGCAGTGGCTATCGCCACTTGAACCGGAACAGCGGCACCAAGGTATCCGAGCCGGCCGGCTCGATGGCGTGGGAAACTGGGTACTAGAAACCGGAAAGTTTAGAAAATGGCGTGATGGGGAGGATGATTGCGTTTCGCCAGTGTTGTTCTGTTATGGGAATCCTGGGGTGGGGAAAACGTATATTAGGTAGGAAGCCCTCCTGTCCAGGAAGGGCAACGTGGGTGTCACTGACAAGTGGAAATAATAGCTCCCTGGTGATTGATAGGCTGTCCGATCGTTCTAAGGGGAAAAATACAGCCGTGGTGGGACTCTACTGCGATTTCCTTGCCCAGCAGGAACAATCCACCATAAATATGCTGGGCGCCATCCTCAAGCAACTTTTCGGCAGAGAAGAGATCCCAGAGCATCAACGGGAGGTTCTCCAGAATGCCGGAGGGGAGCGTGGTAGTCGGGTTCTCCGGCTACCCGATATGGTAAAAATTTTGAACGAGACCATCACATCACTACAGCGGATATATGTATGCATCGACGCTATAGACGAGTTAGCTCCGAAATACAGACAGGAGCTCCTTAGGTCGCTGCAGGCAATCGTTCGGGTATCACCAAACATGCGAATATTGCTCACCGGGAGGTCACATGTCGACGACGAAATTATGGGATTTTTTACCAAGGCGGTTAAGATACCTATTAGACCTTCCCAGGATGATATTAAGAGATTCCTAAAGATGAAGCTGAAGGGTGACACTGCTCCCAAAGCAATGGATGCCCAATTGCGGGCGAATATTATGAGAGTCATTCCGGTGATCTCAGAAACGTAAGTCAGAATACCAAGTACATTTCCAATACAAGTCCAAGACATTATCCTCTAACAGTGATGCCTAGTTTCCTTGTCATTTCTCTAAACATGGATGCAATCCTGGCAGAGATTACCACCCTCCAAAGATGGAAACGAATTGACCGGATAACCCAAGAGGGGGGTCTTGGTGATGCTTATGCGGCAACTATTTTACGAATGAAGGCACAGCACGGAAGCAGGTCAAGACTCGGCATGGAAGTCCTAATGTGGGTATCGCATTCCGAGCGGCCATTACATGTCGACGAGTTATGTCATGTGCTAGGGGTAGAAGCAGGCTCAGTGAGCTTGAACCTTCGGAATATTCCTACGGTCAAATCACTAACTGCATGCACTCTGGGACTTGTCATGGTCGAGAAATCCTCGTCTATAGTCCGGCTTGTTCACTACACTCTACATGAATACCTCTCACATAATCCCAACTTGTTCATTAAGCCCCACTCAACGATTGCCGAGCTCTGTTTGACTTACCTCAACTTCCGCCAGGTCAGGAGCATTTCGCCTAGTGTCCATTTCGTCCCACTACCCTTTCCTTTTGTGGAGTATGCTTCCTGTTACTGGGGCACACACGCAAAGCTGGAAACGACTGAAAATGTGAAAAAGCTTGCATTAAAACTACTCGATGGATACGATAGGCACATATCTTCGATGATGCTGCTATTACACGAGATTCCTGTTCGGGACCTGCCTTTTGATTGGATGGACCCCCCTACGGGGTTTACAGGCCTTCATGGTGCTTCATATTTCGGATGTGTGGAGATGGCGGTTGCCCTACTGGAAACGAAGCAATGGCAATGGCATGTGGTAGCAACTGACCTGAATGGTGGCACAGCACTCTCTTGGGCTGCCAGGAGAGGCCAGGAAGCGGTGGTGAGGATACTGCTGGAGCGGGTGGATGTTAATCCAAACGCCGCTGACGAATTTGGCCTAACGCCGCTATCGTGGGCTGTGCGGAATGGGCGTAAGGTGGTCGTGAGGATGCTGCTAGAACGTGACGACATCAACCCCAACACAACTGACAAGGATGGCCTAACGCCCCTATCGTGGGCTGCGCGGAATGGGCATGAGGCGGTCCTGAGGATGATGCTAGAACGGAACGACGCCAATCCCAACGCAACTGATAAATTTGAACGAACACCTCTCTTGTGGGCTACGCAGAATGGGCATGAGGGGGTCCTGAGGATACTACTGGAACGGAACGGGGTAAATCCCGATGCTGCTGACAAAGATGGCCGAACACCACTCTCGTGGGCTGCGGGGGATGGGCATGAGGGGATTGTAAGGATACTGCTAGAACGGAACGACGTTAACCCCAGCGCGCCTGACAAATATCGCCTAACGCCGTTATCACGGGCTGCCGAAATTGGGCACGAGGCGGTTATGGGGGTGCTGCTGGAACAGGAAGGGGTCGATCCCGACATGGCTGACAGCTCTGGTCGAACACTCCTCTCGTGGGCTGCACGGAGTGGGTGTGAGAGGGTGGTTCGGATACTTCTGGAACGGAAAAACGTCAATCCCAATACAACTGACAAATATGGACGAACACCGCTCTCGTTTGCTGCCGAGAATGGGCTTCAGGGGGTTGCGAGGATACTACTAGAACGGGACGACGTCAATCCCAACACTGCTGACAACTATGGCCAAACACCGCTTATGTGGGCTGCGCGGAATGGACATGAGGAGGTTGCGAGGATACTGCTAGAACGGAACGACGTCAATCCCGACTCTACTGATGTTGACGGCCGAACACCACTCTCGTTTGCTGCCGGGGGTGGGTATGGGGGGCCGCGAGGTTACTTCTAGAGCGGAATGACCTTAATCTCAACACAACTGACACCATATTTGGCCAAACACCGCTATCGTGGGCTTCGGAGAATGGGCATGGGGAAGTTGTGAGGATACTGCTAGAGCGGAACGACATCAATCTCGATACAGCTGACGAAGGTGGTCGAACACCGCTCTCCTTTGCTGCGGAGAATGGACACGAGGCGGTCGTGAGAATACTGCTGGAACAGGGAGGGGTCAATCCCAACACCGCTGACGGGGATGGTCGAACACCGCTCTCGTTTGCTGCCGGGGGTGGGCGTGGTGGGGTCCTGATGATACTGCTAGAAAAAGCCGAGGTTAATGCCGACACTGCTGATAAACATGGCCTAACGCCGCTATCGTGGGCCGCACGGGGTGGGCTTGGGGTGACTTTGAGGATGCTGTTGGGGAGGAACGACGTCACTCCCGATACGGCTGACGAACACGGCCGAACACCGCTATCCCTTGCTGCCGAGAATGGGGATGAGTTTGTCGTAAGGAAGCTGCTAGAGCGGAACGACGTTAATCCCGACACGCCTGACAAATCTGGCCTACCGCCGCTATCGTGGGCTGCGCGGAGTGGGAGTGAAGGGGTTGTGGGGATGCTGCTGGAACGGGGCAACGTCAATCCCGACACGGCTGATGAAAATGGCCGAACACCGCTCTCGTTTGCTACCGGGAACGGGCATGAGGGGGTAGTCCGGATACTTCTCGAACGGAACGATGTCAACCCCGACACATCTGACAAATCTGGCCTGAACCCGCTATCGTGGGCTGCCGGAATTGGACACGAGGGGGTTGTGCGGATACTCCGGGGCAGACCGAGGTCTATCCCTGCGGAGCCCACCAGATTTCATCCCCCGACATGCACCAAGTCTTCCTCCAACAGAGCCCTTCTCCCCCGAGCAGCCCGAGTCATCTGAACCTCTACAAAACGGAAACCCGAGTCGCAGATCCCAACCTCCGGATTGGACACTTCGTCTGGAATTTTCTGTTACCTCATTGCCCCCCGTCCCCTTCTATGTTTTTATTTCATCGTTTGGGTTCTGCCTAACTCACCTTTTATACATCCATAGTTCATTAGCACTTGTCTCTCCTCCCTTCCCTCTTTCTATGCACCCCTTTAGCTTCTCCTTTGTTCCTCATGCATAATGGGTTCAGTCATTCCATGTATCTCCTTTATTAACTTTGTCTATACTTGGATCACTGCGTACTTAGACAGCAACCGTATTGCATCACATAGGGGGTGGATGGAAGCATCATAGAGATGGACAAAGGTTATATATGAACACATCCTATTCACATGAGAGTTGGCGTACTGAGGGAACCAACGGAGAGGACTTTTTGTGAACGATTTACGGTGTTTGGCCTATTTCTCCTCCTTTGCCCCCCCCTCTACCGCCCACCCCTTGCCACTCACCCATTCCCAAGTTGTGAGATAAACCATTTTCTTTGTAGGTACAGGTGACATCTGGTTTTTTGCTCCCACTACCCCTTCTTGAACCGTAACCTCACCCCTCAAAGATATCCCCTCCTCAACCGGCTCTGTACAGTACTGTACACGGTGCTGTAATTCAATACTTCGTTCGTTATTAAGGGGAGCAACCGCCAATGCAAGCATACATGCTACCCAGAAACATCACAATCCGAAGGTATTTTGTTTTCCAACCCTTGAGAACTCTATATCTGGACTAGTTGAGGAATCTTTATGAGAGCTATGGTTGGTATGTTGCTGTTGGCGCTGTTTCTGATGAGCTTGTATGGGGGGTGACCAGGCTTCGCCCTGTTTTCAACGCCAACTTTTCAACATTGCGTGCAAAAAGTGTGTGAGAATTCTCAAGCACTTGGAGGGGGCATTTTGGAGGAACGTTAGGCCATAACATTAATTTTTGAACCCTTTTTTTACACCTTCAGAATGTGTCGAATGGAAAGCGGGGAGTAGCACAGTTTAATTTGTTCCACGGCAGTCTGCTCACCGTTTTCGTCGCCAGCCTTGGATACCCCCGCCGCTCGAAATATGTTGCAGGAGTTTTTCGATAGGTTCCGGAGGCTCATGGGAGGGGGCGCTTTGAGAGTGGGAGACTAGACCAACTTCCCCCAAAAGTGATACTGGATTGTCTGCCGCCGGAGAAGGAGAAAGCGTAGTGAACAAGAAAATCGATCAAGTCTTTAAACTGAAGGTTTATATACCAATATTTTATGTTAAGACGCTGCAGATTGCATAATGTCCATTTAGAGCTCAAGTCTCAACTCCCCGCAGTGTGCGGATAGACCAGCAGCCCACCGGCGCTTTTCTCACCTCCCTCCTTGGCCCACATACGGGGATTGCGAGATAAACATTTCTCCTTATTAATGGCAAACAGACATATTTCCTTTCTTCCGGTACCCTTTTTTGAACACCATAGCCTACAGTATACCATCCCAATACTAGCCGGTTAACTTCACCCATCCTTGGCCAATTGAGCAGTCCCCCACCGCCAGGAGAGTGTCGCAAGGGCTTTTCGCTATGTATAGGAACCTCAACGGGGGGGGGGGACACCTTAAGTGCGGGAAACTCGGTTAGGAAGTCTCTCTAAAAATTAGCTTAGTATTATATATACGATACCTACTGCAGGGGTAGTGTATAGTGAATAGGAACATTAAGTCTTAAAACTGAAGGTTGATGTCCTAATATTCTGTTATGATGCTATAGATTATAATATTATTACGAGCCAAGAGTGAAAATAGGAAATATCCAATGTGAGGTCAGTTCAGTAGCGGGAGCAAATAGATTCCTTTACGGAAGCCCATGAAAAGAGCTCGCCGAGAGGCAAATAGAGAAATAGACACGTAATTCAGAGGGCAAACAGGCCTAACTGTACGGTAACAATAAAATGGAAATATCAATGTATATAAAGTATCATTTACAGGAGAAGGGAAAAGAGCAAATTTAAAAATCTGAAAGGTAAGCGCGAAAAAATCAGAAAAAGGTGATCAAACAGGGAAAGGGGGGGTCGATAATTGGAAGTCGAGACAAGGGGCAATGAAACGTAGTAAAACATTACAAACGAAATTGGAAAACACTTGCCTACTTCTTTATTCCACCTATGGTAAAACAGAAGCTCCAAGTTCCCGGTCAAATAGCAACATTAAATAACAGAGATCTCGGATAATTATACATATTACCAGCATTGCTGGGAGATGAATTGCAAACATACGGAATTTGTAAGCTCAGGTATAAGTTAACAGTCAATGTAGAAGGAAGAGAAAGAGCGCGTCAAGGGAAATATATTAAGGGCGCGTCGTGGCCCCCGGAGGCCCGAGGAAGAAGGAAAGAGGGGGACAAGGGGAGTCTGGGGGGGCAAAGATAGTCACGGTTAAAGAATTGAAGCGGGTGAAGAAGCCCAAAGCTGGTCGACCACAAACGGAGCTGGGGTTGGAGGTTTCCACTCCCGCAGTATATCCGCCACTGCTTCATGGCCCTTGCTAGACGCATAGTAGAGCGGTATGTGACCATTTACATCCGGCTTGCCGGGGTTGACCTCTCGCCGTTCCAAAAGTTGCTTCACCACTGACTCGTGTCCTTGCATTGCAGCCCACGAAAGTGGTGTCTTGCCTCCGATGTCTGGCAGGTCGGGGCTGACGTCTTGCCGGTCTAAAAGTTGCTTCACTACTGGCTCGTGCCCCTTGATCGCAGCCCATGAAAGTGGTGAAGTGCCCTCATTATCCGGTTTGTTGGGGTCGACGTCTTGCCGGTCTAAAAGTTGCTTCACAATTGACTCGTGCCCTTGCATTGCAGCCCATGAAAGAGGTGAAATGCCTTCATTATCTGGCTTCTCGGGGTTGACGTCTTGCCGGTCTAAAAGTTGCCTCACTAGTGACTCGTGTCCTTCCATTGCAGCCCACGAAAGTGGGGAGGTGCCCCCATTATCTGACTTGTCGGGGTTGACGTCTTGCCGGTCTAAAAGATGCCTCAGAACTGACCCATGCCCTTCCATTGCAGCCCACGAAAGCGGGGAAGTGCCCTCATTATCTGGCTTGTCGGGGTCGACGTCTTGCCGGTCTAAAAGCTGCTTCACCACTGACTCGTGCCCTTTCATTGATGCCCACAAAAGTGGTGTCCAGCCCTCGTTGTCAGATTTATTAGGGTTGACGTCTTCCCGGTCCAAAATTTGCTTCACCACTGGCTCGTGCCCTTTCATTGCAGCACACGAAAGTGGTGTCTTGCCCCTGCTATCTGGCTTGTTAATGTTGACGTCTTGTCGGTCCAAAAGCCGCTTCACCACTGACCCATGCCCTTTCATTGCTGCCCACGAAAGTGGTGAAATGCCCTCGTTATCTGGCTTATCGGGGTTGACGTCTTGACGGTCTAAAAGTTGCTTCACTACTGACCCATACCCTTTCGCTGCACTCCACAAAAGTGGTGTCCTGCCCTTGTTGTCTGGCTTATCGGGGTTGACGTCTTGCCGGTCTAAAAGTTGCTTCACCACTGGCCCATGCCCTTTCATTGCTGCCCAGGAAAGTGGTGAAATGCCCTCGTTATCTGGCTTATCGGGGTTGACGTCTTGCCGGTCTAAAAGTTGCTTCACCACTGGCCCATGCCCTTGCATTGCAGCGCACAAAAGTGGTGTCCTGCCCTTGTTGTCTGGCTTATCGGGGTTGACGTCTTGCCGGTCTAAAAGTTGCTTCACCACTGGCCCATGCCCTTTCGTTGCAGCCAACAAAAGTGGTGTCTTGCCCTCGTTGTCTGGCTTATCGGAGTTGACGGTTTGCCGGTCTAAAAGTTGCTTCACCACTGGCCCATGCCCTTTCATTGCTGCCCAGGAAAGTGGTGAAATGCCCTCGTTATCTGGCTTATCGGGGTTGACGTCTTGACGGTCTAAAAGCTGCTTCACCACCAACTCGTGCCCTTGACTCGCAGCCCACGAAAGTGGCGTACCGCCCTCCTTGTCAGGCTTGTCGGGGTTGACATCTTGACGGTCTAAAAGTTGCTTCACTACTGACCCATACCCTTTCGCTGCACTCCACAAAAGTGGTGTCCTGCCCTTGTTGTCTGGCTTATCGGGGTTGACGTCTTGCCGGTCTAAAAGTTGCTTCACCACTGACTCGTGCCCTTGCATAGCAGACCACAAAAGTGGTGTCCTGCCCTTGTTGTCTGGCCTGTCGGGGTTAACGTCTTGCCGGTCTAAAAGTTGCTCCACCACCGACTCATGCCCACAAACTGCAGCTCTCATGAGGGGTGTAAGACCGTCGTTGCGTGGGTGGTCGGGGCTGACCTCTGCCCTGTCCAAAAGTTTCTTCACTATTGAGCTGTGCCCATTGGCCGCTGCCCACCAAAGTGGCGTGCTGCCACAGTTGTCCGGCTTGTCGGCTTCGACAGCTTCCTGTCTTAGCAATAGCTCCACCGCGTCGACTTGCCCGCCCCTCACGGCCCATGCCAGTGGAGTTATGCCAGCAGAATCTCCCTTGTTGGCGCCACAGCCGTTCATTCCTAACAGACTGGTCATAACATGAACAATTCCGAAAAATGATACACAGTGCAGTCCACCAAATAGCAAAGGCGTACTGACTTCCACGCAATCACCCGGATCCAATATTTGTTCAAAAAGTGAATTGGCAGCTACATGGTTCTCGTACCGGCCCAAGAGTTCCATTGCAAGTAATATCACGCGAACCGGAAGTTCGCTCTTTGCATGGATGCCCCAATAGCGGGAACAATATTTGAGGAGGGGCATGCTTGAAAGGTCAGGTTGGCGCTTAGCCGGAAGAGCCTTGGCTTGGTCTGAATTCAGATAAGTCAAACAGGCTTCCGCCATCTCTAAGTGAGCTCGAGGGAAAAGGTTGCGATGGGTAGTGAGGTACTCGCGGAGTGTGTGGTGGGTCAACCGGGCCGTCGAGGCCTTCCTATCTATCGTGACCAGCCCCTGACAGCAGGCGAGAAACGTCTCCGCCGCAGGAACATTGTCGCCATTGAAATGCGTAGACCCAATCTCTATAGCAAGCGCATGGCATAGTTCGTCTACTCGCAATGGCCTTTCCGAATGACATATCCACATCAGTGTGGTCATCGCAAGTTTTGCTTTCTCCCCTTCTTGAGCTCTTATCCGTCCTAGAGTTGTCTCATATACATCTCCTAACCTTAACCCATCTCTAATCGCACTCAGCCTATTTCGCCTTCGATGGATTGTCGTTTCTCTTAGGATTGTTTCGACCTTCAGTGAAGCCATTAGGAACCTGTATTTCCACCTATGAGTATACCACTCACAACGGGTTCCCAGGTCCTGCGCTAGTACGTACGTTTCAGAGATCTCCCCCGGAATGCTCTTCATAATATCATTTTCTAAGAAACTATCCATCGCTTCGGGAGCTGTATCCTTCCCCAGTCTCGCGCGCAGATATGTGACTATATCGTCCTCTCTGGACGATATTGATACACTTGTTGTTTTTCCGCCTAGTTCCCTCTCAACCACCCCCCGGATATGTGACCTTCCTGTCATGAAGACTCGTGTATTTGGCGACCCCCGGAGAATTTGTCCCAATGCACCAAGAACCTCCAGTCGATGCCTGGGGACACACTCGTCGAGAGCATCAACACAGATGAAGGTGCACTGTAAAGATGTGACAGTTGTGCACATTTCCACGATATCAGGAAGTTGCAGCCTCCGGCCGCCAATCGCCTTCTTCTGGCCCCGAAATATCTCCACGATTTCCACCGGAATCGCACCTAACCCGCCCAGAAGTTGTTTGAGCAGAGAGCCCAGCATATTTGTCGGAGATTGGGCCTCCCGGGAAGCGAAGTCATAGTAAAAGCAAGCAACTGCCATACCTTGTCCTATGACCTGGCTGCATAAATGATCCACAACCACAGAACTACCATCGCCACCTGTCAGCAATCATGTCCCTCGTTCCTCGCTGATAGCCTCTCATACCAGATGTAACTCTTTCCGACCCCTGGCTCGCCGTAGCAGAACAAAGCCGCATGATCAGATCCATCATTCTCACCGCCATTATACCAGCTTCTGAACTCTTTCGTTTCCAGTAGCCAGTTCCCTACACTCTCCACCCGCTGCTCGCAAATATCGTGATGCCGCACCCGGGGCTCTAAGGGTGACAACCAAGCGAGGATTTTGGGCTCATCATCGGCAGCGGTAAAGATAATGTTATTCGACACATTGAAAGAATTGATGTTATCTGTGAAAGCTCGAGACATTCTCCGCCTCCAGTTGTCCGAAATAGTGTAGAGAATTGGGTACTGAAGGCCTTTGGACTGGGTGACAAAGTTCCCGTAAGTTTTGGAAATGCGGGGTTCATCACTCAGCCCCACAACCAGCTCATCGCAACCCAATCAATGGATCAGGAATTTGTGGAACCAAAACCCTTGCGCTCGTGTTTACTTAGGCGCAGTTGTGGACAAGGCTCCAGAATTAATCACTCCGCTTCGCCCCTTGACAGCCATGCTACCCTTGTATGATATAATATGACCTCAAATATCATACCGGAGCAATCAGTCAGTTCCAAATCCATCCAAACATCCCGACTTGTCTCACCTTTGGACCTTAACAGATCTGTCCCAGCCTTATCAGTAATTAAATTCATGAAGCAAAGCATCAACCAAGGCTGCGAGGCTAATATACGGGAGGGATACAGTCTTTATCCCTCATTTAGTGGCGCGCTGTGCCCAAGAGACATAGTTAAGGAAATGAACATATCTAGAAACCGTCCTTCATTTGCTGGAAACTAAGGGCCCGTTTACCTATAGACGACCGTCTAGCAACCAGAGGCAGTGCCGACCATCAAAGAAATTCAGTTAGGTAAACGGACTTTCAGCTATATACTAGGCAGTATATTAGCTCGGCGTGTGACAATTCCGTTTTCTTTACATTCCGTGAAATTCGGAGTACGAACGAAGGGATGGGAAAAACAAAGTCAGGGTGGGGCTCTGCTGCGGTCCCCTTACCCGGCGGGAACGGCCCGCTGCCGATATGCTCGGTGCCATCCTCAAGCAACATGTCAGTAGAGAAGCGAAGCGATCCTGAAGCATATACCGGTGGAGAGCTTTTCAGAGGAAGGGAGAATTTGGCGGTTGGGGTCTCTAGCTTCTCGACACGGTAGAAATCCCGAAGACCACCGCCTCGCTATTGTACTCGTACAACGGATATTTGTATGCATTGACACTTTTGATAAATTAGCTTCTGAATATCGACAGGAGCTCCTTGAATCACTACAAGAAATTGTCCTGGTACCGTCGAATATTCAGATATTCCTTACCGGGAGGGCCTATATCCACGATGAAATTGGGGAATTTTTTAGTGAGGCGGTTAGGATACCTATAACTATCCGATATGAGGCTGAAGGGTGGCACACAACTCCCAAAGCAATGGATAGCCAATTGAGGGCCGATATTATGAGAGTTATTCCGGAGAAGATCTTAGAGAATATCAAGTAGATTTCTGATGTATATTTAAGTTGTTATTCGCTAACCATGATGTACTCAAGTGCATCCATGCACTCCTGGCTGAGATTACTCTGCACCAGAGAAACAAAATGCTTACCGTAGTGAGATGACAAATGGGGGGATTGGGGAATGCTTACACCGCAGCCTTGTCGCGAATGACGGCCTAATAGAGTTGGTTGAAACTCGACATGGAAGTTTCAGCGTCGATATGCATTTGGAACGCCCATTACATGCAAACGAGTTATTTCGCGCCCTCGGGATAGGAGAAGGTTCTAGGGACATGAATATTGGGGATATTCCTGCGATAGAAACACTATTATCATGCACTCTAGGACTTGTCACACTAGGGATTGTCACAGTCGAGAAGTCCTTGGCTACCGTCCTGCTTGTTCACTCTACTCTTCATGTGCAAGTATACCTCACACATAATCCCAACTTGTTCAATAAGCCTCACTCAATGATTGCCGAAGTCTGTTTAACCCATCTCAACTTTCGGCAAGTTAGCGGCGTTTTTCCCACTGTCTGTTTGGTCCCACCAACCATCCCTTTTGTGGATTACCGATATGCTTCCTATTACTGAGGTACAAGTACCGTACACATGGAAGGTGGGGAAACAGTGAAACGGCGACTATCAAACGAAACGCCAAGATTGGGGTCACACAAAGAAACAGATCGCCAACGCAAAACTTAGAGAGGGGAACTCCTTTTCTTTCAACTGCTCGCGTACCCTCACGACTCACGGCAGCGCTCAACTAATTAACAGTGAGGACAGGAGTAGGGGTAGATATAAAAAACAACAACGAAGCCCTCATCCTATCCTTCTATCCTTTTCTCGATCGCGACACAGATCAATCCTTTCCACCCATGTCCCCCTTTCCCTTCCGTAAAACTATCATGCTGACAAAGGAAAGACCAACGTCACAAAGAAAACTTCTTCATGCGACACAGTCTCCCCGCATTCAACACCTTCCCATATCGCCCCGACTCCCTGTCGTATCCGACTCTTTCAGAGTCGCATTTCTTCCGGCACTGCACCGATCCCAAGCACATATCCGAGGTGTTTGCCTGAACCATCATGGGATAGACTGCACGTATGCTGCGCATGCCAAACAGGATCAAAGACTTCCACTTTTCCCCCGGCAGACGTTTCGATCTAGAGCGCATCGCCGAACCTTTTCGCCTGAATGATAACGAGACAAACTGCACGCGCAAAGGGCCGATCATGTCGAGCAGCATCAAAAAATTACAACACCCCGGCCTTTTGATTGCGCGAACCGCCCTACAAGATTTACAGGACTTCACGGTGCGGCATACCTCGGATGTGTTGAGATAACGGTTGCTCTATTGGAAGTGAACAAATGGGATGTGCGGGCAACGGATCTGAATGGTAACACAGCATTCACCTGGGCTGCGTGGAACGGGTATGAGGGGGTCGTGGGGATACTGCTGAGACAGAGCGATACAAATCCCAACACTCTCGTTTGCTACTAAGAACGGACATGGTGGTCGAGAGGATACTCCTTGGGCGGAATGAGGTCAATCCCAACACGGCCGACACCGTTTATCACCAAACACCGCTCGTGTTTGCTGTCAAGGATGGACATGAGGGCTCGTGAGGACACTATTGGCACGGGATGACGCCAATCCCGACACACGCGAAATACTGCCGGCCGTCGCTCTATTTGCTGCCGAGAAAGGGCACGAGGGGGATATGAGGATACTCCTTGGACGGAACGACGTCAATCCCAACACAGCTGACGCCGTATATCGCCAATCACCGCTCTGGTTTGCTGTCGTGAATGAGCATGAGGGGATCCAAGGATACTACTACGGAACGACGTCAATCCCGATATTCCTGACAAGTATGGCCAAACACCCCTCTCGCGGGTTACACAGAATGGGCATGAGAGAACCGTAGTGCGACCGCGAGACTAGCCGGATTTCTTCCTCCAATACACAGCGAGCCCATAACCAACAGAGCCCTTGCACGAGCCGCCCGAGCTATCCAGATCCCCTTTCAAACGATCCGCAGGTTTCGACATCCAAGGACAAACCCCGACTCTTCCCCCTCTCTCTACTAGACACACCCCTCCCGGCAATTGAAGAACTTTAACGAAACGCAATGCTAAGCCCACTACTCACCGTTCCCCACAGGTGAGCCAAAAGGCGACCGCAGATGCCAAGCCCCCGCATTAGATCATCCACCTGGAGTTTCTCGTTATCTCATACCCCCTCCCCCGCAATCCCCCCTGCGTTGCTTGTTTTATCGCTTGGCTTCCCTCTAACCCGTTTTATATACATCAGCCTATTAGCGCTTGTCTCACCTCCCTTCTAGATCCATCCCATTTTAATTCATCCCCCATTTCCCATACCCATTAAATCCTGTTATTCCGTACCTGTCCTTGATTGACCTTGCATATCATTCTGCTGTTGCATCACTTAGACAGTAACAGTACTGCGTTATAGCGAGGTGGCTGGAAGGCTTATAGATATAAAAATAAGATACATATATACGCATCCTATAAACATGAATCAATGGAGAATAGCTTATGGTTGACGATTTCCAGGCTGCTCTATTGCTCCTCTTTCGCCTTGATCTTTTGTTCTTCTTTCCCCCATCCACCCTTCGCCGGTCTACCGGATTACGAGATAAACCTTTCTCCTCACCAGCACCAAACACCTTGCCCCCGGTACCTCTTTTCAACATCATAACCCATCACTCGCCAGTTAGTCTCACCATCCTTCGCCAGTTGTGTGGGCACCCGCCGCCAGAAAAGTCTGGCAGGGGCTTTTCGTTATGTATAAGAAACTCAACGGGGGGAACAACCTAAGCGTGGGAAACTCGGTTAGAAACCTGTCTAGATGTTATATTAGTATTATATATACGATTCCTCCCGTAGAGGTAGTGTATAGTAAATAGGGAACGTTAGAAGGTCCTAAAACTGACAGCTGATACCTAATATTTTGTTATGATCTGTATTTAGAGCTTACAACCAAGCTCCCAGGGGTGTTCAAACAATATGGCGCCCTACGATATTATAAACAACTGATGCGGTATATACGGTGAATTACATCTACAAGTTATGGTGCTCGCAGACTACATTTCACACCAAAATCTTTGATATCGGGTTGTCATTTATTTCATTCTAGGTCCCCAGGACAATATTTTCAAATTCTCCATCCTATCCATTTGTGGAGAGCTGCTCGCCCCTATAGGGCCAAAGCGGGGAAATAGACAGCACAGTGGTGGACAGTAGAATGAGAGGATTTCGCTTGAAACTTGGGCACTGTGAAGGAAGGAAGGGTGAGATATGTATAATAGCTTCCACAACTTCGTTAGTCCTCATCTAAAACTAACCATAAAGACAGGTATATAAATGAAATGCAAGCACCACATCGCGATCATTTTACCGCACCTATTTCTATATCTCTCCACATGTCGGCATTCCCCTGCGTGCCCACATTCCTTCTCGAATTCCTCTGGAACGAAGGATAGATATGTCGGCATAATCTCGGTAAATGTCTAAGGTGCTCGAAACGTATATTATCATCGCGAGGGATCTTCAGCACTCCCGTGATTTCCAGAATCGACCATACCCTTCTACCAGACACTTCTAACCTCGCCTTCCTTGAGCCCCATATCCCCCTGATTCCTCCCGATTCTCGTTTTTCCCTCTGGATAAATGTTGGAATATGGTTTCTTTCTCCTTTCAAACGCTTCTTCTAAGTCTCTATATTTGTTCTCAAGCCGGGCACAAGTTCGGTCTTCTTTACACTTTCTTTATTATTCCTTTCGTTCCTATATGCTTTCTTTCAATGCCTTTGTTCTTTGTTGCGGAAGTTTGGTGGAAGCGGAACTAAGCTACCTCACTATATAGCTTGTCTATATCTTTCCTATCATTCTAGGAGTAGTTGGCGGTAATCAATGATCTTGACTGTCGGCTATTATTACCTCTCCGTTGAAACGATTGCCCGTTGCTACAATAAATCTTCTTAGATCTTTGGCGCGCATGTCTAATAGTGTTTCGCTAAACCTATCTCAAGCTATCGTCCCATGTTGTATTCCATGCTCTATAGACTCGCCTTTTGGGCCAAGAATAATGGAATAGGGGATAATAATCGGAGGGGAGATTTTACGGAGTGAAGCGAAGGGGCTCGAGTGAATATACGGAATTTTGCATCAGCCGGCTAGGTGCTTCACGTAGAAAGACATATGCAATGTTAAGGAGAGTATATGGAGGGGGGAAATTTCATAGGAGCAGAACTGCCAAGACTGGCGTGTCCCAGTCTTGCAGACTCATACTGCCCCCAATGAGTTGGAGAATTTCCCAAATTTCCAACAACATTGATCTACGAGTGATGGGATGTGACTGGTCTTGGGTTATCTGATAGGATGGATGGGAAATTTTGATCTTCTTTGTATGCTTCCGCGGATATGGAAATGATGTGTTAGGGAACCAGAATTTCTGTTGATCTGTTCAGCGATCCCGAGCTGCCAGTCCGCCCGTGGTTTTAAAAAGCCTTGGTCAGTCGTCCGGTCGAAACCTCCGGCAGCAGCCAGGCCCGACCCTGAAGTAGTCCAGATCAAAGCCTGCAGGCCTCTCACGGCAAATGACTCAGAATACGGGAACCAAAAAAAGCAGTTTACGATGCTATAGATTTCTCTTAAACACATGAATGTCGTCAACCGATCATCAACGATGATCTTCATATCCACACTGAACGACCAATATTATTACTTCTAGTCTCTTTGCGCAACTCTGTTGATGACCCTTCTACATCTTCTATTAGATTAATGTTAGCCGAGATATTACACTTGCTCTAGCCACCACTTCGCCAAATTTCTATCTCCCCCGACCTGTGCCTAATATTACAATATAAGAATGCCCGTTTCCCCATAAATGCGAGAATAGAATTGAGATCCAGATATATCCATCCAGTGCACATAAAATCACCAGTGGGTCATGAGGGAAAGCGTTATTCAACCCTGACCCTAGTGTGCGAAAAGACATTTTGCATATTGGGGTCAGGGTTGAAACACACTATCACTCATGATCGGAAGCCCGGCTTTGGTTTTGGAAAGCCGCTCTCCCACGGTCCGGCCCGGCCGTCCCTATAAATACCAGTCTAAGCTTGGGAACACTGGTGGTGTCTCGCCAAGTTTATTTACCCGTTCGGGATTCACGTCCTCGCGGTCCAAAAGTATCTTTACTACCCCCTCATGCCTCCACTTAGCCGCCCACATGAGAGGCGTCCGGCCATATTGGGCGTCTGCCTGGTTGGGATTGACCTCTTTTCTTTCCAAAAGGGTTTTTACTACCCCCTCATGCCCCCCCGAAGCCGCCCACACGAGAGGCGTCCGGCCAAATTCGGTGTCTGCCTGGTTGGGATTGACCTCCTTTCTTTCCAAAAGGATTTTTACTACCCCCTCATGCCCCCATATAGCCGCCGACAGGAGAGGCGTCCGGCCATTATTGGCTGCCTGGTTGGGATTGACCCCTCGTTCCAAAAGTATCTTTACTACCCCCTCATGCCCGTTGCCAGCTGCCCGCGAGAGAGGCGTCTGGCTATATTTGGCCGCAGAATCGGGATTGACGTCCTCTCGTTTTAAGAGCACCATGACTATTTCCTCATGCCCCCCCTCAGCCGCCCCACCAAGTGGTGTCATGCCATGTTCGCCAGCCCGGTCGGGATTGACGTCCTCTCGTTCCAAAAGCATCTTTACTACTCCTTCACGTCCTTCTCTAGCTGCGCAGCTGAGTGGCGTTGGGCCATCTTCGGTGCCTGCACGATCGGGATTGACGTCCTTTCGTTCTAAAAGCATTTTTACTATTTCCTCACGCCCTTTCCCAGCCATCAAACAGAGTAATGTCTTGCCAGATTTGTCTTCCCGGTCGGGATCGACGCCCTCCCGTGCCAAAAGCATCTTTATTACCCCCTCATGCCCCCCCTCAGCTGCCCACAAGAGTGGCGTCCGACCATGTTCGATCTCTGCCAGGTTAGGATTGACGTCCTCTCGTTCTAAAAGCACCTTGACTATCTCTTCATGCCCTTCCGAAGCGGCTTCACTAAGTGGTGTCCTGCTATATTCGTCCGCCCAGTCGGGATTGATGTCCTCTCGTTCCAAAAGCATCTTTACTACCCCCTCATGCCCCCTCTCAGCCGCCCACGAGAGTGGGGTTTGGCCATATCCTGCTGCCTGGTTGGGATTGACGTCCTCTCGTTCTAAAAGCATCTTTACTATCCCCTCATGCCCACTCAAAGCCGCCCACGAGAGTGGCGGCCGGCCATCAAAGGCGCCCCCTTGGTTGGGATCAATGCCCTCTTCTGCCAAAAGCATCTTTACTACCCCCTCATGCCCGCCCCTAGCCGCCAACGAGAGTGCCAACTGGCTATAAAAGTTGCCTGCTCGGCCGGGATCGACCTCCTTTCGCTCCAAAAGCATCTTCACTATCCCCTCGTTCCCATCCTCAGCCGCCACCAAGAGTGGCTTAGTGAAACATCTAGAACCCGCATGGTTGGGGTCAACATCCTCCAGCTCTAAAAGCACCTTTACCACCTCGCCTTTCCCTCTTACAACGGCCCACATGAGAGCAGTTCTCCCTTCTGCGTCGGCTGCATTGAAGTCCCATTCTTTCATTTCCAATATAGCAGCAACTATCTCTACGAGCCCGAAATATGCTACTGCATGGAGTCCTGTAAATCCCGTATTTTCGCTCCAATAGCGATAGTCGCTCCAGGACGAATTCTTCTCCGGGGAACATAAGAGTAGTCGAGCAGATATATGCTCATCGAATCTCTCAAGAAGCCTTAGTGCCAATCGTTTGACATTCTCCCTAATGCGCCTTCCCATGTGCTCCCCCCAGTAAAGAGAAGCATATTTTAAAAGGGGCATTGTTGAAGGGGCCGAGCTCAGAGCTGGCGAAAGATCCCAGATAGATCCGAAATTGAGATATGTCAAGCAAACTTCGGCAATTGTAGAGTGGGGATTATGGAATAGGGCAGGATCACTCGAGAGATGTTCCTTCAGAGTGAAGTGCACTAGTCGGACTATGGACGAAGACTCCTCAACCGTGAGAAGGCCCAGACAGGATGCCAGGAGTGTCCGCACTGGAGGAACGTTTTCTTGATCCAAATCTGTAGATCCAATCTTCACCCCCAGGGCATGACATAGCTCCTCGGCCCGTATTGGCCTTTCCGAATGCACTACCCACATCAGTGAGTTCAGCCCGAGTGCCGCCCTATTCCCCTTCTGCGCCTTCAGCCGGGTTAGAGTTGTGGTATAGGCATCGCTCAGTCCGTTGCTTCGCGCCATCTCCTCAAGTTTCTCCCTTCTCTGACTAATTGTCACCTCGCTCAGAATAGCCTCAATGTTAAGCGAGACGAGGAGGAATCTAGACCGAGTAGTTGGTAAGTATACACAGTTGATAGAGGGGAAAGACCAACTTACATATTAGACATCTTCTCCAAAATAGTTGTCACAATCTCAGCCCGTAAATCATCGTTCATCACCTCTGGCTCGTCATCCATATCTAACCTCATCTTCAGATAAGATGTAATATCATCCGGGCTAGGGCTGATGGGTATCCCAACCGCATTGGGGAAATATCTCTGAATGGCTCCGTTGACATGGGGCCTTCCGGTCAGGAATATTCTAGTCCTAGGGGACTCCTGAACAATATCTCTGAGTGACTTAAGTAGCTCGGGAAGATGCTTGGGTAGGCATTCGTCCAACGCATCGATACAAATGAAGACTTGTGGTTTCGAGGCAATCGTGATCTTCAACATCCGCATCAGATCCGCAAGTAGCGGCCTCCTTCCTTCCTGAAACGCCTTCCGTACATCCTCCGGGATCTCCTTGCCTACCAGCCGCTTCAAAATCGCTCCCATTATGTCGATGACCGTTTGCTCCTGTTGAACATTGTAGTCGCAGTACAACCATGCAACGGCTATATCTTCTTCCCTTGCCTGATCACACAGGCTGTCGATTACCAGGGAACTAGTATTTCTGGCCATTAGTTGTCGCCTCTTTAAAAGAATCCCGCCCGTTACCTCAGATGTGTTTTGCCCACTCCCGGGTCCCCGAAGCAAAACAAGACTGCCTTATCGGATCCACCTCCACCCCCTCTCAACTCCCGAAACTCGCTTGTCTCCAAGAGCCAATTTCCGACACCTTCAAACCGGTCGGCGCGCACGGTATGATGTCTGTTTTCTGGCTTCAGTGGAGAGAGCCAATGCATAATCTTTGCATCTTCATCGGAGTTATATATGGTGGTGTTGTTGTAGTTGTTGAAACTATTGTTTACGTTGCCGTAGCTGGTATTGCCGTGGCCGAATGTGACACTCGTATTCCGGAACATGATGCTTGGTCTAAAATTTCGGTTGTGTCTAGAAACGGTAGAAATATGAAAGGTTGATGGGGGGTTTACAAACGTTCCTGTGGGCTAAGCTGAAGAGCGGGGTTAATCGTGCCAAGGTGGTGGCGTCCACCACACCCCGGTCGCTCAAAATATCGCGACCAGGGGCACTCCAAAGGAGTGCCCGACAGCTCAACGATAATTTCATGCTCAACGATAATACTCCGATAAAACTCCGATAGAAATCAACCGTTTTCACAACATCTCCATCAAAGTATGTCACCCACGAGTATGGTTAGGTCCAAAGAGTCCTATAGCTCTGTAGAGTCTCGGATACAGGAAGCAATCGCAGTGCTTTTGCAAAAGGGGGAAGAAAATCCCAACTAGCGGCTGCAGCACGGGAGTTCAATCTTCCACCACAGCGTTTGAGAGCACGATGGAATGGGAGGGAATCAAAGGAGAAGCGAGTCCCAGTTAATAGGAAGCTGACGGAGGAGGAGGAGCTTGCTGTTTGCTAGTATCTGGACTGGGTGGATCATATTGGAACATCAGCGCGCTTGCATATGATCACCACATTCGCCAAAGCAACTTTACTGCATGCGCAGGAAGACCCATCAATACCAAAACCTGTCGTTAGTGAGCACTGGGCTCGGCGCTTTCTCACTCGGCATCCAGAATACCATATCCGCAAGCAGTATACCCTCGACGCGGATCGCAAAAACGCCCATCATCCTGAAAGTATTCTGGATTGGTTTAGTCGCTATGAAAGAGTCTGCGATAAATATGGGATTCAGTCAAGGGACCGATATAATTTCGACCAAACAGGCTAGACAGACCTATTTAGGCAGTTCTACAAACCGGGAATTGGTTACTGTTTGTGAAACTATTAGTGCAGATGGTCATGTTTTACCACCCATGATAATCATAGCTGGTATAATTCATCAAGAGCACTGGTATACTGAGACAAAGATACCTGATGACTACAATGTTTCAGTCTCTGATACCGGGTACTCAAACGATTTCTTATGTATGAAGTGGCTTGGCCATTTTGACCTCTATTCAGCACAACGACAAATCGGTGCCTATCGATTACTTCTACTCGACGGCTACGGTTCACATTGCACAAGAGAATTTATCGAGTACTGCGATAATGCTAAGATCATACCCTTCTGCCTACCTCCCCACACAAGCTATTTGCTACAACCACTTGATGTGGTTGTTTTCCAACCATACAAGCACTACCACAGCGAGGCTATAGAGGCTGCCACTCGCACAGGATGCACAGACTTTGATAAAGTGGAGTTCCTCACGGCCACTGACCCTATACGGCAGCAAACCTTTAAACCATCGACAATTTGTTCAGCCTTCCATGCTACTGGCTTAGTACCTTATAATCCAAGTGTGGTTGTTGCCCGGTTGCGCGAATCCCAAGTGTCGACATCCCCGCTTGCAACACTACCCCGCTCCTCATTAAGTCAACCACCCGTTCTGGCTAAGGCTCAACCCCCACTGACTACCCATTCCCTAAAGCGACAAGGAGAGGACCTACAGCAAGCAGCTATCAACATGAATTTGTCACCAATATTTCAAGAAAATCTCAGACTTGTTTTAAAAGATGGCATGGTACAAGCAATTTCTGGGGAATGGGCAGTGGCAGACTTGGGAGATTCTAAGGCAGCAGAAAAGGCCCGGGCAGCAAGGCAAAAGTCTCGGCGAAGAGTTCAGAAGGGCGGCCAGCTTTACGCCCATCAAGCACGAAATATGGTACAGCAGAGAGAAGAGGAGGATCTACAGAAAGCTGAAATCGCCCTTCGCCGCGCCCAATTTGCAATGACGAAGGCTAAAAGTGCTGAGCGCTAACCATTTTTGACAGCTGTGAAGGAATATCAGCAGAGGATGACAACAATACGTGCAGCTAGGAAGAAGCTTATGAAGACGTTATGTCTTGAGATCAGGAAGGTGGGGCGTAGTAGACACCGTTGTGTCACAAATTGTGACTAAGCAAGGCAGATTTCACATGACTCATACTTATGAGTCATAAGGTATGTTGGATTTTACACTATGATGTCACTTGACTCATAGTTCCCACATGACTACGCACTTGCAAGTCATCGTTATATTATGATTGGTTCATTGTTTCATGACTCACGATTGTGACGTCATATGATGTAATGACTTTCGCACATGACTCACATTTATGAGTGATGAGTTTCACGCATGTGACTCGTTTGAGCGCATGAATTGGTTTATGGGGTTTTTATTGGTTAACGGAATGTTGCGCGATGACTCATGTGAGTCATCAAGGGATTTCGCGCTATGACTCGCTATGAGTCATAGAGGTTTATGTAGCGCGAGGTGATGAGTCACCAGGATTAGGGTTGTGAGAAGATGCCTATATAAGGCGCTTGGTTCCGACCAAGAGATAGGACCACGAACCATCTCTCCTCCACCTCCGGCGATTGAAATCTCAACACCACGGGAAATCATCGTCACCATCCCCCACCCACCTCTTTTCCCCCATGATGGCTACTGCCTAGGGGTTGACGTTAAGCCATCTACCATCCTCTCCTGAGGCACGCATGCCTCCCCTCCTCGGGGTTCTCGTTCCTGTTCGTCGTTGACACCCGCTCATGAAGTTCGGTTCTCCCC
>Ga0307517_10002948_pt1 | contig 26910 bp, 37 predicted proteins | sample 23_EM_MG_FD_194515 | JGI IMG/M metagenome (GOLD analysis project Ga0307517, IMG submission 194515) | Populus trichocarpa ectomycorrhiza microbial communities from riparian zone in the Pacific Northwest, United States - 23_EM | ecosystem: Host-associated > Plants > Roots > Unclassified | place... | reverse complement strand
AATACATTCGTACCCCGGCGCCCTTAGGGGTTGGCCGTTGAACAATGGTGGATCTTGCACACATATAAAGGAAACATCAAACCCCTTCATAATATGAAATAATGAAATAAATACACTATTGCTCCCTCGGCAATTGTGTTGCGCTATTTTAATTCTCCATCTTCTCGGTAATGTGTTTTGAGTGGTAATTCCCCTCATACTGGCCCAACAGCCTAATCCTGAGGGGTTCGCTCCATCTGACTGTTTCTGGCAAGGGAGGCCATCCGCAGATCGTACTTCTTCTTCGCAGCTTCTTTCACTCTCAACTTTTCTGGGCAGTTATTGTCTAGGGCGGAGTGTGGTCCTCCACATGCTGGACACTTGGCAGGGGTCATTAGGCAGCAGCCCGGAATTATCCTCCTATGGCCGCTGCATGCTGTTTGGTGGCATTTATGCTCCCTCTGGGTATGCGCTTTGGAGCATATCGGGCATATTTCCCCACGAGCTTTGCAGCCTGCTAACGGGTGCCCGAACTTCCAACATTTATGGCATTGTGTAGTGGCCGACGCTTCCCACATCACAGCTGATGTCTTGTATTTTCCCATATACAGGACCGACGGTGTAACGTTGTCGACCTCCGCTTCTTGTACCCTGATTATTATCGAGGTCGCTTTCTTGTCCTTCCTGTCCTCCTCCTTTGGTTTCAGGAATTTCGCTCCAGCTATCTCGAATTTGTGTGTGACATTAAAGGCCTTTTTGACTTCTTCTTCCAGGTCCTTATCGTTGTTCGGGATTGCGGTAAGCGACACTCCGTGAATTATGACGTCCACAGCGGTGGGTGCTGTTCTAAACGGTAGGTACCGCGGTTCGTCGGCGCCGATCGTCCCGTTCAGGGCTTCCGTAATCTTGTCGATGTATTTCGCATACTGCCCTGAGTCCGTACCAGCTGGGGCGGTCAGGGTAATCGTGCCGTTTGTTTTGTTGGAAAAAACCTGGAGATTGGTAGGTGCCTTGCACTCGCAGCCCGTCAGGACTGTCGCCACAGCCAATGAGATCCTCGCTTCCTCTCTGGCCGGGTCGGCAAGGGGTTTCGCAGTTGTTCTGGTCGCAAACAGCTTTCTTCTGGCAACATTCACGACCTGTTTGGGTTTTGGGCTATCGTTCTTTCCTTTCGGTTGGCTGATTGCCTGTTGTTCGTGCGTCTTTTTCGCTATCTTGGTTGTTTGTTGCTTTGGCGGTGTGGGTCCCACCTCCGCTTTTCTTTTTCCTTTAGCAGGAGTTGCAACGGTGGCGTTCTGCGGCGCTTGTCCAGCTGCTCTTGCGTACGATTTAGCGGCAGGTTCCGATCGCTGCCTGGTCGTCGTTCCCGTGGGAGCTCCTTCAGGTTTGGGGTCAGACACCGTCCTGGTTAGATTTTGAACCGTGACCGTCAGCTCCTGGACTTGTCGTACCAGACTGACCATCAGAGTTGTCATTCTGTATTCCGCCTCGGTGTATCTGTCCGTGGGAAACGATAATATTTGTTTCATGATGGGGTTTGCAGCACTCAGACCGTCTGCTCGAAGGCAGTCCATCACAACTTGGTTAAGTTCCTTCAAATTTTCGTCAACATCGCCCTCCTCTTCCCCTTTCCTTCCACCCTGACGAGTGGGAGTAGATAACGGGGAAGAGGGGTCATCCTCCACATCCATCTCATCCCTGGGGCATGCCATTTCCCAGGTTTGAGGCAGTTATTTTTCTTTAAAGAGGGGTAAGTGCAAAAAACTTGGTGTGGAAAAAAGTGCAATTTTCGTCCGCGAGGTGAATAAGGGGGGAGAAGCATGGAAAATAAGGGTGAAGAAGCTTGGTTCTTGTACAAGTATTGTACCCAGAACTTGTACTCGAGCACAGTACCGTACTCGAATCCCACTTGTACTATCTCTTAGACTGCTGAAACGGTGGAAATTTTTTTTCTGCCACCCCTCTGAGTATCTGAGACACAGGTTAATAAGCAAATTTTGTTAATTACTAGAAATTCGCAGGTGTGCAAGCCCCAGACCGTAGCCAATCTTAGCAACATGATTGTACTTACTCACATCATCACTCGAGAATACTGAGAAAGCATCTTAGTAATCTCTGTCTCAGACGCTGAGACGGGTGGCAGAAAATTTTCCACCGTTTCAGCAGTCTAAGAGATAGTACTCTACTTGACAAAGTCAAAAGTCTCCGGAAATCTTGGCGCCAAGATATTAGGAATAGCAGGGAAATAAATGGCGAAGGGATGGGCGAAGAGAAAAGAACAAGACGGTATAAGGTGTAGAATTAAAAGAAGATAGAAATGAAAGATAAGGAACTATCTAAAGTACAAATAATTCATGCATGAAACTTGTTTCCCCTGTTGGTGGCCATACACTGTACCATAATATCCGGCGACTTCACAATTTCATCTCTCACATTTTGCCTGGACACTTGGCGCCAAGATTTCCGGAGACTTTTGACTTTGTCAAGTACTTAGCCGCTGCCCTCGGTATGCTGCCATTTCGGTCGTCTCTGTCTGCTTTGTTTTTGCTTCTCTTGGCGAGGATGGTGGGAGGGTTGTGGTTGAGCAGCAGGTAAGGATTGGTCAAGCCTGGAGGTCAGCAATGCTTAATCGAATTTCTCGCCAAAGCCCGCATTATGCAGCTTCCTTCCCACCAACTACTCGAGTATTTTGGTTCTATTCTGAGTTTAACACCGATTGGTACCATACCCACAGGGGACGTGGTGGATTTGCGCTCAGTTATTCTTTCCTTTTATCGGGAGTCGAGGGAAAGTACTCCGAGATGTTAAGAAGAGTTGGGTGCTGAGGTACTAGTACAGGTAGGCCCGACCCACGAGGAGAAATGTACCAACACAATACCAGTATGATACTTTGCCGTACGAAAAGAGAGCCATGCATCCCCATCTTCCCTTCTTCCTCCGCCTTCCCCGTCTCGTGAGTTCATTTCCTTCACTACCACCCCCTTCCCCACTTCACCTACCTGTGCCTACTTCCCTTTTTGGCCTTCTTTCCTGGACCCCTTCCCCGCCCTCAGTGTGTCCTTGTACTCGAGTACAGTACCAGCTCCTCCACCCTACTGTCCCTCGCCCGCGATCCACCCGTGCCTCGGTCCCAACCACTAAATCTCTCTGTCTCCTTTCATTGTTTTTTTGGGCCCACAATCTACTCTACCTACCGTTCCCACTCCCCCTGGTTCCAAATACCGTAAACCGGTGCGCAACGCGTCTGTTTCTTTAATTCCATTGCTTCCTCCCAGATTATTTGGAAGGGCAGCTTTGCCCCTTTCTTTTACACCTCCGCTAGTTTTCATTTGCCAGACTTCCCCCATTCCGTTCCCTTTGGCGGATACAAGTACTCTCCCTCGAGGAGTCCAATCCAACCACATTACACCTCTCGCACAAATATTGTTTTTTTGCTTTTAATATCAGAAGACCGGAAAAGCCATAAAGTTGTTTTATTTTTTCAAACAACTTACAAATGACTAGTTTCGCAGCGGCGGGATCGAGCACTAGTACGGTCACAGACAGCTGGAAAACATCTGGTTCCCCGAAAGTCACATATAGGAAGAGCCGTCGCCACTCTTCTCATCATGTCCGTTCACGCAATTTCTCTACGGATTTGCTGGAGGACGACTCGATTCTTCTCCTCAAGGTTTGAGCCTTTTTCTCATTTTGTCATCCCCCATTTTCTTCCGAGGTCCAATTGTGGTGGGGGGGATCACTTAGGCTCACTTTACCCCTTTCTTCGTTTTTTCTTTCGCCCCTTTCAGGTTGATCTATTCTTGAGCGAACTGGAACGACGTCTCGACTACCTAGAGGAATATGGAAATATAAAGCTTGACGAGGGCATTCAGCGTGCGTACGACACGCTACAGGCTGTACGTGAAGGATGTGGAAGGGTTGGAGGAGAAGTCATCGGGGAAGGGAAACGACGAGCTAGGGTTATTGTCGAGGTGCTGGAGTCTAGTTACCATGAAGTTATTGAGGCCAAAGAGACGTTACCTGCAAAGGTGCATGCGGGTGTTCGCTTCCTAGAGGAGCTCTTGACGGAATTCGAGACACGCTCGCACGCTAGTATGGATCGAAAATTAGACCAGGCCATGCGTGGAGTCGAAGCCGTTATTGATGCGAAGGACAAACTCGCCGAATCCATCGAACGGGCCATCAAAGCTGCCCGGGAGCGTAGATTGATAACCTACGAGGAGTTACCGTTCCCATGGCGAGTGAATCCATACATCACCCGCGGGTATCGCTTTACGGAGACAAAATTAGAATGCGTTCGGTCGGCCTTTGCTCTTAACAACGAAACATGCAATATTTGGACCCACGGACTCGGGTTTATACTTATTCTGGCCATCGCCTTTTACTTCTACCCCATGTCACAGATATTCAATTATCATACCACTGCCGACAAGTTCATCAATGGGCTGTTTTTCCTTGCCGCTGCCAAGGCTCTCGCCTGTTCTACTATCTGGCATACGTTTTCTTCCATCTCACACCAGACGACGATGGAGCGCTTTGCCTGCGTCGATTACTCTGGCATTTCTATGTTGATCGCAGCGAGCATTATCACTACTGAATATACTGCCTTCTATGTTGAACCTATCAGCAGGTCTGTTTATATATCTATTACTTTCCTATTTGGCATTGCAGGAGTCATTCTCCCATGGAAGCCCACATTCAACAAAGCGGACATGAGAGTCTGGAGAGTAGTCTTCTACGTCACCCTAGGAGCTACCGGAACAATCCCCATGATCCAATTATCCATAACGAGAGGCCTCTCGTGGGTCGCGCTCTTCTATCTGCCAGTGCTAAAATCAGTATGACCCCCGTCGCTTGCACTGTAACGTTGCTACTTATCCCAGGCAAGTATCCGGAAACGGGTTCCCAAAATATGTGGCAAAAAATCCGTCCATATCGCAGGTTCACCATTCATATTTCCAGATACTTCTTGCCTGGGACAAGTATGTTGATATGGTTGTGAATACTAATCATGATATAGATTGCCGTCTACATCGCAGGCGCTGTCATTTATGCCATGCAGGTACCCGAGAGGTTTTACCCAGGATGTTTTGATTGGATCGGTGGCAGCCACAACATTTGGCATGTGTGTGTGCTCGGGGGGATATTGTTCCACTGGCACGCTATGCACGATCTTTTTCACAGAGCTTTTGAAATGGCCACTGCTTAGAACGAATCCTTACGATTACTATTCCGACCCTTCCCCCCCCCCCTACTTCTTCCTTCTCGTTTAACTATTGTCGATTTAGACTTCTTTCTCCCCTACCTTACCGGCGGATACCCCCTTTCCCTTCCTCCTTTTTCTACCTCTTTTATTCTAGAGTGAGTGAGCAGGTGAGGGGTGATTAGGTAATTAGTTGATATTAAAACGAGACAAGGCAAGAACAGGTGGTTTCGTTATATCCGTTTATTCTTGTTTTTATTCATTGACATCACTGGACTATAGAATAATACAAGCGCAATTTTTATTTATTTATTTGAGTGAAGATTGATGGGGGGATGCGAGCAGGCCCTAGCTTTTTTTTTCGTTGACTCTTCGGATTTGGATCTTCGTTGTATAAAATGTCCTCATTCTTTTGACCCCATCTATTTTCTTTTCTTCCATACTTTAATACAGTATTGTAGGATTCTTATATCTTTCTCTCTATACCTATGGGTTTGCACTCCCTCATTTTTCTCTTTCTGCGGTTGATTGTAAATAGTCAACAAATCTTTTGTCCATATGCGAACAGGGTTACAGGTTAACTAACTTAATAATTTCTGGGAAGACGATAATCGGGTTGGAAGGTCTTTCTTATCTATCGCCAGCGGATGTGAACGAGAAAGAGGGCCGCGACGAAAAGGAGGAAAGAAAATTTAAAAGGTATTGTATTTACTTGAAGAGTCATAAAAAAGCCAGCAACAATTTCTCATACCCATACCGTGTCCCGAACTCCAACATGCCAAATTATTCTACCACTACCATCACCATCGTACTTGCAACCTACCACACAACAATAACGAACCGTACTAGACGCGTGCGCATGATCAGCCCGCCCCAGCCCCCCCACCCTAGGCATCATACCGACAGCTGCCGCCAAAGTTCTCACTACTTCCTCGTTTGCATACACATCCTAACCCTCCCCAGGACCTCCTCGCGAGTGCCGAAAGTCTCTAGCCCTCTCTGCAATACGATAAGTTGTCAGCCCTCCCTACCCCAGTTCAACCCTTCCCCCAAACCTTGCCCCAATATATAATGCCAGTAGAAGATGATATTATACATACCCTCCCTAGCCACACCTCCATCTCGCCAACTGTCCATTCTTCTGGGTCTAGTGCTTGGTTAGTACTGCACCCAGAGGACAGGTAGGGTAGGGTAGGAAGCGGGGTAATACCACCAGTAGGATCACCGAGTACGTTCAAGTCTATGTCCGGCTTCATTATTGACCAGGCGGATACCGCGACGACCATCGCTGAGAATGCTGGGTTTTGTTAACTTTGTTCCGCCTACGGGCAGGGTAGGGCAGTAGCATGGGTGGGGTAACGGTCGTTCGGAGAGAGGCTGGGTGGGATTAAACCTAAGAATGCATTCTGAGAAACAACGTCAATATATCCGTATACTTCTTCCATCGGCATCTACCCTTTATCTCCCTAGCTATCTAGAACAGCAAGGATGCAAAATGAAAGTAATTCAGAAGGGCAGAGAATGGGGGAATGGTACTTTCGAAGTAAGCATCTTGTCCAAAGGCGTTTGTGGCATTCTTGCTTGGTAGGGATATAAACTAGGTGGTAGATCAGGTAGGATGAGTTGGCGGGCGAGCGTGCGTGCGGGCTGCGCAAACGGAGGCTGGGGTGGGTCTATGACACTCCGGGGTGTATTTGTGGTGGACCCACCTGGTGCTTGTACAGTGATGGCAGTGATGGTAGGCCTAGCAAATTCTGACCTATTAAGTGGTTGCATTCGTTTCTTCAGTTGTGACGAACGCGTGGCTGTCACTGCTGGTTTGTCGCGGGGAATAATGATTAGATTCCCGCTGATAAGATTAGACACCCCTCGATCCACCAGGGCCCAGCCCTTAGTTCAACCAGCAGTCCCATCCTCACACAGATCTCGAGTTCAACTTTGTCCTATCTTGATTTTCCTCCTACTCCAACACCAAAGAGAAGAACGGAAACCCACAACTTGAAGGGAAGGGAGGCATTGAACGAACCAGTCGGCAACAACACCCACAACCATCAAGATGCCGAAACAAGTTCATGAAATTAAGAAATTTCTTGAGTTATGCAATAGACCGGATGCCAAGGGTATTTATCTCTACATCCCCCTAGGAGCTTTGGCTTATGTCTTCTAACGTGTAACTTATTATGCACAGCTGCCAGAATTAAGGTTCGTTCTCTCAAATGGCCCTTCAATCCCAATCCACCAATATCGACGGAATAGAGAGGAGGGAGAAAGAGAAATACTAATACCCTGCCATGGGATCACAGAAGCCAGCCAAAGGCTCCAGCACCATCAAGCTCAAGGTCCGCTGCCACCGCCACCTGTACACCCTTATCCTCCACGACGCCGAGAAGGCGGAGAAGTTGAAGCAGAGTCTCCCCCCTTGTTTGTCCCCCCTCCACTTCCCCCTTCCTTACGCAGACATCTGCTAACGAGCGGCTAGTGCTCCCCATCACTGAGGTCCCTGCCACCTCTAAGAAATGAAGTGTACAAAAAATAAACTCGATTTCTTCTTTTGTTTCATAAACAAATAAAACAAAAATAAAACAAAAAAAATTAATGGAGAGATTTGATTGATGCTCGGGGGTCTTCGGAGGTGGGCTTTGCTTTTGATTGATTGATCGATTGACTTGGGTATAATAGATGGGTGATTGCGGGTCTCCGACGGGAACGCTGTATAGTGAATTCTAGCCACTCAATGGTATCATTTGTCTTCTTCTCCCTACACCATCTGATGGCGGTTCCGCAGTTCGAGCTACTGGGATGTGGTTTGAGTAATGATTGATAAGGGGTCCCATTCTGCCACACGGGTGTGGGACTGTTTTTCTAAGATCCCGTTGGATATCTCTCTGGCTCAGATACACAACTTTCCTGGATAACCCAGCCCCCGTCATGGCCTTTTTGAAACCATCCAGGGGGCTCAGAAACGTCATAATTGCTGCTCCCACTAGCCATGAAACGTGCATAGATTATCATTGGCAGTGCGGGCATAATGTCGTAAAGATGATGTGCTATGTCGTTGGACTTTCCTCTCCCAATAAGGTCAAGAAATTTTTGATTTTTTTTGTCCCGGAGGGGGAAAGGGGCCGTATTTTTGCTGTGTTCCCCGCCCTCTTTCTACAAAAGGGAATTCTAGACTTCATAGCACACCGTCCAATTATTCAAGTTTTTACGGTATATAAGTGCCGTCACCTCGGGGTCAGCCAAATGCACCAAATAAATCCCCTGCTTAGCGTCCAGAGTAACCACAACCAACTGCAGTGACGGTCTAGGGATACCCTATCCCCCAATTAGCCCCCCCTAGAAGAGCAAGCAATATCGTATAAAATCAACGCCCTCCCCCCCGTAAACTTGCCAGGAATCTCCCCCAGCTCATCAATAAACAATTTATCCTCCGAAATACAAATCCTGTGCCCAACCTTCACCACCCCTCGCACCTAAGCTCAACCATTCACCTGCCCGTGAGCAGCGGCGCCGCCAAAGTGTCATCAAACTTACCCAGGCCCTAACGGCACATGCTTCTCGGACATCGCTGCGCCAAACCTGCCTAGCGGGTGCACACTCATGGAGGAGTCCTGCAGACCTTTATCCGTAAAGCTCTCGTGCACTTGCTAGGTTATGAGCGCCGGCAGGCTCAGGGGAAATGTTGCCTTGACCCTCTCTACCGAGGTGGTGTCTAGTGCGTACTCCTACTACTTAAACTTTCACACTCATTATGATTATACTGAAGATGGGGGAGAGTAGACACATGATGTTGGGCGACAATAATAGGACTAAGCAAAGCCAACCTTGGCAGCCCATGCATGCCCCCGCGCTGGATTGGTAAATCTTGCTCCAGACATGCCCAGGTCGAGATATGCGTGGTGGCAGGCATGGCAGAAAGTCGGGATCTGTGAGAACGGGCACAGAACAGGATTCCGGGAGGGTCGTTGGAATTTCACATATTTGGCAGGAGGGGGAGGGGGTGAAGCGGTGGTGCGGGCTGGTGGGGATACAGTGGGATACGGAAGTGGAGGAGGGGCCCGAGCCAAGCTTATATTAAGCGCCGGGTTAGACTAGAGCGGGATGTGATAGCGCGATCATATAGCATAGTTGGCCTGAGTGTGAAGAGGTGGTACGGCAGTATCCCAGGCCCAAATATAGCGAAACATATACCTTCCCCGAGTTTTCACTTGCACATCGCCTCATCCTGCAATGTCCTTCCACTGCCATACTGTACGGGCCCCTAAGGAATTTCACCCCCATACTCATACCCCATAACCCTCCATTCCCCCACCTCACTCTCCATACCCCCGCCAACCCTCCGAACCAACTCCACCTCCCCAAAATAACTAACCCCACCAACCCTCTCAAACCCCAACCCCTCAAAAAGCCTAATACTCCTGCCATTCCCCTCTGCAATCTTAACCGTAAACCCCACCAACTTCCTCCCCCCCATCCCGCCCTCCTGTCCCACAACCTCCTGGTGGCGCATCCCAACATACCACAAAAACAACCCAACAACTTCCCTCCCCAACCCCATGCCGTGAAACTCCCTTCGCGCAATCATGACCTCCACCTCCGCCACGACCTTCCGCTCCACCTCGTCGTGCTCCGGTGAGGGGTACAGGAAAAGGTTCACATCGCCAAGCATGCGTTCCGGTGCGTCGTCCCTTCCTGCCCTGACAGCTTTAGCAGCAGAGGAGGAGGAAGGAGGAAGGCAAGCTATAAACGTGAGCTTGTCCCTATCCTCACGCCAGGACCTCTGCATTGCGTGTTCTTCCGGAAGAGTTAGACGGTCGGAGGCGGTTGCTACACGGAGGGTCTGAAGTCCGACAGTTTAAGGATAATGGTTGGTTGATTGGTTGGTTTTGTAGGGGTGGGGGAGTACCTCGTCTTCCATCCAAGAGTGGTAGGTCGGCACATGGTGAGGCTCGTATGGAACTAGGAGGATTTTGGGCGATAGGAGGGCTAGGCTTTGTTAACGGATATCCGGATATGACAGGGAGGAGGGCATCACACCGGTCTTAGCATTGAGTTTCATTGCGGCCGGAGGGATGGTATTAGGGGCCAGTGGGGCACCGTTGGTTGAACGATACTGATATGTTAAAGTTATATTGATGCGAGGGTGGGGTGGATTAGGGTCGGGCCGGGTGACTAATGCCACTCTGATGGGATCCGCTGGGAGGTGGTTGATGTCGTAAGCGACGACCCATGACTAACCTGAAGTGGTAAATTTATAAATATCATATAGTACTCGAGTACGTTTTGGAACTGGCAGCTTTACTCGAGTAGGGTCATGATTATCACTTCGCCCCCTATGACTTCGCAGGTCACGGAAAAACTGCAAAATTCCAAAGCTGGCTACTATATCTTTCTTGTTAACAAACCGTTCTTATTAAATCTCGGATATACTACACACTACATCCATAGCCCAAGAGAAGCCCCTCCCGACACTCCCTCCTCCACCTACCGCAACTACAAGTAGAAAAATAGCTGTCCTCGTACAAGGTTAGTCCTATACTCAATATCTTTCAAGTATGGATCTGAAATTGGAGGTCCCGTTTGGTCTCTATCTCGCGGCAGAGCCAGTGATCTTCAACATATAGACTTGACGTTGAAGACGATCTGTTAGGTTCGCGCAGAGTTTCACATTATGAAAACAGAACAGAAAAAGGTGGCACTTGCTCAAAATACATGCGTAAGAGAAGGGATTCAGTCTACTAAAGTGGAAGATATATGTAAAGTGCATACAAGAATTATTAGTAGTGTATGTTTTAGAGCAATACCTACCGGCTACGACCACCTGTTACAGCTTGACCTTTTCAGGTTCATCAGGCTCGATGCTCAGAGGGAATACATCCCAACCCTCTTCTGGTGTCGCCCAACCTTTCTTCTCGCCCAAGACTGCAACTGCAGACGTCTTTCGTACTTGGTCAATAAGATATCGCTGGGCAACGTCGCGGATATCGTTCACTCCAATATCAAGGAGCCGCTCTCGCCGCCTGCATATATGTCAGCGCTTAGCATGAGTGGGATTAAGGAAGCTGGGGCATGGAGCCAAACGTTTGTCTCATATCATCTGTAATCCCATCCATGAAATTGATCATCCCCTCGTCACTTACAGAGGTTGGGGCGTCAACACCTTGGAAGACGCTCAACTTAGCTTCTTCTAGGTCTTTCGCAGTCCAATCGTTCCTCAACGCAAACCCTCCAGCGTCCTCCATAATCTTGAGGGTATTGGGCACGTTTGGATCTCGGTAAGAATAAAATCCAAATACACCGCCAGCACCTCGGTGGAACGCACCAGCTCCATATGCCCCTCCTTTCTCCCTAATCTCATGATGGAGATGCTTGTGTGTCAAGAGCTGAGCTAGCATTTGCAATGCCGCCCCATCCTTATTGGTGTAAGGAACTGTCCTCACACACATCGCAGCGTAAGACACCTGGTAGGGTAACGGGAAGAAGGCCTTAGCTGGTGCCACAAAATCGAACAGCGGTGTATTTGCGACAGGTGACTCCACTTCTGGAAGACCCCCAAGAAACTTCGCAAGAGCGGACTCATTCGCTGAGGCGGCATCAGCACCACAAGTTATAGCAGCCCTAAACTGATCTCTCCGCGCAGCGAACTCGGCGATCCCCTAGATTACTTATCAGCAGCCATCAAACCACAAGGTTTAAAACCCAGTGCAAACCTTCAATCTCGCTAGAGCTTCATTGTAAACCTCAGTGGCAGCCATATTACTGATTAACCTCACCTGTGTCATTCCTCCAAGCACTTCATTTGCTCTCTAAATAATTATGAGCATAAATCAGATATTAAAGCAGGTTTTAAACATACAGCAGCTGGTGTCAGATGGGCAGCAGCGAATGTCCTTGCATACGCATGTCCACTCTCCGCAAGGCTATTCACAAAACCACTGGCAATTCCGTGAACCAATGTTCGCAGCTTAGACACTTGGGTGAAATTTGTCTCCAGCAGGACCGTCCGTAAAAGTTCAAACATGTCTGGGATATTGTTGTCCAGTGCGAATCCCGAGAAAACAAGCCCCTCTTCTGTGACTTCAAGATTCGAGTGGTTAGTGGAAACATGGGTCGATGCCCTTATACCGCCTGTCTTAAGCTTAATCTCATCTTCTAGCTCCTCCATCGAACGCTTTCCAGTGCCCAGCCTGAGAATTGCCTCGGTGAATAATGGCAAATACATTCTCAGCTCCTCCGGAAGGTTCTTGAAACTGCTAACCGCTATTGCGCCATTAGAAAACGCTCAGTGGTCTCTCCAGGCCTCTCTAGCTCAGGAACTTACCTCTAAAATAAGTGAGGCCATTGGTAGGAGCAATTCTCCACTGAACTGGAACACCCTCTATCTGCCCAGTTTTCAGCTCCTTCTTTTCCATGTTCCTCGGGATATCTTCCACCTTCAATGTTGGCAAACAGCCCACATCTTGCTTCTTCGCCTGCTCTTGAATCTCCGCTAACTCTGCTTCCTGCTTTGTCAGGGGCCCTCGAGCCGCCGCTTCACCACCATATTTCTCGATTTCTCTACTCAAACGGGTAGCTTCTTCCGCTGCAAGGGCCTTCGAATAATCTCGATCAGGCGCCATGGTAAAGGTGAGGGTATTCTTGTTAAGAAAATATTTCTCAAGCAGCCCTTCAAGATATCCACCCTTGGCATATAATTCCTTGAACTTTGAAACTGTTCCTTCAACCGACAAGGCCTCGAACGGATCCACGCCATTAAACCAGCCAGATGTAAGGCTTTGCATAACCGACATCCCGAAGTTGGCAGTTTTCTGTAAGATTGAAATTGTCAACGCATATAATCATAAGAGCGTCCGTGCTGAGTAAACTCACGTGTTTCAATCCCAACTCCAGTTGATGCAATACTCCGTCAACCTTTTTAGTGTCAAATCCCCTAGCACGCATCTCCTGCAGGACTTGATGAATCGTATCTTCTACTTGTTGAACATGCTCTTGCCTAACATTCTGTAACCCAACCGAAAATATACCAGTCTTAGAACTAGTATCATATCCGGTATTTGGTGAAAAGTCCGATCCAAGTTTGGCTTCAATAAGGCCCCGATACATTGCCGAACCATACCCATCAAGAAGAAGGTTAGACAAAACTCTCAACGAAAAGGTCTCGACAACATCGGAGGTATTATTCATGACCCAAGATACGGAGGTCTTGTACTGAGAATCCTTATCCATAAGTGGGTCATACGGCCCATAAACCCGTAGCCTTTGTGGTGCGTCGAGTTTTATCGGCTCCCGAAGCTCTTGTTCAGCTCTTATCTTTTCGAAAGTACTTAATTTGTCGCTAAGTTTCTTGAGATGCATCTTGATGGGAATATCACCATACGTGAAGATCTTTGAGTTTGAAGGATGATAATGCTTCTTGTGGAAATCCCTCAAATTCTCCAATACCAAGTCCGTTATCTTTTCAGGGTCCCCTCCACTGTTGTTGATACTTGGGAAGATATGATCCTGAAATCTAATGTAAAATAGATAGGAAGCATCAGACATTTGCCCCTTCATTTCATTATAGACAACCCCCTTGAAAAGGAGAGGTGATTTAGGATCTGCAACATCCCCTGGCCCAATCCGCCAGCCCTCTTGCCTGAAATCGGTTTCCTTGAGCAAAGGATGGAGTGTTGCATCAAGATAAACATCCCGCAGATTCTCATAATCGACAACATTTGTAGTGGCAAATGGGTAGGTAGTATGGTCGCTAGAGGTGAAAGCATTCATATAATTCCTAAGGCTGATCAGTATAAATTCGATTCAACTTAGTATTATCGATCAATAGAAAGGCTCACGATAAACTTCGATTTAACATTTTAAAAAACGGATCACGAACGGGATATCTAAGAGCACAACCGAATTAGTCATTACATACGCCCCTAGCGATGGTAGATAAAGATACTTATTTGATCCACACAAAGTTGTATGCTCCAGGATATGAGGTACACCCGTATCATCATCCGGGTTTGTCTTGAACCCAATGGCGAAAACGTTGTTTTTATCCTCCCTCGCAACATGAATATAATCAGCTCCAGTCTTATCATGGACAAGTTGGACCGCCGCTAATTCCAGCTCGGGAACGCCCTTTACCCTTTGAACGGTAAATCCACTGAGCCTGTCACCAGGCTGAGGCAGCTGCCGAAGATCGGTGATGGCAGTAGCATACCTCCGTCGAGTAAGCTGTCCTGCAAGAGGACCCGGCCGGAAGGTGAGCCGGCGGCCGACTGATAAACCACCTCGCAACATAGTCCGCTCTTCCAAAATTCGATGGGGATGAATGGGGGGCTGTGGTGGACTATGATGAGAGATGTCGCGTTGGTGAAGTAAAAGTCGTGGTTGTGGTGGTCGTGGTCGTGGTCGTGCAACAGGATACAGTACCGGTACTACCGTAGTGATTGCAAACCTCGAAAAAACTTTATTTTTTCTCTTCCACCGCAGGGTAGCGAAACCGTTGCAACCAGGCAAACCAACATCAACGTCACGGGCATCGCACAAAAATCCCCGGTAGCCAGACCACCCGACCAGATGCACCGAGGCCCACCACCACAAACCCAGTATGATATCAGTGCTCAAAGCGAGTAAGCCCAAGCAAAGAGGGCCATACCAGCAAAACGCTCAGTATAGAATGCACAGCAAAGAGGAAAACATTTCGATACCGTCCGTTCGCATTGACCGATGCGAAAAATTCGGTGGCCCAATAGACAAGCACGAGGCATTCCAGAAAACACACGTGTCGCTGGTGAACCACAGCGTATTACCGTGCCCGAACCCGTAATTTCGCGTTACTGGTACAATATCGGCTTCGGAACGATCCAATATTGCTCCTACTGCTATAGTCGACAAACAGTAAGTCGATAGAAACATTTGGTGTTAGATGAATTCAATATCAAGAGCTCCCGGGCGGGGGGGGCACTTGGTAGGATCACAATGTAGGGGCAGATGATCAAAAATCTTAGCCAAACCTTTCCGCCACAGTTTGCGCCACACTCCCCAAGAAAACCCCCTTGAATCCACACTTTTGCTTCTAAGTTTGGCCCTCTCTAGCCACAGAAAGCCCCCAGGAAAAAGTCACCAGCGCTACCGCCCCCGATCATTGCCAGATTACAAGTATGTTACCTGCCCTATCATAGGTCCCAGTCGTCGCCCATCACCTTCAACCCTTCCAGGAATAAAACTTCCTCACCCGCAAACCCCGGTTTGCTCTCGACCTCTTGCGCCTATTCACCCCCATCTCCCACTTCTATTCACTCCACATCCTTACAACCTCTAGCTCACGGTAATCTCCCTCCCTTTCCATTTTTCCTTCCCGCAACAAAACTGGAGTGTGTTACAATTTAAAAAAGCAAAAAAGTTACGGCTAACTTAACAAGTATCCAGCACGTGCATTTGGGAACAAAATTTCTTCTCCACGTTCCCACAAGCACCCTGAACACCGCCAGCCTCGCAAGTATCTTTCCCCCCCTCGACCCCCCGGCTTTGCATGGTGTAGCGCCATCACCCCGCTCCTCCCACGGTACCCTTCAATCTGCCACCACCCCCGCTCAATGCATATCGCAGATTGCTTATTCGCTGATCAGACTCCCCTACTCTTGGATTATTTCACTATGGCTACTATTGCAAATACCTCCTCCATGTCGAACGCTCAACGGTATGCGTTACTCAGAGCGTCTGCAGGTTGTGGTCACCCGGTTCCCGGACCTCCCACCAGTGCGGGTGGAGGAGAGGCAGTGTCGGGACAAGGAAACCTCGAAGTACCTGTCTCGTCAACCGACGATTACGGACTCGCTTCTGAACCTACCTCGTCTAATACCACCCCTCCTCCTGTGGCGCCAGCAGGGCCCGTACATGGACCAGCCCCTCCACATAAGAAGGCACCAAACGCCGGGCCAAAGTCGAAGAAGCCGTTAGATCCAATGGAGGTGAGAACGCAATTGTGTGTGGGAAGGACGATTTCAGTGCTTTAGAATCCTTTCATACTTGTACGGAGGAATACGGCTGACTGGGATGGCCCTGCTTCTTTTGAGTGATGGCGTCCAGGTCAACAATCTGTTGACTGCGAAAATATCACAATTAGAAACTGATGCATCATTGGAAGAAGAGGAGGAAAAGGCAATCTGTGCGATGACTCCTCTTTCGTAATTAGGACAGAAGGGAATACAGACGCTGACGACTACCAGCCCGTGCTGTTCGTAGGGCAAATAAGGAATTGGCAGAACTCGTATCCTCCCGTGAAGATCATCTAGCCAAGGTAGATGCTATTCAAAACAAGTATAGCGAACTTCTTTATGAGATGAAGCGTTTGGAACGTGATTACACCAAATCACGCAAACGTGCGGATCAATTGCAAAAGGAGAAGGATCACTCGAGATCTGAGATGCAAAAGGCGGTCTCCATGAAAAATAAGCTTGAAACACTGTGTCGCGAACTCCAAAAGGAGAACAAGCGTATCAAGGTACGTACGAAACGAATCTCCAATCTTAACGCGAAAAGAATTGGACCAAGTATTCTGAGATTACTGAACTCCAGGAAACGCAGGACGAGAGTAAGAAACTTGCCCAAAATGAACAGCTAAAACGTGAAGAACTTTCCAACAAATTCGAGAATACGATTATGGAAATCAAAACACGCATGGGGGAGGGAAACGATGATGGGAGCCGTAAAGTTAACGCAGGAGTTGATGAATTGTACGTCAACATCCATCCCTATCTCCTTTTATACTTATTCAAGGCGCGGACACCTGATATTTTACCTAAAGATTCAAAGCAAAATTTAAGAGTCTTGTCGATCAATATGAGATGCGTGAACTCCACTGCTACTCTCTTATTCGCACTAAGGAGCTAGAAGTTCAATGGAATCTCGCCCGCTATGAACAGCAGCGTAAGCAGGCTGAACAGGAAGCACATCGTGCCAAGGCTCTACATGCTCAGGTTTCAACCTTTTCCCAAACAGAGGCTGAATTGAGATCGCAGTTAAATATCTACGTCGAGAAGTTCAAGCAGGCGAGTCCCCTCATCCCAACCAGACTCTTTCGAGATCAGTAAACTAGACTGAAAGGCTAGATAGCTGACCAGGTCTCTGCCTCTCAAAATTTAATTCAATCTGCAGGTCGAAGATACCTTGAATAACTCCAATGACCTATTCCTAACTTTCCGCAAAGAAATGGAAGAAATGTCTAAAAAGACCAAGCGCCTCGAAAAGGAAAACCTAGTCCTCACTCGCAAGAGCGAGACGACGAACCGAAACCTCCTTGAAATGGCCGAGGAGCGCACAAAACACCAAAAGGAACTCGAAATACTCAGGAAAAAGAACTCCAAACTCGAGAACCTCTGTCGGGCACTCCAAGCCGAACGCACTACCCTCGACACTAAGCTTCGCGATCAGGAAGGTAGTGGGAGAGGTGGCGGTGTCGGTGGCGGAGACGAAGGAGGGGAGTTGCTGGAGGAGGAGGAGGAGGAGGAGGAGGAGGAAGACGATTCTGAAGGTGATTCTGAATATGAAGAATCGGATGAGTACGATGATGATGCCTCGGAGGACGGATCTGAAGGGGAAGAGGGCGAGGATGATACTGAAGACGAGAATCCCCAAGCACCGGAGACGGCGGCCCCTCATAAAACCTCCGGGGAAAATCAAAAGCAGCAACACACCCAGAAAAATGGTGTTGAAAAGGTCTATCCAGTTGTTAACGGCGCTCGCGCCGATTAAGCTTACGGAGGCTAGCTCATATTATCAGACCTCATTTCATCACAATTGCTCTTTTTTTTTCTCTTTTCTTCGTTTTGAACGTACTGAAAAAGCGACACGTGCCTGAGAAGAGAGATAGTGTAGTATGCTGCGCATCACCATCCAATATACCCCACCTCCCACTCGATATATATATAAAAGCGCTGTATTCGGCCTCGTACTACCTCGCCTTTCGTTCCCTGTCTACTTTTCTTCATTCTATCTTTCTACCCCCCGCCCACTCAGTCCGATGGTTCAGACGGGCTACTTGACCCATCATGTCCAGGTCGTGTCGATGCCGGGCTCCTACCAGCTTTCCTTCTCCCTTTTTTTCTCTCATGTACCCTTAACCGCCAGGCGTGTGCCTACCTGCCGGTTACCAAGTAGATGGCGAGTTGCCTATTGCCACAAGTCAGGTTATGATGCTTTGTTCGGGTAGTGACCATGCTGCGCAATTACATGCCTAGCACACAGCAACGAAAATGCTGAACCGCGTTACCTTACGTATCTAATCATCGCCATCGCCATCGCCATCACCATTACCATTACCATTACCATTACTATTGCCACCATACAGTATTGAGTCGCGAATAATGGTCTGGGCTCCAAGATGGTGGGTGAATAAGCGAGCAACTGATATGCAGAGTCCTACTGTAACATTGTTCCACATCTCTTTTAATATGTATGAATATAAATTGCAAAATTGGTGGTGTAATGTAAATTATCTCTTCTGTGCTTCCGTGTTATGATTGTCCTGCAGCAGGGAAGTTCGAAGTTCTCAGCCCGCGAACAACCTCCAGACTTGAGTACAGCGGTAAATTTAGACAACCCTCCCACCTCGAAACCAATTCCCAAGTTGCCACACCAACCAACGAAGGTACGACCTGCTGGAGTATCTTCCAGGGTACAAATCAGCAATCGCCATATCATACTACTCGAGTAGAACCCCCCCCCTCTCTTCTAGACCTCTAATCGAGAGATCCGGCGAACGCCGGCCGTGATACCGGTACCAGTAATACGTTGAAGATACTGTACTCTACCCTACCCCCTGACCGCACGTCATCGGGGCCTGCTGTAATGACTTACTGTATTGTATTATATGTATGGCCACGTGATTAGGATGAATTACTACTACTTGCCTGGGTACCGTATGCTAGTCGGTGCCGAGACTTGGCAAACTTTTTTAAGATCTGCCCGCAGAATTGGGGATAGGGGGATTTATTGTATGTCTTGGGCTGTGCCATAGGAAGAGTGCAGTTGCATGGTCCAGTCTGTATGGGGGTATGCGGGGGGATTCGGGGTTTATGATTTTGTTGGTAGGTATGAGGTGATAGTCGAGTGAGGGGTTATGAAGGTTGATTTTCGAGAAGTTTGGGTCAGGGGATGGATTTGTGAGTGAGGTCGCGGGCAATTTCCGCAAATGAGGATAACATTGCACTCATGAGCATGCTGATTACCTGGTAATGTAAAGCAGCTGCTATCGTTTGACCCACCCCTCAAATAACTAGGATCCACCGAGTGACACAACATGCACCCCCCAACCCCACGTGGGTACAATTTCAAAATATCCTTCAAACAATCGTTGGGTATTGTCAATTCGTACGGACTGTTACTACCGCTACTACCGACAGACTACGCACTGTTGCGGAGCCAACCGTACAGTGCTGTACGCAACCCCCCTCCCAATCCGCTCATCGAACCGCCCGTCCGTCATGCACGTCGTGCGCAGTCGTGCCCATACTCGTACCCATAGAGAAGAATCACGAAAAGCGTCCCCGGTGGTCCCGATCAGCGTTTGTCACATAAGAGTGACATTTACAAAAGAAAGGGAGCGTTAACAAAGAAATAAGAAAAGGGAAAGAAGGAAAACTCCAAAGAAGAACGGTCTAAACGCCTGAAGAAGAAACTGAAGGTATCGAAAAGGGCTAGGTTAAAGTTTCGGGAGGTTGAATCCGCGCGGTGGATTGGGAGTTGAAGTTTGTTGTGGTAGAGGTGTGAAGTGATTAAAAAGTGTGTAAAAAAGAGCCCCCGGGATTAAAATACCGATACGAAAGAGAAAAAAAGGTTCCGAATTAAATAGGATGAGCAAGCCGTGAGCGTGAGTGAGTAAGGTAGCGAGCGAGTAAAGTTTCCAGTGCTAGCATTCAGTCGTGCTAGACCGTTCCCGCCGCCCAATACGGGTGCAATAGAATCCCCCTAACTCTTTCCTCGCACGCACATCGAACCTAGATAGACCCCATTTCATGGAAATAAGAAATTTGATTATATCGAAAACAGAGCGGCCTATCATAACAACGAATCAGTCTCCATGTCCTCGACCAATTCCAACACACCTATTAGGGTAGAAGGGTAACCTACAGCAATCAGGGCTCCAAATAATGCCACTGTCGACGACAGGGTGTTTGCGCTACTGGGCTGGTCGCTGGTGCCGGTTGGTACCGCTGGGGTGGTAAAGGTCGGCACAGCGGTGGTGTTCGTGGTTGGGGCCACTGGGAGTCCGGTTCCGTTGGCAGAGTGTACATTTGCGCTGACGGCGAGCGCAGCGAGGAGAAAGAATACTAGTGCTCTAGTGAGAAGGGAAGAGACGGCCATTGTTAATTGGTTTGTTGGTTGGTTTGTGGTATAGCTAATTAAGGGTGGATATAGGTGTAGATTGTGTCGCAAAGTATCAACTCGGGGGAAGACGGTACGATATATAGCTCGGGAAGATAAACGAGGGATATCAAGTTATCGCAGTAACAAAATACCCAGGTAGCGAGAAGGAAGGTTTGTTTGTCAAGCAAATCAACTGACTCGAATAAAAAAGTGAGAAGTGAAAAGGGCGGAATACTCCTTCTCAAAAGTGACCGATGAATGAATCCAGCTGCGTACGATGTTTCAATCAAAAAAGAAGAAAGATGGAGGAAGAAAGGAAGAGGGAAGTTTTTAAGAAGGAAATAGAAACAAAACACTCGACAGGAGAAGGAGAGGAGGAAGAAGAGAGGGGGAAAAAGCACAAACCCCGTCAAGGGTGAAGGGCGGGAATTATATGTCTGAAGGGAGAGGAAGGGAAGGGAAACGTGCTGAGCCAGAAAAGAGTGTGGTGCCGCTCATGAGCGTTTGGCGGCCGGCCGCTGTACTGGTAAATGGTTGCGAAATGTGGTGTGGGAAGCCTTAAACCAGACACAAAATACCCTTATTTGCCACGCAATTGGTATTAATTGGTACCCAATGTGGTTAACCAACAGCTAATTCTGGTTTCTGGATAGAATTAACCTGCACCATGGCAATTTTAACAGTTAGCAACTGGGTGTGCCATCTAGGCCCGGCACACTTTTAAGTTTAAATCCCTACAGCTCATGCAAAAGTTGATGTTTTCCCAACCTCAAGCTTATTGTCCATCAGAGCGACTGCTTGGGTGTGGGTAGAATAAAAGGGGTTACTGAAGAGCCTTGACAGTTTGAAGTTGGCCATTTTGCAGGTCAGAAATGTCCGGGTTAAAGAATTCCCCTACCATGCTCTCCTCGAGCAGAGGAGGCAGGAGGTACGAGTGGAAGCCACCATCCACCACCAAGTTCGGAAAGGGAAGAAACCCCCACGAACGGATTGGAGAGCCCATGGTTTCAGGGGCTTTTGTGTTGCCGTGTATTGAGTGCCGACCGAGAGCAATATTGAAACTAAAAATTGCTGAAAACAGGATTAGCACAACAGGATTAGTTTGGGTGATTTCTTCTTTGGGCAAATCTGTTAAGCCACGTCCCATTTTTATTTTTTTATTTTTTATTGAATGAGATCCTTGCTCTCCACCATAACAGCCCTGTGAATCTGACCCACTTTCGAGATTCGATATATAAACTCCTTTGATTGATAGTGATCTGCCGTCAGTGGGATTCCTCGATTGACGTGATTGAGTGAATGAAGAATAGAGGAGGGAGGCTATTTTTTTAATTTTATTTTCACTGAGGATGCTGGTTTTGGCTGATGATCTGGGGGTAAATTTTCCGTTTTCTTGGTTATTTACCGAGCGGTTTGTCTCCTTTCTCTGCTCGCTCTTGCTGGTCCAACCTCCTTATTGCCATTTGCTCGTGAATAATCATGCGGTATCAACTAGACTGTGGCATACCCCTTGTCACGAATTATTTGCACCAGAACTCCAGTAGTAAAATTTCAGCCTCTTGCTTTGCCTTGCAACTACAACATTTGTTGTCACCCACCATACTTGCCGTCCCCTGCAGTTCTCACCTACTGTACCACTTAATGCTAAGCAAATAGATGCATTCACAGTGATAATAATAATAGCAGCAATAGCCATCACAATCGATACTTTCCATGATTCCTTATGCAAACCTAGATATTATTTGTAACAACAAGTACCTCAGCCATCCCCTGCACCAGTGGCATATTGGTACTTTCTTCTAGTCAATTTCCGCCTCGTCATCGTTTCAAGTCCCTTATCAGCGGAACACGGACCGATCGAGCGACTTTTTATCGATTTTGCAAAAAAAAAAAAGAGGGAAAAAGGAAGGGGGAAAGCGACCGATTTAGCCGAACATCACATTTGTTCTTACTACTCGTATTATCTACTTAAAAACTCTCTAGACGCCAGTGAGGTGAGGTAAAGAGGGTGATGTAGGCTAACTCCACCAAACCGACTAGTGATATAAGTTAATATCCGGGCACGTGGAAGTCCTGTGGTAGGATAGCACAAAAAAGATCGCCACTGTCCGGAATTTCTTCTCACAGGCACTAGGTGCGTAGTGGTAGCGCAGGTAAAACGCTCTATTTTGGAACCAAATAATCAAGAATTGTTTCCCTCGACTTCTCTGGGTGGTATTTGTTCCCTTGCAGATCCACCCGTCTGTGCAACCGATCGAGGGTAAGACAGAGGGAGGAAAGTTACTAGTAATTAAGTCCTACAGTACTGTTTTTGCCCCTCAGCGTTCGGGAGGAGTCTATTAGCGGAAGGAGCCAAGCTAACGTCATGGTGAGATCCAGTCCTGTGAAGACACGGCGGGGCTGTCCTGTGCTGTGTACAGGTATAACTTCCGAGCATCGTGGCTTAATTCCAGAATTGGGGGTCTGTCCAATTCCGGCGCATAGAATTGCACTCGCTGCTCCTAAGACGCGATTCGAATAAAATATCTCCCCTTCTCCAATGCCGACTCCAACGGCAGCATGAATTACGCGTCTAAAAAGAAGGTGACAGCCATGTGCTACCCTCCTATATCTTGGAACAACCCTATCCACCAGACCCTCGGGGCACCCAAGCCAGTAACGTCACATTGAAGGAGAGAGCCTCTAAGAGTACGGTAAACCATGACCGGTCCAACACAGTGGTAAAAAGGAAAAATAGCCCACCAAAAAGTAAGCATCCCCTTCTCATGGACGAGAGAGAAGATGGGGGATGAGGGAGCAAAAAAGAGACTTGGGAACCGCGGCCTTCCCCAAGAGTACATACAGTGTTGTAACCGACATGCCCCGGCGGGCTGATGCAATCTCACTTTTACTCTCTGCACGCATGGTACAAAACCTTTTCGATCGAAACGTCATTCTTGCGAGCGCTTCAAATCTGATATCGTATTGCAAAGATAGTAAGTTCTAATTGTCACTCAGTTCCTACCGAGGATAAGTCAAGTTATCAAGCATGATAATAACACGATAGCTGCATTTCCTTATCGTTATCAAGGGAGTGAGTGGTAGGGCATCTAAGACACGATAACCAAGTTTTCTTTTTCTTTTTCTTTTGCACTTCCTTGCTGCTACTGCTCCTCCCTCGCACCCTCTTAGCCCAGCTAGCTTTGGAAGCGGTGCGAGTGATCTTAAGACCTAATAGAGTGCCGATACAGGGCTCTAAGGCAGGCTAGGTATCGCTATTCTGGTGCTCACCAACCAGCCAACCAAGCCTCACACTGTGCCCTTGCCTGCACTGGGCTGCGCTTGGTTGCACCGTGGGCCTACAGATTTTTCTATTCTATTGTTAGATCCCAAGGAGCAGCCAATAATCGTTGACGTCAATCCAGATTCCCGAAGCAGGGGGGGGGGGTAGTTCTTTATCTGATAAATAATGGTGGGTGTCTGCCCGCTCAGCTCTTGTCTCGATCCAGTCCTGGAAAGCATCGGCACTACGCTCTACTGTTCTAGTGCGGTCGAAGCCTGAATTGGTGTGGTTCCCTCCAGTTTTTAATTAAAAGAAGATTGAATGCAAGTAAGCTAAGGTTGTGGGAATAATACGTACTCGAGTATTGCGCGAGGCACTACACTGATGCCTTATCGTATTGGTGCGGATTTCCCGCTGCGGCCTGAACGGGGTTTACCACAGCTGTACCTTAGTGGATGGTTTTCCCCTAGTTGATGCGTGGCGTTGTTGTGGGCACCATACCTCCGTCTAACCTATCATTTCTCGACCTTTTAGGCTGGCAAGGTCTCACATTTCCCGAATCTCCCGAGCATCGTAGGGCCGAAAAGTAAATGGTCTCTAAGGGTATCATACCTACGAGCAATCGAGCAAAGCATGGCAACTCTACCGCCCAACCTCCGTAGCGTATTACCTAACTGTAGACCACATCCTGTGCGACACTTGACCAGGACTTCCCGCACACAGCGATCTCCGCAGCACTGCTGCCTTCAGAGGACTTTCTCGCCATCCCCACCATGATGTTGTGTCTAATATGTACCGCACAGTTCCTGCACTTCTTAGTCATCAAAAAGGCATACAGCGTTTTTGCTGTCAAAATATCCGGGTTACATGATCAAAATATGCAAGTCACATGCTCAAAATATCAGTACAAGTGTGATACTGTGTACATCATAGGTATTTCTCATCACAACCTGATTTTTTATCTAATCGAGGTTCTTCCTTGATATACCCCTTCTCGACCTCCTCGACCACCTCTACTGTCTGTGCCACCTCGGCTTCTTCTTCTTCTTTGAAACTCTCCTCCGCCTCTGCCATGCCTTCTCGATCCGGGATGCATGTAAACCTTCTATTGATTTTGTTACAGGATTGTTTGTTAGTAACCTTGTAGGAATTGAACAAGAAATAAGTTCTGTAGGCCTCTAATATCACAAATCAAGTTCCTGTATGGGTCGTGAGAGCGGCTAACGGGGGAGTCGGGCTTGCCCAGCTAAGCCAACCCAGCTTTCCCACAATAGGCAGCGCAGGAAAAAAGGGTTAGGCTCTGAAAATTGTCCCACAATCAGCCAATTTCGTGGAAGCCGGCCAACCTACCTCGTAGCCACCCACCGTCCATAATTCCCACCCACTAATCGGCTTTGCCCAGCATGGCTGACAAAGATTCATGTATCCATCTTGCTTGACCGCTTGCTATTGTTAGTGCTCCACCGGCCCAAGCCACTACCTCGCCTTTCAGTGTTGTTATTGATACCTATCTTGAACAATTTGTTAAGGAGGAATGTCGAGCAGGAGATGGTTATTGGAACCCTTCTGGGTATCAGGAATGAGGATGGGGCAGGAGTTGAGATTATAAATTATTTTACGGTCAGGCATAACGAGATTCAAGAACAGGTCGGTCTCCAGAAATCGTCATTTTATGGAATTTAAACTAATGGATGATGTGGTGAAGGTTGAGCTAGATATGGACTACTACAAGACGACCGTGTTGGGGTCTAGCCGAAGGCAAATCCCATGGAGGTCCTCATTGGAGGGTATGTTTGCGCAGGATAGATGCTCCTAGGTGTTAGGTGCCTTTCAATATAGCTAATTAATAAACTCAGGTATGCTAGCTCACCAGAGTACAATCCTTTAGGCGCTCTTATCCAGAATCTTTGTGCCTCGAAGGGTGATGGCACCTTCGCCCACCCCACGGTTCATCTTCCCAGGACTACCGCCCCGGTCAGGACCTCGCTATTGGGACTTCTATATCGCCCGCTTTCAGTGCTGATTCACAGACTTGGGAATGCGCTCGAGGAGGTTCCGGAAATGATGGATACAGTTAGTGAATATGTGGCTAGAGTCATTATATGTTTCCCGCCCTTAAGGTAGAAGTGAGAGGAGATGCTGACATTTCCACTTGGCTGGCAACATTCAAGCCTCGGTTGCTATTGGGAAGTTCTTGATAAACATGGTTAGTTTGGCACCTAAAGCCTCACCCGCCGATCTCGGGAGAATACTCAACACTCATATCTAGGACGTCCTACTCGTGGCATACTTGGCAATCAGTATCGGAATCCAGATCGATCTATCCAACAGGTTGGTGAGTGTCAACTTCGGAGCCACCACCCTCACACATATCGCGGGTGCTATAAACACTACCCTCACAAGTGCCACTCCAGCAGCTGGCGGAAAATATTAAATAAATCAATATAAAAATCGGTTTCTTTACAGCAAAACGAAAAGAAGTATATCTTGCTTCCGATTGTAGGGTTATTCACCATCTCCAGTTTACCTGCCTTCTGGTTTCATCCTTGTGAAAAATAGGGGTTTTGGCAGAAGAACAGCTGGTGGGTAATGATACTGGCACTAGGTCTTGTATTTGCTTAGTGATTTAGGACTTCATGTGAATATTTAGATAATTGTTGAGACGACTGTTGCTGTATTGATAGAGAAAGAGAGAAAGATGAAGGGTGACCCTGGCTATGTAACAAGAAAAGATACGGTCACAATTTCCCCAGTTTACAGAGCCTCGCTTGCTCTGGCATTACGGCCACCTTGCTGCCGCATTATTGTTAGGCGCACGGACTCCCCGTAAGGATTTACAGGGCAAAGTTGCCCTACCTTGGCGCATACGAACTTCGAAGGAAAAAGATAACACCCCCCTCCAGCCCCGGCGTTGGGACGGCGCGTCATCACTGGCCGCCTGGGTAGTTGCGTCCCAACACCAAAGACCACGATCAATGGAACACGTCTTATAACACCGTATACGTCGCGGCCGTCCGTCCGACCGGATCCTGTTCGCAGGATATATGAGGGGAGACCTTCGGGCACCTTATGCAAGTGGAAGCAGGTGAATCGGACGACGGCGCATAAAGTT
>Ga0307517_10002947_pt1 | contig 26911 bp, 24 predicted proteins | sample 23_EM_MG_FD_194515 | JGI IMG/M metagenome (GOLD analysis project Ga0307517, IMG submission 194515) | Populus trichocarpa ectomycorrhiza microbial communities from riparian zone in the Pacific Northwest, United States - 23_EM | ecosystem: Host-associated > Plants > Roots > Unclassified | place... | reverse complement strand
ATTGTTCACTTTGAGGCTATCGCCTGCCGTAAAAGGTTTGTCGAAGAAGATAATGAAAGAGGCGATCAGGTTCTCGATGCTTTCTTTAGCGGCCAGGGCCACGGCGGCGCCGGCCAGTCCCAGGGAGGCGACCATGGTCCCCACGTTGACCTGGAAAGCGAGATTGAGGATCATGAGGACCCCAATGATGCCGAGAAAGACCTTCAGGAAATCCCGGAAGAAAACGATCAGCTGGTTGTCCCGCAGATCGCCGGTATCGCGCGCTTTCCGCTGGAGGATCAGGGCTATGAAATCCACGATCCTGGACAAGAGCCATATAAAGCCGATCACTATAACGGAGACCGCCAGGGCCTGGATGATGGCCTTGGACTTCACCTCATAAATATCGAAATCCAGCTCTTCGGGGAAATGCAATTTTTCAATGGAAGTGATGCTGACGAAAAGGACGAGGAAGGTACCGATAGGGCCTACCACCAAGCCCACGAAAGAAGCTTTATCGAGCCCGGAAGCCGCCCGCCGGATCACCCGGAACAAAAGGCCCGCGATCAGCATGGAAATGACCCGTTTGAGAAGGATCACGATCAGGATCGTCGCGGCAACGAAGACGTATCTTTTCAAAGGATTGCTCAAGAACACCTGGTTCCAGAAATCATGCATACACGGGAATTATTAGCGGCCAAAATTACGATAATTTTATTGGCCCGTTTGACGCAAATAGATCTCCAGGCCTTTCCCCTTCAGGACATAGACGGCCGCAGGCATGATCTTGATTTTTATGGCATCCTGGTAGGCGGCAGGCACGCGTTCTTCCTGCACGTTCAGCGAGCTGAGCTGATATTTATAGAATTTTTGCCCGTCCCTTCCGATCAGGCTCTTGTCGATGACATCGAAGTCCTGCCAGCCGGCAAGGACGATATGCGTTTTCAACGCCCCGTAATGATCGAAGGCATAGACCCCCTTTACGGTATCATAGAGATAAACGTAGCCGCCCTGGTCCCTGAGCACGGACGGGTCAGGCGTCTGGTCGAACAACTGGCGGAAATCGGTGGTCTGGTCCACCAGCGATCCGTCATCCCCGATCCTCTTCAATTTGGCTTCCAGTTCATCGTACACCCAGACGTTGTTATCATAGGCGAGGCAGACAGCCTTCGCCTGCAGGATCCCCAGCTTGCGCAGGTCGATGGTATTGACGACGTTCAGGAACCTGTCCAGCTCCAGGATCATGGTGAACTCCCGGTAATAGACCAGTAGCTTCAGCGGATTGGTAGCGTCGATGGACGAGATCTTCCCATAGCGCCGTACGTCATTGAATACGCCCAGGGAATCACCGTTGGCATTCAGCTTCTTTAACTGGTTGTCCCGGGTCAGGATATAGATATTGCCCAGGTTGTCGACCGTAAAATCGGCCAGTTCACCCCCGATGACCTTATTCAGGCTAAAATCCGTAATAGGCTGCGCCTTACCGGCCAGGACGGAGAAGACGAAAAGAAGAGAGATATAGATGGATCTTCGGAACATGTATAGTTATAATCGAGGGTCTGCCAACGCCCACACCGGCCTATTTTCGGATGATCTTGTCTTCCATGCCGGCCGATTGGGCCTGCAGGGTCATGTTCTCCCCGTCAAACACCGCATAGGTGTTATACCGGATCCAGTCGCCCAGGTTGATATACCGGCTGCCGCCGCCCAGGTCATAATCGATGGGCAGATGCCGGTGCCCGAATACAAGGTAATCAAAATAGGAGTTTTTCAGCACTTCCCTGCAATGACAGATCAGCCACTCCTTGTCTTCACCGAGGAACTGCTCGTCGATCTGGCCGGTCACCGCCCTGCTGCGCCGGCTGAGATAGTTGGCCAGTCCCACGCCGATGGCGGGAGGAAGGATGCCGAACAGCCATTGACAGAATGGATTGCGGAAGATCTTCTTGATGAACTTATATCCATGGTCGCCCGGACCCAGGCCATCCCCATGCCCGATAAGGAATTTCCTGCCGTTCCATTCGAAGGTCTGTGGTTCGTGATGGACCGGGATATGGAGCTCCTCCTCGAAATAGCCGCTCATCCACATGTCATGGTTGCCCGTGAAAAAATGGATGGGGACGCCGCTGTCGGTGATCTCCGCCATCTTACCCAGGATGCGCGTATACCCTTTCGGCACCACCGTCCTGTATTCGTACCAGAAGTCGAAGAGATCGCCTACGATAAAGATCATGGCTGCGTCCTTGCGGATGGATTCCAGGAAGGCGACGATATTCTTTTCCCGGACCAGGCTGACAGCGTGGTCGGGAGCGCCCAGGTGGAAGTCGGAGAGGAAATATATTTTTTTTCCGGGAAGGAGTTGCATGGGCAAATATAATTAGGATCGCCTGTCCACCAGGAAAAGAAAGACCTCTTTAGGCCCATGTACGCCCACGACCAGGGTCTTCTCGATATCCGCTGTACGGCTGGGGCCCGTGGCGAAGGTGATCAGGGAAGGCAGCTGCTGCTGGTATTTTTCTTTCAGGGCCAGGAGCCCGTCCCTGATATCGTGGACCAGCTGATCCGTATAGGCGACACAAATATGAATAGGGGCATACACACTGACCGTGCGTCCGCTGGGGCCTGCGGCCGTCATCACGATACTGCCGGTCCTTGCGATCAGGAACTCGCAGGAGGTGATCGCCGCGTCACAATCCGCCAGTTCGACCTTTGCAAACCGGTCGTACTTATTTTTTTTCAGGGTATCTTTCAGCCGGTCTTCCCGGCAGTATATTTTACTCCACTCCCGGTGGCTGACCAGGGCGTTCAATTGTTCGCCCAGCTCCTTTTCGTCGACGCAGAAAATAAATTTACCCAGCAGCTTCGTGAACTGTTCGGCAAATTCCACTTCCGGCTCTTCCGTAACAGGCTGAAAGACGGAATGGTTGCCTTCGCTTTGCGGAAAAGGAATAGGCGTTGATTGACTCAACGCCTCCCTTATTTTTTTAAGTATGGTTGTTTTGGCAGATGATATGTTCATCAACTGGTTATTTCACTTCTTCCGTTGCAGGAGGAATGTAGGCCGGCGCCGGAATGCCGTTGTCGTTCACCGGCACATGCTCATCCGTATGATCGTCCACATCTAGGGCCCTCTTTTCTTCGTAAGGGCGTTTGCCGATCAGCGCCTCTACATCACTCTGGAAAAGCACTTCTTTCAGAAGGAGTGCTTCAGCCAGCATTTTCACTTCCTTGCTTTTTTGGGTCAGCAGCTCTTTGGTAGCATCATAGGCCTTATCGATCAGCTTGCGGACCTCTTCATCGATGATCTTGGAAGTCTCTTCGGAATAAGGCTTGGTGAAGGAGTTCTCCGCTGCGGGATCATAAAAGCTCACGTTGCCGACCTTATCGTTCATACCATATACCGTGACCATGGAATAGGCGATCCGGGTGATCTGCTGCAGGTCGTTCTGGGCGCCCGTGGAGATCTTATGGAAATTAAGGTCTTCGCTGGCCCTGCCACCCAGGGTCATGCAGATCTGGTCGAACAGCTGATCGGTATTGTACAGGTATTGCTCTTTCGGCGTGTATTGCGCATATCCCAGGGCGGCGACGCCACGCGGGACGATCGTCACTTTCAGCAGCGGGTAGGCATGTTCGAGGTACCAGCCGCAAATGGCGTGTCCCGCTTCGTGATAGGCGATGATCTTCTTCTCTTCGGGAGAGATGATCTTGTTCTTTTTTTCCAATCCGCCGATGACCCTGTCCACCGCATCCTGGAAGTCTTCCATTTCCACACTGTCCTTCCCTTTACGGGCGGCGATGAGGGCGGCTTCGTTACAGACGTTGGCGATGTCGGCGCCGGCGAATCCGGGCGTCTGTTCGGCCAGCTTATGAATATCCAGCTTGCTGGAGATCTTGATAGGTTTCAGGTGCACTTTGAAGATGGCTTCGCGGCCTTTCAGATCGGGCTTGTCGATGGAGATCTGCCGGTCGAAGCGGCCGGGGCGCAATAAGGCGGTATCCAGTACATCTGGCCGGTTGGTAGCCGCCAGGACGATAATGCCGCTGTCGCCGCCAAATCCGTCCATTTCCACCAGCAGCTGATTGAGGGTGCTTTCCCTTTCATCGTTGCTCATGATGGCGTTCTTTCCCCTGGCGCGGCCGATAGCGTCTATTTCATCGATAAAGATCACGCAGGGAGCTTTTTCCCTGGCCTGCTTGAACAGGTCGCGAACACGGCTGGCGCCGACGCCGACGAACAGCTCTACGAAATCACTGCCGCTCATGGAAAAGAAAGGCACCTGCGCCTCGCCCGCCATGGCTTTCGCCAGCAGGGTCTTGCCGGTACCCGGAGGGCCTACCAGCAGGGCTCCCTTGGGGATCTTACCGCCAAGGGCCGTATACTTTTTGGGATTCTTTAAAAAATCGACGATCTCCATCACTTCCACTTTCGCCTCATCCAATCCGGCTACATCATTGAAGGTGATGGTCACTTTCGTGCCCTTGTCGAATAAGGTGGCTTTCGACTTGCCGATGTTGAAAATACCACCGGGGCCGCCGCTGCCGGCCTGGCCGCCCATCTTGCGCATCAGCATGACCCAGATGAGCACGATGATCAGCAGGGGCAGGAGGAAGTTCAGCAAAGGGCCGAACCATTCACCTTCCGACTTGGAATTGACGGGAACCTCCAGCTGGGGGTTCTTCGCGAAAAAGTCCCTCAGGGTCTTTTCATATTCCTTTACGTCGGTGACTTTGAATTCGAACTGGGGTCCTTCCTTACTGCCCGCATTCGGCCAGTTGTTCTGTTTCAGCTTACCGCTATAGTAGGATTTATTCAGGCTGTCCTTCTTGACATAGACCCGGACGACCTGCTTGTTGGATATGAGATCGATCTTTTCGACATCACCGTTGGTCAACATATCCTTACGGAAGTTGAGCTCATCTATGGGACGGGCATCGGGAGAAAGGCCTCCGAACAGGTTGAAACCGATCAAAACCGCTGCGATGATGCCCCAGATCCAGTATATGCTGAATTTAGGCCCCTTCCTGGGAGTATTGTCGTCATCTCCTCTGGGCCTGAACCTTGGAAAGTTGCTTTTATCGTTTTGTTTGAAATCTTCTTGTGGCATTTGTATTAGTCGCTGTTGTTTATTTTACTAATTAATAACTTATATGGTCAAAAGGTTCGGGAAAACTCCTTCAAAACGGATAAATATACTGTTAAATTGCCGGGAATGGGGCTTTTATCCCGCATGTTCCTCCTGGGGGGCATCGCTCCACATGTCTTCCAATTTGTAAAAACGGCGGCTGTCGGGAAGCATTATATGGACCACAACATTAACATAATCGATTATTACCCACTGGAGCTGCTGCCTGCCTTCATGTTTATACGGAAGCTCGTCACAGGTAGTCCTGATCTCTTCCTCTATAGAATCGGCAATTGCTTTTACCTGAGTAGTGCTGGTCCCTTCGCAAACAATAAAGAAGTCGGCTACCGCTTCGGGTATTTTACGGAGGTCGATCGAAACAATCTTTTCTCCTTTCTTTTCCTGGATAGCGTGGACAATATTTTTAAAAATTTTCGAATTCCTCGTTAATTTGGCTGCACTGTTGCGTTTCCGGGTAGCCAGCATAGAAAGTGGTTCCAATAATCAAAACGTTTTTGTGATCAATTATATTTTAAAAGAAAGCAAATCATAATATTGTGCGGTTCCGGGCCTAAGCAGCCCTTTGTCAAAAATAGTAATCTTTTGCCACATCCCATTACCATCCTTCCAGATACTCCCGCTCCGCGGATCGGCGCTCCCTTTACCGAATTAGCGTCGGTGGATAGCACCAACAACTATGCCATGGCACAGGCTCATGCCGGAACGGCCTCTCACGGAGCCGTCTTCTTCGCCCACGACCAATGGGCCGGCAAGGGCCAGCGCGGTAAAACCTGGGCCAGCACGCCCGGCGAGAACCTGATCATGAGCGCGGTGCTGGAGCCCCTAACCCTGTCAATTACAGACCCCTTCCGCCTCAGCATGGCCGTCGCTCTTTCCTGCCACGATCTTTTCAGCCGCTATGCCGGCATGGAGGACTGCCGCATCAAATGGCCCAACGATCTGTATTGGCGTGACAGAAAGGCAGGCGGGATATTGATCGAGAATAGCTTCCGCGGAGAACAATGGCTGATCGCCATCGCCGGCATCGGCATGAACATCAACCAGGTGCATTTCCCCGAAACCCTTCGCAAAGCCGTCAGCCTGCGGCAGATCACGGGCCGGGAATTCCGCGCGGCAGACCTGGCCAGGGAATTAGCGGGTTGCCTGCAAGACAGGTATGAACAGTTATGCGGGGAGATCGCAGCAGGAGACCAGGGAAACCCCGCCCGGCAGGATGGAGCAAAGCCCCCAGGGACAAAGGCAGAGGCTGGAATAGTTCCGGGGCCGGGCGGACTGCTCGAAGCATACAATAGCCTGCTCTATAAACAGGGGGCTTCCGTGCCCTTGAAAAAAGACGGTCAGGTCTTCGAGGCGACGATCACAGGCGTCAGCGCCGCCGGTGAGCTGCTGACGCAGACGGGGGCAGGAGAGAGAAAGTTCTCTTTCGGAGAAGTGGAATGGGTGATCGGGGAGTGACCCCGGCTCCGCCCACAGCATCGCATTGGATCTGCCGCGTAACTGGTCGCCGTAGCCTTTATTTATCCGCCATAGCCTTGGCGACGGGGGCGAAGGAGACCTACTGACCACTCACCTCCTTCCAGGCCTTCACGATCTCTTCCGCATGGGACTTGCTTTTCGGCTTCAGGAAGATCTTACGGATCACTCCCTTTTCGTCGAGGAGGAAGGTAGTCCGATGCAGGCCCATGTATTTACGGCCATACAACTGCTTCTCACCCCAGACCCCGTATTTGTCGATGATCTCGTGTTCCGGGTCCGCTACCAGCGTAAAAGGCAGGTCATATTTAGCCTCGAACTTCTTATGCTTCTTTTCTTCGTCCGGGCTGATGCCCAGGATCGTAAACCCCTCTCTTTTCAACAGCGCATAATTATCGCGCAGGTTGCAGGCCTGTACGGTGCAGGTGGGCGTATCGTCTTCGGGATAAAAATAGAGTGCGACCTTCTTTCCCTTATAGTCCGCCAGGGATACTTTTTCTCCGTTCTGGTCCTTTGCCGTAAAGGCCGGGGCCTTGTTCCCTTCTTGCAGTGCTGTCATAGTTCTGTGTAGGTTAATTTACAAACGTGTAAAAGTATATTCTTTCGTAGCGCGGTTGCCAGCCTCGTCCTCTACCGTAATCTTCAGCTGATGTTTGCCGGAGGGGCAATGTCCATCGAATTTATAGACATAGGCGAGGCCTTTATCGTTGGTAAAACAAAGCCACTTCCCGTCCAGCTCCGCCCGGAAGTTCCGGATGGCGCCCAGGTTGTCCTTCACGGTGAACGCAATGCGGGAGGCCCTGGCCGGGAGCAGGCCTCCCTTAAAGCCGAGGGGAAGGATCAGGGGCGCTTGCTCATCTTGCACCAGCTGGAAGCTGCCGAATTCCCGGAAGCGGGCGGAAGCCCAGCCATCCTGCCATTCCGGTCGCCGGACCTCCATTTTATCTCCTGCCGTACGGACCATTACCACTTTAGCCGTCGATGCGGCGGCTAGCCCCTGATCGGGTCGTATCCGCACCAATACGGGTTCCTGCAGCGGTATCCAGTCGTAGCCGATGGCATGGGCCTCCGATACGGCGCCGGGCAGGGCTGAAGGGGCATGGGTATGGTCGATGTGCACGCTGTCATAGAGACTTCTTTCCCCGATGTAGAAGGCGCAGTCCTCCGTCTCGAAAGCATCCAGCATGCCCGGGTAGAATTCCTTGCCCGGCGGCGGCGGATTGCCGGGAACATGCAGCAGCTGCTGGTATTGCACCTGGCAGGTTAATTCAGCCTTGTTCCCATAGGCGTCCTTTCCTTCTATGCGGATGCTATGCACCGCGCCGTCACTGAGGTCGATGACCCCGCCCCTGGCGGGAAGGACCGTGCCGGTGAGCGGAAGCCCCGTAGAAGCGGCAGGGACGGCCGCGCCGGATGCTGCGGGAGATGGCATGACGGGGGACTGGAAACTCCTGTAAACGGAAGGCGCGGGATAACCCGGAAGTTCGGATAAATGCTGCAGGTAGGGACCGCCTTTCCCCCGGGTCATATAATCGATATGCGCATTGATGTTGCGGGTATAGTCGTAGCTGATATTATCCATCTGGAATCCTTCTACCGCCTGATCGTTATCGTAGAGGACGGCCTGGTAGATGCCATTGGGATTGGCGGAGCCGGATTGCGTATCGAAGGCGCTGACAGCAAAGCTCACCCTTGGAAAACCTACCGTGATAAGCTCCGGCGTGAGGGTATAATCGCCGGCCCCTGACCTCCGCACCGGGAAGATCTTCGGCGTCTGCTCGTAGATGCTCCGGGTACGTTCATAGAGGGCCAGCCTCAGGAAAACAGGCGGGGTCGTATCCGGCACCGGCAACCCGAACAGTAGCGGGTTCAGGTTCGTATCGTCGGAGGTACGCCGGATCTCGAAATGAAGATGCGGTCCTTGTGAGCCGCCGGTATTGCCGCTGTAGGCGATCAGGTCTCCTTTTTTAACGGGGAACCGGCCGGGCGGTATGGAAAGGAATACCTGCCAGGATTGGGACTTGTATTGCTGCTCTTCCACATAGGCGGCCAGGGCGGGAATGAAATGGTTCAGGTGGGCGTAGAGCGTCGTGTAGCCGTTGGGATGCTGGATATAGATGGCCTGCCCGAACCCCGCCGGCTCGATCTTCACCCGGGTGATATAGCCGTCCGCCGCCGCCCGTACGGGCAGGTTCTCCTTTTTCTGGGTGCGGATGTCCAGCCCCATATGGTAGTGGTTGGGCCGCAGCTCTCCGAAATTAGCGGCAAGGCTTATGGGTATATCCAGGGGCGCCCGGAAATAATCCAAGGGATAATTCTTCGGAGGAAAAGTTTGCGAAAAAGACCCCAGCTGGAGCAAGGAGCAAGCGGCCAGGGCTAGATATCTCATTCCCATTTGTTATAGCGGATGATGAAAAAGCAAATTTACTCCCTAAACAGGATACAGTTTCCAAAAATGACAGCGGAAAAAAGGCCTTTGTTAAGATCTGTCTAAAAAAGATCTCCGTATATGCCGGCAGGGATCGGCCGTCCGCCGCCAATTGTAGGGCCTTCGCCGCCGATGGGAGGAAGTTCAAAAAAATACTACGAAAAGGTTATGCTTTTTTTAAAGTTTGGTACAGCTTTTGGCTAGAGAATATTGTCTTATGAACATAAGATATTTCATCTTCAAACGTCAGGGTAGTCATGAAAGGCATTACGAACAAAATAATAATCTTGCTGGCAGTCTCCATCGGAGTGATGGTAGGGCTGTTCAGAGGCGAGGAGGCCAAACAAAAATGGATGTTCAAGGTCCGCAGCAAATACGATAACCGCCGGCTGATGGCGGAACGTAAGTCGATCGCCCGCAAGGGTGGCGTATTGCTGGACGACATCGAAATGGCTGCCTATCACAAAAACTAGGATGGTTCCCGGCCTAGCCGGGGAACAGTTAAATTAATGTATATTTTCGCTTAAGGTGCGCCCCGGTCTTCAGGATCGGGGTTTTTTTATTCCTCTCCCCAAAAATTAATCGGGAAAATCTGCCTCACTGCCGTACTTTTGCACAATTTTATTTTTTTACCACCATGCCCAAAGATTCCTCCATTCGTTCAGTATTGATCATCGGTTCAGGTCCCATTATTATCGGTCAGGCTTGTGAATTCGACTATTCCGGCACCCAGGCTGCACGCAGCCTCCGGGAAGAGGGGATCGAAGTGATCCTCATCAACAGCAATCCGGCCACGATCATGACGGACCCGATGATGGCCGATAAGGTCTACCTGCTGCCGCTGACGGTGGAAAGTATCGAACAGATCCTGGAGGAGAACAATATAGACGCGGTATTGCCCACGATGGGCGGACAGACGGCCCTGAACCTGGCCAAGGAAGCCGAAGACCTGGGCGTCTGGGAACGCTTTGGGGTCCGGCTGATCGGGGTGGACATCAAGGCGATCGACAAGGCGGAGGACCGGGAGAAATTCCGGCAGTGGATGATCCAGCTGGGTGTGCCGGTCGCCGAGGCCAAGACGGCCAATTCCTTCCTGGAAGGAAAAGAATTTGCACAGGATATCGGCTTTCCCCTCGTGATCCGCCCGTCTTTTACCCTGGGTGGAACGGGCGGCGGCTTCGTCCATGATAAAGAAGACCTCGACGAGGCCCTGAACAGGGGGCTGCAGGCCTCGCCCATCCACGAAGTGCTGGTGGAAAAAGCCGTACTGGGCTGGAAGGAATTCGAACTGGAACTATTACGGGATGCCGCAGATAATGTGGTGATCATTTGTACCGTGGAGAATTTCGATCCCATGGGCGTTCATACGGGCGACAGCATTACCGTGGCCCCGGCCATGACCCTCAGCGATACCGCTTTCCAGCTGATGCGCAATACGGCGATCATGATGATGCGCGACCTCGGCAATTTTGCCGGCGGCTGTAACGTGCAGTTCGCCCTCAATCCCGACACCGAAGAGATCATCGCCATCGAGATCAATCCCAGGGTGAGCCGCTCCTCCGCCCTGGCCTCCAAGGCTACGGGCTATCCCATCGCGAAAATAGCCGCCAAGCTGGCCATTGGGTATAACCTGGACGAATTGAAGAACCAGATCACACAGACCACTTCGGCCTATTTCGAGCCCGTACAGGATTATGTGATCGTAAAAGTACCCCGCTGGAATTTCGATAAGTTCAAGGGCGCCAACGATACCCTGGGCCTCCAGATGAAAAGCGTGGGCGAGGTCATGGCCATCGGCAGGAGCTTCACCGAGGCCGTGCAGAAAGCCTGCCAGAGCCTCGAGAACAACGCCGTAGGGCTAGGCTACTATGGCAAGAGCCTCATGCATGCCGAAGAATTGCTGGAATATATCAAAATCCCGAAGTGGGACCGGATCTTCCGCATCAAGGATGCGCTGATGGCAGGGATCTCCGTAGGCACCATTTCCAAAGCTACCAATGGCATCGACCGCTGGTTCCTCTATGAGATCCAGAAGATCTGCAACATGGAGAAAGAGCTGGCAAAATATAAAATGGATACCCTTCCCCTGGACCTGCTGCAGGATGCCAAAGGCATGGGGTTCAGCGACGACCAGATCTGCCGGGTCATGAATGACGGCAAGGAGGACGCCCTCTATGAGAAAAGAAAAGCAGCCGGCATCACCCGCGTCTTTAAAATGGTGGATACCTGCTCGGCGGAATTCGAGGCAAAGACCCCGTATTTCTATTCCACTTTCGAAAGGGGGCATTCCAATGAAAGCAAAGTAAGCGATAAGAAGAAGATCGTCGTGCTGGGCTCGGGCCCCAACCGTATCGGGCAGGGCATCGAATTCGACTATTGCTGCGTGCACGGCCTGCTCGCCATCAAGGAATGCGGGTATGAGGCCATCATGGTGAACTGTAACCCCGAGACCGTCTCCACCGACTTCGACATCGCCGATAAGCTCTATTTCGAACCCGTATACTGGGAACATCTCTGGGAGATCATCGAACATGAAAAGCCGGAAGGCGTCATCGTTCAGCTGGGAGGTCAGACGGCCCTGAAGCTGGCCGAACGTCTCCATGAGAAAGGCATTAAGATCATCGGCACTTCATACGACAGCATGGACATCGCCGAGGACAGGGGCCGGTTCAGCGACATGCTGAAGGAACTGGATATCCCCTATCCGAATTACGGCACCGCCTATGACGTGGATGAGGCCATACAGGTGGCTAACCGTGTAGGCTATCCCGTGCTGGTAAGGCCCAGCTATGTACTGGGAGGACAGCGCATGCGCATCGTCATCAATGACGAGGAAGTGGAAAAGGCCGTGGTCAGCCTGCTCAAGCATATTCCCGGCAATAAGATCCTCGTCGACCATTTCCTCGACCGCTGCCAGGAAGCGGAAGTGGACGCCATCTTCGACGGAGAGAACTTTCATGTCATGGGCGCGATGGAGCATATCGAGCCGGCTGGTATCCACAGCGGCGACAGCAATGCCGTACTGCCCGTCTTCAACCTCACGCCCCTGGTCGTGACGACGATGGAGCACTATGCCGAAAAGATCGCCAGGGCCCTTAATATCAAGGGGCTTATCAATATACAATTCGCCATCAAGGACGATAAGGTGTATGTGATCGAAGCCAATCCCAGGGCTTCCCGGACTACTCCCTTCATTGCAAAAGCCTACCAGATCCCTTATCTCAATATCGCCACCAAGATCATGATCGGCGATCATAAGATCACCGACTTCAAATTCGAAAAGAAACTGAAAGGGTTTGCGATCAAGGAGCCCGTATTCAGCTTTAATAAATTCCCGGGCGTCAATAAGGAGCTGGGACCTGAAATGAAATCCACCGGGGAGGCCATCCGCTTCATCAAGGACCTGCGGGACCCTTATTTCAGGCAGCTGTACAAGGACAGGAGCATGTACCTCAGCAAATAGGCCGGGAATCTTTCCCTGACAGGGAAATTTTCACAATGGCTGTCATAACGAGCAGTTTAGCAAGGAATTTGCAGGGTAAAGGCATAAAACACCAATATGAAAAAAACCCTGTTTACCCTCCTGTGCATGAGTTATTTATCAGTGGGCTTCGCGCAGCTCAAACCCAAAGTAAAATGCCCCGATGTCTATGTGGATGTCCTTAACGGGACCGTCAACGGGGATATAAAAGCCAGCACGACGCTGGGAGAGATCAAGATCGCCCTGCCTTGTTTCAGCAGTTTTGAAGACGAAGGAGGCGCGGCCAAATGCGGAGGCGGCGTCTATTACAAAGACAAGGATATTTACTTCTACACCAAGAGAGATTATATCGAGATCGGTCCGAAATTCCAGGGAAAACTCAGCCTTCCCCTGCTGGCCTCCAAACGCGGAAGCCTGTTCAAGACCCTGGGCAATCCTAAAATGAAAGACGATAAATGGGACGCCTATGAAACTTCCTATGGCATCCTCGTCCTGCATTATGACGCCACCGGCAAAGTGCATCATTTCCAGATCAGCACCCAGGGCGCCGAGACCCTGAGCCTCTGTGAATAGCGGACAGGCTGATCAACGACCCTTCAAAGGCCGCCATACCCATCGAGAGGAAATTTTATCATGGGGAAGGCGAGGTGGAACCACGCCGTATACTTTCCGGGGTCGGCGGCCAGGTCTTTCCTGATCTCGTCCAGTGACCGGAAGCAATAATCGCTGACCTCTTCCCTGTTGGGAGCAGGGGCCTGGTCGTGAATGCCTGCAAAAACGTGATCGAATTCGAATTCGGTGAGGCCGTTGTCGAATTCCGATCGGTAAGTGAATTCGAATATTTTTTTGAGGTCGGCCGTAAAGCCTAATTCTTCCTGCAGCCTGCGGTTAGCGGCCTCCCGGGTGTCCTCGCCGGGCCTCGGGTGGCTGCAACAGGCATTGGTCCAGAGTCCCGCACTATGATATTTTTGCTGGGCCCGCTGCTGCAACAGCATCTTGCCCTGGGAGTTGAAAATAAAAACACTAAAAGCCCTGTGAAGAAGGGCTTTCCGGTGGACTTCCATTTTTTCCATGACGCCCAGGGGCTCATCCGATTCATTGACGAGGATCACTTCCTCCCGCTGCATGCTAGTCATGTATGAATAGAGTAAAAAGGATCAAAATCGCTGGATCTGTGTCTTTAATAATTTACGGGCGAAATGTATGCGGCTCTTGATCGTGCCCAGTGGCTCCTGCAGCATTTCGGCGATCTCATGGTATTTGAACCCGTCGAAATATAACAGGAAGGGATTGCGGAAGATCTCCGGTAATTTATGAATGGCTCCCTGGATATCCTTCACCCGCAGATTGCCTTCCGCCGCACCGGCGATCACCGCCTGGTTGGAATTCAGCAGGAACTCGTTGGGCGAGCTGTCAAAAATGGTATTCTGCTTAGCTTTCCGGCGATAATTATTAATGAAGATATTGCGCATGATGGTATATAACCATGCTTTGATATTGGTCCCTACATTGTATTTATCTCTATTGGCTAAGGCGCGGTATAATGTCTCCTGGAAAAGGTCCTTTGCTGTTTCAGAATCACGGGTAAGCGTAATAGCGAACGGTTTTAAGAACTCCGCATTATTTACCAGAAGTTGGTTGAATTCTAATGAGGACATAGTAAATAAGTTGTTTAATGAACTACCTAGCAAATTTAAACATTCGGGAGCACCGGGACAAAAATACTGTTTAACGATTTAGTTAAAATACTAAAACAAAGTAAAACAATCAATTAGGGGCCGGGGTCTCCTGACTTTTAAGGGATGAGCGGTTTCCAGGAAGCTATCTACCCTATTCTCAGGGTAAGTGGGAGTGATCCTTACAGTTGATTGACGAATTCTACGACCTCCTCGATAGAGCGCCGCAGGTTCACGCCGGCAGGTATCTTCCGCAGTTGCGCCTGTGCCACCTGTCCAGATACTACAATAGGTATGCCAGCGCCATATTGGCAGGCCTGGGAGAGGAATTTATCCAGGCAGAAGCTGCCAGTGATGCAGGTAAGATGGGTATAGAGATAATCGGGGTTCTTGTACTTACATACGAATTCGATATCCTTCAGCGGCATATCGGCTCCCAGGTAAAGGACTTTGACGCCATGGGCCTTCAGCAGGTAGTACACGTACAAAAGGCCCAGTTCATGGTGTTCGCCCTCCGGAAGGAACAGGAGCACAGTACGATCGACCTTTGTATAGGTGATAATGCCTTCTATCCCCACGATCAGCTTCTGCCGTATGATATTCGACACGAGATGCTCCTGGGCAGGGTGGATATGGTTCGTCATCCAAAGGATGCCGATACGATGGAGAAAGGGAAAGATGATCTCATGAATGGTCTTGTCGATGCCTTTTATACGGATATATTTATCCAGCAATTCTTCGAAAACATCCACATCGAGGTCGATCATGGAGCCGATGAGCTCATTCACGACCCTTTCCTGGCGGGCCTCGCAGTTGGACAGGGAGAGGATATTGCTCTTCAATTCCTGCTCGTTCATCTTGTCTATCTGGGAGATCTTGAACCCGTATTTATTCAGCAGGGAAATATTCAGAAGGGTCTTTAGCTCCTGGCAGCAATAGTAGCGGATATTCGTCTCCGTCCGGCAGGGCTTGAGGAAATTATACCGCTGTTCCCAGATACGGATGGTATGGGCCTTGATCCCCGATAAGTTTTCCAGGTCTTTTATGGTAAAGACGTTCATGCGCCTATTTTACAAGTGAGGTCCTTGTTTTGTTTAACAAATATAGAAGAAATACTAAACTTTTTGGAGAAGGATCCTGGCAATTTAGATGGAAGACGGCCAAAGAAGGCCTGCCAGGCATAGAGGCGGGGAGTCACGGGGTCCGGGGGATTGCCTATTGTCCGGGAAAGATTCCCGGGTCTGGGATAACGCAACAAAATAATCAGGCGCCGACGAAAAGTGGACGGGACGGCAGGGCTTTTTTTGTTTAAAAAACCTGCCCACTTACCGTGATCTTTCTTGCGCTCGTCAGTCTGTTCCTCACCCACTCCTCGTCCCTGATATAGATCGTGTTCCCGTGTTTTCTATGCGTGGGCAGCTCCGTCAGCTTCCGTTCCAGTGGATCGTAGGTCACCGGTTTGAAGTCGTAAGATAAGAGCAGCCGGTGAATGTCCTCTTCTTTGACCCCATATCGGTCGCAGGAATCGTTCAGCTCTATCAGGATCGCTTTCAATCGCCTGTCTTCCAATATATGCGTACCTCCTTTCAACACCGACAATTCAAAGCCTTCTACATCCATTTTTATCAGCGCAGGGATCTGCGTGGAAAATAAAGCATCCATCGTGATGATATCGACCTCCTCTGTTGGAATATTCGAGGCCTCTCCGGCCGTTATTACATGATTGACCGTATCGTAATCCCTGGTAAAGCATAGCTTGCCACTTTCTTCGCCCATGCCGTTATTGTATAGCCCCACCAGGGTCTCGAGATTGTTGACGGCTACATTATTTTTAAGGTGCTCGAAAGTGCGCCGGACGGGCTCTACACTGAGACTTCTGGCCCCTGCCACCCCCGAAGCAAGAACGGTATAAGAACCAATGTTGGCGCCAATGTCACCGAAAACATCTCCGGGACGGAGCAGATGAAGCGTAAATCCCATTTCTTCGAATTCGTGCAGGCCTGCATAAATATTTCCGGTAGCCCCCGTCATTCCCCTTTTTGCCAATAGGGATGTTCCCGCTACGAAGGGGTATATAACGGGAAATGGAAATATCCTCGTCCCTATTTGCCATTTGAAAAATCTCCAGCCGGCGGCGATCTTATTTTTCCGGGTTAAAGGATGGGTGGATAGGAAAGTGTAAATACCGATTAGGTTTTTCATATTGCACTAAAGATGGGTGTTTTGTATTTTGCCTGAATCGACCAGCTTGTTAACGATCGGCATCAGCTCGGTAGATGATTGGAGCGCATCCAAATGCCTTTTATGATGCAGGTCCGAGCCCAGGAGGTCGATATATTGCTTTTTCACCAGGTAGTGGGCCAGCTCGCGGGATTCCTTGCCATAATAGCCGATGAGAGAGAGCAGGTTCACCTGGAACAGGCATCCGGCTTCTTTGAGCTTATCATACCAGGTTTTGTTGCCGGCAAAATATAAATAGCGTTCAGGATGGGCCAGCACGGGCTGGTATCCCTTCATTTGGAGTTTGAATAACAATCCCAGCAGGTCGATGGAAGGCGCCGCAAAGGAGATCTCCACCAGGACCAGGCTATCTTTCAGGGTCAGCAGGGGAGCGCCCGTCTCCAACAGATCTTCCATCCGTTGGTCCATGAAATATTCTGCGGCTGCCCCGAGCGCGATGGGCAATTGCTGTTCCTTTATCACCGCCTCCACCTGCTGACGACCGGAGAGGATGATCCCGGGCGTGTTAGGATAATGATCCGGATGGATATGCGGGGTGGTGATGATCTTCTTATAACCCAGGTCCACGAAGCCCCGGATCAACTCCAGGGAAGTCTCCATATCAGGCGAGCCATCGTCGATCCCGGGAATGAGATGGGAATGCATATCGCAGCCTAACATGCTTAAATCCACGATAGGATCGTTGTTTTTCTTGCGGAACAGTGAGATCACGTGAAGTAAGTTACGCCTTCTTTTTAAATTCTTCGTACACCTTACGGATCCCGTCTTCCAGGCTGATAGCGGCCTTCCAGCCCAGCCCGTGCAGCTTGCCGACATCCATCAGTTTCCTGGGAGTGCCGTCTGGCTTCGTAAGGTCGTGTTTGATTTCGCCGCCATAGCCTACTATACTTTTCACCAGCAGGGCCAGGTCCTTTATCGAAAGATCCTCTCCCACCCCGATGTTCACATGGCCGGCATCGTCGTAATGCTGCATCAGGAAATAGCAGGCATCGGCCAGGTCGTCCGCGTGCAGGAATTCGCGGAGAGGTTTCCCCGTACCCCAGAGCGTGACGGAAGGTTCATTGCTGAGCTTCGCCTCGTGGAATTTCCGGATCAGGGCCGGCAATACATGGGAGGTGGTAAGATCGTAGTTATCGTTGGGGCCATAGAGATTGGTCGGCATGACGGAAATGAAATTACACCCGTATTGGGAGCGGTAGGCATCGCACATTTTGATGCCCGCGATCTTCGCGATCGCATAGGGCTCGTTCGTGGGCTCCAGTTCACCGGTGAGCAGATATTCTTCTTTCAGGGGCTGCGGCGCCAGCTTGGGATAAATGCAGGAAGATCCCAGGAACATCAGTTTCTTCACCCCCGACTGGTAGGCGGCATGGATGATATTGCTCTGGATCATCATATTATCGTACAGAAATTCGGCCCGGTACGTATTATTGGCCACGATGCCCCCTACTTTGGCGGCGGCCATGAACACATGGTCCGGTCTTTCCTTTTCAAAAAATGACTGAACGGCGGCCTGGTCCCTTGCATCCATCTCCGCGGAGGTCCGGACCACCAGGTTGCTGAATCCTTCCTTCTGTAATTTTCTCGAGATCGCCGACCCCACCATTCCCCGGTGGCCGGCTACATAGATCTTATCTTGTTGATTCATGATTTGCGTTTATTCGTACTGGTTCTTGACATGAAAGCCTGAATCCTTCAGGATCTTTTCTTTCCGGAAGAGCTGCACATCGGAGTTCACCATTTCCTTCACCAGCATCGGCAGGTCATAAACAGGTTTCCAGCCCAATTTGTTCTTTGCCTTGGAAGGGTCTCCGATCAGGAGGTCCACTTCCGTAGGGCGGTAATATTTAGGATCGACGGCCACTACTTCTTTTCCCTTTTCCACCTGGAAATCGGGGTTGTTGCTGGCTACGACGACAGCGATCTCTTTTTCTCCCTTGCCTTTGAACTCCAGCTCGATGCCCACCTCGGCGAAGGCCATCCGCACGAATTCACGGACAGGGGTCGTTACGCCGGTGGCGATGACATAATCCTCGGGCTCCGGCTGCTGCAGGATGCGCCACATGGCTTCCACATAATCCTTTGCATGTCCCCAGTCGCGGCGGGCATCCAGGTTGCCCAGGAATATCTTGTCCTGGAATCCCAGGGCGATCTTCGCGACCCCGCGGGTGATCTTGCGCGTGACGAAGGTCTCGCCCCGCAAGGGCGATTCGTGGTTGAAGAGGATCCCGTTGGTGGCGTACATCTTATAGGCTTCGCGGTAGTTCACCGTGATCCAATAAGCATACAGCTTGGCCACCGCATAGGGAGAACGGGGGTAAAAAGGCGTCGTCTCGCTCTGTGGCACGGCCTGTACCAGCCCGTATAATTCCGAAGTGGACGCCTGATAGATCTTTGTCTTTTTCGTCAATCCCAGCAGCCGGACGGCTTCCAGGATGCGCAGGGTGCCAATGCCATCCGCGTTGGCCGTATATTCCGGCGTTTCGAAGCTGACATGCACATGGCTCATGGCGGCCAGGTTGTAGATCTCATCCGGCTGGGTCTCCTGTATGATGCGGATCAGGTTGGTGGAATCCGTGAGATCCCCGTAATGAAGCCGGAAATGCACATTGGACTCATGCGGGTCCTGGTAGAGATGGTCGATTCGGTCGGTATTGAACATGGAACTTCTTCTTTTGATGCCATGCACGATATACCCTTTTCCTAACAACAATTCACTTAAATACGCTCCGTCCTGCCCGGTGACGCCTGTAATTAATGCAACTTTTGCCATGATGAGATATTACTTGATTATAAATTGAGGGATCTTTCTAAGCGGTTTCATATATAAGGTATAAAAATGCGGATGTAACCCATTCAACTTCCATGCCATCCTGTCTTCCCTGTTCGCCATAAATCTGTTCCGGTAGGAGGCATTGCTCATGCCCCCTGCCCGCATCTTAACGATGACGCGCGGAATGTAATGTGCTGACAGTCCGTGTTTAAGCAAGATGCGTAGCATCATTTCATAATCGGCGGCCGAACGGAGGGTCAGGTTGAATAATCCCACCTGGTCATAAATTTCCCTGCGCACAAAAAAAGTGGGGTGGGGAGGCATCCACCCATAGTAAAAATTCTTTTTATGATAGGGGCCTGTTCTCCAGGTGCGGATGATCTTATCCAGGTTGCTGGCATGCACGTACTGCAGGTCGGCATAGACGGTCATTACGGCAGGATCGGCAAAAGCCTTTGCCACCGTGGACAGAACGTCCCTGCCTGTATAAATGTCGTCGGAATTGAGGATGCCGATGACCTCTCCGGTAGCCAGGGCGATACCCTTATTCATGGCGTCGTAAATGCCTTTATCTTTTTCCGAGACGACCCTGGCCAGGTGGGGAAAGCCGGATGCGATCTCCAGCGTCCGGTCGGCGGACCTCCCATCGATGAGGATATGCTCGATATCCGCATGGTCCTGTCCCCCGATGCAGGTCAGCGTGTCGGCGACGGTAGCTTCGCTGTTATACGTGGCCGTGATGATGGAGATCTTCATGTCGGTGGCTGCAAAATTTTAATTTGTCTTTCCCGGACGATGACCGCGGGATTGCCCTGATAGACCTGGTAGGCCTGCAGAGGGCCGGTCGCCACCGATCCGGCGGAAAGGACGGCATGCGATGCACAAACGACCCCCGGACACACGATCGCCTGCGCCCCGATCCATACCCCCTCCTCTAAAATTATATCTTTTACCATAAGATCAAAACGGGGGCTGGTATAATCATGGTTGCCTGTCAACAGCATGGCGCCCTGCGACAGGCAGGCGCTGCTACCGATCCTTACCTTGCCCAGATTGTCGATCCAGGCTTTCTCGCCGATCCAGGCATGATCGCCGATCTCCAGTTTCCAGGCATATTTGATATTGACGCCAGGCTTCAGGATCACCCCCTTGCCTATTTTTCCGCCGAAAAGGCGCAGTAGGGCCCTTTTTAAGCCGGAAGAAGGGTTGAGAGGATTGATGAAAAAAAGGCCGTTCACAAAATACCAGCAAACCTGCTTCAGCCGGGATGCCCCGATCTGCTGTTTGTACCAGTCATTGTTGTAAGTATCGTTGGCTACTGCCCCTTTCACGCAAACAGTTTTTTATATTCCATTTTTAAGGAGTCATCCTGCTGTATGGACCTGGCATAGGCCAGTGCAGCCCCGGACCATTCCTTATAGGACTCCTGGTCCATGGCCGCAAAGAACAGGAGCGACCGGCCAAAAGCGGAAGGGTCGAGGGGAAGGTCATGCCCCAGCTTTTTCCCTTCCAACTGCCTCCAGGGGGTCTTGTCGCTGATCAGTACGGGCAGACCAGCCAGGAAGGCCTCGAAGATAGCATGTCCGAAATTCTCTCCCAAAGTTGGCAGCACGAAAAGATGCTGTTGCTGTAATACTCCGATAACTTCCTCGTTCGGCACCGGTCCTTCATAGCTGACGGAAATATGAGAGGGAAGTTCGCCGATGGCGGAAAGGCATTTTTCCCAGTAGGATACCTCTTCGATATCTCCCCGCAAGGTAAGATGCAAAAGATTGCCCGCGGGAAATTCCTTCAGGACATTCAGCAGGAATAGGAGGTTCTTCTTGGGTGCGAGGCGTGAAAGGAAAACGCAGCGAAGTTCGCCGGATCGCTTAGCCAGGGGCTTCCACTCCACCGGGTCCATTTTAGGAAAATTAGGCAGGACGGCTATTTTCTGCGCCTTCGGGAAATGGAGCCGGATGTCCTCCTTTTCCTGTTCGTCGGTGGCATGGAAGATCAATTTGCCCGGCATACCCGCCATATTCAGGAGTTTAATAAGGAGCTTCTTTTTCGCCGTCTTAAACTGTAGCGCTCCTGCCTGCAGCATGCCTCTTGGAGCGAGCACCGTAGCGGCCGGCAGCCGCCCCCGGAATTTCAGCCATAAGGGGATCAGGGTGAAGGGGAAAGAATACATACTGTTCAGGTAGACATAGTCGGGTTTCACCTCGTCCGCCAGTCGCCGCACGAGGGCCGGCCCCAGGTTCTTCACGGCCGTATACCAGACCCGGGTATGCTGTTCCTTCGTCGTCCAGGTATCCACCCGTATGCCCGGGTAGGGTCCGGGATCTCCCAGGTCGCGGTCCGAAGTAACGATATAGATATCGTATTCGTCTTCCATCGCCGCCACGAAATTGCGGCAGGAACGGATAGGTCCTCCGGCCTTGAAGCCGGGCTCATACCAGTCCGTAAATAAGAGAATCTTTTTTTTAGTCAACATCGTTTTTTTCCAGCCAGTATTCCAATACAACAAATAACCAGATCTCGGGCCACCGGATGCTTTTATCCCCCGACAGGAAATCCGTCCAGTATTTCAATAAGCGGTCGGCCTGTATAAAAGGACGGCCGGCCATATTCCTGATATGCCGGTCGCAAAAAGAAAAAAGATCTTTTCTCAGCCAGAGTTCCCAGGGGAATACGAAGCCCTGCTTTTTCCGGAATACGATCTCGTCCGGCAATAAAGGTTTCAGGGATTCCACCAGCAGGCTTTTGGGATAGACCGGTTTTTTCAGGCCGTCCGGAACGGACAGGACGAACTCCACCAGATCCTGGTCGAAAAAGGGCTCCCGCACTTCCAGGGATACGGCCATGCTCATCTGGTCGGTATCCTTCAACAGGGTATGCTGCGTATACCCCAGGTATTCTGCGGCGGAAACCTGGCTCAGCGGATGCATCTTCTGCAGGCGATCCATTTTCAGGCAGAGCTCCTGCCGCAGTGCCGTATCACCATTGCCAGCCAGGGTCGTGACCTCGCGAAGCAACCCGGGGCTAAGGATCTGCCGGAATACCGGGTAAGCTTCCTCAATCCCGTAAGAAGGCGCCTGCAGCAACTGCCGAATACGATCGCCTTTGCCGGAAGCACGGCCCATCAACACCCCAGCCAGCGATCTTCGCAGAGCAGGGGGCAGCAGCCACCATCCTTTCATCCTCCTTAACTGCAGGTATTGCGCAAAGAAAGGATAGCCCGCGAAAAGCTCATCGCCGCCCACGCCGGACAATGCCACCCGCATGCCTTGCTGAACGATCGCCTTCGAGACTACATAGGTATTGATGCCATCCCCGCTGGGAATGTCCATGGCCCCCAGGCCATTTTCCAGTTCGTCCAGGAAAACTCCCGGCGTCAGCAGAACGCGGGTATGACGGGTATTGAATTTTTTAGCGACGAGCTCCGCATAAAGGGACTCATCGAATTCTTTTTCGTCGAAAGAGATCGTGAAGGTATTCGGCTGGCCCCGTCCGGCCTCTGCCATCAAGCCCACCACCGCGCTCGAATCGATGCCGCCGGAGAGGAAGGCGCCCACGGGCACGTCACTCACCAGCCTTCTTTCTACAGACTGCAGCATCAATTCCCGGATCCTTCCCCGGACGCGTGCTCCGTCCGCAAAATCAAAGTCCACAGGCCGTTGCGTCACATCCCAATATACTTTTTTGGTGACCTTCCCTTCTCTGACCTTCATCCAGGAGCCGGCCTCCAGTTGCAGGATACCTTCGATGATGGAATGAGGATAGCCGATGGATTGATAGCTGAAATAATCCAGGAGCGCTTTGCGGTCGATCGTCCTTTTCACCAGGCCCGTCGCCAGGAGAGCACGCAGCTCGGAGGCAAACAGGTAACGGTCGCCGTCGATATGATAGTATAGGGGTTTGACCCCCATCCGGTCCCGGGCGATGAATAATTCTTTTTCCTCGCGGTCCCAGATCGCAAAGGCGAACATGCCGCGAAAATATTGCACGCATCCAGGACCCCATTTGGCATAGGCCGCGATCAGCATCTCCGTATCGCTGGTCGTATGGAACGGATAGTCCGGCAGCAGGGTCTTGACCTCCTTATAATTATAGATCTCCCCGTTAAAGACAAGGATATACCGGCCTGAATGATCCTTAAAAGGCTGGTTGGCCGAGGTGGAAAGGTCTATGATGGACAGCCGCAGGTGACCCAGGGCGAGGGGGCCTTCCGAAAAATAGCCGACGGCATCGGGCCCCCGGTGGGCCATGGCATCCGTCATGTGATGGATGAGGGAGTCTTCGACAGGGTTATTGTTATAATTCAGGATTCCGGCAATTCCGCACATGCTCTTTAGGGGTTTCTAGGCGTTCAATTTTTTATAACAGGCGACATATTGCTGCGCGATGACGGCCGAATCGAACCTTTGTATATTCCGGAATCCCCCGCTGATCAATTGAGCGCGATAGGCAGGGACCCCGATCACCTTCAGGATGCCCTCGCGGATGGAGTCGACGGAATGAGGATCGACCAGGCAGGCAGTCCCCGCCGCCACCTCCTTCATTGGGCTCAGGTCGCTGGTGATCACCGGCCGACCGGCCTTTTGCGCCTCCACGATAGGCAGACCGAAGCCCTCAAAAGTGGAGGGGAAGAGCACCAGGTCCGCCGCTGTATACGCCGCCGCGAGCTCCTCATCCGTCAGCCGGAGGCTCTCTTTCCAGGATAAGCCGCCTTGCCGCAGCAGTTCCAGTTCCGGGGTGGGGATCTTTCCTATCACATGCAGCTGACAGGGGATACCCTTCAACGCTTCTATTACCCGGGGAAGGTTCTTATTGGGGGTGATCCCTATAAATAACAGGATGGGGCATTCATCCCGGAAGTCCTGTGGCTGGTAGCTGATCAGGTCATTTACCGGGTTGGGGATCACCACTACCTTATCGGGAGGGCAGGCGGTATTTCTCAGGATATCCTGCCGGCTGGCCTCGGAAATGGTCGTGATCATCGCGCACCGGCGGACGGGCCAGTCCAGCAGCAGTTTCTTCAGGATAAAGCGCTTAAGGCCGGCCGTCTGGTAAAGGAATACGCAATCATGGATGGTGAGCAGGGTGCGCCCGCGGGGCAACCCCAGGCTGACGTAATGAATGTCGCCCGTGATGTGATAGACATCCGATCGCTCTTTCTTCAAGAAGGGAGTGATCGCCCAGATATTCCTGAGTGAAATGCCCAGGCGGACGGCGAATGCCTTTTTTATCGTCACCGATCTGTTCAACTCTCCTTCCAACCCGGCGAAAACCCGTTCGATGCTGAAAAACGCCGGGTTTTTTTTTCGGAAAACCAGGGTGACGGTCATTTTTATAAATTAATATTGAAAAGTTTCTTGAAAAGCCGGATGGTCAGCAACATAAAGATCAGGCTGGTCACGATGGATCCTACGGTGGTAAGGATATCCGTCTCTACCACCACCGCATAATAGAAGAGGAAGGGGATCCAGCAAAGAAGGGAAGGCCTTTTTTCACTCCATTTCAGCAGCATGGTTAGCAGGGCATTGAAGAACAAGCCATAGAAGAACATGAAGATGATCCCGCCATTGACGCCAAAGTTGGCATAGGCTTCTCCGATGGGTCCTATATTCATACTATAGCCCACCAGGTTATAGCCCCAGAACCGCTTGAGGTTGTATTTGCCTCCGGCTTCCGGCTTACCCGGCCAGATGATCCTGGGAACAAAGGCTGCCGCCACAGACATCAGGATCGTTTCTCCGTGCGCATATTCGAACCTTCGCGGGACCCTGTCCATGGTGACCCCTATCAGCCAGCCCTGATTCATCCGAATGGCCGTGAAAAAAAGATTCTTCTTGTCGAACATGACGCTGGGATTCTGGATCTCCTCCACCAGGAGCTGCCCGAAATAGCTGGCATCTCCTCCCCTTACCCAGGCCTCCTCGCGATAAGCTTTTTTTACATTCTGGATGAGGAAGATCATCGTCACTCCTATTACCAAAAAGCTCAGCTTGACAAAGAATGGTATTTTTTTAAGGTACAGGGAGATCAGTATATAAAAAAGCGTCAACAGGAAGACTAACTGACCGAAGATACCGGAGGCAATGGCATTGACCACCATGAGGCTCAGTACCCCCAGCAGGATCTTATTCTTATGTTTATTATCGGAGAAGAAAATGTAAAAAACGCCTACATAGGAGAGGTTCGACATCAAATGAAATAAATTGTTGAGACTGGCCGGCGCCAGGAACTTTAGAAACCCGGTCGCAAGGCCTATCCCGATCAGGATGAACCCGACCTTCGCCTTCCCCATAAAATACGTTTCCAGCTTTTGTTTGTATCCCTGCGGGTCCTTAGTGATCTGTAGTCTTGCCAGGGGGAACCTGAAGCCGGCGATCATGGTCAATGTGCCGGGAAATACAAAAGAAAAATATTCCTCCGCGGGAATAGGCATGTATTTATAGAAGATCCTTGCCAGGTGATCTTCCTCCGTATAGACTTCGTAGAAGATCACCGGCATGATCAGCCAGGTGAAGACGGCCAGGATGATCGGGATATGGAGCACTACCAACTTCTTCCCGATATTATCCAGGAAATCCAATATGCTGAACACCATCAGTCCAATGGACATAGATTCATAGACACCCATCCCGGCAGCAAATCCAAGGTAGATGGTCAGTAGTAATGAAACAATAAAAAAAAGAATACTATTCTTATGCTTTCCCATTCAACACGATCTTTTCTATTACCGGAACACATTGTTCATAGGACCATTCCCCGATCATAGCGGCAGATTCCCGTCCCTTCGATCCCAGCGAATCCTTCTCTTCCAGGAATCGCCCCAGCTTATCCAGGAGGTCTTCGCTATCCCCCGACTTAAAGATAGCACCATTTTTCCCGTTCACTACCAGGTCCACGGCGCAACCGCATCGGTCGCTGACCAGGACGGGACGCCCGCAGGCCATGGCTTCATTGACGGCCAGTCCCCAGGTCTCACCCGGCCCCTTGGAGGGCAGGCAAAAGACATCCCCGATCCTGTAGACCACTGGCATCTTCGATTGATTCTGAAACGGGAGGAAATGGATCCGCTTATTGCCTTTTGCCTCTTTTTTCAAGGCCTCCTCCTTCAAAGCCATCTCCAGCTCCCCGTTGCCCACCAGCAGCAAATGCGCGTCCGTCCTTCCCAACCCTTCGAAAGCCTGCAGGAGCAATAAGGGGTCCTTCTTTTCCTGGAACTTACCGACAAAGGTAAAAAGAACCTCTCCCCTGGTCACCCCCAATTCTTCACGTATCTTCCCAGCCTCCTGTGCATACTGGCCCTCCTTATCATAGAAACGTTCGTTGTCTATAGCATGCGGGGCAAAGAAGAGCTGGTCTTCCCGCAGGCCCGCGGCCCTGAAATATTCCCTATTATTCGTTCCAACGTACAATCCGTGATCGATATGCCGGTAGATTCGGCGCAGGAAAATGCGCCTGGCGGTCTTTTTCCAGCCCGGCCGCTCATCCAGTAAGGTCGAATCCCCCCTGAACAACACCGGTAGTTTGTTCTTAAAATGCCGCATAACCCGCAGATGGCTCCGGTAATTCCATCCGAAGACCAGGACCGCATCGGCCTTCCACTCTTCGATCTCTTTTATAAGATCCGGGTTCTTCACGCCCAGGAAATCCCTTCTCGGGCTACCCTTGTTAGAGACGAACCGATAGTCATATCCGCTCAGCAGGTCGATATCCCAT
>Ga0307517_10002946_pt1 | contig 26918 bp, 25 predicted proteins | sample 23_EM_MG_FD_194515 | JGI IMG/M metagenome (GOLD analysis project Ga0307517, IMG submission 194515) | Populus trichocarpa ectomycorrhiza microbial communities from riparian zone in the Pacific Northwest, United States - 23_EM | ecosystem: Host-associated > Plants > Roots > Unclassified | place... | reverse complement strand
TCGGAAAGCCGACAAAGGAGACTTATCGATTTGCCGCAGAAATGTTACGGGAAGTCAGCGACGAGTTTGACGTCGAGCTGAGGGCCGGATCAAGCGACGACGTTGAGAGGCTTGGAAGATCCTCGTCTAACATGTACGTGCGTTTGACCCAGCACCCGATCCACACTAAGAGGTTGACAGCTACATGATTGGAGGTATGTATCAATGATAATCTCTGGTGGCTTCTGGCCAGCTGAATCGTTATCGGCGGTGACACCTAGATAACCCCGAGTCAGGTGAGTCCACAAGCGAACGTTCTCACATCAGTTCGGCTTAGAGAAATCACATCAGATAGTGCGGGGGCCAACTTAGCGAGGTGGAATTCAGTTCTGGTTCACACAGGGGTCTACGACCCCCGACACCGGTTGTCATTACCCAAGTCGAAGACGCCGACCTTCGAGGCTAAAGACGTGGAGGAAGCGGTAAGGCTTGCGATCCACGAAGAAATTCGATTTGCTCGATAGAGTACATAGAGGTACGTATGTCCGATCCCCTGACCCGTCAGTACTACCCTCTGACACATTCCCGTAAGTGCATAGTGACATTCTACGCGAATTCGCGTAGTTTAATCTGTAGAAAACTTGACGGCCTCAGAGAAAATCCCACCCTTCTGCGCAGCCTCGGCGAGGTCAACGGACCTGCCACTCGCGAATCCTACAGCGTCCTCGCCCAGAGGAAGCCTTAATGGGGGGTTCGGGTCGCGCGCGACTTGGAAGTACACGATTTCGGAGAGCTTCTGAGGATCTTTGTTTGTGGTGAACGCTGGTAGGAAGTCTCGTAGCTGTTTGGATACGAGGCAAGCGTCCGAGTAAGCCGGGTGAGGAGCCAGGACTTTGAGATTTTCCTTGATTGCCTTGGTCCGGAAGCTCCCCGGTTCGATGATTGTAACCTGTTTTCGAAGCTTAGGCGGCCAATTGCGAGACGAATGTCCAAAATCATACCTTGATACCCCAAGACGGGTGGAGCTCCAAGCTCAAGGCCTCAGTGACACCTTCCAACGCTGTGAGGGTGGTGAGCAAGGGGGGCTCAAATCGGACATTGAGGAGCCTAACCATATTTTGACGCGGAGTAGTACCCCGTCCCGGCCATTGGCTTAAGGCCGACTATGGACGAGACGACGAAAAGGTGGCCGCCCTGAGGCTTGTTTACCTCTCTAAACACTCGCACAGCTTCGTTCGAAACACGGGTAGCGCCCCAGAAGTTGACCTCGAATAAAGCCCTGGACTCTTCTTCTGGCGTGCCTTCCACCTCCGCGATCACGCTGTACCCAGCGAGGTTATAAACAAAGTCGACGCGACCGTACTTGTCCGTGGCAGCTTTGAAGGCACTCTTGACCTGTTCGACGTCCGTTACGTCCAATGATAACACGAGGAGCTTGCTGTCGCCGTATGCTTGTTTGAGGTCATTTAACGTAGAGGGTGTTCGTAGGGTCGCCACGGCGATATCCCCCCCTTTCAGGATCAGCTCGACCAACGAGCGGCCGAATCCCCCAGACGATGCAGTCACTGAGATGGGAGCGATGAATACGAGACCTGTTAAATCCTTGACGTGATGGACACACTAACCGAACCAGACTTTAGGGGTATTGAGTTGGACCATCACTCCGTTCGAGGCACCAGAAAGTAGGGTGATGTAAGGACGCGGAATGATTGTTGGGGAGTGCGGTCAGGGTGTGTCCCTCTTTATACGGAATTTCTCGAATAATCAATCCGAGAGCGTTCTAGTAGCAAGCGGACATTGTGAACTGGCAACATTGACAATGGGGCGCTCGATCATTATTACGGATGCAAACAATGCAAATACGACCGTAGGATCAGACGCGGATCCGCTTTGTGAGGTAGGTTGGAGCAGAATCTCTAGGATCGTGCTAGTGTAGCCGCCGCTCGCTGCCCTGGGGAGAGCCCCGACAGACCAGCAGAGGGACGGCAACGCCCCAACGTTCCCGAGCCCTTGATGACATGACGTTCCTGTTCTTTCACTTCCGCTTACGGAACCAAACACCAGAGTAGATCCACCCGAAAGTCAGGCGATGTCACAAGAAGGATTCCTCCAGGTTCGCGTTGTTCGCTTGATAATCGGCCTATCCGATCGGCGATCCCGAAACCCGAATTCTAAAAGACGGCTCCAGCTTCGATTCGAGGTATAGTCTGTACAGAATGTGGCATAACGTCGGTGGTCGGGTTGAAACCGAACGGGCGCTCGGTTGGACGCGGAGCACCCGGAGGGGGTGACTCGAGAGCGTACGTCGTATAATTAGCTCAATCCGGAACAACCAAATGTGCTGAGCAAACTGAGACCGGAGGTGAAAGAGCAGCAAATAAACGAGGGCTGGGGGATGTGGGACGGGGAACCCTTCCCTCTCTTCCGTTGAACATTGGTGCCGATCACTCCCCGATCGTGGGAAAATAGATATACAGTATGACCGGCCGCTGCCGTAACAACCCACTCAACAATCAACACCATCCTACTCATCGCCGTCCCGTACGGATTCGACACCTAGGTCGCTAGCCTTTCAGCAATGAATCGTTGTTTCACCCCTACCACACTGAGTTGTGCCGGCCAGATGAACCATCAACCTCCCTGCGGTCATCGATGCAAAGTTCCATCACCCTGAGCCCGGTCCTCCTTATCGTCCCCTGACTCCTGAGGCTTAATCGTAAAAGGGGTTCGAGGGTGACGACACCAACTATTCATTTTCCGCCAAGATGCGGGATTTATGTGGCTCGTGTTGAGGTTGCTTGAGTGCTTTGGTGGTGCGTGTTCCTCCAATTCCTTGTTTTCCACCAAACGCCAACCCCCCTTCAAATAGTACGCTGAACCCTATATTTTATGAAATGCACCCCACCGCGAATCCCTCCAACAACCGCCCCTCTGGTACCCTCCTATCACCTGCTGCGATAAGTTCATCCGCGACAACCAAACCCTCTTTCAACGGTTATGGTTTTCCGAGCACCCCGTACAACTCTCTCCACATGGGGTCATGAGGTCGGCAACCCCTCCTCTCGTCTTCCTGCGTCTACTTGGTTCCCACTTTTTCGAAATTGTCTCTCTCCGTTGACGAATTGGGCTCTGAGGAGGGTGCCACTCCGAATCCGGAAACAATAGCCATATAAGGCAACATGGGAGCAACGTAGCAGGAACCTCGCAACTCTGACTCAATTCGTTGCCCCTCACCCCGCCAGCGACCACCCCAAGCACAACTCTTCCAGAAACACCCATCCATCCATTTCTCGAGATATTCTCTCAACTGTACTTCTTGTATTAATTCTGGGCTTGCATTAATTTGCAAGGATCCAGCTATCTTCCGTTTCTCCCCCGGTTATCTTTGGTCACACCTTGGTTCTCCCCTCATCTCTTCATATCTCAGCCCAACCGCAACCATTTAATGCCTGCTCGCAGCAAACGCAATGAGAACCCCGTACAGAAACAATCGTTCATCTCCGACGCCATGTATTCACCTTCCACATCCCCCACTCCTTTCGCCACTGGTCTCGACCAGCCTCCCGCTCTTTCAGCATTCAACTCCCCGGCTCTGGTGACTCACAACCTTTCGGACACTGAGCCAGAGGACGAGAAAGAGACGAGAGGGAAGGTGGAGGAGGACCTAGAGCTTAGTGCTCACATGCCACCACAACCCTTGCCTGCCCAGGTTTCCACTCCCTCACATCATGAGCCAGAATCCGTCACGCCCACCGCTACAACCGGTCATACTAGAGTACCCGTTTTAGCCCGGTGAGTCTATCCTTCATAAATTTCATCTTCCTCCCTCCTTTGGTGGCGGGATACGTGTGCAGTAATCCCACACATCCCACGCGGATCGCCACGGGCCAACCCAATAAGAGGGAGTCATTTCCTCTGGAGCTTATCGTACTCTGCGTGTCCCTATCTGGGGTTACCCCAATTGCCTCGCGGCGTGTGCATCCGATCACAACCCGAACCCCAAAGTTTGATGGGGATCGCCAGCACAGGATACAGCTGCTGGCAATGGTCACCTGTTGAACGGGGTGGTCCTGGCATCCAAGGATGCTTTTTGGCTTCTTTTTGACTCGCGATGATCGATCCCCCACCTCGTACTTTTTGTGACCTGACCTTCTGACCTCGATTTGCGGTACTAGGGAACCAACTACGCTGGAAAGCTTCTCGCGCGCAATTCGGAGCTATGTCCCGGGTTCCATTTCAATCCCCAGTGCTTCTCCGACCCCACCCCTCGTCTCTCGCCCGGTTTCTATTGGGAGGATGACCAACTATTCACAGGGGACTACGGTCTCTCGGATGAGCAGCAATCAGAGCGATCCGTCCTCTCGACGATACAGCGCTGTTGACCTGGATAATGATCTCCTTGGAACATCCCCCCAGAGTCCTCATTCACCCGGTAATGGATTAACAACCTATCCCGGTGCCGCATCCGAGGAAGATGACCAGATAATATGGTCAGGGTGGGACTCACTGGGTTCCGGGTCTACGTTCCAGTGAGTTGGCTTTGTGCTCTCAACTGAACGCCCAAAATTGATCACTTCCGTCATCAGACGCCTTCTCTTGCTGGGGTACCGACGGGGTTTCCAGGTCTGGGATTGCACCAACCTTAGCACCATATCCGAAGTTGTGAACATAACTTCTGAGGAATGGGGCGCAGTCACACATGCCGCTCTGCTACCTACCCCTCGCCAGGAGCTGGAAGTAGTTAATGCACCTCTGAGGCCGTATCTTGGCGTTGTGTGAGCGTCTCTTTCCATCTTATACCAGGTACACGTCTCACCCTTAGTAGGTCAACCTCAGAAGAATCGTCCCATTTATGTATCTATTCTCTCCGAACCCACGAAATCATCAAGAAACTCGCATTTCCAGGGCTGGTGTCCTTCGCTGCCACTGACAGGTTTATCGTTGTCGTAAGTCCACATTGCCACCCCGCATCGTCATTGTGTTTACCTCCTAACAGAGGACATCTGTCCCTGCATTACACGTTATTTCATCTTCGAACTTTGTACTATTATTCACCGTCCCATCTACTTCTCTTGTGCCTTTTTTGCATCCTACACAAACATCATACAGCAACAACAATAACGACAACAAATTCAACAATACCCTTGTAACAACACATTCCATAGACAACCCCGGAGATGTGGTTTCCTCAGCGAAACCCCTACCGGTCTTCGCTCTATCTGGACGTCTCCTCGCATTCGCATCCCCTCATTCCCCGACCGACCCTTCTTCCGGGTTGGATCCCCACTCTGTGCATACCGCTGGCGTTTTTCGGCAATCGGTCACACCAGGCGACGTCGGACAGGCTGCTCTTAGGGTCGGAGGGACCGTCCTAAGTGGGGTGAAGGCACTTGGGGGGTTTGCTTTTAATGTGGCCAAGAATAAGGCCTTTGGCGATTCAACTCCTTCGAATTCTAGGAGCCCCGCTTTGCAAACGGGTTCCACTGACGGACGCTCTGGGAGCGGGGTTTCCGCGCTGTTCAAGCCTACGCAGGACATTCGCCGCCAACGGTCGGCATCTCCTACCGAAGCGACTGAAGCAACAACGATGATGCAGTCCGTTCTCACTGCGTTGCCATCTCTCCCTGGGTCCAGTGACTCTACCTCCCGACACATTACGATCATCGACCTTCTCCCACTCCTCACGTCGACTGGGCGGAACTTGGAACCAGAGGTCGTGACGGAGGTTATCGTACCACGGAGCCAACCAATTTCCAAGTTGTCTTTCTCGAATGACGGGACGCGGCTTGCCGTGTCTTCAAAGGATGGTCATACTGTGAAAGTCTATGACGTCCGTCCGACTTCTAAGGCTGTTCGGCGAGTCCTCACCGGGCCGGGAAATGGTCCAGATTCTGGATACGCGGACGACCTACGCAGCCTGATTCACGCTGGTTTGCATACCGGACAAGATTCCCCGGCCCACGTGTATGACTTGCAGAGAGGCAGGACCAGTGCAGTCATCGAGAATATCTCGTGGCACGATGATGTGAGATGGGTGGCTGTTGGAAGTAGGAAGCGGACGGTACACGTGTTCCCTGTCAACCCATACGGCGGTAGACCGGACGATGCCAGTCACTTGGAGGGACACGTGAAGAACGCAGTCGAGTTTGTAAGTCCCACAAAGGAAACTTAACATATTGTTCCACACTCATGCAGTCCCCTTTCCAGCCGCTGCATCCCACTGAGATCAAGCCCCTGGCGCGATTATATGAGTCCGGGAACACACCCTCCAATCTTCTGCCGGTTCCAATTTCGTTTACTTTCATCAAGTCCACCGAATCAACCATGCCGATGAGCCTATTACCACCAGCCACCCCATACGGTAACCTGTTATCCTCGACACCCCCCGTTGCTTCGCTTCACTCTTCCCCTGCGTCACACACCAAACCGTTGTCGCCAACACGTCTCCAGAGACCGAAGAATTTCCAGGATGTCCTCTGCTTCGATCCGATGAGCGGGGTCCTCTCACTCCGGCGTATCTGGGTTGATCGACCAGCTAGTGACAGAACTCTTCAGGTAGCAAACGCGATTCCTACACTCGGTGGAACGAGTATTTCACTCCCTGGAACCAGCATCTCCCTCATGTCCACGAGTGTCTCCCCTCCTCATCAAGCAGAACCGACCGCTAGGAGGGGTAGTTCGGCGTCGGCGTCTGGAAAGGTGCAGGAACATTCTGCCGGTCTTGTGGGAAGAGACACTGTATTTGCGACTTGGAACTTGCGACGAAGCAGCGATTGGCCGCCTGTCAAGCATGCTGTGAAGGATATTACCAACACCAGGCGCAATGGCGTTGGCAAATCCAAGTGGGTGTCCCTAGTATCACCTACCGACAAATCACTGAGATATATGTGTAGCAATTGGCTATCAGAGGCTGAATTGTCGACCACCTCGCGAACGCAACCCCTGCGAACCCGTTCGATATATCTTCACCACCAATTCACTTTCTACACCTTAGGAGAAGACTACCACGCCTTGGTTCGAAGCTACCGATTCGACTTCCCTGTCAATAAAGTTGAAGTGCGCAAGGCGGTCCAGGTTAGTGCCTGTACCACTGGTGACGGAGGGTCATTTGGTGGTGCATTGCCGATGGACATCCGCCAACCATCGTCGTTTGATGAGCCTCTTGCGTCCGCGATGTCGATCCAGTTGGGTGAATTTGCGGGTCCATCCCCGAAGGTACTCCCGATGCTTCCAAACGGGGTACCAAATCCCCGGCTGAGGGACTCCATTCCGATACGAAGCGTCGCAGCCGGGATTACCGACGGTGTCTCTGAAGGACTTGTGAGGTTGCGGAGGGAGATCAACAAGGCAAAGTCGCCGAGGTTGAAACCGATGCAATCTTTGGGATCTGGTAGGACTTCACCGTCCTGGGCACCGATCGAGTTTGACGAGGAGGACGAAGACTTTTTGCTCTCCCACGAGGATTCTGCTCAGGAACCCGGACCTGCAGCCGAGGGCGACGCCACATCTCGGAGCACTTCCAGAGATGGTGCCTCGATTCTAACCCCATTGTCAATCCAGCCGGACTTTTTTGACTCCCTGGACAATGACTATGGCGGTAATGAGGGCTTTGAGGACGAGCGAGGTTGGAGCAAGGAAGACAGACAGGCTGTTGAAGATGCTGAAAGGTTCTTCGACATCTCGGCGGCCGGACTGATGGACGAGGAGCAGATGACGTCTGGATTACTCCCCGAGTTGGAGAAGGGAGGAAAGAGCAAGAAGAAGAGGAAATGGAAGAAGCAGGCGTAGCAATAATGACGTAGTATTTGTGCTCCGTGGAATGAGAGCGATTTTGCAATGGTTTGAGCCCCATGGATGAATCCACAGGTGATTTAGGCTCGATGCCGCTCCCGCGAGCTGCTTTCTGCTGTGCCGCCGTTACCGTGGTCCAATTCGATCAGATGTATCGGCCGCCGATCCCGGGACAAAGCCGGTTCGGCCCTTCCATTCAAAGCCTCCTGCCAGCTAGGCCCACACACTAGGCCCTAAGCCACGGCCACGGGTAGTCCTCCAAACAAGAACTGTGACGCCGCACAGTGGCACCGGATACAATATCTAGGATTAGTCCCTATCAAGCAGGGAAGATCTGACAATTCGGAAATGGTACCAAGCATCCTCCAAGCGAAGCGTTCCGTTGGGCTAAGCACTTGTCGACGTTTTAAGTTCTCCGTATAGTCACCGCGGTGGGATGACATGTAATGGAGATTTCGTCAACTGGTCGGCTCATCTCTTTTCTTCTGCTCTCTCTTTGCTCGCTGGTCATACCGCTCCGTCAAGCCTGCTGATGGCTCGATACGATCCTGTGAAGGAATGTGCGCAGGATCGCACAGGGTACGTTTCCCGCCTACACCTTCCTTCCGCGCGCCCGAGTGCTCATGAGACCGCGCGGTACAGCCAAAGGATCAGTAGAGATGGTTCCACCACTTGCGTCGGAGATGCAGACATAACTTATCCAGTTGCCTCACGCAACTCACCTCCGGTCGATGAACGGTGGGTTGGGCGGTGATTGGTGGTTTCGCGAGCTCAGTCAAACCCTTCAGACCCTGGCCCACTGGTCATCAGGCTAGCGATCCCTTCAGTAGCAGCTCGCCAGGTCGTTTCGAATCAACCCCGTCACTGGTCCCCAGCAGGGATCGTCATCACCGGTCATACGCTCCTTATCCTATTCCTTCTACGTACGGTTTCAACGTGTTCCAGTCCGCGATGGGGTTACTAAAGCTTGTGGGTTCCCGACAGTTCGACCACCGTCCCTTCCCTTTCCCGCTCGCAAAGTCGTCGAGGAGGCTCGTCCGCTCGGAGGTCGGCACCGATACGCCACATCTGCCTTGGATTCCAGCTAATGCGTTATACAGCTACCATCCGAGCCGCATCACTACTCCACCGACTGATGGACAAGAAATCCCTGGCTCACCATGGATGCCTGCCGACCTCGCTAGCCCGTTTCCTTATCCGAGTCACCCTACACCCGATTGGCACAGTTCACCGTCGATGATGGAGACAGCCCAAATCCCTTCCATTCCTAATCACCCTCGCGTTAGTCCCCTTCCTGTTCTCCCTGTCACCCAGACGGATTCCGCGTGGCAGGACGCCAACTACCCCACGGTCGGAACCAGCACCCAAAGCGCTTCTAGCTCACCCGCCCACTCTCCGTTCCGCGACACTCCCACGCCAGCCGACCAGTCTGAGGGTGGGTCGAAAGGAAAGAAACGGTCGAGAGGACGCTACCGTAAGGAGGACCCAGCGGATAGGTACTTACGAGAGAGCATGGAAGACGGCAATCGCCTCTGGACTTGCATGTGGATTGAACCTTCTCACGGCACGCCAAACTCACCAGAGGCCCAGAACATCTGCGGACACCAGGCACCGAAGTCGAACGCCAGACAGCATGTCAAAAGTCGTCATCTCAAGCTACGGTACGTCAATCTATTCTTGCCGTGCCGTCTTTCCTCTTCCCCCGTCGCACGATCCGGACTTACGCATCATTATCCACGCCTGGAATCCTGTCTACCGACCCATCCGGAAATATAGGCCGTACACCTGTCCCGAATGTGGTCGGACTTGGCGCGACCAGGGCGCGCGGTACAACCACAGAGTTCGCGAGCATGGTTATGTCCCAAAGAAACCCAAACGGTGGCTTGACGACGACGCTATGCTGGAAGGCGGCACGTCTTCGGATAACTCCCATCTAAATGTGTCATTCGTGATGGAGTCAGTGGGTCAGTGAGACCATGACCTACATATGGCAAGTAAACTAGGACTCGCTTCGGGGGATAGCCTTGTTTCATGCTACTCCAACGCGTTCTGCTCGTCCCTTGGCAACATCCCTTTTCAGACATCCGTTGAGACCCTCAAACCCTTTGGATCTGCGGCAGGAAGATGCGCCCACGACCCCAACGGGTTGCGTACATATTATCTATTGACTCTAAATGTGGGCGGGCCATAGCCAATGTCCAACACCGTCACTGACCATCATTCTGCTCGTTTAAAGATTAGGTGGTTCGTGGTGTCGTTTCCGCCAAAGGTATGATGAACATGTGTACTCTCGGCTGCTCTCGCCCTTACGGCAGAGGGGAGAATCTTATGGACAAGCAGGGGTCAATTTTACTTCAATAGGTGTGAAGGAAGCACGTTCGCCTATTTCACTTTCACCTACCTTTACTGTCTGTCTTTACGTATAAAACTCGGTTTTGGTGCATACTTGTTCCGTCGACGGGTAAGCGAAACTGATCTTCGAAGGAAACCAAATCACCGAGATTTCACTCTCGTGATACGTACGTGATATTTCGTCGATGTCAAGCCGGTATCTACCCGTTCTAGCGACACAAGAAAGTCAAAACCTGTTTACAAGTAAACTGAAGTATCGCGTGAGAAGACGAGAATAGGAACGGGGTAAAATAACAATAATGAATGTTGTGGAGAGTTTAGGAACAGTTGAGTAGAGTGATAGGTTACAGGACATATGATACAGAATTCATACAGATTGAGTAGGAAAGCTAATACGGAACAACAGAGAACAGACTGGTGAATCATAGCAGAAGACAGACAAGAACAAGAATGGAGTGGGGAATGAAGGGAGGGAACAAGTTCGCTGATCCAAGCAAAGGTCCGCGCCTTCCAGAATGATACAATCTTCAACGTCCGCGCACCTTCGCCCCAAGGTTATGGTAAAGGGATAGGCCTTGTTGTTTTCATCTCCCAGAGACCTTCCTTCCCCTTGACCAGACCCTCAAAGATGACTTTACTCATCAAGAAGTCGACCCTTCGGATTCCCTTCATGGCCTCGGTGTGATCCGATCCAACCCTGGCCCGGTATGCAGAGGTGATGCGTTTCCGTTCCTCATCATCCAGCTCGTCGTTGTTAAAATCGGCATCGACGATCTGTACCTGCAGCACGGTGTGTATCGCGTTGAATAGGTCGGCGAACGTGACGCCGACTGGATTGCTCGTGGCCTGTACATCAACGTACCAAGGCATCCGAGCATGGTATATCCGCATTAATCGCGCCGGCGGTTCACAGACAAATCGGGTGAATTCGCCGGCCATCGGTGGTCGCTGGAGGTCACGGAAAAGGACGGTGGATGGACCAGTCTGAATATCCCAGTATACGGGTGGATCCTGTCCATTATACCGCAAATAAGGGGATAACACCGCCTTGGGGTTGTGTCGGGCTTCGCCACATTTATATATCAGACAATGAAATGAGCGCCCAGTAAAGTGTATTCACTAACCTGGGTATGCTATGCTGCGTTTTTTACGATGCATGAGAGCAGAGATCCCAGTGCGTGGCATCTTGAAATCGGCTCTCCATTGTTGTGGGGGACGACCGGTCGCTAGCGCGAGTTGGGAGTGAGCGCTGGGCACGGGTGTTGTCGCAGACGATTTTGAATAGCCAGAACTGATCGTCGTCACCGAGTCATGGCGAGATAATGTTTGGAAAGGTGTGAGAGCACGATCCCCAGGAGAATCCTGGGAATCGGGTGAGGATGTCACGGAAGCAGAGGTTCGCTCAGTCCCTCTCGTCCATTGGCGAGCCCAGTTCCAGGGATGAGCAGGGGCTGTACCTTCCGATGGGGCAGATTGGGTATACGGTGTGAATGCGGGGTCGATGGGGTCTTGGGCTCCAGGGAAGGGTGTGCCGTTCCACTGTGGGGGGACGACAGTGCTGGAAGTCTGTGCGGGTGAAGCCCAGGGTCTATTTGAGGTTGAGGGCTGATGCCAGCCCGGGTTGAACTGGCTCAGCGGACTGAGAGAGCCGGCTGCGAGAGGGCTCTCCTGAGGTGGGTAGTGGGGCCAGGGATGGCCAGGGCCTTGCCAACGTGTTATGGGGCCCGGCGGGAGGGTGCTCTGATCGAAAAAATGGTTCATCGGTGTCGCCTGCTGCGACACCATGTGGGGAGGTCTGCCAGCTGGGTCGTCGACAAGAGGGGGCATCGAGGGAGTCGCGGCCATCGGCAAAAGAGTTTGTGCAGCGAACGGCTAGGTCGCCTCGTGAAAGAAAATCGTGATAAGAGACCGTGGTGGATGGGCAGCCTCGAGGCAGTCGGGGGTGACGGGGAATGGCCGGACCTTGACTCGGGATAGGTTGGATGCCTGCTGCGACTCTACCGCGCAGAATACGCCCGAACGACGGCAAAGACAGTGGCGGTGGAGAGAAAGAGAGGCGGCAGCGTCGAGGGCAGCGTCGAGCCTGAGCTTGAAAGTCCTCGCTCCAAAACTTGGCAGAGAGCGCTAATTAGGAAATCTGCCCCCGGCTGATACCACGTGGATTTGCTTCCTCTTTTGTTTCCGGATATCCCGTTGGTGCTGGGCGTGCAGATATCCACAGTTCTCTGGCGTAATCCCTGACGAAAGTACATCTGGCTATCCCATTCGTGTCCTACTCGACGACATACGCGCGGCCTGCACGAGGCGCGACCCAACCATCTCTCGGAGCAAAGCTCATCAAATTTGACCGGACCTTTTATCGTCCGCTCCGGAGGGGAAGGGGTACAAAGCGTCAAGTGATTCAGTGAGGAGAACACGCGAATCCCCTGGAATCTTTAGTCCCCGTACCGTAATAGACCGGTACCGGGGCCACAGGATCGTCGTCGGCGAACGGACATCGGCAACAGAGGCGGCGTACTCACTTGCCTGGGAACTTGGGCGAATCAAATCTCCATTTTGTCCTCACCCCCTCCATCTTCGGGCACACGGTCCGGAGCCTCGGCCTTGACCTCACTACCACCAGACCCGTCTACGACACCGCCCTTCATCAGCTCCCATACATGTCTCGCCCCCTGCTGTGCCAGCTCCCGTGCCCCGAGCATCTCTGCAACATCAAACCCAAGCGACGACTGCCAATTCGACCAGACTTCTGAGACATGCAGCCGATCGTTTGATAATTCAGCCGCTGTGAATATGAATGCGAAGCAGCCCGATGCGGTTGATGATGTCAATTGGTCCGTGGTGGGGTTCAGAACCAACCCTCCAGAGCCCTCTCGGGCAATTGCAACGGCGCATACGACTCCTTTCATCGGGACTGACGCGTTCATCAGAGCCAGCGACGAGGCGTTGATCGATGCAGCGGCGATACCGGGGTGAAAAGAGGGGATCGCCTTTGGTGAACCCACCAGCGAGGGAGAAAGAGGTTGGACGACCAGTTGGATCAACGTCCGCGGGTGGCGAGTCAACAAAAGGGATGGTGTGAGCAAAGATTTGATAGTTGCACCAAGAGCCTTTGCGTCCGTCCCAGGGAGCGATGCCAACGGTCGGACAGTGACATCAAAGGTTGCCTTTGTGGAGTTTTCGGCCGCCAGCCTGACCTCTATCGGTCCTGACACAGACGCCAGGACATGGACGTCGTCTATCGAAGCAGGGACTGTCAGCCAACGAGGTGTATGAGGATGTTTGAGCGGCGCACCAAACCCAAAGCGCGCAGAGCCGTCCACTCGGGAGAGCAACTCGTACTTGATGGAAACGCCGCGTCGTCCATCCTGGTTGGGATGGTCTCTTCCATGCGTAGATGAGTCTGCCACCATGGCGATCTAGGATTGAGCGAGGTGATCGAAATATTCTACCCTTTATCCTCTCGATCGAGTGACGCAACTGACGCGACCCACTGCCATCCAATGCAATATCCACAGTACACACTGCTCGCGGATTGATTTGGTTTCGTTGACACCAGTACTAGCCTAAGGAACAAATTCGGGCGGTCTTTCCCAAGGCGTCGCCATGACTCAAGACTATCCCACACCAGATCTTGCTACCGCCCTCGTTACTACCGGACTGGTTCTGTTCAACGGTTCGGTATGGTCCAATTTACCTTCTCGACAGTTTTCATCGGCTGCCCGGTTCCCTGACCCACCCACTACAAGGAAGCGAACAAGATACCCGTGCACGATCATCTCCCGTCTCGCCTCCAACCCACATGCGGCCATATTTCCTTTGGTGACCACACAATGGCTCTCACCTGATGATGAAGCTGGAACAGTCTCACCCGCTACCACCTCCTCAGTCTTCCAGGCAAGCGACTCCTCGGCTGACTCTTTGCTCGCCACCGTTATCTCTCACCTGATCTGAGGCCAAACGGTACCAGAGGTACGGGGCACTAATACAGGATGGTACGCCAGCCCTTTCCCCGCTTGCCGTCGGTAGGTCACGGAGTTCAGTGTATTGGAATGTGGCGTTACTTCCGCCCGCTAAACATGTGGCTCCGCCTTACAAACAACGTCAGGACGTGCTGCGGCGCTTTCAGTGTTCACGCTCCTCTGATGTTCAACTCAAGGAAATCCTCCCTCGAAGGGTGAAGAACATGTTGCTTAATGGGCCCGTTATTTACGAAATCCCACCACTCACGCTGCGTGCTGCCAGGCGGGGATTTCTCCTGATCGGGTAATCAAAATTTCACACCGTAGTTCGTGGAGGAGGATTCAATGATATCGACTGGAGTGGACGCGAAGCTCGCGGCTCGCGTCAGGGTCTTCCGATGCTCCTCAGGTCAGGTGAGTGTTATTGCCGCGATACCATACACAGAGACGGTGCCTTCGTCGTGCTTGGTTTCCCTTTCATCCCAGCAAGCCCATGGGAAATGGCCAGAGACCAAGCCCCCGGCGATAAGATTACGCCAGGAGCACGAGGGATCCTCAAAGGGATCGGGGGGCTAGGACATAACCCAATACACGCGCATCGTCAAACCTTACTTACCTGTGGGCAATCACGGTGATGGAAGATCGCGGCCCCTTCCTGCGAACACATGATGCGCCCCTTCGCGAAGATGTATACAGCGAAAGTATGTTACTTCCTTACGTTCACCTATGTATGTTTCTCCAGATCTTGTCCCTGAGAAGGTTCGGAAAGCGTTAGCATCGCTTACGAACGGCTTTGCGACGCCAGTTGCTTAATAAACCGCCGATTATATGGCACGGCGGCCTGTAAAATCCCCGGCGCTCCTTCGGGAAAGCCGAGCCTTTCTCGCTCGTGATCATCATCCCGCTCGACCTACCCGGCTTATCCGCTCACCATTCCTTTGTGCTTTGGATGCTCTGATCTGCTGGTATCGGACCGTCCGTGGGTGACCACGGACCGCCTCATGTATCTCGGACATGAGGACGCCGTGATTCAGTGGGATTGAATGATCATGTGGACAACTCGAGCCAGGGATATCTCAATTGACGGCGTTAAGAACATACACCCTTTACTGCGCCTCGCCCCCCTCCTGGCGCCATTGAACCAAACATGACATGATTGATTATTTTTTCCCCCAACCTTCTACTACACCCTCGCGTTAAAATCGAGACCCAGGGGTTCTGTTGACCATTCATTCCGAAAGTTTGAACTATGTGGTGGGCAACTCAGATGACCCTCGCGCGTTTCTTCTCCGTGGGTCGTCTGTTTCTGCGGAGGGAGCTTCTCCCCGTACATGTGGGTTTCATTCGACTGCGTTATCAAGCTCTACTGAATGGCATGAATGATGAACCTTATACCACGCAACCTTTTCATACAGCGCTGTTTCTATACTCTATAGGACACTGCACCGACCGAATCACCGAGGATCATATCCTTCCTGAGCGGAGACTGAAGTGGACTCGTACCTCTCCAGAGTCCACTCGCCCTGTCGGCGCGATTGTTGCGAATGAGCGCCGTCTGTTCCGGATTTTTCCCATGCCCCATCGCGTGATGGGGGGAGTGGGGATCGTCTGTTCCCCCCGCATTTGAACTTCGCAGTGGGCAGATCCGACTCCGGGCGACCGGAGAGGGGGGATTTATCATTACCAAATCAACTATATTCTATGATTTAATGATGGGAGCAAAAAAAAACCACGAAAAAGCTCCGCTCCGGGGGTAACGTAACATTATATGCTATCGCAGATAATGTTGTATTGCCGGGCCCAGGGCCAGGCGAAATGGCGCAGGGGGAGAATGGGGAAGGACCCCCGCTTGCGCCGGGGTAGAGGGGGGCTTCGGTACCTGTTGTGCGTGTATGTGTGTCCCTCTCGCGAGGGAAGAACGGATGACTGAGCGTAAGAAGTAAGCAGACAGACAAGACAGACAACAGGTATATACAGAATAAGAATATGTAACGAAGGATATAAGTGAACGGATATACTAGTAAGCAAGGGAAGAAAGGACAATGGAAATGCGAACCTGATGTCGCGGTGAACCAGAGAATCACGAAGTCGAAGAACGGAACGGAGAGAAAGGAGCGAGAGTATCTACCTGTATACCGCGGGGTGAGAATTCTTTCGGATGATTGATGGGGAAGATAAATAGTCGGGGAGGAAATATACCCAGGTGATGGAAAAAAATACAGTTTCAAGGTCTTCCAGCGGAGACAACGACGGCGCGACTAATGATACAGAAGGAGCGAGGTAGAGGACAAGACAGAACAGACATTGAGAGGAGGCCGAGATTGACAAGATCGTAATAGATGAAACAAGCGGATGAGGAGCCCGAACTGCATCCGCGTACCCTGGAGGTGATGTTGTTGGGGAAAGGGGATACCCATTAGGCAGTATACGTCGGCTGTAGGAAAGCCGAGTAATCCATCCCCATATGTGACGAATACTGGAACCCGTCCTTCAGCGGTTGTTGGACATCCGAGTAGTATGGGAAAGCTGGCGGCGGCGAAGACACAGAGTTGGGCACATCCACATAAGAATAATCAACCATCTGCGAGCCATACCCGTACGACTCCTCGCTTTGTTGTTGTTGTTGTTGTTGTTCGAATCCGCAGTGGGTCAGTGGGAAGCTCTCCTCGAATGGCGTGATCGCCTCTGATGGGCTAGATGCGCCGGATGAATAGTACGGGGGAGATTCGGGCATGGCGGATGCCGGAGAAGACTGCGAGGTCATCCACTGCTCTAGGAACGCCGTAGAGATTGATAGGCGTCCATACGACGGTTTGCGTGTGGGGGAAGCGAATTGACTGATGTTAGCGAACTCGTGCGGCGGTGGAGAAGGAGTAACGCTTGTGAAGGAATGTGAGAACGAATCGAACGATTCGGAAACAGCAGGTCCACCGAAAGAATAGTTGCTGAAATCCTATAAAACGAATAAAGTTTGATTAAAAAACCAAAACAACCGAGGAGCAGGTGAGATGATTAAATTGGGGGGAACTTACAATGCAGTCTTCTCGTTGTGGGAATGGGGTGGAGTGACCCGGAGTAGAAGGCGATGAATCGAATGTGAGCGCCGTATCGAACTGGGCCAAACCGGACGACGGTAACTTGATCTCTACCGGGGCAGAGAGGTCCTCAGGTTCGACGCTCGAGGAACGCTTGCGGTGCAGGAGGGCGGACGGCTTGAACGACTGCTTCGAATGCTCGTAGTCGGTGTCGGGGAGGGGCGCAGACGATGATCGGCGGTAGGCACGCTCCGTGATAGGTGCCTCAAAGCGGGTAATGAACTCGGGCACATGGGACTTATCGAAGTCCTTGACGGCGTGCTTGAGCTCGTCGCCTTTCTTGCCCTTACAGAGTAGTTCCACTATCTTCTCGCACCGCTTGATGTCCTTCGGTTCCGTTTCTCGCACCCGTCGCTTCTTCTTCTGAGCCTTATTCGTAACAGGGCGAAAGGCATACTGCGGCCACTTGCGTTTGTGTTCCTCCTGCGCCTCTTTGGCTTTGATGTGCCAGGCCTGGCGCTCGTCGTTAGGAAGGTTCTGCCAGGTCATACCGATGATCTTGGAGAGGGTGCTGTGGTTGGTCTCGACCTCGGAGGTGACGTGCTGACTCTTGATAAACGATGAACGGAAGAGGATGAACGCGTTGGGTGGTCGAGGGATGTACCCCGAGCCCTTCCTGCCCCGAGGCTTGGGGGGGTTCTCGTTGGCATATGGCTCATTTTCCGGAGGGAAGATGTAAGCCGTCGCGGGTTGGAGGGGTGGGGGGTTGTCGTCGGTGAAGGTGGTTGGGGTAACGTTGGGAGTGAACTCGATTGTCTGCGGAGACGATTCCACAGGGGGGGTCCATTTCAGATCGAAATGTGACTGCTTGAAGCCTGGGGAAGAAAAGAATGTCGATCATCTTTCAGAGACGCAAGACAAAAAGATGTGACACCGCCCCAACCAGTGGGGCGGGAGGGAAAGAAAAGATACTGACCGTCAGCTTGCCGACGCTTCGATTTGCTCTTGCGGTCCGCGGGCATACTTGATCTGCAGCGGGGGTGTGGGCGTTGGAACGATGGGACTTTGGCTTGGTGGACGGGATGTAGCCAGCGAGCGAGCAGCAGGGCAAGACGATGGTGGAGGAATGCCGAATTTTATATTTTATACAGTTAATACGTACTTTGATCATCCATCCTCTTCCTCGCCTTTGGGGGGCGTGCGGTCGGGACGGCGTCCATCAATCGGATGTGCCGACGATTCACAAATGGTAACAGATCTCCGAGTCAGTGGTATATTCTGATGGACCTGGTTTACGTCCCTATCCCTTATTTTTAATGTCCGGTTTCTCGAACCGGCCGTCACCAGTTCGCTCCCTCCTGCGAGTCCGAACAAGTCTGAGACATCCCAGTACGCCCGGGAACGCGAAGACGAATCCCGGGAGTTGGAGATAACCCCAGTTTTCCCTGGCTCACAGAAGATAACGAACTGTTCGGAGTCAATCCGGGGGTTCCAAGTCTGCGAACCGATAGTGTGAGACCGGACCGGCCGTGCCTTTGTGCCCTCAACTCCAATGTTGCTCATCGAGAGGATTAGCGCGATTACCGTAAGGGCCACGACGCTATGACAACGTCGTGCTCACCTTCCCCTTAGGACTCTCACCTACTTCCTGCCTTTGTCCACACACTTTCTTTCATCCTTGAACGATGTAGTATAGACTGTCATGTTGATCTGCTCCCGCCAAGATACATGTCATCCAGCCGATCAGACAAACCAATCTGACCGAACCGAACAGACTGTCATCCATCTGGCCGATTGCTTCCGAGCTCAAAAAAATCAAATGAAGAAGGTTAAAAGGTACCTTGACTTCTGAATACGCAAACGACGTCGTTAAACCTAGCTTGCTTGTTTCTGAACGTACTGCTGAATACTGAACGAGTGATTCGAAGGAATGCGAGAGAGGACATACAGGCTAAACACAAAACTTGACCCAACGGTTTTTTTCCACGCACGAGGCGAATAAACAGCCATTCACAGAAGCCCTAAAACGCTTTGATGCGTAATCCATTTGATTTGGAACAATTTGCAATTACGAGCAAACCGTCAGCTAGCCCCATCCCTGCCGATCCTCTGCCGGGCCACGGTGAACAACACTGACAAGCGAGATCCATCTAATGTTCGCTCTTGGAACGGCGCAAAGCCCCTTAGCAGCGAACCGTGTGCAAACACGAGGCGATGACATCCCTAGAACCCGGGGTAAAGAGTACGAAGAAGCTCGCCGGTCCCCTGAACGAAACGTCCGCACTTCCACGTCGAGGGACATCATCGCTAACGCGATCCAAACAAAGGGGAGAAGGCGGGAAGCCCTGACGATCGTAACTCAGCTCGACAGCTGCTAGTTCGGCGCTCTCGTGGTGCAACATTGATCCAGTCAGGCAGATCCAACTAGCTCGCGACTGTAGTCAACTTGAGAACATGGTATCGGCAATGCGAAAGAAAGGCGAAGGGCCGTCGTATCCCAATCTTCGATCACAGGAGGGAATGACACCCAGGAGTGGATCACCGCGGCGGCTACTGAATTACCCCGTCTGATCCTTCTCGGTCGCAAGGTTAGAGGGTGCAGAATTGCTCAGCGTGTAAAAAGGATATATCGATTTTCATTTCCGAACAGTCCAGGTCGGTGAATCTGCAGATACCGACCGTACCGCAGCGCCAACGAAACAGAGGATCAGATGCGGTGAGACTTCGACTGGTTGGGAAACCGTCGGCGGATCCGTACCCCCTCAGTAGGACGGCGGGAGCATGCTGGTCACCAGTCTTAGTCTAAGCCCAGATCAATGTCTCACTGAACGAGATCAAAAAAATGACTGTGGGAATTTGTGGAACGGAGGCGATTTGCCGCCATGTTTCCAAAAGAGGGTCAATGAGAGTGTGCAATGTCGCGAAGCGGATTTCGGACGTTTCCCAGCCAGGCCATTCACCGAGCCGGGTCGAGGATGTCGGCATCTGGGAAAAGGCGAGAGGGGTGGCTGAGACATTCGGGCCAAGATCGCAGGATGGGTGGCATTTCCGTTCCCGATGAGGGTACGGGCCGACAACTACAACTTCTATGACGCCGCAGCAAAGTTGAAAGTTCCGCCCAACATTGATCGCTGAAAGCTACCTATCGACGTCTCAATGGGCTGAACGTTCTAGCGCCTGGGGAACCCTTGGCGTCAGGGGATTGGACGGCAGAAACGGTGACTTACGAGGCTCAGGGAGCGACGGAATGCATTGGTTGGCATACTGACCACATAGCCGAGTGGAATATGACTGAATAAAAAAAGCTAATCACCCGACGGAAGGGGCGTATCTTGGGCTCGTGATGAAACATTGAACAGTCGTGAGGAGGAGCACTAGAGCATCCAATTCAGTCGTGGACATCTAGGCGACAGGAACGCGCCCCATACTCACAAAGGAATTTTGAACGATTACGACACGGATGGAAGCACACAAAGGTAGTTCCTTTCATGGATCCCACTGCATCGCTGATGGAACCCAGTAGAGGACGGTATCGTTTTCGCCCTGCCCGTCCAACCAGCACAGGCCATCGCGGAGGAGCATGTTGTGCAATGCCGTCTTTGCCCTCGCTTCTGTCCAACCCTTCTCTCGCACCAGCATCTGCTCGTCCACCTTTCCGCTGTGGGCCTGCGCCACGGCGAGAACAACAGTCTGGTCCTGGTCTAGTTGCTTGACTACGCTCCTGACCATCTTCTTTCCTCCGTCCATCTCGATGATCTCGTATCCGGCGCCGAGTGGTTTGAGGGTCTTGATGCTTCGGATGACGTCCTCCTCCGTGATTGCACCAGCCTCCAACCCTCGCAACTTCGTGAGAATCCTAACTAACTCGTTCATCTCGATGAGCCCTCCATTGCGTTCGCGGGTGCTGACGCAAACGTCGACGATCTGGACACCAAGTTCGTATTGCCAATCCCCCAGATCGAGCGCCTCCGCCCACCAACCCCCCTTCCTAGGACCAGCCAACGGATCGACTCCAATGTTGGAGCACATCTGCTGGAAAGCATGCCGGAAGTTCGGATCCTTCCTGATGTCCTCCCGATGGGTTGAGGCGAAGCGAAGGAGAGATTCACGGAACTGGGCTAGCTGCGCTTCTAGGTTTTCGACCTGGGTTTTTGACAGCTGATTAGAAAGCTGAGCATACGATTGAGTCGAGAGTTTCTGTCTGTCGAACGCAGCGATTCCGACGCCTCCTAGGCGATGCATGGCTTATCGTCGCCGGTGGAAACCAATGGCAACTGCGGGATGACTGTGGCGGTCACTCAGACTGTTGGGATGCCGGTGATCGACCAGGAACGTCCTCTGATTGGCCATGGGAATGATCTGCGTTATGTAATCAAAATTTCCGTCCTTTCCCAATGCCGCACAAACGAGCAAAACGTTCGGTCCGCGAGAAAGAGCGAGCAGAGAGGTATGACAGTCATTGGTCCCAAGCTTTGCGCTAATATGATTGTGGAAATCTCCACTTCAAGGGTGACGGACCAAGTACCGTCACAGGTTTCACGAAACCTCCATGCGGAGGCGATCCCAAAATCTGTCGCTCGCGTCTTGAACGCTTCCCAAATTCGTTCTGAATGGAAGCAATCCCTTGGAAAACGAAAACAGCGAAATGAGGAACGAGATATCGAGACCGATTCTCAGTGCAAATCTCGAAAAAGGTCCAGGACGAAGCGCGCTAGCGTTGCATCGGAGGACACGAAACTCCCCCCAATGAGGATACAGCCTGGCGAGTCGCTGACCCATTTCAATAAGTTGGGTGTACGTGATTGTTTTTAGTCTGTCCCCTAACAGTGGTACAGGCGCGTCGAGGACGCCATGCGACCTCTGGTTAATTCCGCCGTTCAGTCGTCTTCGGCCCATATGCGGAAGTTGGCGAAGGATATGCCCACCAAGACTGACGGGAAGTCTCAGAAACCCTCGGACTCGTCGGATCCGATCCCATCTACCACGAAGACGAACCAACCCCGGAACGTCACCAAACCCAATCCCGACGCCTATCAGGACCGGGGCGAGGCCCAGATGAAGAAACGATCGATAGAGTTTGCAAAAACTTCCACGTCTACGCCAAAGAGGGTCAACGATATCGTTCAAGCTCCACCCCAGATTAAACACCTCCCGCGGAACGCCAAGAAGATTGTAGATGCATCCGGGAAAGGGAAGAAGTCAGACGCAGTTATTTCGATGGCTCAGAGGGCTATGATGGAGGTGGAGCGGGAGAACGCAATCAGACGGTACCGCGAGCTGAAGGAAAGAAGACTGAAGCAACACCAGAAGAATATCGATGTCGATCCATGACTCAGGATTCAGTGGTTGATGAACTCGTGGTTTTTTTCTCTCGATTGTACCCTCCTTTCACCTTACTCTAGTCTGCCTAGTCTACCACGATTCTAGCTTCCAAGTTTGCTATCCGCAGCCCTGTTTCGTGGCGATCTCACAAACGTCATTACATCCCTGCCGAAACTCGCGCCTCGCGTGCGCTCCTCAGCATCGGAGGCGAATAGCTACCGTAGAGTGAAACCATGGGCCCATTCATTCTGAGAAGAATGGTGCAGCGCCTAATGTGTCAGCCACTTCCCCGACTTGGACAAGTGGGTGGGTTTCCATGAGACACGTTTTTGTCAGGTGGTGGTGAATGTTGGACTTTGACGTCTCGTAGCAAGAAAGATACGGATCTTCCTCAATGTTCTGGCGGGCCGACGGCCAACGTTGAACGTGACGGGTGACTGGTTCGTGGGACGTGGCACTGGAACACCTGCTCGCTAGTCCCAGCATTCTATCAGCCGCACCACCATTGGAGCCGGTGTTCAAACTCGTGTCCGGGTAGTTGATGTATATATATCCATATATATTCATTTTACAGACGTAAAACAAGGTGGTGGTGCAATGAGGAAACACATTGCGTGGTTTTCGCGGTCAGTCTTGACTGCCAGCGGTGCTGGAAGCACGATCAGACATCTGTCGTGGCGTGAATTTCAATTTAGGGACCAAACCAAGGTCAGGACGTACCGATTGTTCCGCACCTGTCGCATCGCGCTCGTCCCTTGACAGTTTGTCAAAGAAGCCGTGGGATTTGGTCGAGGGGTTATCGACGGGATCCTTGGTTTTCTTCATGGTGGTGGTGGCGATCTGCTGATATTCGATCTGACCGCCGTCGTCGAGGAAGACATCCTCGGGGTTGACCCTGAGCCTCGAAGAGTTGAAGGAAGTGTACTCTTTCTCGACTGGGATGGTCTCTATACGACCGGAGTCGTCGAGAAAGTCGTCTTCGGGGTTGACTTTTAGCCTAGCAGAGTTGGCGGCGTTTGAGATGGATTTATCGGAGGACATGACTAAGAGGTCGTCCAAGCGTGTTGGTGAGGGTTCCTTGTACATGAGCCCGGGATTTATAGCCGCGAACCCCATGTCCGTTATGTGAGTGTTTGTTGGAGCTGGAGTGCGGGGCCACCAACGAATCCACAGTGACGACACGGAACCACGATATGTGGGGATCAGGAGGGTGGGATGGAGCACCGTAGGCTTAACCTTGCCAAAGCGACCCTCATCATCCGAAGAGAAAGGTATCTCTCTGACTCGCGCAATCTATGCGACAGAGACCCAGTGCGCCCACATGACTGGTGGCAATGCCATTGGACATTAGGCGTGGCGACAGCCCTGACCGTCCTAGATTTGGTTTGGTGAGGATACTTGTACGACTTGGAATCTTGTGTGCTCGGCCTCTGGCAATGCATTTCATGGGACCTGGACCCAGATACTCTCAGGTTGGCTAGAGCCACAGGTCGTCGTGACCAAAGAAGGCAAGAGAAGGTCGAGCTCGATCATCTGTCTCACCGATCCAGCTGAAAGGATGCCACTTGTGTTTCCTGTGCCACCACTCTCGACCAGAGGCGCGAATCTAGTCGCGTTTTTCTTTTCTGCGTCCTACGTCGTCTCGCTCTACCTTTCCAAACATACCAGGCTAGGGAGTTCTCCAAAACCTAGCGGTCCCAATGGCGACGTGTCCCAGAACCGGACACGGGACGATCCAAGTGTGATAAAAGCAAGGATGTTCGCAGCTTCTACAAGCACGGTTCTGAGCTGCGTTGTTGTATTCCTGCTCGTTTGGCACATCGTCGACGATCTGGAAAATGTGAGTGATCTAAACCTGGTAACCACCGCCACTCAGTGGAACTTATCTTTGCAGAACGCCGGTCTCGCGTTCGATTCAACCATGGCCCGTCTAGGCCTTACGTTGTTCGAGGACCATTCCGTGTTCCCTTACTTCGTTACCCCCATCCTCTACCTTGGGCCCTTGTACGCCACGTTTCTGGACTCCAAGCTACCCTTTCAATCGGGATGGTCATGGGATGGCGATGTGTCGCCGGTGTTCAATACCTTGGTCGGCATTCGTAACTATTTCTTTGGTCCGATTACGGAAGAATTGGTGTTCCGAGCATGCGTGCTGGCGGTCTATCACCTTGCAGGATCGTCAAGGAATAAGATGATATTCTTGTCTCCTCTATTGTTCGGCCTCGGTGGGTTTATATGTTTCTTCCCTAGAACGAGCCTGTGTGTTTATGCGATATTAGCCCATCTTCATCACGCTTGGGAAGTGTATACCAACGGAGGGAAGACGGTAACCGCAGCGAAACGGGCGCTTCTCATCACATGTGAGCTCGTTTATGACGGCTGGTTGGAGATCCGTCTGACGTATGTATTCGCGTACGTACAGTGATCCAGCTTGCGTACACCACGTTGTTTGGGCACCATTGCGCATTTCTATTCCTTCGGACCGGATCTGTGTACCCACCGTTGTTCTCGCATATGTTTTGTAACTTCATGGGACTGCCGCAGATTGCATACGAGTTGCAGGCGTTCCCGCATAGGAAAGGGAGTGAGTGTCTATATTTTGATGGACTGGGCGGCCGTGTCTGATAAACCCTTTTCTCAGCCATCATCCTCGTGTACATTCTCGGTGTGATCGGGTATATCTACACGATGCGGAACTGGACGTTGGATGCAGATAGCTTGTACTGGCAGGACAATCTGAAGAGGTACTAGGGTAGTGGGCTGTACCAGTACCCGAGCAGCGTAGCACTTGGAATCTGAAGCTTATGGGAAACTCGGGCACAGCCACTCGGATATTACCGAACACCCTGAAACCCGTTGGGCTCATGAAAAGGAGAGCCAGACGTTGTCTCCCTCCCCCGCCTACGCAACCGTCGACGACGACAAGGATTCAGTAAGGGCAGACCTGGCCACTTCAAAGGGGAAAGACGTGAGTACGGCAGCCACGCGGCCACTTCCGCAAAGATGGACAGCGGGACTTGCCACTGACCATGTGCCAGTTACACGCAGGAAGAGCACGCCCCGCCGGTGTGATTGCTATTTCAGCCTCCTGCCTCCGTACAGCTTTCCGTCCTTTCCCATTGTCCATCTCCTGTCAGAAACCGTATCCGGCCGTCACAGGGTCAGTCCGCCCAGTCGTGACCCCAAGTCCGCGCCACATGCTCATGGTTTTACAAAAAACACACAGATACCCTAAAGCCGTAGCCTCGAGTGTTACCCAACGCTTTGCTTTATCGCCGCAGCATCTCTCCCTTTCACCGCCATGACGGAGTACGACTACTCTCCCGCTGCCTATGAGAAGTACATCAATACCCAACTTAGAGTATCCAACTGGGTATCCTCTCAGTCAGATCATACCCGAAGCTATGGCAATCCATTCATGCCATCCTCATACCTTTCGACGAAGCCGCTTCCTGGGGAGCAGAGCTCTCGGAAGCAAGCCAAGAGTCCCTCTAGATCACGCTCATCCACCACCTCCGCCCCATCTTCTACCAACACTGCACCCAAGCCCACACGTCAGCCTCATGTGCGATCTCACACAACGAGAGATGTCCGCCCAGAGCAACGACACACCCCAACTCGATCAATGACGATGCCTGCCCATCCCCAGGCGATGGTGTATCCTGTGGCCGCTGGTCAAACGTTCGTCCTCCCTGCATCACCTCGCGATAGGTATGACAAACATGACAAGCATCACACGTCCTACCGCTCTTCATCCAATAAATCCCCCTCAAAATCCTCCCATCATCCATCGCGCCACGACCGTAGCAATCACCACCGATCTTCCTCCACCGGCCGGGCGTACACCACCGACAGAGATGCTTCCGGCAGAAGAATAATCCATTTGGAAGCTGATTCACGCAACAAGGTTGTTCATCTACCCCCTCCGCAGCTCGGAGAGCAGTATGTGATTATTCCTCCACCAGGTGGAAAGGTTGAACTCGTGGTATGTTACCTCACTCGTCGCTTATTAGCCATGCATCATCGAGGCTGATTGACCCCCTATCAGAACCCACACAATCACAGGGTGGAGTATAGGCAAGAACATCCGAGGGAGAGATCGCGGACGCAGGATAAACCAGAGCCGACGCTTCTCAAACGAATCTTCGGTGGATTTGGTCTCACTGGTGGTAACCGGAGCAGCTCGAGGTCAAAATCACGGTCAAGTTCACATCGGAGACGGAGTAGTTACTGAGCATTGACGTATTCCCCTCTCCCCGCTTCTCTTTCACGCTCCGGGTTCACTTCCCTTCCTCACCTCCGCCGTTTTCTCAGTTGTTGTTCACCCCGCTTTCACCCGCTTTCCAAACTGCTTCTGCCATACCTCAGTCCGTGAACTTATACCTCTTTACAACTCGTTACAACTCCCTGCCTTCTCCCCTATGCGACACCCGTTTCTTTCTTTTCCCTACCCTCTGGGGGGGGCCCCGCGCCCCCC
>Ga0307517_10002945_pt1 | contig 26919 bp, 39 predicted proteins | sample 23_EM_MG_FD_194515 | JGI IMG/M metagenome (GOLD analysis project Ga0307517, IMG submission 194515) | Populus trichocarpa ectomycorrhiza microbial communities from riparian zone in the Pacific Northwest, United States - 23_EM | ecosystem: Host-associated > Plants > Roots > Unclassified | place... | reverse complement strand
ACGGCCCCCCCCCCACTATTTGTGTTGGATAGTCTTTTTTACTCAGGTTTATCTGCTTGGTCCTTACATCCCTTTCGTTTGTGTCGAAACTGCCGAATTGTATGTTGTGAAAGATGGACTTTTTTCGTCTGCTCATTGCCCATCTATGCTCGGTCTTTTTGTTCTTGCACGGAGGTCATGCAGTAGCTGGGTCCGTATGCAATACACGAGTATGATTCTTTCTTGTATGTGGAGGTTTTCAAGTTTGAGGCGAGGAAGTGGTGGCTGTGATGAGCTCCATTCTTCGTGAGGTTGAAAGGCGCCCACAGGTTCGAGAAGCGGGTGAAACTACATGGGGGACGGCGAACCTCTTTATATATATATAATAGGTTTCGGATCCGTCGCCAAACCTTGCTTGTGCCATTGCGGCGCACGGTATTGGCGACGTTGACGGAACCGTGGCCCCTAAGGCTAACCCGACGGTTGGATCATGATCGACCCCCACCAGTGTAGCGGGCTCGTCGCGAACTCGACCTGCGACCGCGATCAGTTATTACGAATTTGTCATGACCAGGTAACACGCACTGAATCGTTCCAGAGGCCCATGAAGCAGCGAGAGAGGTAGAAACAACCCCGCACTGGCGTGCAGTGGTTGGGTGGCGCTCAGAAGGGGTCTGGATGAGAATGCGGGGGATCTTGGAGGTACAAGAAGCGCGAGCAAGAGCAGTGGCGGGAACAAACCGTCTCCAGCGAACGAGTGAGTACTATATGACGTTCTCGCCCGACGCTGCACACAAATGAGCGGGAAGATGAGAGCCAGGGCATAGCCTCCTGGGTAGCCGTTGCGACGGTGGGGCACGGCGGGCGCTCTGATGGCCAGGAGCAGAAAATTGCGCTTAAGTAGGATGTTCCTGGAGATCCTGAATGTTGACGGGTCGCAGATCCGACGTGCTTGGGCACCCTGGCCGCCACCGCCTGCGTATCAACCAAGTGTCGGTGTCGGTGTCGCGCGTTACAGCCTACAGAACATCGCGCAATGTGGACGAATGTCTTGTAGATTCGTCAGTTGTCGCGTTCAGTGAGGACGTGTGGTAGGAAGTGGCGGAAATTACATCGCCGGAAGGCTTTGCCCGTGGAAGCGAACCCTCCAGTGGTGGTGGGAGACAGTGCGATGTCGCTTCGGTGTCCCGGCTCTCATGAGGAAGCTTCCCCACGGGTTTGTAACTTTGTACAGCCTTTGACCGAGTCCGACTATATTTGGTTCTTCCAAGCAAGTTCCGCCGCCCCTGTATAAAACGCCCAGGATGCCTCGAGATATTTCTTGATATTTCTCACCATCCTACCCGAGCTTCACACTTACGACGCACCCCAAGTCTCTCCTCGCATAGATTTACCGGTCATCCTCGTCACCTTCTCCCGCCACATCCCGCCGCGAAGCGCTTACCAAAAAAGGATGTCTCGGCGTGGTATACGTAACGTCATGGCTAACATCTCCCGTCGTGTTCACCACGCCGCCTATAAGAGCAAGGCGGCGACTCGTGACCTTCGAAACCTCACAGAGGGCGGGATATTGGATGGAGATGTTACTTACAGTGACTTGACGATTCAGTTTATTGGTGCTAGTGGGATACCGAAGATGGATGTCGTGGGATCCGCAGATCCTTATTTCATCGCTGATTTGGATGGTCACATATCTATAGTGTAAGTCTTGCTTTTTCTTCCGTTCGCTGTGTGTTCTGGTTGCCTCGACGTTGTCGTTGCTGGACGGGGGTTGCGCCATCTTCGTTCGTGATCTTTGATTCTCTTCATCGTTCCACCCGCCGATGCTGGCTGACCTTGTGTTCTTTCTTCGGCTCGTGCTGCACAGTTCGACCGTCAAGACAGACACACTACAACCCGTATGGAACGAACTCTGGAAGGTCAAGAACGTCCCGAGCGACGCGGAGCTCAGGGTTCAAGTGTTGGATAAGGACGACGGAGCGAAAGACGATTATATTGGCAAGTTCACGACGGACGTGCGGGCCGGCGCCAAGGAGGAGGAAATCGAGGGTCATGTTTTCAAAAGAAACAAAGGCACGTTCTGGCTCAAGGTCGGAGTTGCAACTAGGACTCGATAACCACTGTGCTGAACTTCCTTACTCGGCACTTGCAGATTGAAAGTACGCCCTCGACAGACCGGTTTCCTGAACGACACCGGTACGTGTTCGATGGACCCATTCGATTCTCCCGCCACTTCTCCCCCACCGTCGGTCGCCTGACGAACATCAACGACGCTCGATTGTATTCTACGTGGAAGATGTACATCAGGGGCGTCAAGCTCTTCTTTGGTGACGAGTTCCAACCGTGGAACCACAAATACAAGGCCGCACAAGCGATCTTCCAAGGCTCGTTCGCCATTCGGACGAGCATACAGGCCGGTCATAGGATGTTATATGCTCGAAGCACGACGAACGGGTTCGGGATCATCAACGATAAGGAGGACATGTTCGATATTTTCCGTGGCGGAAAAGAGGAGTTGGGATGCAGGTCAACGTTTCAACGACGGATAAAGCCTGCGGTGTATACGTATATCATCTCGGCGGACGACGAATCGTTCAGGTTTTCCGAGACCGGAGCGGCTTTCTTTGTGGATTTTGCCTCGAAACACGCCCTCCATTCGAATTGCGCCGAAAGTGAGTGACCTGGCCTGGGTGACTTGTAGAGAACTGCCTTGAACCTATGCTTGTGGCATCTAGGGGTACGATACTCTGGCGAGTTCCATCCTCGTCCGCAAGGCGGGTGGCAAAATTTCCGGGACGAAATGCACGACCGCGATGTCCCCTGGGAACTGGTTATCGACAACAACTCGGGAACCTACGGTCCAGATCCGATGATGTTACCCGCTCTCAAGGCGTGCATGGAGTACAATTTCCCAGGGTTCAATGTCTCCGCCCTCGACTTCAACGATCCCGCGCTGAAGGAGAGCGTCGACGCTTGTCGGGCGTACGCTCTGAATGTACGGGGAGTCAAAAAGGAACACTTGCAGCCTCACACGCATAATGGAGAGATCACCCTTCGACAAGAAGTGGCTCATACGTCGGGTGACACCCTGCCGCCACCTTCAAGTTGACTTTGATGAATGGCGTAGTATGTAGTGGTATGGAGACCCATCTCCTGGGTGTATGTGCATAGTGCGTTTTATCGTATTTTGTTTATCTATTTCTGGTGTTAAAATCTCTATCTGTCTCTTTCTCTCTTGCTGTTCTGTTGTCCCACCGTAATGTGTATACCTATGTAGCGCTTCGGGCTTTGACCTTTTGACCTTCCTCCGCGTCTGCTTGGGCCTTTGTTTTCATCTCCGGAATCTTCGCGCCTTGTCCTTCTTTTTGTTCCTCAAATAGCATGTCTGGTGGGGGGGACGGTACGCAACACAAACTGATAGTTTGTCCCCATGGAGATGGCCAACAATGGCTGCGGCATTCGTTTTCGTGCCTCTGTTTTCAGTGGGCCGCCTTAATAGATGCGGGCGGGCTGAAGAATTGCTCCCGTGATGGCCGCTTCCACATTGGTCGTCCGTGTGTGCATGGGCAAGTGATCGTGGCGGAGTTTGATCATGGCCACGGTTTGTCACTTGCACAGTTCTTGTGCAGTTCGGTCATGGCCACGGCCATGCCAGCCTCTTATGCGCGACATGCCCCCCACACATTGATATCTGGGCCCGAACTGCCTCCATATTCAATTTCATTTTCGCTTCCTCGTCACACGGATATACGGCTGCGCGCGCGTATGAGGTCGGACGTGCCGCGTGTTTGCCATTCCCCCTCCTTTGCGGCTTCTTCAGGTTTGAAAGGCCTTATTCCCTCCTTGGGTTTGGGATATATAAATGGCCACCGCCTGGGACGAGGATTCCGTTGCCCCCCCCGTCCACATCCAAAGTTGCTCCGCGTCCCTCCCATCAAAACTTTATAGTCATTCACATCCAGAATGGCCGTCGATTCTCAAACACCCCAGGAATCTAGCCTCAAGGGGAGGGTAAACTGCACGCCGCTGCAGGGGACTGAATACGCGAAGAGGTGTGCTGGTGTCTCTCCTACCCCCAAGTACAATAACCTGGAAGAATGGTTCCAAGATGTGAGTATAGGTCGCCCCCCCCCTCGCGGAAAATCAAATGTCACTGCATTTCGGCCGCATCTCTGGTGTACGTTTATGGTGATACTGATAAAAGGATCCTTTTTTTTTTCAACAGAATTTTGGACAGGAGATAATCGGGGAAACGGAAAATGTCGAGGTGGTCAGGACGTTCTACACCTTTCGACCTAATCCAAAAAGTGGCGTAGAGATATGGTATGCTGATGGGGAGTTTGGGTTTTACGAGGGTCTGCCTAAGCGGGTTGCGGATCTTCTCGCTACCCACGTTGTTGTGGAGGTGAGGAACCCTAACCCATTGGAATCCACTTTAAGGATATCTAACTCTCGTTTGCTTTTTCTTCCGTGCGGTTTCTTTTTACCCGCTCAGTATCCAAGAAGGTCTGGTATCAACCCTAAGGTCGAGCTCTATGTCCAGATCAGGGACCCCCAGACTGGTGAACGAAGACCTATATGCATCCACGAGCTCATCGAAACAGTCATACACGACGACGATGAATGGGAGGCTTGGTTGCCCAAGGTTCTCACGCAGTGGGAGCTGGTCTTTCCCAAGGGAGAGTCATGGGGTATCATGCGCATTGCGGGATATCCCGACTCACCTGGTCCTTCTCGAAACTCTCCTTGGGTCGATTCTTTCGTTGGCATCGCCCCCGGTTCTTAGACTTTTTTCTTTTACTTTTTTCGCATTCGGATTTGATTTCTCCTCTGCTGCTCGTAGACCTCCTTCCGGCATTGTACATTTTGGATTTTGGATTTCGCAACTGTGGCCATTAGGTCTCGGTTTTTCTATAAGTATTCGTTAATAGCCCTGTGGGTTCGTTCGTGGAACGTATTTCGTTTTCTTCGTTTGGGCTATGCCAAACTATTTTTCTAAAAATAGGTAGCCCCTCCGTATTCGTTTCCATCCTATGTATGTGAATAATACACGTTTTATGCAGCGCAAAAAATGTGCCGCCTTCATACACCGCGGGTTGGCCGAGAGACCCTGAGGATAACTTTGGCTTATATAGGCTCCGGTTTGGGGGGGTGGCTGGATCCGTCGACATCCGGAGAACGGACAGCAGCTCCGGCTATGTAGATGCCAAGCCAAAAAAAGAGAGACACAGCCATTTACCGTTCTACCATATTGACCCCGGGCATGGCACACACTCCGCGCGAAGATCGACGAGTAGATTTGGCGACCGGACGATGATATCGACGTCGTTTTCGAGGTCGCGAAGACAACGTAAGGTTTCCCCTTGCCTTGATCCCAATCTACTCCAAAATCAGACCCGTGGACACCTCCCTTGAGTACTTACTGCCCTCGGAACCGTCATATTTTAGCGGTGAGACCGTCGAATTCAATGTCCACCCACCACGTCCGTCGCCGATCGATCGGTCTCACCAGGCTGTCGTCGAGTTCAAACCAGAGTCGACACGACATAGGGCCAACCTTAGTCGAAACAGTTACGATTATCACGGCTCGGACGAGAGCCATGCCAGACTCATCGACGTTTGAAGGGGGGAGGCGCCAGCCTACGAGACCATCGACCTTGGAGTCACGGAGGAGCCTGTACCCCCACCTTCACCAAAATTCCCAATCCATGCCGGTATCGGGCTTCTTCAGCAGGTTTATATCTCATCGAGGAGACAACGTTAGTACGAACGAACCGGGTGCGCTTCCACCATCACCAGACCCCCGAAACTCTGCCTTCTCCCCTTGACATTCTCGTGAACCCTCGGCCCAGTCTGGAATATCAGGTGTGGCGTCTGCGGATTCGCATGGTACTCCAAGTAGATCCCGTGTCGGTCGAACTCACCAGGACCGGAACGATAACCCGAGCGCAGGTTCCGTGTTCACAGTGTTGTCCAGGACGCTGTCAAGTAATCTCGATGACGGCCCATTGACTTCACCTTCGATGATCTCCCTTAACTCCATCTCTCCCACACCGCTACCCGTACCGAATTCACTTACCCGCGCACTGGGCCCACATCCGAACAGGTCAAATTCCTCTCATCCAAAGAGACTTTTGGAAGGTTCGGGCTACCATACGGACCGGATGCTATCGCGTTCGCCGCTCAATCTCCCCTGGATTTCGATGCGATACATCGTCCGAGTGTCAGTGATCTTGCGCCTAATCCTGACGATGGATTTGCGTCCAGTCTGAGAAGACCAGTGAGAGGGAGGAGGGGTAGCACCGGCGATAATTTGGCTCGTGGGGAATCTCCACTCCCCGGATCCGCGGAATCGCCCCCGTCCCCCGCTTCTCTGACGGATCCTCCCTCACAACTGTCGCTGTCGAAGCAGAAGTCGAGTCCATATCTCGGAGTCGATATCATCTTGACGGCCTTCTTCACTGTCTCGACTGCGAGTGAAAGTGAGAACCGGTCTTACAACGGGTAGGAGGCGATATCCACAATCAAACACCGACGCCCGCCCCATAGGGGCTTCAGCACTTGCACCCCATCTACCACCCACGATGTCACGGATCTTGAGAGTGCACGCCAATGAACCTCATCAATCCCCGGTTCTTGAAAACCATTCTCGCACCATCCGCGATACTTTCGACGCCGAGAAGCTCTGGCATCTCCATCGCGAAGTTTCTACCGAGCTGGAATTCCGATAATCTCACCCGGGCAATCCCTGCAACCCCAACCTCCGTGATGCAACTGATGGGAAGTTGTCCCGGATCTTGGACAAGGTGATGCTCATCTTGTCATCTGTACGGGCTACTCGTGACGAAATAAGGTGCATAAACAGATACCTGGATGCGGGACGAGAAATTTTATCTCGGCATCTCCAGTAATATCTACCGCGCATTGACCAAGAGGTTGGAGCCGGACGAAGGAAGTCGCAGGGCCGAGTACTATCGTATCAAGACGAGGATGAAATTCGCGAGAGGGAGGATACGCCTGGGAGAACAAGATGTTTGCATCTGTTGACCCGCCAACCATCGATGATCGTGACGAGGAGTACTGATAAACAAATCCAAATGTAGCCCGGGGCACATGTATCCTATGAACCGTACGCGATATGGGAACGTCGTGTGCGGGAATGTTACCGTACTTGGACGAAAAAGGCCCGGCGTCTCGACTCGAAACAGTGGAGTGCAGACTCTCACCAAAACCCGGAGGACAATTTCGGGGTGTCCTTGGCATATTTCACTGGTTCCGGGCAGGATCGGTTGACGAAAGTCACCCGGGTTGGCGCGGTGGGTTTTTCCGCTATTTTCTTCGATCACTGCTCTCATGTTCTCGCGCCCGTCTTGCCCGGCGTCCAGAGCCTCGACAACTCAAGGGGCCTGTTCGATTTCTGTCGAGTCGCAACTGTGCTTTCGCTTAACATCGATTTTTCCGCAAAATCCGGACTCCGGACTCGTTTGACCTTCATCTTCCCGAAGCTTGCATTTTTTTCGCGGAGATCAACTGCTTGGCAGGCGACAAGAGAAGCACTCGCGGACCGCTCTCGCCTGCCCTAGTCTGCATGCTTGAGCGTTCAGGGGCCCCGGCATTGTCTTCCTGAGCAGGGCAGCCCGCGTGCACAATCTTCAGTGCGTCGGGTAGCATCCGTTCTTCCTCTGAACGATTTGTTGGGACCCCTGAAAATAGGGGGGAAGGTCGGTTGGACCGGCTGGCAAAAATGTTCGGACACGAAATTGGGGCACCGTGGAGAAATGTTCGGATTGGGACCGACCTCTGCAAAAATTGGTCAAATTTGCTCGGACAAGAAGCGTAAAAATCCCCAAAAATCCGCCAAGGACTCCAGGCCCCGGTCGGATCATCCGGAAATCGCACAGTTCCACGCAAATTTATTCGGGGTTGCCTTCGTGGGGGGTCCAAACGAACATGAACATCGTTAAGATTGTGAGGACACATGTGCCATCGAACGTCTTTGCCACGGCCTCTGGTTGATGATTGCACGGCGTGTATAACCAGAGATCCCGAAGAATCTGACAAATGAGGTCAGTCCCAGGCGCCGAACTTAAGGACATGTTCGCGAAAACTTTAGATTCTCCCTCACGCCAATCGTTCTGTTCAGTTCCATGACTGTATTGGACCGAGGCCGCTCACATTCAGAGAGTTGTTGATCAAAGCACGGGGAGGGGTTCACTTCCCCCCTATTCAACAATGCAGAAGGAATATATTTACTCAGCCCTCGAGAATCCAGATAAAAGCCCACGCCCCCTCCCTTACCGCTTCCTTGCCCACCCATGTCTGCTCTCAACTCTACCATCCTGAATTCCGTCACCGACAAGGACAACCAGCTCATCACTGGTGCAGTTGGTGCGGCTACCATCATCGCGACAACTGCTGTCCACTATGCTCTCAGCTCCAAGGATAATGGTCACGGATTCCCCAAGCTGCGGGGTATCCAACTTTACCATGCTTGGAATTTCTTCCATCGGCGGTACGACTTCCTCCAGTCAAACTTCAAACGAAACCTCGGAAAGGGCTTCTATTTCAATGCGCTATCCTATAATATCGTCGCTTTGACCGGGGAGGATGCTCGTCGAGCATTCTTCTCTGACCCGCACCTCAACCTCGACGAGGTTTACAAGATTCTTACGGGAGCTGTGCGCGTTTCTCTCGTGCAGTAAATGAACATTCCACTGATCCTGATGGTCATAGACGCCCCGGGTCAGCGATTTAGACATAGTGACCGAAGAGAGTGATGAAGGGGACCTCGCCCTCCTCAACAAGAAGATGACTAAGCTTTCGAACAAGGCTCGCCTACAAGATAGTACGTGTCATCTCCGCTGTTAAACCACTGAACATGAGTATCGCTCTTAATTCCATTTCAGTCCTCCCCATGTTGTTGCAGGATATCGTCAACATGGCTGACAAGTGGGGGAATGATGGTCAGAACGGCAGAATCGACCCATTCACCGAGATCTATGACGTGAGTTTTTTTTTGGCAGCATACTTTTTTGAACTCAGTGCTGAATTGACCCTCCAGCTCGGTTTTGCGATGACCGCCCGTGTGACCACATGTCACGACCTGATGAAGAACGAAGTCGATCTCAGGAGGATCGGGGAACTTTTCCGGACCCTCCAGACGAGTGCTACCTTCACCTCCCTGCTCTTGCCTTGGTTCCCAAGTTCGGCAAGGAAGGCAGGAAAGGAAGCTGTTACTGAACTCTTCACCATGCTCCACACCTACGTCGAAACCAGGAGGCATGCGGAGCTTACAAATGACGCTATTGATGTTTTGATCGCTGACGAGGAGACGACTCCAACTATCGTCGGGGTGAGTCCCACTCTGGGGGTTTTGTGAGGATTTGTGAAGTCTGATCCGACATTTCCAGTTCGTCATGGGGATGCTTTACGCTGGTATCCCTACTGGTATCCTCTGTGAGTTCTTATATCTGACGCGGTTCGCGAAAGTTAATCAACATTACCCAATTGAGCATGCTGGATGATTATCGACCTCGCCATCCACCCAGAGTGGAGAGAGAAGTGCAAGAGGGAGATTCAGAGCTTGGTTTCCCGTCACCTCGGAGACTCCCTCTCCTCTGCAACACTGTGTGAGGAGTTCGGAGCAATTCCCCTCTCCGCATGGGAAGACGAACTACCTATCCTTGAAGCCTGCACCCGGGAGTCACAGCGAGTTTCCCTTAGTACCATCGCCCTCCGAAGGAACCTTCGTGAGGAGATGAAAATCGGCGAACGGGTGGTCAAACGGGGAGATCTCCTCGTGTATTCCTTTGCTGACGTCCACTTGAACCCAGAATACTACCCCGAACCATACAAGTACGACCCCGGTCGGTGGCTGCGACCCGACCTGGTTCCGAGCGCTACCTATCCATTTCTTGGTTGGGGAGCTGGTAGGCACCCTTGTCCGGGGATGAGGGCAGCAAAGCTGGAGATGAAGTTGATTGTGGCCATGTTTTTGACGAGATATGAGTTTGACCTCGTGGATGAGGATGGGAAATTCCCCAACCCTTTGCCTGTCCCGAACAGGAACGACACTCATCAGGTGTGTGCGGGATCGTGGATGGGATGTTCTGATTTGGGTACTCATCGTGTCTCTCATTGCCCTCTCTGTCCAGGCTCGTCCCCTTGGAGCTGCGTGCTACTTCAACTTCGAGAGGGTCGCGCAGTAGACGAATGGCCATGCGTTACCTCCGAGTCTTCCCCCCCCCACAGGCTTCTCTTTCTTCAACTAAGAGCTCTGCCGGGCTTCGCCACGGCACAAAAGTAGCGGTGCTAATTAACAGTAGGATTGACATTCATTAGCACCTAAAACCTCTGTCTCATATAGGCAGCACCTATCTGTGATTTATTTTTCGTCCTCGTAATTTTACCGCCAGGGTACGCGTGATTTTGATTCGAACGCCTTGTTGCCCGTGTTATGACCGAAACTCCATCTACGTCCACAATCGATCACATCGTCTTCCTTTCACCTCCTGGTACCCTGGAAGAAACCAGGAAAAAATTCGTTGAATACGGATTCGAGTGAGGCAGAGACGATAGTCGTCCCCTGTCAGTATGACGTTCTGATTGAAATCCCTTGCAGCGTCATACCTGGTGGCGTTCACGCCGATGGACTGACGGAAAACTTGCTTATCGTACGTCCGCGCGATACGACCCGTGTGAGAACGGCCACCGTATCGTGGAGTTAACCATACAAAACCCCCCAGGTCATACGAGATGGGGTGTATCTGGAATTGATCGCGTTCACTCATCCAATCGAACATTATCCAGAGGGTTCGGAAGAGAGGTCCCGTCGAGAGTCCCATATCTGGGCTTCCAAGCTTCCTGGGTGGATAGACTACGCTTTTCTGGGAACGTCCCCGACGATTTCAGAGATCATCAACTCTCGCGCTCAAGAAGAGGGAAGCGGTGTGAGATACCTCGCCGAAGTCCCGGGTGGGAGGGAGACACCGGCAGGAAGGGTCCTCAAATGGTTGATAACCGGACCCGACCCGACGTCCAACGTCGAAGATGCTGCGAAGAACGGATCGTTACCTTTCTTTTGTGGGGACGTCACACCGAGAGAGTGGAGAGTGCGTATCATTGTCTGCACCTATGGGAGTTGGTGACATTTCGAGTCTTCTGAAAATGGGGGTGTTCCAGGTTCCCGCCGGGCACGTAGAGCATCCGAACGGTGTTACAAAAGTCGCGGACCTCATCGTTTTGATCCCCACAAAAGACTTGGACGAGTTTGAAAGAAATCTGACATCTGTGATCGGATTCACCCCAAAAATCGGTCCGAACGACACGAGAACATGGTCGCTATCCACGACGACGGGAGGCCACTCCCCGCATTTGACACTTAGGACGCCGCAGGATGGGGAGGAAGAAAGATACGTTAGGTGGAGAAAGGGCAGCATTTACAAGGTCGCGTTTCAGCTCAACCGGCCTGAAGGACGCCTTCTCTCGGTCTGAAACGAGGTTGGAGGTGTGTAGGAGATAGAAAGAACCAAAGAGTGTATTACAAAAACGATCCTTCCACGAGAGGACGCCATCGGATTCAAGCAGCTCGTCCCTCTGAGAGTAACAAGGTAGAGTGCGCCGAACGAGCGATATCAAAGCCGACACTGGTTTCCAGGAGGAAACCCAGTCTAGCTCATACACCCTGCGCAGAATTTATCGTCATAGGCGTTTTTGATCGTGGAAGAATCAAAGGAAAAGAAAAATCGCGAGGCGGCGGTTTTTGCCATCCGGTCACGCCACCGTGGGAGTTTCCGTCTTCTCTCTGCGATCCGTCGTGACGACCGTGTTTCCCTCTGCAAGTCCCTGGACTTTTTGACTAGTGGAGGACATTCCTGCAAGATGTCTACGGCGACGCTGCCCTTGTTGTTGCCGGCGAGCGTTCTAGGGGTGAAGTCGGAGCCAGACCCGCAAGAGTGGAAGCCGTCAAAACATCTACAGGTTCCTCAACCTCCACCAATGGATGATTCGAAACAACATGATCAGGAAATGGCGGCCGCTAGACAGCTCATCGATGGAAAGGCGTTTAAGAAAGTTCGGCCCCGGCGGACGGTTGACTACTTTGCCGGGGTTGGGAGATGGACATTGGTGAGTTTCCGTCCTTCACGTCCCCGTCGCGTGATCTCACCGGGATTACAGTTACGCAAGACGTCGTCAAGCCCGCGGTATCTGCCGTACATGAGGCCAGCGGCGCCGTATATAATCGATGTACGGAACCCTTTGGACCCAATGCACCTGTACCAGTATTTAACTGAATACATCGTGCTTTTCACCCGCTACATTTTCAGCTCCTCCCACCTAAAGCCTACCCGGGGAACTCTTCGACATCGTTATGTACCAAGTTCGTTCACACATCGACAAACAAGATTCGGTGTCCGGTGAATTGCGTTGTGGTGAGCACCTCCGAACCGATGCCACCCATAGAATCTGCTCTGAGGCGTGACGGCTATTTTAGTGGACACCAGAATGCCGACGTGTTTTGACTGGGTCTACGAGCGGTGAATTTACGCTGTGGAATGGACTGACATTCAACTTCGAAACGATCCTCCAAGCACACGAAACGGCGATTCGTGCGATGCGATTCACACATTCAGGAGCCTTCTTAGCCTCCGCAGACCAAAGCGGAGTAATCAAATACTTCCAACCCAACATGAACAACCTGACGGCTTGGAATGGTCACCGCGAAGCTATCCGAGCGTTGAGTTTCAGTCCGGATGATAGCAGGTTCGCCACCGCCAGTGATGATTCGACCGTGCGGATATGGGCCTTTGAGGAACAACGAGAGGAGCGTGTATTGACAGGTAGTTGAAAGCGATACAGGCGTTTTCTGGCTGGCTTATCTTTCGACAGGTCATGGGTGGGACGTGAAGTGCGTGGAGTGGCACCCTACGAAAGGGCTGTTGGTCTCCGGAAGCAAGGATAATATGATGAAATTCTGGGATCCGAGGACAGGGAACTGCATTTCTACTCTGTAAATTTCTCGCGTCCGTTTGTGATCCGCCGCTTGAGTGCTCATCCAACTTCGCAGTCACTACCACAAGAATACTGTCCAAGCACTATCATGGTCTCCGAACGGAAACATGGTCGCTAGTGCTTCGAGAGACCAAACCGTCCGCGTCTTCGATATCCGAGCCATGAGGGAGGTGCAAACGCTCAGAGGCCACAAAAAAGAAGTCTGCTGTACGTGTCGTGTATTCCCCGGGGCTAGTTTAACTCGAAATTTAATCACGAATCCACAGCTGTGACATGGCATCCATTCCACCCCATTCTCGCCTCGGGGGGATCAGAAGGGGCGATCCTCCACTGGGACCTCTCCTCATCACCCGTCCCCCCATTATCACTCACGCAATCCTCTTCTTACGACGCGTCAGCGGTATTCACATCCACCCACTCTCCACCTCCCCGCGCAACGCTCTCACAAGCTCACGACTCAAATGTCTGGGCCTTGGCTTTCCATTCCCTAGGTCACCTCTTAGTCTCGGCATCGAACGACCACACGACGAGGTTCTGGTGCCGCGAGAGACCGGGCGACGCCGCCAGTGTCTTTTCCGGAGGTGGAGAGAAACCTCCAGAGACGGATCCCAACGCGGGGGATCAGGAAGATTACGAAGATCTCATGGTTCCTGGGTTCACGACCAACGGGCCCGGGGAGAGTTGGTGGGAAGACCAGATGGATGTGGGTGCTGGTGGAAGTGGAGGGGGTGGGGGAGGGCTTCCGGGGATGGGGCCATCGGGAGGGAGGTTCTCCCACACGGATTCGTATGGATCTGGAAGAGATTTTGGCGGTCACGGTGGATCGGGTGGTAACGAGGACTTTATCCCTGGGTTTGGAGGCATGGGCGAGGGCAGCGGAGGTGGGGGCGGATACTCGGGCGGTGGAGGTGGAAGCGGACGAGATGGAGGGTACGGAGGAGGAAGTGGAGGCGGGTATGGAGGTTCTAGGAGGGATGACGATCGTGATCGTGATTACTATGGGAGAGGTGACGACCGTGGGGGCAGAGGAGGCGATTATAGAGGCGCTAGGGGTGGTGACCGTCAACGTTGGGGGGGTGGCGGAGGTGGTCGTAGGAGATACTGAACTATCCGTCGTTTACGCTTTCCCGAACTCAACCGTGTTCGTTTTGACATTGCGTACATACCGTGTGATTATTCAACGAGACACATACAGCCCAACGACTGCAATGTATCATTCAGTTCAGGCAAACCCTAAGGACAACTCAGCTTTTGGAATTACACCTCTAATCCGACAGCAGAAGATAGGATAAGAGGACGTCTCGAGAAAGAGACAGATAGACTACTTGTGGGGGCCCATGTCCGCATACGTTGTACGCAGCGGAGGGTTTGTGTGATAAATGTGGGAGGACGGGCTATGGAAGAAATAGGGGAATGGGGGGGGGCGATCGGAACGTAGAGTGGGAGGGAATATTTGCGAGGGACGAGGCTGTGATGCAGAGGGGAGAAGGATTGAAAGCAACTCTACTTGGCGCTGATATCATACATCGAAAAGACGAAGCTTGCTAGAGAGGAAAATGTGGGAGAACGGAGAGGGAATTGACTTGGAAAAATAAAGTGGGTCCGAACCGAGGGGGAGTGGGAGTGGGAGGGGAGGAAGGGATAGTGGTTGACGTGCGGGACATGGCATGTGGGCACAAAGGATAGACAACACAGACAGGAGTGAGTCGAAAGAAAGACACAAGATAGGATGGACAACAAGGCGAGCCCTAGGTACAGCACAACGCTATTGTGGCAGGAGGGACACAAGGATTCATATATCGAGTGCAGATGTGGATTTGTGTGGGGATGGAAAGCATCGATTGTCATGGATGTCGTGGGGGACTGGCGCGTGTAGTCGTGACCACGTGATGATACAAGAGGCGTGCTCGAGGGGGGAGGAATAGCGATGTAGATGAGCATGAGAAGCGCGATCGCAGGAAGCGATCGGGTGGTCGTTCGACAAGGGCGCTCGACGCTTTAAAGCCTGGGCGGTGTCCTTGTCGGGGTCAGAGTGGGCGTGAGTGATCCACTGAGCGAAACTAGATCATCACAACTCGACGATCGCGACTTGAGCGGGGATTCCGAGTATTCGATCGGTGACATGACCCTTTGAGCCTGATACAGGATATCGTCGATGCTAGACGCCGAATGGGAACGTTGCAAGACGTCCTCGGGAACCGAAAGCGCAAGGGTAGTCGCAGCCAAGCCCTTCACACCACCCCTCACGTTATCACCAAGACCAAAAACGCCACCATCATCATCTCTAGGCCCAATTGACGTCTCATTTTCAGTTCCCGAACTGGTGTAGAAGCAAAATCTAAATTTCGTTGTTTTTCGAATCGATGTAGCAGAAACGGTTTTGTCAGTACGAAAACGTTGGCAAGAAGGTTTTCGCCCCTTCTCCATTATCGGGGAAGGGGATAACCAGAAAGGGGGTGTGCGTGCTCACCTGTTGATGATCGGTGCCATCTCTTTAAATAGCAGGCCGGGAGTGGAGGTGGCGATGACCATAGGCGAAGGTTGAGAAGATGAAGACGAGGTGGTGGACGAGTCGTCGCTCGACATCCGCTCCATTTCGCTGGCCACATGGAAAATAGGAGCCCGGACGATAGGAATCGATGGGTTCTTAACATTATCAGCATCCGCGTTGCCGGTCCCACCACAAACCTCATCAACCTCGCCCCGTGGTGGGACAGAATCAGACGCGGCCGTAGTCATCTTCCCGCCCGGGGAACCCGTATCGGCAAGTCCGCTCGGCTGTCGAACATCAAAGCTACCCCGTGTGTGATTCCTGAAGGAGCTGCGCCACACAGGATCGTCTTCGTTCATCAAATCCCCGGGTGGGTGACTCCGGGTGGCGATCTCGGACGTAACGTTGTCGTCACCTAGTCGAGGTGAACCACGGGTAAGAATAGCACTCTGTGACCGGATAACGTGGAACCTCCGGTTGGCTGGGAAGGACTGGGTAGGTTTATGGGACCAAGGAAAAACGCTACTCGAGGCAGGCTGAGCGGTTGGTCTCGAGTGGGAGGAGGTAGAGTAGTCCGTCGCCTTCCATGGTTTCTTGAGGGAGGCTCCCCACGTGTAACGAGATGACAGAGAGGCGGAAGAGTTGAAAAAGAAATCCTCGTCTGTGCTGCCGGACCTCTGTCGACCGTGGAACCGTTGAGCATCCTTCAACGCCTCCGTTGACTGGACTCGCTCGAGCTTCTGGGTCAGGTTCGCAACGGCCTCCTCGTCCGAAGCATATTGGATCTGCGCAATGGTTCCCGGCGCCCTACGAGTAACCGGGATGGAGAACGTGATCTTGTAATTATGGCCCCCATTGTTATCCCAGAGTTCTTGCCCTTTGACCGTATACCGGATGGCCATAAACAAGGTCTTGGCCTCGATCTTGGACAGGATGTCGTGTAGCCGGATGACGAAACTGAATCGATCGAACACCCCATGAGCCAGTGATTGCTCATACTTGGCAGAGACTTCGCTCGTCGTTTGCCAAGAGTCGAATGTGAAGCGGACAGCGACAGACTTTTGGAAGGCGAGATTCCTGACCTTCACATGTCCGCACAAAGTCGCCTCCTTCGACAAGGTGACATCCTCTAGCATCACGCCCACATCCATCGTCAACCGCTGGGGCATATTGGCGACCTCCATGACCAACAACCTCTTCTTCTCATCGTCGGACGAAATCCTACGAACAGGTGCAGGGGCCTCGGATTCAGTCCCACTTGTATCCTCGGTCGGGCTACCATCACGGGACACAGCAATCGGTTTTTGTTCTGCGAAGAACAGCTTGACGTGATCTAGTCGTTCAGCGAAGCTGACGGACTTGGACCGGATATGGTTGGGGGTCGCGGGCTCGCTTTTGCTAGGGGCTTGTCCAGTGACAACTGACAGACTGGGTCGTGGGGTTGGCGGCCTGGACTTGAGGGAGGATTTTAGAGGCTCTCCAGACTTTTTACGGACGTGGCCATCGACAGAAGAGGAGGCGCTGAGAATGGCGGCGGGACCGGGCGTCAGGACCGGACCATCAAGCACCAACGTAGGGATGCTTTGTGAGCGAGGAAGGTTTGGCGCACCCCCGAAGTCCGTTGTTACTGGACTTCGACGAGGGAACTCGAAGGTCGAGACGTGGGAAGGTTCGACGGGTTGTAGGGGCAGCAGTGGTTGAATCTTGTGCTGGGTCCGAGCCCTCCGAGAACGACGAGATTCTGAAGACTCAGAGCCGCCGCCCGACCTTTCAGGATCTTGTAAAGAGGGTTTTAATGATTCACTGTTGGCAGAGGGAACGACAGGGTCGGGATGAGGGAAGGGGAAGATGGCCTGTGAGCTGGGCATTGAGGACCGCCTCCGCGGGATGCAGGGCAGAGGCGACCCAGCATTGTTGGAATGGCGCGAAAAGGAGTTCACATCCACCACTGGAGAGGAGTGGTGGACTGCAGAGCTCATCCCTTGCTGCGAGGATGCTTGAGAGTGAAAAGGAAAAGAAGTGAGAAGATCGACACCCACAAAGGCGCGGTCTAGAACTCTAATCGACTTACGTCTGGGAAACGCGGGTCGGCTAAGCACTGGCGGCGTTTATGAGGATACGAAGGAAGAAAATGGGGGGATGGCGGCAACGATGAGATATTGTGGGAGGGGAGGGAGGGGAGGGATAAGGGGACCGCGGGGGTCAATAGAAAGAAAGACGGTTTGTCGGCGTCTCGAAATTGTTTTGAGATGTGGCTGATGGAAGGTTGCGTGCGCTATGGCGTTATTCACGACGTCATACACAATCACAGCCGGGCGACAACGTGTGAACCCGGGCGCCTGGCGGTGGAAGATGTGAGTGACGAGAGCTGATGCAATGAACAGTTACGAGAGAGTCAACCTCACGAGCTGGATCGCCTCGAACGATGGGATACAAGGAAAAGATTGGACGGTGTTGGCACCGCACAAGGTGGGAGGTAATCAGCCGTTGTGCTCAAGGCTGAACAACTTAACCCGGCGAGATAGGGTGGGGAGAGTTTGATTGTGGGTCTCGAATGGGGAATGAACGCCTCGGGGTGACAGTGGTCGTTGCTGCCGTAAGAGGGGGAGGAGGGAGAGAAAGAGAAAGAGGGACAGGGGTTTCGAGAAAGACGAGACAAATCCGAGATGCAGTGATCGACAGAACCCGTTCGTTCCGAGATGAAGTGTGTTGCACCCAGCGCAGGCTTTATCTCCGCCCCCACTCGATTCCTGGTGCTGGACCACGGCGGGGGAACCAGCTGCACGGTCTTTGTGGTCATCGCCGTGTGCAACAGCATCCATTCGATTCTCTGCCGTGACTGTCATGGAAGGATGGAGAGAGACCGGGGGAGGGACCCAGGATGTTCCCTTTGGGTCGCTGCCGACCGGCACCTGACCAGCGGACTCTTTGGTACGGCCGCTTCAGCCGCGGTGCCTGTTTTCCTTCGGTCGCGTTCGAGTTTTTGTTGGACCGCGAAATAGCCTTGTGCTTTGTGGGACGAAGGGGAGAATGGCCTTGTGTTTAGTTAGAGTGCAAGTTATAGCTCCGAACGCGCTCTCCCTCCATTCTGCAATCTTTCTTTCCCATTTCTTTCCGGTTTCCCGGGTTAGAAAATGCAACGGGCCCTCTCTTTCGCGTTTATCAAGGAACGATGCCGGCAAAATCGGCTGATCAGTTACTCCCTCCTCCCACCCCCATGCAACGTCTCCCTCTCTTGGATTTCCCAATTGATATCCTGTTTTTGATCCTCTACGAACTGCCCATAGAAGACCTCATCAGCCTCGCTTCGGTATCCTCCATCACCACCCATCAAGCAGCGCCTCTGCTAACACATCCCCGAACAGACTTGCAAGACTTTCTACTCCATTTCTAACGACAGATGTGTCTGGCTCGAACAGCTCGAAAGCATACGCGCCCGCATGCCATTCCTCCACAAAGATCGTCCAAACCTCCTCCACGCCTCCGCGGACGCTCTTCGACAAGAGTCAATTCATCAAACACGCCTCGACCGTCTCTGGTGTCGCCATGACTCCCCACCTGGTCAAATCACTGAAGTTATAATCGAAGAGACCGTGAACTTCTTCACCGTGTTTCCAGGCGGTCAATGGCTCGTAATCATCCTCGACGATGGTTGCCTTTGTCTGCGAGAACTCTGTGAACACGCACCAAGGTCGATCACCGTCAAGCTTGGAGCCTCCGTACGAGAGGTAATGCATAACTTCTGGGCCTCCCGGGCTGCAGATGGAAGCGCGATCCTTGCCCTGTCCCAATATGCCATCAGCCACTCGTGAGTTTTCGTTCGAACCCGTCGCCTTTGCCCCCGTACCAAAACTTAACTTCAGCATCCGTCACAGCGTCATGCATTTCTACCGTATCTCTCCTGCGGAGATGTCTATATCGTATTTGGGGAATAAGCAATTGCCGAGGTGCAGATGGGCTTCACCCATCAGGAATTACCCCGCATCTGAGAACCTCCTGGCCTGTTTACACCTGGGGTGTGAACCGGGGACGATGGCTCTCACCCTACTGACCATCCCCGATCCTCTGAATTCACCCAAGGGCTTCAGGTGCGAGGAAGTCGCCACCATCGGGCTTGGGAAATTCGTGTGTCACATCACATCAAATATTACGCTCTAACAGCTCTAACCGCGTTGACAGGAGAGCCACACACCCTTTGGAGTAGAAGACGAACTCTTCTCAATTTGCGTTCCCTACACTCATATCCTGGTCGTTACTCACGGTTCGACTTCCATCAAGATCTTCAACATCCCACCTCTCGAAACCCTCCCCACCACCCAGGCCGAGAAGTTGAAGGTTCCATCCGCCACGCTCATCTGGGAGTGGCGCACACCATACATATTCTCACGAACCTTCGAGCCTACAATCCTGATGCCTCACACACCCTGCCAGTTAGTGCCACCGGGGAGGACATCTACCCGGAACTTTCACCTAGTGGCTGAGGATACCCTTACCCTCCACCTTGTCGAATTCACCGTCTCCCGATCAACTGGACCAGGTGCAAAGGCGGAGACAGCGATACATCATCGCATGCACACCACTGAACGGGGTGTTGTCGAGGGAAATACATACCTTGCTCTTCGGTCCCATCGTGGGGCGTGGTTGACTAAGGGAAATCACGATTTGACATTCTCGACGTTGACTTTTCAAGACTACTCGAACGACTACCTTGAAGGGAGAGATAGGGACTATCCCTTGCCCCTCGGATCGTTTGGTGTTAACTGCGGTCTGTTTGAACCACACCTCGTAGATTGGGACTACGATGAAGTCTCTGGGCGGTTTTGTTTGTTGGTTCAGGGCGATGATGGGGATTGGGCAGTACTTTTAGTTGATCGGATCGAGGCCTAACACCCCTGCGTTCTTGGAACAAGCAATTGGGGTTAGAGTTTTATCTCGGACATTTGTGGGTGGAGTGCAAATAATAGTCTACATAACCTGGTCCACCGAGTGTAATGGGGTGATTAACAGGGGGGTAAGCACACGCGAGCAGTGCAAGCGGGCAGTGGCAAATGCCGACAGCACTGGGAGGATGAGAAGGGACACACGGAATGATTTTGAAATTGGACCGACCGAATCACTTTCAATGTCATCTCGAAATCGTGGAACGACGAGCACAATCGTCATAAAACTCGGTACGACCTTTTTCTTCATCCAACAATGCAGCAACGGAATGACCCTATGGCTCCTGCGGTTTTGTCCCGTATGTGTGGTGTGTGTGGTCGTGATGGTTCGGATCACCAGGGACATCTTCGATCGTCCACGAAACGACCCACCAGCCCCTCCTTTCGACGCTCTCTAGGGTAGTCGAGACGGTGGTGCGCTTAAAATCGCAAGGTCACAAAGTCGTCCTCGTCAGCTCGGGAGCTATCGGGGTCGGTCTGAAGAGGATGGAAATCCCGAGCAGACCTAAGAGTCTTTCTGGAAAGCAGGCGAGCCGAACACAACTTCTTTCAAGCGAGGTGCGGGCTGGAATCGAACGAGTTGCGTTTTTTTGAAGGCACTCGCGGCGATTGGACAAGGACGGCTTATTGCGTTGTGGGATAATTTGTTTGGCCAGCTTGGTCAACCGATCGCTCAAATCCTCTTGACGAGAGGGGACATCTCAGACGTACGTTTCTGTCGTTTGGCCACCCGGAAAATGAAGCCTTGGATCTGAGTTACATCGTCGTCTTTTTTTTTTCTTGTCGACGCTCAGCGTACGAGGTACCTCAATGCCGTCAATACCTTCAAGGAACTACTTTCTATGGGCGTCGTACCGATCGTAAACGAGAACGACACCATCTCCGTCAGCGTATGTCCTGTTTATTCTCCAATCGCGGTCTTCGGACTTGGTGTTCTCAGAAGGCCTAACCGGATCGCGAAACTTTCAGGAAATAAAATTCGGCGACAACGACACGCTGTCCGCCATAACCTCTTCCATGGTCCACGCAGACTATCTCTTCTTGCTGACGGATGTGGACGGTTTGTATTCGTCAAATCCGCGCAAGGACCCAGACGCCAAGTTCCTGGAAGTTGTCTCTTCCGTGGCCGAAGCTCGGTTGGAAGGTAAGGAGCCAGCTAAAACTCTTTTCTTCGTCATAGTATTGTCTCCTTCAGCTGTCTATTCCTGGACTTTGTTCCACCGACCACGTTTTGTCTTCCTTTCCCCCTTCCCCCCTTCTTCATTATTCAGCAGATTGAACAAAACCCAGCTGACTGTCAAACCAACCCTCCACTTACTGGTATGCCCGTTTCTTCGACTTTCCCCTCCCGCCGGGATACTCGTAAAAATACTCCTTATCGCCAACTCAACAAACGACGACGACAACCGCAAAAAAAACCCTTGTGGTCTTCTGCACGGAACAACAATACAATAAAATACGCATCTTCCGTTCACGCGTTCTGCAGTCAGCACTGCTACGCTTGGATCCAACCTTGGAACCGGCGGGATGGAAACGAAACTAATCGCGGCAGAGATCGCCACCGAAGCGGGTGTGAACGCCGTCATCGCCTCTTCCAAGAACCCGGAAAACATCCCGTCCATCATCGAGTACCACGCCGCGATCTCCATCCCCGGGGTCGACCCCTCGACCATCACACGGCCCAAACATACCCTATTCAAACCCTCTCTCAATCCGATGAGAGACATGAAATCCTGGACATCTCACACCCTCTTCCCGGCGGGTACGGTCATCATCGACACGGGTGCTCACGTCGTTCTGTCGAGGAAGGAATCTGGAGGGAGGCTCCTGCCTGTCGGAGTTATCGGCGTCAAGGGATCCTTCGCTTCTCATCAAGCAGTCAAGATCTGCGTTCGAGCCAAACCGGATTCCGTCGGCACGGTGGGAACGGTTCAAGTGGAAGAAGATCCAGAAGCGGCTGTCAGGGAGTATGCTCGAGGGATCCCTAGGAGCGCATCGGCTTCCGCACCGGCCACTCCGACAGTCGGAAGCGGGACTGTTTCGAGTTCAGATTTGACGACATTGGCGAGCGGTGGCCCGCACCAACTCCTCTACCCTAGCAACTTGGACCTACCGAGTGCGATAGAGGAGGATCAGGTCGTCGTCCTCGGAGACCCCGATCCCGTAGATTCCTGGCAACTGGTCGAAGTCGGAAGGGGACTAGCTAACTACAACTCGGAACAAATAGACAAAGCGAAGAGGATGAATAGGTGCGTGCATGGGTATTGTTTCCTAGTTCCTTGAACTGCGACTCGATTTTTCGGCTTCCGCGGTGTATGGAGAAGGCAGAGTTTACTGAATCTTTCCGTGTTCTGCAGTTCGTCCCTGTCTAAAATCCTTGGCTACGCGGATTCAGACTATGTCGTCGAGAACATCACGATCAGGATCCCCTCTTGATATCCCTTACCCCATGTATACAACAACCGAAGGACGCTATTTACAGCGGCTGTATCTGATTTTTTCGACCCTTGTGTGGAGAGATGTTGTCACTGGAGGCAGGCCGCCACGCAACCGTGACAACGGCGGACGAGGAGGATCAAGGGTTCATCAGCAAAATCCTCCACCTCGGGTAGCGCTACCCGAGTTTTCTTGACCCTAAAGGACCGGCGCTAGAACCAAAACTGAATGGGGTTTGGTTTAAGCGGTGGGGTGCCAGCGCTACGTAGGAAGTGGGACGTTTTGTTGACGTTATTGCCATGAGTGAAAGCCTCGTCCTTTGGATGGCCGGCGAAGAGCCACCGATTTGTTCACGAAGAGGAGGATAGTGCCTTCTGCGACGGCTGGCCGTGGAAGATCCCCCATTACGCTCCTCACCTCCATATCCTTCCGCCATCCCCAAGCGCGGCCGTAGGTGGTCCTGGCCGGTTTGTTGGTCGTTCTGCAAAACCAGCCCAAAAATGTCCACCTTTGTGCATCGAGAGGATGTACAGTGGTTTTACCCGGGATTTTGACGAACACACCGGCTTTCCCTTGGTTATCGTGTATGTTATAAGGAATTTAGACGTGCTGCCCCGGTCCGTCGATCTTGAGGCAGAACCTGGTCTCCAAGCGGGGGGGGGGTGAGCTCACAAGCCTTGTCTATCCCCAAATCCTCAACTCCTGGAGGTACCGGTCCCGGGATCACGGTGCTACAGCTCGTGGTGGGAAAGGGAGTCAAGTTAACGAGGACTGCGTGGAAGATCAGGAACCGCGTCGAGGAACCCAACCAGTTCGGGAAAGTGGAGTGGGTCGCCTAGTCGTTCTGATACCAGGGGTACCCGGTGTCGGTGGGTTGCAATCTTCAACTCCGAATGCAACGGAAGCGAACCCTGGGACTCTGCAACGGCGAGATTCACCTTCTGGGTGTTTTCCTTCAAACGTAGTAGCGTCCGTTTCCTGCCCTCGACCCGAGTGCATCCTGGGTGGTCATGAGAATTTATGATACGTACCTCCCTGGGGGGATAAAGTTCGCGGTGAATCCGTGAGCCCTCATGATGAATCATGCTGGATCTCCCATCTGATACACGCACATCTATCTCGGACATAGACTATCTCGGACATAGACGTGGCGCGGTATCGGGGTGCAACGATACCAAACACCAATCGGACTCGTGGTTTCAGATGCACGCCACAAGTCCCGTCGTCAACCACCGCAAAACCTCCCGTGGGGGCCCAAGTTCAAACCGGGTGGAGGGCAATGCAGCGTGGGAGATCCGGGAGATGAGCCAATAGCATTGCGGGGGATGGGCTTCCTCGGCACCGGGCGGGATCTTTGTGAATCCTACAAGAGTTGGTGGATGGCGGTCGCCAGGACCAACTTGATCATGGGGGTGGAGAGTGATCAGGTGAGTGGCTGGTATCCGGCAACGTGTTGAGAGATTGCGCAAGATTTATGTTTTTCCCGGGGGGCACTTGTAATTCTGCACGATAAGAACCCGGTATTAACAATGGGTGCAAAGAATGATGGCTTCACGAGGGCTACCGTAGTTGATTGCTCGAACGTCTGGTTGAGAGATCACAATACTTTTACAATGTCTGCGACGTGACCCAAGATACATCTGTACAAGGGGAACCTACTATAATTTATCGTGAAAGGAACATTCGGATAAAGCGTCGCGAGGTATCCTATGATTATTTGAACCGGTCTTTGACATTCTTTCCGATATGCTTGAGGAATCATTACTAAATTTTCCGCACCCGGTGGATCGTCCGGGGAATTTTGACGAAGTTTCTTCTGTATAATCAGTCGATCGTTACCTTAGAAAATAAGGTGCATTTGATCGAAGTAGCCATGGCACCTGCCAACACGTCTTGTGAATATGCCTCTTCCAGCTATAAAGAGGCACGGTTTACTGATGGCTTGATGCTGACCATCAAAGATATTGTTTGGCGGGACAAGCAGATGTGAAGGTAGGGGTGGTCGTTGGTCTGGTTACTGGATACTACGGAGCAGCCTATAAAACACATGGTGGTGTTCACTCCCATCGCCCTGTCCCTCACCGTTGTTCCCAACCCCGTGCCAAAGCAGCCTGCTTGTGTACGATGGTGAATCTAACTCTCAGCCGTCTCTACCAAGGGCCGCACTTGAACCTGTGGTTTCTCGCGTTCTGCCTTATGATATCATCAACCTTGGCACAGTCGGCTACCCCCCGTACCGCAAATGTCTTGCTTTACTCCGCAACGAAGGGCTTCCGGCACGACTCCATCTCCACCGCCATCGAATCTTTGAAATCTCGATCCGGGGGTCGCAATATCGTGTTTGACAATACGGAGGATCTCACCTGGTTTAGGGAAGACAGACTCAAGAAGTACGATGCCATCGTGTTCCTTCTTACGACGGGAGAAGGTGAGTCGTGTTCCGGCTTATGTGCAGCACAGACTGATGTCCTGTGCAGTCCTCGATGCAGAAGGCAAGACTGCCTTTCAGAATTACCTCAACAAAGGGGGGAATTTTGTCGGGGTCCACTCTGCAAGCGACACCCTGTACACCACTGAATTCTACGGGCGGGAAGTCGGTCAGTAAACCTACGATTAGCGTTTGCGCCGACTGCTGAAGCGATGCGCAGGCGCTTGCTTTGACCACCATCCGCCGTTCACGAAAGCGGTGAGAGGATTCGCTCACCTCCTGATTCCAACTCAAGCGATTTCTATAGACTGTCAATGTGCTCACCAAGGGTCACCCGAGCACCAGCATGCTCCCAGATAGGTGGGAGGTCACAGATGAAATGTAAACGTGCTATTCCTGTCGAATTCACTGAGGCATGGAGGCATGGGTGCTCATTACTGTTTCATTATGCAGGTATAACTTCAAGTCAGACCCGAGGAAAGTGGGAGCGGTAGTACTCCTCTCCGCAGACGAATCCACATACAATGGTGAGACTATTCTGCTGTTCCCTGCGAGGCTCAGGCGAAAGGTTGGCCGTAGATCCCGAACCGCGCAAGTTTGATCAGGGTAATCCCCACCCAATAGGTGTGTGGTGTCGATTCGTAGTCATCCCATGAGACCTCCAGTTTATGATTACCGAACAGCATGGTATCAAGGGAGGGGTGCTGGTGCCCAGGATGGCAGCCGTGCTGGTCGTAGTTTCTACACGAGCCTCGGGCACTCGAGCGAAACTTGGCGGGTATGATCCCAGCGCACCCTAGCCGGAGTTCTGGTCACTCACTTATCCTCGCAGGATGACCTCTTTCTGTCTCACGTCTTCGGTGGGATCACATGGGCTTTGGGCTCTGGTACGACGAAGGCCTCAAACCCTGGCGCCGAATTGGGTAGACCTTAGTTGGCGTTTTTCCGTAGCCCTTCCGCGTTTATTGTTATGATACCCTAGGTTTGTTCACCCCTTTTTCGACTCTTGATGTTTGTTTGTTCTTGTTTATTTTCGACATATTCATGTTTGCCGCCGTGGTTTTTGACTTGCGGCAACCCCCATTCGTCTTGTTCGCCTGTCAAGACGACACCCACACGCTCGGCTAGTACCCGGCTCAAATTCAGTCTCACCTTCACGGTGTAAACCAGCTGTAACCTCGCGTGCATATATATACCATGGGTTATCTTGGGCCGTATCCTCCCGTGGCAAATGATATCACCCACGCTTATGCACAGAACGTACGGCGTTCCCGTCTCCAGCTCCTCTCTTGCACCCATCTTCCATCCACCACTTCGCCTACCCATTCGGGGTACCATTGACAAAGGGCGTCCTTGTTGTCGACGGGAGAGTTGCACGGTGCATCAATCCAGTCGTGTTTTCTGTCCGTATTGTGGATTAGTTCAAGGTACAGAGACATATCCTTCATCAAACTTCCAACCTGGATCGCTCGCGGCGGCCATTCGCAGGGTGTTTCAACGTTTGTACCAGTGACACCGAAGACGCTCCAGCGCCCGCGGCCATACACCCCTCCGAAACCAGCATTTCGGACGGGGAAACCTTCGATACCGCTGACAAAGAACGTGTCACGACTGCAGAAGGTCCACCCACTAAT